>Ga0116227_10004100_pt1 | contig 31823 bp, 30 predicted proteins | sample S1TSphgellanicum_FD_89693 | JGI IMG/M metagenome (GOLD analysis project Ga0116227, IMG submission 89693) | Host-associated microbial communities from peat moss isolated from Minnesota, USA - S1T2_Fb - Sphagnum magellanicum MG | ecosystem: Host-associated > Plants > Peat moss > Unclassified... | reverse complement strand
CAAACAAAGTCTCCACTTGGGTCCTGGCGTTATAGATGTTTTTTGTTTTGGGTCCAGAGCTAGAACAGGTTTTCTCTTTGCAATCTATGTATGTATTTTGTTGGGCATCATCATCCCTGATGATCTTGTTCTTCTTGTTCTTGTTCTTGTTCATGCAGCTCCCACAGCTTCTTCTGCAGCCTCACGAAGAGCAACAGCATCTTTTCCTGTTGCTTTGAACTGATCCTCAACATATGGTTATCCATCTCAGAGGAAGTTCCAGTACTGCTGCTTTGCATTTTTTTAGGGGTCACAGCAATCTTCCAGTGGATCCACTGGATTTCACTGCCATACCTCATCCAAGATTTCTAGTGCAGGGTCACATACTGAGCACCATTGGAGATGCTCTTATGCTTTTGTTGCAGCTCCCACAGCTGCTACTTACTTCAGCCTCATGAAGAGCAACAGCATCTTCTTCTTTTTTTTGGTTGCTTTGAAATGATCCCAACACATAGTTGTTCTTCTCAAAGGAAGTTCCATTACTGCTGCTGCTGTTGTGCATTTTTTCAGGGGTCACAGCAATGTTCCAGTGGATCCACTGGATTTGACTCCTGTACCTGATCCAAGATTTTTAGTCCAGGGTCACATACTAAGCACCATTGGAGATGCTCTTAAGCTTTTGTTGCAGCTCCCACAACTGCTACTTACTTCAGCCTCAGACTTGACTCATGCACCTCATCCAAGATTTCTAGTGGAGGGTCACATATTGAACATTGGTGGAGATGCTTTCATTGTGGCAACTTCCAACTGTTGGCAAAACAAACTTGATGAGATCTTGAGAAAGTTGTGCAGAGAAAGGGTCTCCTATCTGGAGAAGGACGATAAACACTAGTGAGAAAAAAGCTCCCAAAACCCAAAACCTTGAGTCCCACAACCCCCTCCCCCTATTTTTCCCTAACGAAATCATTTTTTTAATTTAATTAAATTTCCAATGACAAAAAAAACTATTCAAAATTCAATATCTCCCACACACTTTAGGTGTAAAAATTTCCAAATCATTTTCATTAAATTCTACTCCCTAATGGCTTTTCAGCAATGTCAAGTGCATGTTTCAAATTTCCCTCCATACTTTTTTTATTTTAAATGAATATTTAATGAAAATTTTGTTCAATATTCAATAACTTCTCCACCATAGGTTGAAACATTATGAAACTAACTTGATGCACCCTTGATCATCCACAACTTTCTAACAATATTAAGAACACAAGGAGAGGCATTGTGATTTGGGAGATCTCAATATTGTGCAAGGCACCCATGGAGTTGGTTTTTAAGCCTAAAAAAACAAAAAAGGTGTATACACAGTGTATGCATGTTTCATAAAATATTCATGGTCCCATTGGTCCTCATTCTATTATAATTGCAATGTGAATGGTATCCATTAATGTTGGGTTGTTCTGTCTTTTTGGAACTTGGAAGCAATGATAAGGGTAGGATATGTGTAGACCTTTGATTAATGATTTTCAAAAAATCAAAGAATTGGTTTTAAGAACTTGAAGTTTTTAGGTTCTAAGAGCATCTCCACCGGGTGCTCAGTATGTCACTCTGGATAATAAAATTAAATGTCTAAGTTTAGCTGTTTTTATTTTTTGGCAATCCCACCAATTAAACTGTAACTGGAAACTGCATATATGTGGGGGACTACTAATAGCAAACCACCTGGACCAATCATTATGATCGCCCAATCAGAAATACTAAGGTGCAGTTAGGTCCAATTTAGTACAGTCTTTTTTGGAGGTGCACAACTGTGTTGCGCCTTTTACCAGCCAAGGCAAGCTGCACAAATTTGGTGCAAAAAGACCAATTTCCTGAGCTAACCAACACATTTTTTGACTTTTTGGCAATAAATTTTAGTGTCTGGAGTCGCATAATGAGCACCGTTGTTGGAGATGCTCTAACTAGTGTTGGCCCGTCCTCTCCTTGGAAAAGAAGGAACTTATATATGCTCTCAACTTAAATGTTTGAAAAAAAATTATGGAATTCTTCAGTAAGGGTTTGGAACAAGTTTTGAATGAAACCTTTGAATAAGGTTTTGGTTGTTTATGTTTGACTACACAATGAAAGTCACATATACGTACATTCTTGTGATTTTCCACTTTTTTTTAAATTTTAGATTCCCACTTCTGGCAACTACAAACCCTTCAAAATCACTCATTTTTAAATGTTTTATATTTTAATTTCCTTTTTTGGAGATAAATCGCCAGTTTAAAAAAAAAGTTCAGGAAGGTATTTTTCAGAAATTTTGGCAATTCCAAATATCATTAATTAGTGCCTAACTAGCCTAGGTAAGTAGTATGCTGGCCCTGGTCTAATTGGTCCAAAAAATTATGATTATTATTATTATTATTATTATGATTCCCAGTAGGCAGGGTTTTTTTTTTTTTTTAATCTAGCATTTTTTAATATTTTGGCTACCCCTGCTGGAACTTAGTATAGGATTTGGCGAATTAGAAAAAATTAAAGATTTTTTAAAAAATTGGCGACTAAAAAAATCAAAAAGACACTAAATTTTCGCCACTTTAAAAAAACATTTCGCCTAATTAAAAAAAACCCTGCTAGTCGCTAGATGACGATTGGTTGCAATGATTTTACAGCAAGAGAGAGGCACGGGCACGGGCCCGGGTGTGGGGCCCTTGAGCCCGGTCCCCTGGTCGGCTTCCTGGAACTGGCGCTCGGACCCGGGCGATGGACAAGAAGCTCAGGCTGCGCGGAGAGGATACGATCTTCGCGAGGACAATGAGCGTTCTTGCGCGCACCAACAATCGACACGAGTGTGACGACGTGATGCAGCTTTTCGAGAGCTTTCCGAATATGTCCTTTTAAGCTGCAGTTGTCGCTTTTGTTGCCGGAAAAAAGAAAGATTTTGTGTCAAAGTATTATTCCCACTCTCTGGCCGGATTTGTCGAGCTTCTCGTGAGCATTGATGAGCTCCAGGTTTTTTTCCTTGAGGACTCGTCGCCGCCTTGACGATCGGTTTATTTTTCGTGTGCATGTTTTTCTTGTCTGTTAGAACAACCGGGCCGGGTAGTCAATATTGATGCGGCTTTGGTCTTCGGACACAGACGTTGCTGTCGAGGTTGTAGGCGGTGCTTCTGAGGTGCACATAAGCGATCTGCAAGCTTTGGTTGTGAGAGAGGATCCTGGATTTGGTTTTTGTTTTTCGGTGTTTTGGACGAGCTGCTGCATTCATTTCTTTCTCGTAGTCTTAAGAGGAGAAGGGATATAGTATCCGATGAAGCACTGGTGTGCGCTCCCGAGGGTAATGATGCAGCAGCGTTTCCTGAGGAGAAGTTTGTGATCTCCAGAATGCTTTTGAGATCTGCGGGTTGATAGAAGAGTATCTGTGACTTTTACTTACGGAATCTGGTGGAAAGCCACTCGTGATCGGCTGCCATCCTCGTTATTATCATCATTATCGTGCATCAGCTCGATTCGTAGGAGTCTGTCTGTCGTGATGATTCATGATCTGTGCCATTGCGCTTCTAACAACAACCAAGAATCGAGAGCTTCGTCCAGTGGAGAGGACGAGACAATAATAATGAGCATCTATCCCGAAGATCTGCTGGAGTCGTCTCAGCAAGAGGCACTTAGTAGATTCCGACTTCTTCTCACACAGGAAGGGCTAATCCGCAAACGAGACGATGACAACTCCTTACTTCGTTTTCTACGTGCCAGAGCTTTCAACATTGCAAAAGCCAAGGCCATGTTTGAAGCCATGCTCGAATGGCGAAAAGAGATTGGCGCAGATACTATCAAAGAGGTGAAGTGATCCTCTCTGCCTGTTTCTTCTGGCACATGTCTTTCCATTCTAACTTCTATCCTTAGGGTGGAACTGTACATGTTGTGAGCAACAACAACGTCTTGAACACATGTAGAACACGTCCAGAGCACGTCTAGAACACTTCCATATCCTGTGTTTGGATTGAAGTTGATGTTGTTCTGTTTGGCAGACGTTCCAGTTTCCAGAAAGAGAAGCGATAAAGGAGTTGTATCCGCACTTCCACCACAAGACAGATAAGATGGGCCGTCCAGTGTATATTGAGAGATTAGGGCAGCTGCAGGTGGATGAGCTTCTCAAAATCACAACCATGGACCGGATGCTTCTGTATCATGTCAAAGAATGGGAGATTTTGATCGACAGGAAGATTCCCGCATGCTCCAATAAGGCTGGCACTTGCATATCTCAAACACTCACAATTCTTGATATGAAGGGTGTGGTAATGTTTCTTAGGCCTTTGGAAATGTGTGTATGTATTTTGAGAAGCATATTAGGGTTTTAGTCCACAGCACTGCTTCCTTGAACCTATCCTCTTTTTTTGTCCCAATTGCTAAAATGGTGCAAGTTTTAATCTGCCACCATGATATTCTAAAACACACCCACTCTTTGTGGCTCCTAGATTTGGGCATTTGTTGCCGCATGTTTTATTCATCACCAAATGGGTTTCTCATTTTGTTAGGCAGTCATTGTTACAGATTGTCATGGTGGGCTCTGACTTTTCTGTCCATGCAGACTATGAGGCACATGAGTAAACAGGTGAGGAATTTCATTCAGAAGATCACAAAGGTGGACCAAGATTTCTACCCCGAGTACCTTGGGAAGATGTTCATTGTCAATGCTCCGACTGCTTTCAAGGCAATGTGGGCTGTAGTGAGACCGTGGCTGGATAAGAGGACTCAAAAGAAAATTGAAGTTCATGGTGGTAACTTCTCTTCAAAATTACTTGAGTTGGTCGACAGTGAGAATCTCCCTGCCTTCCTGGGAGGCTCATGCTGCTGCCCAGGAGGATGTGAAAATGCAGATGCTGGACCTTGGAATGAAAGGATCTACCAACAGAAACAGGTTTATGATGAATCTTCGAAGGCAATGGATTAGGTAGGTGTTGCCCTCTCAAGCATTAGTAAAATCTATGTCGACTTCCTCATTCAGACAATTGTAGTCGCTCTAGATGGAGCTCGTGAACAATATTATTAGTGTTGAGGGATTCATTCATGGCACCTTTGATACATGTTAAATTTTTGGTGTTTATGTGTTTGCTTACTTCTTTGGGGACAGATGAAGCCCCAGGATATGCACAGACACCAATTCAATAACCAAAACATTGCTATTGTGGAGATGCAATTTTTGCTTCCAATTCCCAGATTGGGTAAGGTAGAAATGTTGCAAGCAGTAGTAATAAATCAGATGAGTGCACACATGGCAGTGTAGTGTGACAGGCCGGCACTGCATATGAGGAGTTTTAGCAGCCAACCCAAAGACTATTTCAGGCTATATTTGCTACTATCAAAGCATCTGGTATGTAAAACCCTCTATGTAGGCCTCTCTTATGCCTTAGGCTCAGATGTTTGCTTGCATGTGGACAAGCTGAAATGAACTGAAATGAAGCTTACCCTGAGAAGCTTGATGCTGCTTGATATTGAACAAGGATACTATTGACTTCCATCTGTCATTAGCTTTCTCTGTTGAGTGCTAGCCTGTGACTTGTTTTACCTTCAAAGTGTGGTGTTGTAAAGATTTTTCTGCAATCTCAGTTTATCTGGACTGTGATTGAATTTCCTAACATTTTCATTTTCAAATGTTGCTGGCATCTTTAATCTTAAATCAACACTGAGTGGTATAGTGTAGAAAAACATACTACATCAATTAAATGGTTTGTTAAAGGTGTTGAAAATCATAGCAAATATAGCTATTTGTGAGTCATATTTTCAACCAAAAAAATTCCATTGGAGTGTTTTAGATTGAACTTGAAATCATCACATCCATTGATGCAAATCATTTATTCCATTGAATTTGTCGTGCCATCCTTGATACTCAGATGTGAAGGCCATGAATTGTTGTGCCCTCCTTGATACTCGGGATGCCATTGGAAAACCAAATAGGTACCTGGTTGTTCCCTTGGTTTGTAATGTGTTTTCAATGGCCATAAAAGTCTTGTTGATTAAAAAAGAACAGTTTATTATTACTGTGAAATGCTGCTTGATTTGCAGAACAAATCCCGCATCAGCAATCTCCAATAGAAAACCAGAACAAGGTTTTAAACCTTTTCCTTGGAAGTCATAGAAAGAAAGACTTCCAGATAAGGACTTTCAGAACCCAGACGAAGGAACAACACACAATGGGAAAAACTAAAGCAAAAAAATTGAAAAGCAGTATTGAACAAAAAAGTGACAGTCTCTCAGTCGTTCAAGGACCATAAACAGTAACATGTATGATAGTGCCTTATCTATCACAACTTCCCCAATGATTTCATCAGCTCCCTGCAGTCGGTATAGGCCTATGGTGGGTATCCACCAGTGCAACCACTAACCTGATATGTTCATAGAATTGTGCCCACCTCAATAATTCCCACCACCAACGGGCTGCAATTTGGTTCAAAAGCTGATATTCCTGGTGCCGCAACTGATTTTGGTGAAGAAAGTGGGAATCTTGGAACTTTATATAACACCCCTAAATCTGCAGAATTCCTCCAAGTTCACCTGCATTGCTGATACCAGCCATTTCAAGGTCAACCTTGAAGCACTGGAAGATAAGGCAAATCATGTTGCACCGTTAGTACACCGTTATAATGTTGAAAGTCCTACGGATAGAATTGTCAACATTATGCTGTGCCCAAGTTGCTTCCAATTTTGATAAATTAGATGGCTATTATTTAAAGCAGACATAAGCTAAAAGGAATAGGAGAATACATTGACTCACACAGAATCCTACTGTCAAGTTAAAAGACACTTGTGTATTCAGGATCAGAAACGTACTTGAAGGTTGGAATGACAGGATATATGTTTGTTACCACATACTATCCCCCCCTTCCACAAATCCTGGGCAACATAGAGCATGCCAAAAACTTTAAGCCATGAGAATTTGCAGCTGACTATCACAGCATAGTGGAGAATTCAGGTCAAGCTTCCCGTGGTACATCTCTTGGATTGCCATAAAGTAATCTCCTGAGTAAGACAATATCCATGGACATACAGAAGGTTTTCTCTCACCAGAACATGCTCTACTAGTCACCTCTCATTGAATGTAGAACAGACTTTACACCTGTTAAATTTCAGGAAATGCCTCCTGCTTCATTGTCTACATACTCTACTTGCAAATGTCGAGAGAATCCCTACACCCTGTACATGGTTGGACGAACACACTCTAGTGTTCAATCACAGTGGCCCCTTGCTGGCTGGATCTTTCTTGAAAGGTCTCTTGACCTAAGAATCCCTCCCCACCCCACCCAAAGGATCGTGAGAACACAATGCAATTCCTCTTTTGTCAAAACCTCACAGATCTGGACTGTATGAACAAGAAGCAGTAACTACCAAAAACCCAAATTCAATCAATAATCTAGATTTCCAAGATACCTAATTAAGCTGAAAAACTCTTATAGTAATCAATATGCATGAAAGTAATTACAGATGAGGGATTTAGTTAAGGGGTTGTAGGTCAATGCCTGGGATAGGAATTACTTGAGATACTTCAATACAGATTCGTAGATGAGAAAAGTAAGGGAAGATGATGGCACAACTCTCAGTAAATTGGGGATAATTCCTTTGTACAGCCCCCGAAAACCTTCATACCTGCCAGGTATTTGACAAACAATTAGTCTCACAATCATCACCCATCATCATCCACATCTGAAAGAAAATTCTATCTTGTGTAATGTTCTTTGTCCATTCCATTAGGGGCTTCATCTAATTAGTCAGCAGCAATCCTCTCTTGCTGCACTGCACACAACACACAATTCATTCATTGTTTCCACAGAAGCAACTTATTGAAAAGTACACCTCATCTGCAATTTCCACAGCACAGGAGATAGATAACATAAAAGTCTTGCCAAGGGGCCATTTCATCAAGTTGATGCACATTTTACCTTACAGCATCTTCAAAGGCATGCCACGTGTTGCGGTACTTCAAAAATCCTTCCGCACTTGGTCTTTGCTGTTAGGAAAAAACAGTCACTCAGAAATTTGTGTTTGGAAGTGCTTCACTATGGTTTATCAGGAGGCTAGAACCTTCTTACACTATTTCTGTCAACTGAATCATGAATTGTTGTCAGTGTCTCTGTATTCCCAGTCAAGTATAATAACAGCTATCAGTCAAGAAAAAGAGTACCTGAAGACGAGATCGGATGACCTGCAATATGGACCAAACAATATGTATGTAAACACAATCACAGAGCACTGCAGATTGAGGACATTTCATGAAAATTGTATTATATGAGTACGTTCGCAAACATCACTGATCATGACAAGACAAACCAACAACTCAACCATTCTGCATTGTCAAATTGTACACCAGGCTTAACCCACAATTGAGTCATTGAATCATGCTCTGACCCAAGAGACCCTGGAGAAAGTTTCAAGCAAGTTGTGAAACTCAATCTGCAAAACTGTTCCTGTACACACCTGATATGGATATGTGAGAAAGACAGCAAAAAGCTTTGATGATGCCCCCAAAACTGCAAAATCTTGGGATGTCTGCATCATAGGATCAAGACATAGTGGGAGCTCAAGAGCCAATAGGGTTAAAATGAACCACAAACCAATAACAGGAAACTGTACTGCACAGTGGCCACTGAGATACTAAAGAGAGCTGGGAGTCACTACCAAAAGCTCTTCACCCTTTGTATTCATAAGCTGATCTGTGGACTTTTGAGAGCGATATGCAATCAACAACTTTCGGCCTTCTTCATAGGCCATGAATTGTAGGGCTCCATGTGATACCTGAAATGATCAAATCATTATGCTTTGTAACCACTGCCAGCTGATATGTTCATAAGGGACAGCACCTATCAGGAGGAGAAGATTCAGAATGTGTCTTGCCTTGCTCACATGAGCTTGAACTCAAAACATTTGACAGAGTTTCTTAACTACAGGTTATTACAAAGAGTGGGCTTGCTAGCATCCTGGCAAGGGAACAAGGTTGACCCTGGTCTCAGGAGTTGTGAAAGTACCAGGCCCACACCATACTCTTAATACATACAAATTCAGATAAGCCATTCTGGCTGACTGTTGGTTACCCATGACAACCTCAAAATGTAGTGAACACTTGCAATGTCTTGCCTGAGATGAAAAATCTCCAGATCATGCAACATGTACCCTTCTAAGGAAAAGAAGAAAGCAAAAATACTCACAAGAACAAGTCCAGGGCCAAGACCTTTGTAAAGACCACGCCATCCCTCCTCTTTGAGAATGCTTCGCAGGGCATCTAGAATTTGAACACGATCCCTCAGTTTGAACTACATACACATGAAGGATAACCTACAGGAAATTCACTTGATTGGGTGTACAAAATTCAACAACAAGGCCATAGGGAGATTTACAAACCATAGAATCCTGTATACGGTTGACGTGTGCCATGGCCAGGGCCCTGCAGCTGTAACCTTGTTTTCACTAACCATACTGGATTTGTCAGCACACAAACCTAACACCCTCCAACCGCACAACCATATTAGTCTGCATTCGAAGATATTGCAATCATGCAAATGTTGTTGCTTCACCCTTACTACTGCTCAACTATAGAAAGCAGCAGTTTCAGAGAACTTGGGAGCAAGAGACTCTGGATAAATTAGGAGAGGGACTTACTATTGATCCTGCTTCTGCAGCTGAAAGAAGGTGCAAGGCTGGACCCAGATCCCTGCCCACTAGCCGCCGATTTCTTTCTTTTATGTTGCTATACCTAAAACACAAGAATAGTATGTACACCATGGGAAAGTCAATCAGCAAAGCAAAACAATCTACTCCCTGCAACAATCTATCTACACGTCAGAAAAACAAAGTTGAAAGCCTTGCTTTTACAAAAGAAGACTGAAAACCAACTGAATTGAGCATGATGACCAGAGGTTATATTATATTGGCAACAGACAATCACCACAATAGAATCCAATTCACAGTTTCATGACCAATCCAAAACCCCACATGTAAATCATGGGAAGTGGTGAACATGAATGCTAACCATTGGAGACTCAGCAAAACACTCTTTCTTTTGGGTTCCAGGGTGAGAGACCTAGGCATCACTTACAAGAAAAAGTAGAGTCCCCACGACAAGCTTGATCCCAGAACCGCAGGAAACAGGCCCGCATACAGCCCTCTTAATCCCTGTGAACTCAAACTCCTCTTCATTTATGATTCTGTCATATTTCTTTCTGTTGTCTTCAGTGACCATAGAATCCTAAAACCCTGAACATATTACCTCTATTCATCATCATAAGAAACTCTGCTTCAGGAAAATCACAAAGAAAGATAATACAATCTCATCAGTCCACAATAGAAAGAAATAGGAGGAGTTTGGAACACATATACACGCGCCTGCACACACACCTCTACTTTGGCAATTGTGTACAAAGCGTGAACTGTGTGTTTGTACTTGGGGATCGTTGTTGTCTGTCGCCCATCATGCACTGCACAACAACAACATCACAACATACATACATACAAGAAAGAGAGAAAAAATCCAATCATTCATTCCAAGCCTTCAAGAATACCTACATGAAGAAGAAGAAGAAGAAGAAGAAGAAATATCTGACAAGCTTCTTTCTTTGTCGTAGGGTTTAGGGTTGAATAGGTAGTTTCTTCATTTTGGGTGGATTTGTATTGAAGAAGAGGAACAACAACAACAAAAACTCTCTCTTTGGAGACCTTGGAAGCGAGTGCGCACAATGTCCAGTGGATGCAAAGCGACAACGGTGGTGAGACCTGCCACAGCTCCCGCAGCTGCGTTCTCCCATTTCCATTGCGACGACCAGTTGTATAAGATGCTGTGCATCGCGACGAAGATCGATTCTCAATCTCTCTCTCTCTCTCTCTCTCTCTCTCTCTCTCTCTGTGCGTCTACTCTTCACACTCTTCATGAGAAATGAACTTTAAACCCTAAACCCTCCCTAACGTTAGACTCAAGAGGAGACATAGCTAATTGCAATTATCACCAATATCCTCATTCATGCTACAACAAGCTTGTGAAGTCAAGCAAAGGAACCTTATTGAAATCTGCTGCAACAAGCTTGTGAAGTTAAACAAAGAAACCTTCCTTATTGAAATCTTTTCCGTATTAGACTAAGAGAGTAGTAGAGAGCAAAGCTTTTACTTCAAAAACCTTGGTATCTTGTCCTTTGCCTTCTCTTTGTGATTCTTCTTCTTCAACTTGTGCTAAACCTTCAGAAATTACATATTCTTTTTATGTAATTTTTGTCTCTCCACTTCACAAGATCAATAAAAAATGAAACCTCTCAACCATTTTGGTTTTCTCTCTCTCTCTCTCTCTTCCTTTCTAGTAATGGAATTTCAACTTTTAAACATGATGATGAATTAAGGTTGCATATTGTATTTGAAACTTTACACACCTTACAAACATCACATTTCTTTCAAACTATTGCAACAAATGTGTATGAGCATGTTATGTCAATTTGGTTGTGGTGTGTTATATTTTATTTGTGCATCCCTTTTAACAATTGAGATGGTACTTGACAATGTGTTTTGTGGATCCTAGAATGAAAGTTTTAATTCATGAAACCCTAAACCTGAACATTTAACCCTAAAACCCTAACTTGTTTTAGACATCATTGTTGGACTTAAAGTTATACATGTCCCAACACCTTGATCTTCTTTTTTTTTTGTTGTCTTTATTGTTACACTTGATGCAATAGTGTAACCTCTTCAAAACAACTTGTAAGACTTAAATCACAAATTTTCCATCTCATGATTTAATAATAAAAATTATATGAAATTTATTTTTTCATGAATTTGTATTTTGCACATGGATGTTGTTTAAAACATTTATAATGCATTATAAATAAAATAATATATTTGTTAATATTATATATTTTTAAAAAGTTGAACATACATCATGCTTTATCTAAACACAATTTAACCCAAAAAAAAACTAGGACGTTCAATTTTTTATTATTATTAAAACGAAGATAAAATGCCTTTCTAAATTCTTTGCAAAACATCTTTTTAAAATGTGAACCTAGTTATATGTATCTCAAACACAAACCCATCAAAATGCTTTTAAAAGCAAACCTTATGCTTTCCCTTTGAATTGTGACACTCAATTGTGAACCAAAAATGATATATTTGAAAAAAAAACAAGTTTATAAGAGATATTTTATTTAGTTCAAAGTTTTATGGATCTTGAAGTCTTAATCTTTTGAATATAAATTGTCTTGTTACCATTAATTTTTTTCATTTCATATGCTTTCATTACTATTCAAGACACCAAAATGACTTAGCTCCTATCAAACTCTCAACATCCAAGGAGTAAAAAGAAAAGTTGAAAATGTTATACATCCTTAATAAGTATGAAGATTGCATTCAGGTTTCACCTTGGTAAACTATAGTTCGTGTAAGTAGGTTAGTAGGTAGGTAGGTAGGTTGAATAATAGGTGGTTATACTATACCTTGGTAACCTATCATGTGAAGGATAGATCCATCCCAACCAATGTTTTTTTTTTCATTTTTTTGAAAAGGCATCATTGGCATTTTACTACCTTTGTTTATTGAAACATGTGGAAAGGAAGTTTTACAAAATGTATGACAATTGGCTATAGTAGTTTCAAATGTGTGAAATGTTGGCCAAAGATTATTTTGCAAGTAGTACTTTGTTGGTGACATGAATGCTCACAATATGAAGGTTCTTATGTGAATTAATTGGAGACACAAGCAAGGAGAGTGCTACTAATAAAATTTGCATGACAAAAAATGTGCTACACCAATGAACATCAAGATTATAAACATGCAACTTATGTACAAGGAAAGATGAAAATTGTGCTACATACTTATGTATAATTTCTAACCAAAATTACAAGGACTAGTGTCTAAAAATACCAACATTGGTATACACCAAAATAGAAGGAAAACACACCATGTGGAATGATTTAAAAGGATTTCTTCCAAGGGAGGTTGAACCCCAATCCATTTAAGGATATTCACTAATTGGAGTAGAAGAGGATATGCACAAAATAAACCACCTTAAAATGCCAACAATAAGAGCAATTTATTAGTTCAATTGTATTGTGATGTGTTGAATCTACTATGCCAACTTCTATCTAAAAACAACAACCTACAACTTGCGAAAACCCAAACATTTCACCCACAACAATTAAAAATCACATCCAAAAAATAATCATATGGGGAAAAAAAATTAAAAATGTCATGATTGCACATTGATCAAGCTACTAGAATAGAATCCAACCTTAGGGATTCCTAGTTTCCCCAACCCACATTACCCTAAAACTGAAGCAAAATGTGGTACAAAAATACTCAAACCTTGCACTTGCAAAATGTGGTACAAAAAAACATATATTTTTGTTTGTTAATGCTACACAATACTAACAGTATTATACAATAGTAAAGTAACACTAATTAATGACATATTTCTAGCCACCTACTCTTCTCCATACCACAATTTCTCCTTTCCCCAATCCTTGATTGATTACTGTGTAGAAGGGGAAAGTTTCCAACTTATAAAAAAATTGCGCATACATCCAAACCACCAAATTCGAGTGTGTGGTCAAGCAATTACAAAGCTTGGACTTCATGAAATTAACTATGGAGAAAGTCCTCTCATCTTCCACACTCCCTACAACCATGACAATGACAATCTCCATTAGCTTCAAAAACTTTAACAACTTTTGAACCACAATGACATTTGCAGCCAATTGTACTCACATTTTAGTTATAGGGTTGCAATCAAGTGGCAAATGTAGGGCACCATGATTGTTGTTCTTCATGGTTATGGTAAAAAAAAAAAAGCTTGTTGGTCAAGTAATGCACCATCTAACAAACCAACAACCAAAGTAGCATTTGGGCTTTTTGATTTGGCATGACAAAATTTTGTTTTCAAAATTGCCAAATGCCCAACAAAAGTGACCTCCGCATCAACTATTCCCAATATCGGGGATAAATAATCCTAGTTACATTCATGAAGTCATGGGCATGGAAGTGCCTTGCAAGTTCATTTATCAATTCAAAAGCTACACATGTACATTCATCCTTTACATATTGCACAATAATTCCCAATCATCTTTAGTCACCATAGACACTGCATCAATAGTGGCACATGTCTTATGCAACATGAACAAACAACCATTGAATTGAATGTTGCATACTCAACATTAGTTAGTGGCTCCAAATACTAAACCATGTGTAGAACATCACAAACATTTTGCACCAAGTCATTGAACATGGCAAGATGGGGATGTTTGTACCTCTTCAATAGGTCTACATATATAGCATATAGATCACCAATACACAAAATGATAGAGGTCACCAAGTCGCAAACGAAGGTATTACTACCCTAAGTTAGCTTGGATAAACTTTGAATTGCTTCCAACATGGGCAATACACAAGTCAACCAAGATAGTGTCACAATCACACAAGAGTTCATAGTTGTTTGGCATATGCATTCCTAGCCATATCATCACCCATCTTAACAACAAGACTCTTATATTCAACTAGAACAAGCTTGATGGGTGCAAGCATACTAATCCACCATGTTTTAACATTGCAAAGGACTTTCAATCCTTTTGTTTGTAATATTTTTACCAACTTCACATGTTCTAACTGCCTCTTAGGAGAATGAAAAAAATACACATACATGCCTTGCAACAAGCCCTTAATTTTTGCAACCAATGGTAGGGGAAAAAAGGATTGCATAACTAGGTTGCAGATATGTGCCATGTGGTGGATACCAGTGACAAATGGTGCATGTTTTTTGATGAGTTGCATTGTCACCCCTGTTTTAAATCCCTGAAAAACAATAACACCATCTGCACCAAAAAAAACCAATTCTGCTACTAAATCCCCCTCATATAATCCACCAATAATAATTATAAAGTTCACAAGCATGGTAGTTAGGTTGTTGGACCCACCTCCTTCAGTGACTTGCTGCAAATTTAGGAATATGGGTACCCTACGTCAATTCTGAACCACATAACAGTGGATTGATATCTAGCTTTGGTTATCCACTATTGTGACATCATCACAACTCAAGGATATGAATCTCGCATTTTGAATGGCATGTTTAGTTGCAAAACAACATTGTGCATAGTGTTGCATTCCCCACTCACAAACCAAATATTAGTAACAATGATGGTGGTCCAAGGGGATTTTTTAAAAATGTGCATAAGGTACAATGCACAAAAAACAACAATCCAATAAGGAATTAAATAAGTACTTGCCATTCCTTAACCACTTGAATCAATCCAATGCATACTCAAAATCTTTTCAACCTTAATAAATTAAAAAAACCCTTGCATGCACTCACAATCTGTTAGGGGCATGTCTTGTTGCAAAAGACGAAAAATAATAACAAACTGGAGGTATTTTTTCTTTTTTTTAGCCCTCTTTGCATTTAGCACTTGCTCAAGGATACAATCAAAACTTGTAATGCCATAGATGCATTCATTTTTTGCATGTTGGCTATGAGGACTAGTGTAATACTCAACTACCTTCAACCTTGGTTTTGCATGCTTGCACTTTCTCCTTCCGCTATGCTTGTAAAACCCATCTAACTTGGGAACTAATAATTTATCCTCCGCTCCACATTAGTGCAACTCTTACACATTGTCAACAATTCAAACCAACATGGCAAGATCCTAGAATTCTATGATCGTAATATCTTGCACATGCGATAAGGTTAATTCGTATCAATTTTGTTATATGAACAAATTGGAGATTTTCTATTTTATTTGGGAGATTTAGTCTCCAAACACATAATGTGTGTAAAAATTTAATCAGAAGATCCTGTAATCTTTTAACAGATATAAAAGTGACAAAGAACTTTGGAAGACCAAGTTGTCGAATCGTTGTAAATAATTTTTTTTCACAACCTTTAAAAATAATCAAGTGAATTAAGCAAACCTTCCAAATCACGATAACCTAAATATGATTTGAAAAAATTATCTAAATTTGGTTTATCTCATAATTGGTAAGCTTTTAAAGTTTTACCACATAGTTTTCCTTTTCATATTTGCACTCAATCAGAACCTATGACTTTTTGGATGGAAACTTTAATAATTTTAAAGAAAAGGTTAAAAAAATTTGTTGAAAAATCCCCAGATTTATGAAGTAATTCCCATTGAGCTATTTTTTGATATGAAAAAGCTTTAAAAAATTGTCAAAGTTGCCCATAACAATGTTGGAAAATTTAGTTCCTTGGAATGTTTATCTTTAAATACACCTAAAAGGTGAAAATTTTGATTTGCGACAATAAAATATATAATATTTTCATAATCCATTTTTTTTTAGCATCTAAAAAATTATTTATCGTTGAATATGTTGATGTACAATGTATTTTTTCATTATCAAAATCAGAATTATCAAATGATGCATTATTATAAGTTTTAAAAAATTAATTTTAAATTCATATGCGAAATAAACAAATGATGAATGGTAACATTCAAATCTTTGTATAATGGTGTTTCAATTAAATTTCATAAAACGACCAACACCATATTTAGATCAACATTTATTGACATATAATGTGATTTGTGTTCAAAACATCACTTAAGAAACACACCTATCGTTGCACCATCATGTGGTAAACATGGTAGTATTGATTGAATTTGATTCACATTTACAGGGGACATCAATAACAATACCATGCATCTTATATTTCCCATACCTTTAGAGTTTATAAATTTGAGCAAAAGCAATACGTGATGAAATAAAACATTCTTTTAATTATGTTAATTTTTGGACTAATGGAATGATTTTTTTTCTAGAAATTTTATTTTGTACTTAAATAAGGTGGTTTATTTTCATTAATATTACATGTAAACAACTTGTACATATGTATGATGTTGAACTAGGTTCTATTTGAATCTGAAAATCTATAAAAAATTGTCTTGACAATCTGTTTGAAAAACATTTAAGTTCTTTTTTTAAAATAACATTTTACAACTAAAACATGGAATTATGGGAACACCTTCGATTTGTTTATTATAAATGTCAATGTATATTGAATTATGTGTATTTTTAAATATTTTTAAATATTTTATTTGATTGAACATCATGTTTGGCAAGAAGTTGTTGTGTGGGAATTGCACGCTTTTAATTTTTTCTAGAGTGCATTAAACATATGACGATTGAATTTTGTCATTTATGAAAGAGTATTCTGATTTATTTTTATATATATATATTTCATGTGATTTATAATTTCTGATATTTTTCTTTTAATATTTGGAAACATGTTGATGAATTTAAATGTTTTTGCTTAATAAGCTATATTTGGAAAAACCTCCAATAATTCAAAAATATTATTTTCATAAAATGCTCAATCAATTTATTTTTTTTCTTGTGTTACATTATGCTCAACAATCAAATGGGAGTGTTCCATTTGAATTTTGGGATTTAAAAAAAAATTGGTAAGGGAAATTGAAGTGAACAAATTAGACAAAATCTCATTGATAGGAACATTTGTGTTGTTTTTCAAAAAAAATTGTAAGTATTGAATACAATTTAAATTTTATTTTAAAATAATATTTGTATTATAATAAGTGTTGAACAATGAAATAACATACTCCCATGGTGCATCCCAATTATTTTTCAAAATGTTCAGTAATGTAAAATATATTTTTTCATTCCAATAAAAATGTGTAATTAGTTGCATTAATTGAACAGAAGGTTGTTGCACCATTGACTTCAAAAGAGATGGAAAATCATCTAAATCTATGATAACTTTGGAATCATTAACTTAAAAAGTAGGCAAAGGTAGACCATTAACATATTGAATTCGTTCAAAATGTTGAAAATTGTACACTATATGTAAGGGGATAGATTGAAAATTCATGCAATATCAAAATATAATGTGTTTTGATATTTGATTCCAAATTGTAAATTGGCCTTTGTAGATATTTAGTTATCCAAAATATTCCGAAATCTCCCCACAAACCTCCCATTCTAGCATTTGATATCATTTTTGTTACATATTGATGTTCATTTGTAACCATGCTTTGATGCAAATAAACAAAAAACTTGGATTTAATTTTCGTATACGACATTGTTAGGTTTTTTTTGTATTCAATAATAAACATTTATTTAAACGTGCTATGTTATTTTGTTCCAATTCAAAAAATGATAAATGATTATCTAATAAATAAAATATAGAATCCAAAAGACAATTGCTTATTTCATATTTGTATGTTGAAATTAAATGATGGCCATATGAATGTAATACATGTTCAAATGATGAATCAACAAGATTTAATAAAGGTGTTTCCATTATTATGAATCTCAATTTCATGGATATTTATATAAACAAAAGCATGGTTCACACATAAACACATTCAAAAATAAATAAATCAATGATTCATTAAAAATTATTTACTTTTTTTGGGGGGAAAATTCCTTGCATTGAAAATGATTTTATATTGGAAAATTGTTTAGATGGAAAAATTGTTTTAATTGAAAAATGGCTAGCATCGAAAAAATAATTAAATAAAAAAAATTGTATTAAAAATTTGTGTGCATTGAAAAAAAAAATTCATTAAAAATTATTTTCATTGAAACTCCTTACATTGATAAATTATTTGCATTGAAAAAAAAATTATATTGGAAAATCATTTGCATTGAAAAACTACTTTCATTGAATAAATTGCTTGGATTGAAAAAAATGCTTTCATTGAAAAATTACTTCACATACAAAATGTTGCATTTAAAATTATTTTCGACACTTAATGTAAATTGATGTATGAGAACTTTCCTTTTCCTCTAGAAAAAAATTGTGAAAATGATTATACAATCTAGGCTATTCAAACAATTTTTTTTGATATAAGGGGTGTCCATATATATAGATTATTCATATATTAAAAATAACTATAAAAAGGTCACATAAAAACCATTAACAACTTCAATGTTTAATATGGTTTTTGTTTAGAAATTGATTTTGATTTATCAAAATCAAGCTTGTGTTTCACATTACGCTAGACATTATCACCAAAAATAAGGCTTAGATTACCTATCTAGCTTAACATAATTAATAAGTTAATGGGCTATTTGTTAGGTAATAACTTAGTTAGTAACTTAGATAAATAGATTAGCTTAGACCTATATATTTAGTAGGTTACTTAGGACATAGCCTAGGATTACTAAATAACTTATAACTAGGTAATGTAACCTTTCTAGGTAGGTATCCTAAGTGACCTTGGTTTATTAGGTAAACGTATTAACCATGTAGGAAACCTACTAGCCTTGGCCTATTATAGGTATGTAGCCTAGGCCTACTAGGTAAATAACATAAATCATCTAGGCCTAGTAAATAGGTAGCCTATCCTACTAGTTAGGTAAGTAACCTAGGCCACCTAAACCACCTAGGCTTATTAGGTAGGTAGTTTAACCTAGGCTACCAAGGTCTATTTGGTAACTACATACATACATAGCGTAGGCCACCTAGGCCTATAAGGTAGGCAATTTAACCTAGGCCACTTAGGTTTATTAGGTATGTAGCCTAGCTTAGGCCACCTAGGCCTATCAGGTAGGTAGTTTAACCTAGGCCACTTAGGTTTATTAGGTATGTAGCCTAGCTTAGGCCACTTAGGCCTATCAGGTAGGTAGTTTAACCTAGGCCACTTAGGTTTATTAGGTATGTAGCCTAGCTTAGGCCACCTAGGCCTATCAGGTAGGTAGCTTAACCTAGGCCACTTAGGTTTATTAGGTATGTAGCCTAGCTTAGGCCACCTAGGCCTATAAGGTAGGTAACTTAACCTAGGCCACTTAAGCGTACTAAATATGTAGCCTAGCTTAAACCTTTTAAGCTTACAAAGTAGGTAGCTTACTTTAGGCCACTTTGGTTTACTAAGTATGTAGCTTAACTTAAACCACCTAGGCCTACTAGGTAGGTACATAACCTAACCTAACCTACCTCGGTACCTAAACTACCTAGGTAGGTATGTAATTTAACTTAAGCTATCTAGGTAAGTATGTATCTTAACCTAGGTTACTAAGTATAAGGTAACCTAACCTAATATTAGGTAGGTAGCTTAAGCCTAGACCTACTTAATAAGCTAGGCTACCTACTTAGTATGCTTAAGCTAGATCTTTTAATAAGTTAGTAAGTATCTATGTAGCCTACTACATAACATAAATGTAGGTAGTTTATTAAGTAGGTTTAAACATAGACCTAGTAGGTACCTATAAGACCTAATAAATTATAACCTACATGTTATTTAAATACATGCATTTATTAATAGGTACTTCCTACCTACCTATGCTAACCTATTTATAACCTATCTATTTATGTAAGTAGAGTAAAAAAATTTAAGTTCATTCAATGTAATATGACTAATGAAAAAATTCCTAAAAGTTGATTACAATATGTTAGTATAGATAATTATGTTCATTACAATATGTTGTTAAGAAAAAATCACTTTATGGGGTGGTGTTGCAATGGTTAAGGAGTTGATTTTTCAATGTGGAGGTGAGGAGTTCAAGTTTTCACACTTGCAACCTAAGGTATTTTGGTTACTTAGGTGACCTTATTAGGTAGCCTAGGTTGCAAAGCCGATTAGACCACCTAGCTTAGTCTACTTAGCCTGGCCTAAGGGGTTTGGTTTAGCTTAAGTGGCTAGGGTAGGTGGCTTAATTTATACCTAAAACATAGGGTTGGTAGGTACATAAATAAATATTTTTTTGGCATAATTAATCATTAGGTGTATTAGTTAGGTAGGTAGGTAGGTAGGGCAGGTTATTAATTAATTAATATTTTCATATACATTTAAAATAAAAATATTTAATATAATACATAATTTTGGTCATTGTCCAAATTATATTCTTGCCATGGTGGTTCAGTAAGAAAAACCTAGTTGAAAAAATCCAATAAAAAAAATCAACCAAAAAAACCTAGTCAAAATGGTCTAGTTCAGAACGACTTGTCTAGAATGACATTCGGATCAAGTTGGACATGGGGGCAAAAAAACCATATGGGGGATTTTTTTATTGAAATTCCAAGCAAAAAAAGGTCGTGATTTTTTGTAGTGCCATGTTATAGTTTTTTTTAAAATTCATTGAAATCGTTTCTTATGGAATTCGATTCTTATTCTTGGGAAAACTTGGGAGTCAATTTCAACCCAGTTCTCATCAAATGAGATACACGACGGTTTTCAATTTGAGAACTAGATTGAAAACCAAGGTGAAAACCAAGTCCCCTTATGAAAAGCACCCAACATTGCTTGAGAGGTGGGCTTGCCAATTTAATAAGGGCCCATTCTCCATGTGTAAAAATTACATTTTTTTTCCTAGTGTACTTGGAGAGTGCCTTACCTTTGGAGGTAGTGTCAATTATGTTTTGTAAAGCCTATCATCATTTTTCTGGTATCTTAATAAAAAGAGCGTGGTTTTTACTATATACACATCATTGGTATGGGGCCCACCTCAACTTTGCTTCACCTTGGTCCTTACTCTTGTAATGCCCATGGTTTCGGGTGTTACCTTACACTTAAAAGCTTGCCAATCCAGTAAGGGAGAGGACAATATAAATATTGCGTAAGTCTCAAAAGCAAAACATGAAATAGAACTATTACCTAGTGATCACTAGGTGAAAAAGAGTGAAATGGAAAATTGACTAACATTCAAAGGATTTTGGAAAATTTCAAAATAAAAAGAAGGTTTGAGAGGATAATATGAATATTGTGTGAGTCACAAAAACAAAAATGAAATTTGTAACTAATACCTGGTGGTCACCAAATGATAAATAGTGAAAATGGATTTGAAAGATTCAAAACATTTTGAAAGTAAAAGAGCAATTATGAAAGATCCATCATTTTAAATAAAATTTTATTAAATAAATAAAGTGTTAAATTGTATCATATGAAGAAAAAACTAAAAAACTTGCATTGCAAGTTTTAAAGCCCAATGCATCATCCTTTGCTAACATACTATTACTAGCACAATTAAGATAATTATGATTTTGGAGTAGTTAAATAAGCAACTACATCGGCACCTTTTCAAAATACAATTAGAGAACATAGATTTTTACCCTTCTGAGCTGCAAACATCATTGCATGATTGCAAACAATAGTTTGAATCAACTACAAGCAAAACTCAATAATTCAATAAATAAAGATTATGGAAGGATAAACAACGAAATCACAATACATTAATTTGCTTAAGGTATCAGAAGAGTTCATACCTAAAGGAAGTTGATTAATGCCACTTTCCCCCATTATCACTTTTTATATATTGCATGAACCAAGAATAATTTAGAGAAGAAGACTCTCCCCATTATCACTTTTTTTATATTGCATGAACCAAGAATAATTCAGAGAAGAAGACATCAAATAGGACTTTGAATATTGGACAATGATTTCATAATGAACACTAAATTCTCTATAGGTAAGAGCCAAGCTTGGCAATTCCATAGCAAGTAGTCCACCATATGCAGCACCCAAAAAAGTACTCTACAAAGAAAGGCAAAATGAGATGCAAGTAGTCTTAAAATCAAGCTTGCATCACCTCGCACATGGGGCAAGGGTAAGGGCAAGAGCAAATCAAGAGCCTTGAGGGTGCACCTTAAGGGATGGATGGTGGGTGGACAAGAAACACTTTTCCATCAGCTTCCAGTTATAGAGCTGATCTCAGTGGGTATCACTTTCTGAAGTTAAGCCCGCTTTGACAGGAATTATATTAGCATGGGTGACCTTACAGGCGCTTTCATATACGGGTGGGCCAATGCCACAAGGGCCCATCAAGTATTATTAACCACACACCATTAGATTGTAATTTGAGAACATGTTGGAAAAAACATGAGGGACCAAATTACAGGAGTCCTTGACAAAAAAACATTTGCTGCATTGCTCCAAAAAAATATGCTCAGAACATGATTTAACCTACTGCTACAAAAAAACATGTTCCCAACCTTTGAGAAAGGTTTGGATTTTAAACCACAGAAAGAATCAAATTACCATCATGAGACAAACTTGCCTTGCCGATCTTGAGAGTGGCTCCCATTTTCAATATTGTGATCTGCAATCTGGGCTTCCAAGTCTTTCTGAACAGAGCCCAATACTTTTGAGGACTGGATAGTATTACGAACTGAAGATGCTGAAAAAGGTGATGAATCTACTGGCTTGTGGAGATTGTTAGATGGGGGAGAAAATTCCAAATGTAGCAGCAATGAATTTGCCATAACCCCCAATGAGCTGATACCCATAAGTGCACCCGCAAGTGAAGGTGTGAGCATCATATTTGTCAATGGCAACAGTGCACCTGCTGCAACTGGTAAACCCACCTAGTACATGCAAGAGAACATAGATGTGAATCAAAAAAATTGGAAAGCATACATACAATCCATTTAAAGAACAGACATCCTAAGTAGAGATCATGCTGCTATCAAGCAGCAAGTAAGTTGCACTCACAATGTTGTACATGAATGCCCACCACAAATTCTGCTTGATCTTCTTCAGCGTTTTCCGACTTAGTTCCACTGCTTCAACCACCTTCACATGCCACCAGAGACTCCCAAGTGAACAACCTGCTGGTTGGTTTTCGAATTTGGAACCATGTTCAGTGGTCAAAAGATGGCAAATCATTCAAAAATAGAAAACAAATGCAAGGAAGCTCCACTGACCTGGGTGAGCCTGTCACCCATTAGGACAATGGATGCAACGTCACTAGCTGCTCCCACACCACCAGCCATAGCAACACCTACATCTGCTTGAACTAATGCTGCTGCATCATTGACCCCATCTCCAACCATAGCCACATTCCCCTTCTCTTTCTGAAGCAGCCTGATGTGCTCTGCCTTTGCAAATGGTTTCACTCCAGCATATACCTGTGATATAGTCAGTCAGGAAACACACAATAGTTCAGGGAAATGGGAATACACCTAGAAAAGAGTGCTCATATTGATACTAGCCAAAAACCAGAGATGCACACCTTTCTCCAGACACTGAAAAACCAGTAGTACTATGACCAGTACTTTGGCTCAATGACCCAAGTTACATGTTGATGATATTCCAACAACACCAACAGCACATGCTTTGAATATCAAACATCATTGCAGCTCCACCACCCATGTCATGTGATAAAGCGATGAACCTGATGCCTGTCAATGCCAACTTTAGCAGCCACAGCTTCTGCAGCTTCCTGCTTATCCCCTGATAGCATGGATGTCTGAATGCCCATGCGATGGAGGGCATCAATAGCTGTCCTTGCATCATCCCTAACCTCATCGATCATGGTAATGGCTCCCACAATCTTGCTGTCCACCCCTGTGCCCATGTCCATGAAAATTTCACCAGTTTAATATGTAAATGCTGAACTGTGCATTAAGTCATATGTTTACAGCTCAGGAGAGCACTGAAGTCGGTTATAAAATGAATAACAGTCAAAGCCACTAGCAATGTGGGGTGGTGCTGAACAAGGTTGCTAAATTTGCAGTAAATAAATGGCCATTCCAGATCTTCTCACAACATACTGACCGAAATGCATGGAAGCAATGTGAAATCCTTACCTACATAAACTACAGTCTGCCCTTGAAGAGATGCCTCAACCACCTCAGGAACACGCCCCTCTGCACAAAACCTGATTCCATACTTATAAGCAATCATATTCAACATGAAGCAAACTTGTAAACCTCTATGTTTAGAGAACTAAAGTGAAATTTATGATGAGAAAATAAAACAGTTCGCTCCATCCTCCCCGTTCACTGGAACAATGAAGGAAAACTGTGATTGATGAGCTTATGACATCAAAGAAGAAAAAAACATGCCAGTTGGGCAAAATCAGTTCCTCAAATCATAGGAAATTGACAAATCCATTGAGAGGTTTCTGGTCTGACGATTGTGCAGAAAATAGAGAATTTCTTGTGCGAAAATGCCCTCTACTGAACTTGGCATCTCAACCTCAACCAGTTATTTGACATAAATTTGCCAAATCTGACAGTAAGGTAACAACTATACAACTCTTTGCCTCGTGTTCAGCTCATGCTGTTCCCAGTTTGTTGAAATTCATACACCGTTTCAGAGTGTACACAAATACAGTCCTGCTCACTGACAGACACTGCACCAGAACTAGAAATGGGACATCACATGCCATACAGAGTAGAAGATACCTCTGGACCCATTCTAAGGTGCCAACAGCTACTCGTTTCCCTTCCACAATTGCAGTTGCTCCACTACCTGGTTCCTGCTCAAATGTTGAATCCTGCACCTGAGGACACAGTTCCAAATTGGAGAACACCCTGAGCAGAGAGTCCATCAGGACCCCTGTCCAGCAAATCAATTCAATTGAGAGAAAGATTTCACTGATTAAACTGGATGTTGTTACCTTGGCCTGTCTGCAGCCAGAAGCTTTTGCAGCCTGGATGAGCGCCTTTGCAATTGGGTGGGATGTTGAGCTCTCCACACCAGCAGCTAGTGTCAGTATTTCCATCTCTGTCCACTTTTGTGACTTCAATCTGCAGTTATGACCATGAACCCTAGTTAATCAGTAGGCATTCAATGCTTTATCTTCAAGTGTCTTGGTGATTGGTCACCTGCAAATCATTGATACATGCTCCTGCTAGATTGTCTCTTTGTACCTTCCAGCTTAGCTCCCAACCAAAGCACAACTAACCCCAGCACCCAACACAAAGGGTGACCACAGGACTCTACCTGGCATTTAAGGTCTCCTTGCCATTGTCCAAATCTGGTCTGTCATCATTGATGCTGTCACTACTCATCACACTGGTGATTGCAGGTCTACCAAGAGTGAGAGTCCCAGTTTTGTCAAATACAACACTATCAATAGATGACATCTTTTCCAATATGTCCCCTCCCCGTATAAGCAAACCTCTCCGAGCCCCAAGTGACGTACCCACCTGTATCAGAAGCATCTCCCCATTATCCCCAAGTTTCATTGCTCACAAGAAAAAGAGACTCCATTCCAAAATCTAGCACATATATGCCAAGCAAACCTTAAAGTGCAAATTTTCTTTTGCAGGTAGTTCTGTGCATACCAGAACAGCTGTTGGAGTTGCCAGGCCAAGAGCACAGGGGCAAGCAATAACCTGTGGACAACACACAACATGTGATCGACATATGACCTTGCAGTATACCAAGAACAGAAAATCTGATGTTCCTGAAGGCTTTTTTTTTCTCTTTAGGAATCTCTTGTCATCTCATAAACATAACTCTGAAAGGTTTCCACTAAGTTTTATGTTCAATACAGGTCAAGTAAAGACCCTGTGGGTCAAACAATAGTTCGCTTACCAAGACATTGCAGGCTAGCTGAAGCCCAAGCAAAAGTCCACCCCCAGCTGGAACTACAGATGGAAAAAGAGCAGATCCTAGGGTTGTCCAGAATGCGAAGGTTGCACATGACAGAGCCATAACTCCATAACAAAATTGTCCTGCCACCTGCCAATAATGCTTGCCTTGTCAATCCTGGTACTTTAGCATCTGACATGCCTAGCTTCCATTCTGCAGATCTGAGCACTAATACAACATAAGATCTAGAATTACAAAACCTCAGTCATGCCTGAGTGAACTTCTAATTCTATCCAGTACATAAAACCAGAGCCTTCATATAACAAAAGAGTCTCCATGGCAGGTTATGGGGCTCATGGAGTTCACGAAACCATAATAACAACACAGCACTGGATTCATTCCACCAAATACCATGTCTTTCTTCCAATAGTTCTGCCTTGAGCAGCAACAACTTTTCCATGCTGCAGATGTGTTCCTGGTCTGGTCAACTTGCTGGAAATCTGGGTTGTTGACAGGAAAGGAAGACACAATTCTCTCAGCAAAAAGAATGAAGTGAATGCCATAGAAAGAGCTTATTAATCTGGTTAGAGACCTTGTCAGCAAGCCGTTGCACTGGTGCTTCCCTTGTCTGGGCATCTTCCACCATGCGCACAATGTCACCCAACACTGTATCACCACCCGGCCTCCTTGCTTGCACTGTCATGGTGCCATTGTAATTCACAGTTCCAGCTGATATTTCATCCTTCAGAGACAGTTCACACCATCAGAACACAATTATTATATGGATTAGCATTTCGATTAGAAAATGATTGGCATCTGTCTCAGCAGTTTGTGGGTTGATCTATAATCTACATTGTCCCTCCATCTGGTAATGCAAGAGCACTTATGGCTTGAATATTCTCCTCAATTCATTGTTTTAAGTCTCTCATCTTGTTTCTTCCTTCTCTTTTCTGTCTCTTGGCAATATATGACCTGTGGACTGGACATCACCCATCCTCAATTTTTCTGTCTTTCCTCTTAAAGCAAAAAATTTGTTCACCAAAAGCAACAAAGTCTTCCTCTTAGCACTTAATGAAGAAAATTTTGGTTAGGCTGTGAAATTCTCTGGGACTACCAAGTTTTACTGCTACAGTAAGTGCCAAAGCCACTATCTTAGTTCAGAAAAGGACATCACAAGGAACTTCAACTGTAGCCAGGTGATAGCCTTGATAGGTCTTAGTTCAGAAAAGGACCTCACTCACAGTAAGAGTATTTTGGAAGAGAGGGAACAGGAAAGAGAAATTCATACCCCAGATTGCTTCAACACAGGCAGAGGTTCTCCTGTCAGGCTGGACTCATCTACAGTGCTCCTTCCTCCTGTAACCACACCATCGACAGGTATGCGATCCTGCCAGATATAGCAACAACTTTTGAAGGCAAGCTATATGCAAATTGGGTCTATTTGTGAAGTTTGAGAAAATCCATAAGGTTGTGATATAATTGTCCAAGGAAAAGACCTTACCCCTGGGAGCACAAGAACCACATCTCCCACTGCAAGGCTATCACAAGGAACTTCAACTGTAGCTGGGTGGCCAGGATTGTCATTCCCCATGATTAGACGTGCCTTTGCAGGCAAAAAATTCAAAAGGGCAGCCATATCACTGCTGGCCCTCAGCTTTGCCCTCTCCTCAACTGCCCTTCCCAGCAGCACAAATGCTAACAGCATAACTGGCTCCTCAAAAAATGCTTGCCAGCCCTAAACAAAACAATTCCAGAGGTCATTACCATGATAGTTTGAAGTGGTGCAAATAACAAAGATCTTTTCTTACACTCGTACCAATCAACTGGGCAATCACAGACCACAATACGCTGCTGAAAGCAATGATGGAAATACCAATGTGATTGCAGAGAGAAGCCACAAAACCATAAAAGAGTTGGTGTAGCCATAACCTGTGAGTGTCACCCACAAAGTATCTGACCATCACATTCATCATGAATGGCAGCAACTAGCTGCCATTACTTCCCACTGCATTTCTCAGCTCCTGACAGTGGCTCATAGTCTTCATGCATACCAATCTGGGCAAGAGGGCAGCAGCAGTGCTGACAGCGAATGATGAAATGGCACCCAAGCCCACCAAGGTGTTCATATTGGGTGACCCCCTCCGTAAACTCTTCCAGCCATCCACCAACAGCTTACGCCCTGGACCAGCAAGGGCCGCAAGACACAAAGCTGCATGGAACTTTGTAGAATGTAAAAGATGAACCCAAGCTGGAGCTGAATTTCCAAGGAAGTGGCCTGCGTGACCCACCAGACAGACTGCAGCCATTGTCCATGCAACCACTAGCCTTCTCCCTGTGGAATAACAACCAACATGAAAGTCAAGATCAAACAAGCAACGGCCTCTTTGCAAAATTTCCAAAGTGTGTCCTTTGCATTGTTTGAGTGGGTGTCCGTGGTGATACATTCTCATACTATGCACCATTCAATAACCACACACTTCATGGGCTTGCATCCAACACAGGTCCTTGCAGACAAGTTATGATCTGTAGGCACTACATGAGAGGAATTCTGCACTATCTGACAACAAGCTCAATGAAGCTACAGCTGAGAACTTGCACCTGTCAACATGAATGTGAATCCAATCAAGTACTGAACTGGGCACAAAACCTCCATACAAGGTAGTGAACAGCAAAAGTACCACTGTCTTTCAGGCGTGCAAGCCTTTCTTCTCGTTTTTTAAGTGCTGCAGGAGCCACTTTGTGTCCATCCTTCCCCTGCTGCTCTGCACATCGACAAGATTTAACCTTTCTTTCACATGACCTTCCTCAAAAACATGAGATTGGACATCCATCAAAAAGTAAAGCAGGTCTGATGAAAGATGATGTGAGACAACATTGAGAATGAAGTACTTCATTAAAGCCTGCTGAGGCAAAGATTCACAATTTAGCAAACCCGAACACTGACAGATCAGTTACTTCACAATGAACATCGTCACCATGATTTTGCTCAAATGGGTAGTCAAATGACTGCTATGCAGTCATCAGCAATCTTCATAAAACTTTGATCATCAAGAATTTCACCAATATTCAAGGTACAAGGTGCAGTCAGTGCAAGAGCCACTTCTTGCAAGCCCAAACTACATTGAAGAAATTCTCAATAATATTCCTACAACCCAGCCCTTTGGCTCACATGCAAGCTGATTGGACAAACATACCTCGCACTGTAGACTTGAAACCACAGCTCGTAAGATGCTTTGCTAAAACCTCAGCAAGTTGGCCCTTGGCTTTTTCCCACCCAATTGGGTCTGGAGATGTAGAAACAACTCTCACCAGTGCTGTCTCTGTTGCAAGGTTGACAGATGCTGCTGTCACTTGTGGCTGTTATTGTTTCCATCACAAGAGAAAGGTACAAACTTCAGACAAATTTGACAGATTTGTCTCATTCACAAAACCTGCATCCTTGAATTGTCTACTTTCTTCTTATGTCTCTGATGCAGAGTCCAAGGAACCACAAAAGAATTGACAACATAAAAAACACTCAACCCTAATTACAAAACAGAATTCATACAGAGTTCCCACCAGCAAATCACAGCACCTGAGATTCCAGAATCCTCTTCACGGAAGATACACAGCCACCACAAGACATACCCTGCACCCTTTTCCCAACACCCACTGAATAAGAAGAACAGACTGAAAAAGACTGTGAAGAAAAAACCAAAAGTGAAAGCCCTGGCTGCAACAAGCATCCACATCATCATATCCATGTCTTGCATCTCAATGCTTCATGACCGCAATTCCAGTCTAGATTTTGTAATCTTTTGAGTCTAGGCTTTCAAGTGCAAGGAGGGAGATGGGAGAATCACCCCAACTTCAAGGATGATTACATCCTCGGTGAACTGTGCAGCTGCTTTGCTGTTTGGATCCTCCCCAATTTGTTGTGGCTCAGTGGATTGAAAACCAAAGCCATCCCCTCCTCCTCCTCCATCACCACTGCCACCACCTCCTCCCATATAGCCACCCCTTCCACTGCTGCCTCCTGCACCATCTGGCAGCAGACTGGAAATGCTAGCAATCGGGAGCCCACACTGACAACGGCATGGCCTCACACTGCCTGCTGCACTCAGAAGCAATTCCACCTGAAAAGAAAGAGTTTCTCAAAGACTGCTAAAATACAAAAGAGATGATATCCTTCGAGCACACAGCACCTAGGGTTTCTCAAAGACTGCACTGCACATACCTTCTGCAGACAGACAGACAGACAGACAGACAGACAGACATACATACATACATGCAGGAACATCAGAAGAAGAAGAAGAAGAAGAAGATGGAAATCCAACCTCAACAATAGAGGGACAAGAGTTCAGTTGGACAGAACAGACGAACCTGCACTCGTGGCCATAACCCTAATCCTCCAAAATTCAGCTCAGGAGAGCCTCGAGAAAATTGCAGCTTGCTGGCAACAGCGAGGCGATGATGCTGATGATGCTTGGAAGAAGAAGAAGAAGAAGAAGAAGCGAACGATACGGCATTGGAGACAAGCCTGGCAGCACCCAACTGCAGAGGCCAGCGAGCAAGCTTTTTCTGCTGCTGCTGATTCCCTTGTGGAGCCGCTTGCTGAAACAAGAGCAGCCCTGCTCTTCTTGTAAGTAAATTCCTGGACGAAGCGAGAGTGCGAGAAGATGATGCTGATGCTGAAGCGCGGATTGCTGCCATGGCCACCAATTCACTACCCTTCACCACTACTACTGCACCGCACTCGCAAGCCCCAGGGACATATGCCGCCATGGCCGAAGCAAAAAAATAAAAAATAAAAATCCTTCTGATGAAATCGCCAGCTTCACGCCACCACACCCAACAACAAACCCAATTTCTGCAAGAAGAACAACAACCCACGAAACAAACATACAGACAGACAAAAGACTCTTTTGTGTGAGGAACAAAAAGCCTTAACAAAACCACCAATTCTGCAACAACAGAATTGCAACAGAATTCTATACAAAAGAAGAAGAAGAAGAGCAGACTGGATTATTGCTGCACAACATGTTTTGGATAATAAAGATCAATCAAAACTTCAGGCTCATAAACTGAGCTTTTTGGATCATCATTTTTCTCAATAGGTATGCGTGTGCTGAGGCTTAGGCAAAAGCCACCCATTGCACCTGTTCTTGATTGGCTAGATATATTGATTGGTCCAAGTGGTTTGTTATTTATTGTTATCTAGTGGGTTCTGACTTTTTTATAATACCCAATTTCATGTTTTTGGGTGGGGCTCGGGGAAACAATGAATCAATGATCTTGAATGTGAGAAAATGATTGTTGCAAGGCCAAATGCTGAGTATGGGTGGAGTTGGTGAAAATAGGTACCCCAGCTTTTATGAAGGGGGTATTCGCCAAGGCGAAAAATGGTGGCACAAAAGATGCATGTAGCCAATGAAAGGCTCAGGGGTCCGATTTTTTTTGTTTTGCCCGGGGAGGGGGCCAAGGGTGGGGAGGGATTTTTTTTCTTTTTTTCTTTTTTGCGGGTGTTGCAATGCCTTTAGTCTGGGTCAAAAATGGTGACAAACAGTTTTGGAAATAAAAGTTCCATGCAACCAACGAAGGGGCTTAGTATTGACTCATGAGGGGTTGTGGGGGTTTAGGGTT
>Ga0116227_10004098_pt1 | contig 31830 bp, 29 predicted proteins | sample S1TSphgellanicum_FD_89693 | JGI IMG/M metagenome (GOLD analysis project Ga0116227, IMG submission 89693) | Host-associated microbial communities from peat moss isolated from Minnesota, USA - S1T2_Fb - Sphagnum magellanicum MG | ecosystem: Host-associated > Plants > Peat moss > Unclassified... | reverse complement strand
CTCTGGTTGCTACTGGCGGGGGCCGATGAACTAACGGTTAATGGTACCATCTTCTTTCGAGATGGCTGGAACCCAGCTTCTAATTGGCCTATTGACCGCGCCCGCTTCTTACAGCCAGCATAGTGATCGCGCATGCGACCCACTGTCGTAATCACCGGTTCGTTGCAAGAGAAACACTTGCAGTACATTGACCTGGCATCACCCTGCCTGTAACAAGCTCCGAACTTCTCCCAAATAACATCTTTTGGCTTCCCCATTTTGAATAGACAATGACAAATCTGAAATCTCACACTTTGTAGCAAGCCAACAACCCTCTGATTCTCTGAAGTCTGAACTCCACGGACTCCACGTCCGACTCATTTGGACTCCGTAACGGTCCGTTACTAACGGACTCATTCGGACTGTATAATACTCATTCGGTTTGAGAGAGTTGTATAATACAGCGGTATAATACCACGGGTATAATACCACAATTATACATACAAACCCATAGTCCGTCCGGATTAAGGGGAAACTTCACGACGTCCTCACTATATTTAGCTACTGTCCGTAGCCACTGTCCGTCTGGAGTCAGGGGAAGGAACTTTCTTCCTTTACATTATATAATACTCTATAATGATTCTAAACACAATATCCTTGCCTTGGTAGGCAAGGCCAACAAATATGCAACTTGCATAGCTTGAAAAAGGTTACATTAAAATAAATTTTAAATTTAAAAAAAAAAGAAAAAAAAAAGGCATCGTAATTGTGTAGCTCTAGGGAGCTTATGTGAATTAAAAAACAAGAAGCATTTAGGGAGATTACATTAAAGGAAGTTTGCACAACTTGCATCGTAGTTTGTAACTTGTATATAGCTTGGGCAAAAAAAATTTAGGAGATCACACATAAATTCTTGTCATTCTTGAAGTTCTTTTTTTTAAATTTTTTTATAAAGGTGTTGTTTACATTTATGTGTGTCTTTATAACAATTAACATGATAACAAACCAAAAAAAAAAGTGTAAAAGATAAATGATTGCATATATTGTTGACAAAACCAAACGAAAAGGCATGTGATGATGACAATACAAGGAGTCCCATTGCTAATGCAAGGTGAAAATTTGATGATGCAAGTGTTACAATGGGAATCCCAATGCCACTTATTTGTGATAGTTGTAATTGTAGACACAAATAGAGGCATGTGGTGGAGATGGAGTGTTAGTGAGGACAAGCTACTACAAATCAGGTGGACACACATAAACATACACACACACACACACTCTACATATATATATATATATATATATATATATATGCATATAGGTGTATCTATATGAATATGAGATATTATGAGCTAGCAATGCATGTTGGAAGACACTTAATTTAATCTCGTTGAGAGTTAATGACCACAAGCTAGTACAATTAGATGATGTAATCGTATACACAAAAGAACATTTGATTCTAATGGTGAGAAAAGGTGTTGTCTAGGTTGACAATTTTTGAAAGAAGAGAGAAAAGCATGAGAGATTTGTCTTTCCGCCACACTAGGTGAGGGGCCTACCTTTCAAAATTGGGCTTCTATATGCAATTTAGCAACATTGGGAAATTGTTGTTCTTCATTTTTATTTTTTAAATGTGAGGTCTCCTTTTTGGAGGGGGCTTTATGCATAATGAAAAGGAGCCCCTTGTTACACCCATGCCCCCTACTTTGGGCTTGTAAGAATGTCTATCACATTCAACCGTGGTGTACATTTATTTCTCAATCCTCACTAATGAAGATGGAAAATGAAACGAGGTGATAGACCATTTAAAGTCAATCACTTGGGCCAATTAAAAAACCATTCATTTTGTTATGTAAACATTGCATCATATGCAAATTTATTAACCCAAACTAGCATGCATACAAATATCTATTGTACTTCATCCAAAATATATGTTGTGTAGATCACCGGTGTGGCTACTCTTAACAAGTTATCTATCAACAACCTTTTTGAACAAGGTGTTTCAAATTTCGAATTCATAGAGTCCATTAGTATACCCATTTTAGCACGGTTGTGCACCTTGAAGACACAAAAATATGATTTGCATCCTAGATGGAGAAAATGATCCATTCATGAATGAAATATATTGTATTTGAGTGTGGGACAAGGCTCCAACTATTTAAGAAATTAAAAGCAATTCATGTGATGAATCATCATGTTTTGCATGGTCATAGCTTGGACTAGTGCGTGCTTCGTATACCCTTTGTGACTATACCTATTTACAACTCATTAATTAATTGGGGGTGCATCACACAATGTGGGGCATGGGTGCATCCCAAAGCTCAATGTTTTTTTAAAATTTTGTATTGGGCCACTTTATTAGCCTTTTCACAAAAAAAATTCCAATGAATATTCCTCAAACAAAAAGCTTTTACATCAAGTAGGTGTTGTGGAAGTGATTCCCTTTAGCCCACTCACCAATATACATTAGAATCCTGCACTTTTGGGCATGTAATGTACCCATGCACCCAATATGCAATACCACGAATGTGCACTCAAAATATTCCCCAATAGCACCATTGTTTGTCTCACCTCATTGCTTGGATAGAATTTTCATTCTTACATTTTATTCATCATCATTTTTGGCTTCTGCTTTTACAAGAGCTTGGGTACTATTGTGATTCACATTAATTAGTTTAATTGATTGTGATGCATCCTAAAACTCAATTTTTTTGCATGGCAATGGCCCATCACCAAAAACCCTTGTAAAACAACTTTGGGAATGCTCTATTTGACACTAGCAACCATGTTGAAAATTTGGTAGGAGGTGGTTATTGCCTCATGTCATAAGTCCTTTGGAGGCATGAATATGTGTCAAGCTACAACCATATGTGTACATGCAAAAGTCGGACATATACAAAGTCTAAAAACAACGCATCTGGCTAGGGGGTTTAGGGTTTAGGGTTTAGGCCCTCAGTGGAAGGTAGTTGAAGAGCGGGGGGAGGGGGAGGCCAAGATTGATGGCTGATCTCACCTCTCAACATAACAATGTTGCAAAGACTGTATTTCATGCTCGTCTTCATTTCTCTATAACAATATAGATAACCTCCCACAATAACATAGTTAAAAAACATTGCAATTTACCCATATGTCACATGATCAATTTTCTCCATGCTTCATAGCCAGAGATCACGAGTTACCTCTCAAGATATTGAGGTTGCAAAGACTCCTCCTCAGGCCCCCCCTTCCAAAAGAATCAGGGATCTTACACCTACAAGTAGACATAATTTTTAATCCCACTCTTAAAGGAGTGTGCATAAGATCCCTCGTGTTTTCTACAAGGCATATTCATGGATATAAGCTGCCCTCCAAATACATTGTGGCATTTCTTCGATGTTGTTGTTACATGTGTAATTACAACATAGCATAACATGACATCTGTGGAACAAGTATGTCATGGGGTATTGTGTGCATTCAAGGTGTAGGATTTTATCTCCCTTCGAACTTCTTTGCATCCGCAACGCAAAAGGTTTTGTAAGAAAAATTTTGTAGGTCCAATCTGAAAACCAAGACCATCTGAGCTTTCAAAAAGTTCCCTATTTCAAGACCTTCCAAGCCCTCCTCATAAGGATATGATAGCATCATATTTGTGCCACTGTTTCAAATAGAAAGCAACAAGAGAGATTGAGGAAAGTGAGTATGAAATCAGTCATTGTTCATACCAAGTTGTGATGTCAAATTTCTGGAAAATGCAAGGAAATGAAGTCCTCCTTTGATATGCAAATCTTCCTCCTCCTTGATGTGCATTGTTACCTCAACGACAGCAACTATGCAAAGGATTTGGCACAAAATCAATATCCTGGAGCTTCTCCATGGAACCCACAATTCTTCTCTGTGCATATCTCCCACGAACACACCAAAACTGTATATTGCAAGCCCAACTCCAATAACATTCAATTTTTGCCCCAAAAAAAAAACATGAGATGCTGCATTCAGTGATGCTGCTGCACTCAGAGATGCCACAATCAAAGATGCCGGATTCACTGATGCTGGCTGGATTCAGGGATGCTACATGTTTCAGCCTACCAGAACTGACATCCAAAGAACCAGACTGTAACTACGCAAGTGGGTCATTGAAGATTGGATTTCATCAAAGAACGAGTATGAAATTTCACATTTGGAAGCTTTCTCCTTGACACACAAATCCTCAATGTCAAGAAGCAGCTGAGGTTGCAAAAGCTATGTCAAACACCAATTGTACTTTGGGTGGATGGTGATCACAGAGTCCTTTTATCCTACCCCTACAAACAAAACAACAAACATTTTAGCATGTGAGTTTTGTTGTTGGTCTAGATCTCAAGGTCACTAAACCAGAAGAGAGTAAACAGAACATTCTGTTCTGTTCTCTGAAGAAGAATTTTGTGCACAGACTGACCCAGTTGCGAAAAACACTCTCAAAATCTGTGCACAGATCCATCAAGTTGCAAAAACCTCTCTCAAAATCTGTTGCACGATCCAGTTGCCAAAAACAAAAAGATCTCAAAATCCGTGTGTGATCAATCCAGTTGCAAAACAAAGCTCACAAATCAATGCTGCTCCTTGTTGTTTTGCAATCTTGTTTTCTGACTCTTTTGACTCACAATTATTTTTTTGGTTGAGGCCTCGATTCTGTACTACATACAGTAAGAACCAAATCTTTCATACTAAGAAAACAGAGTGCAAGTGAGGTTTAAGCAAGCTTGAGGATTCAGGTTTTTTAGGATTTACAAAACCTTGCTTGCAGATGGTGATGATGGTTCTGGCACACAATAAATATGCTCCTTTGATTCGGATGCAGTTGTTGCATCAACAGCTGCTCCTTTATAATAATGCATGTGTTCAAAACACAACAAAAAAAAACCACACAAACACATCAAGAAAACCCATCGGATGATGATTGCACAAATACAAGTTCCCATAACAATTCCTCTAAGATGATGATGCTACAAGCGAAATCAGAGCTGTAGAGATGGAACAAGAAAGAGATTGACAGATTGCCATGAAAAGCTCTTGCAGTTGTTGTTCTGAAATCAGAGCTGTAGAGATGGAACAACAAGAGAGATTGACAGATTGCCATGAAAAGCTCCTGCAGTTGCTGTTCTGAAATCAGAGCTGTAGAGATGGAACAACAAGAGAGACTGACAGATTTCCATGAAAAGCTCCAGCAGTTGTTCTGAAATCAGAGCTGTAGAGATGGGAACAACAAGAAGAAAGAGAGATTGGCAGATTTATACCTATGCGAAGCTCATGAAGATGTTGGGAAGCAATCGAGAGAGCTGTAGACATGATGGAACAACACAAGAGCACAGATTGGCAGATTGCCGATGAAAAAAAAAGGCTCATGCAGTGTTGTTGGGAAGTAAGAGAGAGAGAGAGAAAGCTAGCTGTAGAGATGGAACAGAGAGAGAGAGAGAGAGAGCTGTAGATTGGCAGATTTGTCATGAAAAGCAGCTCCTGCTGCAGCTAGGTGGCAGGGATGGGTTAGATTCTCGTTACACTTATCAGATGAGTTGTCCAGAAGGAAGAATCAAAATGGGAGTTTTGGGTTGTCGTGCCCTCTGAGGTCATGGATTGATTGATGAATGAAGCATCTTTAGAGATCTTCTTACTTCTTCTTTCTTCTACTAGTAGTGTTCTTGGTTTTGTTTTTGTATTTTTGATCACCAGAAAAATCTCTTGCAATACTTTTCACAGTCTCCTTGGATCTTCTTCTTCTTCTTCTTCTTCTGCTCTTGCAAAGTTTTCACAAGTCTCTTTGGATCTTCTTTCTTCCTTGGAGCTTCTTCTTCTTCTTTCTTCGCTTGCAAAGTTTTCACAACCGTCTCCTTAGGATCTTCTTTCTTCCTTGGATTTTCTTCTTCTTTCTTCTCTTGCAAAGTTTTCACAACTGTCTCCTTGGGATCTTCTTCACTACAAAAATATCTATTTTGCAGTTCTTTTTGTCCACAGTCTCCTTAGATCTTCTTCTTCTTCTTCTCCTCTTGCAACTGTTTTTCCAGAGACTCTTCTGACACTGGATCTTCTTCTTCTTCACCAGGAGAAAATCTCTTACAACCTTTTTCCATCAGATACTAGGTACTCAAATGGAGGATCTTCTTCTTCAACTCCTGCTTCTTCCCTCCTGCAGCAGCAGCAGCATTATTATGTTCCTTGTTTCATCATCATAGGTCAGTCAGGTGGCCTTCCAAATCACTGGGGTTGTTCCTTTTTCTGTTTCTGGATTGTGTTTTTTGAGCTACTAAATGGCTTTAATCAATTGCAGCTCTGATCCAAAGATGGGTTCTTTTTTCTTTTTCTTTTTCTTTTTCTATTGGGGAGGTGAGAAAAAGGAAACCTTGGAATTGCATGAATGAAATGAACAAAAATAAATTTTGGTCTTTTGTGGGGGAGTAAGGCCATACATAGCACACTGGGAAGACCCAAAATGGGTGTAGAACAAGAGCATGAAAAGGCAGTCAAATTTCCACCAAATTCCACCACTGATGCTGATTTCTTACCTTCAGAAATCTGACATGTTTTTTCCTCCCCAAAATGTTGCCCATTTCTGAGGAAGTGAGGATACAAAATTCAGCCTCATTGCTAACTTTAGCAATCTGACAATCTCCCAAAACATATTGCCCATTTTGAGGAGTGAGGGTGTTGTGCTTTTGGACTGTACCAATCATTTGGGGGTGGCCAAGTCCAAAGCACCACCTCATCATCAAAGAAGGGGAGTGATTACTATTCTGGGCACAAACAAATGTTCCTGATTCCTATATTCCTATGTTCATGCTCCCAAATTCCATCAAAGATGGAGACTGAAATTCCCCAATTTCATCCCAAATTTCATCGAAGAAGAATAAGACCAGGACTGAACATTTTTTTGCCTCTTTTTTATACCAGAACTTTGGAAAGGTTTCTATGCAAGCATTTTTCTACTGAGTTGCTTATTTTGCAAGATTGGTTCACACTTTGACAACCTCAGAGATTTCTCTTCTCATATTTTTCAGAGACAAAAATGTTGTCTATTGGTTGACATATATGAATGCTTGTGTTTTGGGTGTTAAAAGGTGGAAGCTTGACTTGCCTTCAAATTGGAAAAAATCAAACTTCAGTAGATAGTGAGCGAGTGAGCAAGAGAGATGGCTTTGGCTGCTGTGTTCAGTTGGGTGCCATGGTTAGCAATGGGTGATGTTGCCAACATAGGGCAACTGACTGGAGTCAACGCATTGCAATTGATCAGCATGATTGTCACAGCTGCCAACAACGCACGCATGCACAAGAAGAATTGTCGTCAATTTGCACAGCACCTCAAACTCATCAGCAACCTACTGGAGCAACTCACATTCTCACAAATCTTGCAACATGCTGAGACACGGGAACCCTTGGTGCACTTTGAGGAGGCCCTTCGTAAGGCAGTTGTACTCGTGGAGAGCTGTAGGGACAGAAGTTACCTGTACTTGGTGGCCATGGGATGGGTATATGTGAACAAGTTTCGAGAGTATCAGGATGAGATCGACAAATACCTCAGGCTTATTCCTCTCATCTCCCTTGTGGAGGATACCCGGGTGAGCTTCAGAGTTGTGTCTTCTTCATTTGTGATCATTCCCGGTCCATACCACATCACAAAAGTCATATCATGGGGAACTGCTAATTCTTTACAATTTTCCCACTTCCAAATGAGTCTGCCATTCTCATGCAAAAAAAGTGCATGATGTCTGAACTTGAAAACTACTGACATTAACACAGTAATTTTGGTGTGTCTTGAAGAAGCATCTGAAGGTCATAGAGAAAGACCGCAAGCCATACACTCTTGAAGCCGATGAAGTCAAAGTGCAAGAGTCATTGCTGAAGCGTGATCTTTCCAGAAAGGATTCCAGCAGACTCTCACGCCAGCTTTCAAAACGGTATCCCGGATTGCCTGTGACTGAGGCATTACGAACAGAGAACAAGATGTTGCGAAAAGAGTTGCAGATTGTGAAGGTCAGACAGACACTTTGTTATTAAAACCTTTCCATGATAGAGAAGGTGTTACAGAGCTAAGATAGCTCACCTCTTGTCTCTTTTGGGTTAATGATATGTAGGCACGCATGGAGGTTGAACATTGCAACGTAATTGAGCGCCTTCTCAAGGTTACAGATAATGAAGCGATTCAAGCTTGAGGAGTTGGCTGATTGCAAAAGATCTCAGTAAGATTTCTCTAAACCTGAGTCAATATGTGCATGGGGTATCAGAAGTTGTAACTGCACATGTTGACAAAACTCCTGTAAATAACAGAAGTAGCCACTGCCACTTATATCACCACATTTATCTCTTTACAGGCAGCTTCTACAATAATGTTGTTGAAAACAGGCTTGGGCTGCTTTTCTCTCTCACACTACAATAGTCCTGTATATTTGGGTTACATTAATGTTGCTTATCTTGTAACAACAATAAAATGTTTTCTCTAGGGGGTTTCAAGAGTTTGCTTAGCTGGGAACTTTTGAACCAAACCTGCTCCCACCAAATCCACTGCAATAAAAAGAGTTAGATTGGGTTTGTAGAAAGTTGATATGAATTGGATAGCATATTACGCAAACTATTTTAAGAACACAATATACAGATGTACAAAACTGGGCAGTGTTTTAACAAACAGTTTGCAATTTTGTCATTAACCAATTTGCTTTCTCAATTCTACCATCCAAATACTAGAATTGTTTGGCAAGGTACCAGCCTCCACTTTTCAAAGGTGTCTGTCTTGTCATCTACTTTCTGAACAATTCACATTTGGAATTGTGTGGAATCACTTTCTTGTTTGAAAAGTCTCATCATTATCTACATCACAAGGTGGAGAAGAAGAACCCTAGCTGGGCATCATCACCAATAATCTCCACATGAACAGACACCATCCTGAAATTGATGGAATTGATTGGCATCCCTTACTATAATTGCTCTCCCTATCTCCTTTGAAATGAACTTGGTGGAAGTGTGGCAGACACTGCATACCCATATATTCTTGAAGATGCACAGTGGGGTACCCAGAAGTGTGCTGATGAGCCCATAGGCAATGGCCAGTTCTTGATTGTGATGACACAACTGAAACCTCTTTTCTTCTTCCTCCACATCATGCTGAACAAATTTTGTATTGGGTACATACCCTGCATCATCCATGTGCCTGGACAATCTCTTTAGTTCTGCATGGATTTCACTTATCTGAGGATGGTCTTGGTCATCTACTACAAACATGTGCACCTCATTATTCATTTCAATCCAGCTTGTCTGAGGATGGTCTTGGTCATCTACTACAAACATGTGCACCTCATTATTCACTTCAATCCAGGTGCGGCCTGGTTGTTTCTTCACACCCCCTTCCCTCCCTCTGCTGCTTAAGATTTGCTCTGAGATCCAAGTTGACAGCAGCAGCATAGATTTTTGATAGCAACACTGAGCAAGGCCTTCCATACAGCTGCATCTCGTTTACAGGGCATTGTCATGATCACATCCTCCACTTCATGCAGATGACCAGCATGGCGAAGAGGGTCATCATTTCTGCATTCTGTACCCCAATGAAGGTGACTGAATCAGGTTGCACACCTTGTTGCATTTGGTGAAATAGTTCCGTTGACTTCTGCCCTTGGCCACATTTCATGTATCCCACTATCACAACAATTCCAAGAGACCCCATCTTGTGAAGGCATCTTATTGAACACTCCCCAAGCATCTTTCATGCTCCCACATTTGGCATACATGTCCGTAAGGCTATTGCCTATAAAGACATTACAGTCACAACCAATTTCAATCATCTGCCTAAGAGCAAGCCTGCCCTCTTCGAGTGCTTGTAAACTATCACACGCATTCAGTATCCTAACAAATGTGACAGGGTCTGGCTGCACACATTTGGATTGCATTTGTTCAACTAATTCCAATGCCTTCTGCCCTAGCCCACATTTTGCATGTCCCAATATTATCACATTCCAAGATACCACATTGCGGGAGGGCATCTTCGTGAATGCTCTCCATGCATCCTCCATGCTCCCACATTTGGCATACATGTCCACAAGGCCTGAGTAGCCACAAAGACATCAGACTCACAACCACCCTGAATGATCTGTTCATCAACACACCTGGCCTCTTTCAGTGCTTGCAAAAGCAAACTAGCACATACATTCAGTACTGGAACAAAAGTGAACTCATTAGGAGTCCTGCATTCTCGTTGCATCTGTTGGAAAAGTTCAATTGTCTTCTCATATTTTGCAGCCTTCACATATCTACAAAGCTCGATGTTCCATGAAAAAGCATTCAATTGTACAGTCCCTCGTGCCATCTCAACTTTCACCCATTGGGGGTTCTGTCAGTTGTCAAGCCACAGTCCCTCCTGGTGTCTTCTTATGCTTGAAATCCAGATATCTTGCATTCACCTAGAAGCCCTAAATCCATCTTGGACCAGCCATGTGCATTCATCATCATGAATTTTGGATTCATCATTCATAGAACACTATCAGTTTTAATCTGAACTCAGCATTCAGTTTCAAAAAGCTCTGGCAAGTGCAGCAATGGCCATCTCCCCATTCACACAAATGCTGCCAATCTCTTCCACTGAAAACCCATGGTAGGAAGCATACACATTCCAGAACAGAGAAACCCATTCTATTTGAAACTCCTGCGACACACACTACACTGCCCATAAGTCTCCACAGAAACGTTTTGCTCAATCATAGTCCATCACCCCTTCAGACGCAACTTGAGAGTAAATTGTTTGAAACCTTGTGGATTCGTGTAACAAGATGCTCACTATCATCAAGTCAAGAGTAGACAAACAACAATTTCTCCACAATTTCTTCTTGCAGTACTGCTTCCTTCCTTACTGAAGAAGAGCAAAAAATCCTCATCATAATCATCATCAATAAAACATCCTTCTTCTCCTCCTCCTCCTCCTCCTCCTCCTCCTCTTCTTCTTCTTCTTCTTCTTCTTCTCCCTTCCTCTTCCTCTTCCTCTTCCTCCAGCTCCTTCTCCTCATCATCATCATCAAATCGGTTCATTGCAATTGACCAACCGAAAAGACGAAAAAACAAGATCCGACAAGACAAATGCAGACGATTACGATGGCAATGTCCAGATCCAAAAAACAAATCCCTGTTGAGATCACATATACATGAACGTCGCCAACAGATTGCAAGAAAAACACGAAGAGCGCCAAACCCTAGAAACAGAGAGGAGGAGGAGGAGCAGCAGCACCAAATCCTAAAAGAAGAAGAGGCAAAACAGAACAGATTAAGTGCTTGACTAGGTACCCACTTGGATGTGAACAACACGAAAACAAGACAGAACACTGTGTTATAATCCATGTGGAGCTCATTTTTCATCCATATTGGTGGAGAAGGCCCCCAGGAGGACGAGAAGAAGAAAGAAGAAGAAGTCGACAAGGAGAGTGTGCGCGCGCTTTGCGAATTCCGAAGATTTTTTTTTGTTTTTGCAGAGATCTGTGGAGATGGCGGAGGAATTTGTGGATATTGTGGTGTTAGGTGCGTCGGGATTTACGGGGAAATATGTGTTGCGGGAGCTTCTCAAGTTCAGAAATGTGACGGGAAGGGAGCCCAGGAAGATCGGCATCGCTGGTCGTAGCAAGAAGAAGCTGGCAGCAGCGTTGACATGGGCCGCTGCTGCTGCTTCTTCTTCTTCTTCTTCTTCAGCTGTTGCTGGAGGTGGGAACGATCCGGACAATGCTTCTCCTCCGTCGGTCGTAATTTATGAGGCAGATGTGAACGACATGGCGTCTCTGCGGGCTGTGTGCAGGAAGACTAGAGTGTTGGTGAGCTGTGTGGGGCCTTACCGGAAGTATGGTCAACCTGTAGTGGAAGCGTGTGTGGAGGCCGGCGTCGATTACTTGGATATTACTGGAGAACCCGAGTTTATGGAACGCATGGAGGTTCTGTACCATGAGAAAGCCAAGCAGTCTGGTGCGATTTTTCTTTCTTTTGTCCGAAGAAGGAGAGCTTCTTCTTCCCTGAAGCTCGCTGCCCTTGTCGTTTTCTCTTGGTTGAACGGAGCCATGGCTTCCAGCAATGCAAAGTCAGGGTTAGGGTCTGACATTGTATCAGAAGTATGGAAAAGGAAGGTGTCATTACTTTATGAAGAGAGTCCATGACTTGAATTCTTCTTCTATGTAAGAGACAATCACTCTGTGTTCATGACAAGAAGAAGGGGGCATGGGTGGGTGGGTGGGTGCGTCTCTGAATTTGATGGCAGGGGCGCTGGTAGTAAGTGCTTGCGGTTATGATTGCATCCCTGCAGAATTTGGAGTGATCTACAACACCCAACAATTTGAGGCCCCTTCGGTTCCTCACAGTGTCGACTCATACCTGGTCCTTGAATCTGCAGGCCATAGAATCAAGGGCAACCTTGGCACTTGGGAATCTGCAGTTCTCGGGGTTACAAATATGTCAGATATTCGGGAGCTTCGAAAGTCCAGGCCTAGAAGGGCACGCCCACAGGTACCCTCTGTTAAACAAACCTAAATACAACAATCAGGTACCATTCTTTGACATGAATAGGTGAATTCCTTGAAACTCAAATTCAGTATGGATCAGAGCAACAGATTATGCATTTGTCTCTTGACTTCAGTGTCCTTGTCGTGCAGGGTTGCCTTATTAACATTTGTTAGCTTTTTGGAGATGAGAATCTCCAATTGACTCATGCAGTGGTTGTGGTTCGTGTACAATGAAGTAGTAATAGATGGCGAAATCCAGGGATTTGTCAGAAGCTCAACTTCGAACAAGTGCTGAACAGCTACATGAAAGGTACAATTACTGCATGATAGTAATAGTAATTTTTGTAAGCTGATTTTTTGTTTTGGTTTGATAGATCCCAGGGGGACCAGCAAAGAAGAAATCAGGATGGGTGCACTGGGAGGAAAATGCAGGTGGCTGGGCAATAAGATTTCCAACTGCAGATCCAACAGTTGTCCGCCGTACACACTCCACTGTGGTTGAAAACCCAAGTGGTCTTCCAACTGCTGACAACGAAGGGTCCCCAACATCATCCAACGTGAACAAAAGTGCTTGGGCATCCATCAAGCCTGTGCACTATGGCTGTTATTTAATCCAGAAGTCGATTATTGGGGTGATTGCTGTTTTTGTGATCGGCTGCCTGATTGCAGTGCTGAGTGCTTACAAATTTGGTCAAAAGTTGCTAATCCAGTACCCAGAGATTTTCTCCCTTGGTATCTTCCACAAGGAGGGTCCAAGTGAGGAGGAAGTGAGAGCTGCATCTTTCAAGATGTGGTTTGTTGGGCGTGGTTACAGTGATTCCAAAACTATTTCTCCTGGGAAGGAGCCGGACAAGCAGGTGTTGACACGGGTTTCAGGCCCAGAAATTGGCTATGTGACCACACCCATTGTGTGCATTCAAGCTGCTCTTCTCATGCTAGATGAGAGAAAGCACTTGCCTAAAGGAGGTGTCTATACACCAGCCACAGTTTTTAGTGGGACTGATTATTTGCAAAGGTTGCAAAGGAACGGGCTGCATTTTGATGTGATCAGCACCACAAAGATCTAAAGGTTTCAGCTGAATTTCTCACAGCTTTTACATGTTCACTGCAAGTTCCTTCAAGCATCCCCAATATTCTGATGGAACTTATCATGGATACCACCAGGCATTGTTGATGACCACCAGATGCACAGATTTCTCACCCCCATTGGCAAACATTGTGAATTGCAAGACAGTTGAATTCTTTTGGTAACCTGCAAATGGAGATTCTGTGAAAAACTTTAACTTAATTATGCTATTAGGAAAGGAAGCCAGCTATTTATTACAGGAGAAGATGCTGTAGTGATTTCCTACTTCAGATCTCCAATATCTTTTGTGTCTAGGATCTTCAAAGCATGTTTTGGATGAGATGAGGTAACTGGCAGTTTTGGAAGATAGATCATCAGCTGAGGTGAAATAGTGTTTTTAGCGCTATAATACATTGCCATTTTGTTTGATCATCTTCAAATGGACAACTCTGGGATGGTGAAATATTCCTTTCTTCTCCATATGTGGAGCTGATGAAGTTAGTGGGGGATATTATGGTAGTTCAAATTGCTAGAACCAACTCAACTTTCTAATGTTGAAATTACCATTAAATGGGAATTTTGTGAGCTCTTTGTAGATCAGATACCCACGTAGTGTTTTAAGATATAATCACCATACTCATTAGTCTATTGACCACGCATCCTCCACTTTGAAATTCTAGCAACACATTGAACCCCATCTTTGCAATCCCCCATACTTATACACAATTTGTGCATAATGCCCAAGGAGCCCAACTTGGAAATAGTAGCTATGTCACAATTTCAACAACTATGCAAAGAACAAATTCAAGTTCTCCTAACCGTATATGAGTATGAAATTTTATTGACTTCCTTATAACATCATCATCTCCTAAGGCCTACATTATAGGTTTATGGTTTATAAAGTAGCAACCTGAATGCAACCAATTTTGGCAAAATAGATCAAGCAACAATTTGCTTTACCAAATTTGCAACTTACATCTGCAATTTAAATATGGATTTACAAATTAAAGTTTACTAGATAGCTCAACATGTCATGTAGTCGTTCTTCAAAATCTTCTATTTGTTTCAAGGTCTACAAAGTCATCAAAAGGATTCAACTACAAATGCTTCACAACCAAAGCATGGATCATTCGATCAATTCTTTGACGTTGACAAAAGTTGATTTAAGTTTTGAATTCCAAGTCAACAACTATGAAACCATCTCAAAATCCCAACAATGGAATGAAGAAAATCCATTCCATTTCAATTTAATTGTCCATAATACCCAAAATTTGGCAAACCAAGTACCCAACAACAAGAAATTGAGCCTCAAGAGCCTCCCACCACTTCAACAAATCTTCACAAGACTTTACCACCAATTGTAATTTTTTAACAAAAGAAATTCTCATTTCATCCAAAATCAAAAACATAAATAGTTAAACAATTATTCATTTATTGTTAAGCATATCACACATATGAATTACATAGGTTTTATTAAAAATCTAAAGTGAATTGTGCATAGAAAAATTAAAAATTTACATGTTTAATGTGACAATCTAGAGACAATCTTACACCAAAAAAATTCAATGGTCATTTTTGGGTAGTAAAATTGGTCACTAGTTATGCAAGAACATTAACTTTCTAGTAAGATGAACACAAAAAGGGAATTAGGGTTTTAGAATCATACTTTATTATTGTAATTGCGACTATTTTCTTCCCGGTAATTGTTCACTATAAACAAATTCTTGAATATAGGGTAAAACATTAAAGCCAACATCATGTGAACCTTTTTTGGATCAAACACATACAAATAATCGAAAAATAAATCAAGCACAAAAGTGACTTTCAATCACATAATTCTTGTTAAAAACAATTTTGCATCACATTGAAGTGAGGGATAAAGTTCATTTGGAATTCCAACTAAAACTTTTATTTGGTCAATTTGATGCAAATTTTGATTACATTTGCAAATTCATTGCCTAGTAGCAAGTAATTGAACACTTATTAAACACACAACTTGATACAATTTAGGGCCAAGCTTGATGCAATGTGCTATTAGATCGACACGTAACATTATTGAAATAAATAAAACCACATGTATGAAAACATGCACACAAACTTGCATGCGACATGCAAGAATCCAAATTCAAATCACAACAAAACATAAGTTTGTTCTCATGTTTATTCAAACATGACATAAAATATATGAAATCTAATGGGTTCACATGAATCATAACACTTGGACCCCTAGTGGAGGAGTATGTTGAATCATTTTTGGAACTAATGTTGGGTTAATTGAGATTTGGCATGATTGCCCCAACACCATTGTCCCCTCTTTGAAAATGGTCATGAACTCCACTTGTCATGTCCAACACTATTCCATAACTCGGAGTTTTGTTTGAATAATAATTTGTTTCATTCAACTCTCAAAGGCCTCCAATGCTTCATGCTTCAAATATTGAGGAAAGAATGCCCATTATGCATGAAAAGTGAAGTTCTTTTGCCTTTTGGCCCACATCCAAGTCTTAAAGTGCAACTTGATGCCCACCCATTTAAAAACCCAATTTTTAACAAACCTAAAGCCCTACATATTTCTAAATGAATTCATAACAAATGTGAAATTTATAAAAGAATCTTTTGTGACCTCCTAATCCATTTTGTTTTCTTCAAAATCCTCAACGTGTCCCCCTAGGGATGGTGACTTATAATTCATTTTTTTGAGTTCACATGCAATGTGCCCCTAAACTTTAACCTTATCCTTAATTAAAATAATTAATTTTGTTGAACATGTTGCAACTATAACCCAAAATTAAACGTAAAAGGTACCTACATCCACCCACCAAACTTCACAAGGCCAAACACATGTGATGACTTAATTTTTAATATGAACATAACAAAAACAGTCTACTAATCATTACCTCAACTTTATTGCCATACAACAATCAATGGAACAATCCAATTGTCCAATATAAAAATTGTTCGCAATAATGCCAACTTAAGTTTACAACCTAAACCTTGTTAAACCTTAATCATTATGTTTGAACAACTCAAAAACCAAATGAGATTTACACAATGGTAAAAATTGGTGGGTTGACTTGTACCATGTTAAGCCATTAATTACACCAATTATAACTTTAAACTCATTGCAACAATTACAATGCATGAGGGAATTCATGACCTTTCACCTTGGGATTTCATTTTGAAGTATAGATATGATTTTCAAGAGATCAACCTATGAGCTTATGTTTGTTCTTTGGGTTATAGGTGATTGGCACACATTTCAATAAACCCCTTTACATTTTTAAAATAACTAACAACCCAATCAACATAATGACAATAAATAAATGTCATAACCCAACAACATTAAATAGGGGGCACAACAATCAAGTAAATTACATGTATTATTTCCCCCCATTTTTTTTTGTCAACATTATTTGACCTATGATAGGTTGCTAAACCCTTGCAACTTGCTTACTCTGTTGCAATAACTCAAAATAATAAAAATTTATGTAATTTTTCACCATTTGAAATGTAGTAAATACCTAACAAACAATTTTTACATTGGCCCAAATCAACTCCGATAGCTCTTTTTGCCTAAACCAATGGTGACATGCCTAACTCCAAATCCAAAGTTTAAAAATTAATAATAAGGGAAAAAATTTCAAGTGCATATTTTCATATCCAAAGGTCAAATGTTGCTGTAATAAAAGCTACAACATTCACATGGAGGAAAACAAATTTGTTGAAAAGTTTGTTTCATCACAAAAGATAATATTATTTCAATCAATGTTTTCCATGATGAAAACACCACTCATAGATCCTTCTACAAACAAAACCACCTCCTCCATATAATGTTTTCAATCATGATTTAAATTTTAAAAACCTATTTCACAACAAGGAACACAAGATCATCAATGACATTTTTTTGTTATTTTTTTTGGTGAAGTGCAATACTACCAAAAAAGTGCAAAATTGAATCTTAAAATTATCACCTTTTAAACCTTGGATTTAATTTTTTTTAAGGGATTTTTTCTAGCAAAATTTCATAGTGTAAGTTCACAAAAAAATAAATTTAAATGTCAAGATATTCACCTTCCCCAAAAAATTTATGGCTTAAATCTCAATTTTTAGTTTTATAAAAAAAAAATCCCTTCCTACCCCAAGATTTTGATCCCAACACATGAGCACCCAAAACAATTGAATGACACAAAATATAATGAAAAACTTGTTCTATTTTGAACAACATGGGTTCATTAACATTCATTTGAAAAAAACCCAAAGAACAAATATTCAACCCCATATAATAAGTTTAAAATTTTATTACTTCATTAAATGAAAATGCTTACATGGTGTACAATCTTGTTAATGAGGTAGAAGGAAAATTGTGGTGTAGATTTGTGGTTAATGGGAATTATGTTGTAAAATTTGAAATAGATGGAAATTAAATGTAAAATTAAATGTTTATCTCAATTATTAGTTGAAGGAGCTTTTGTCATCACGGTATTTTTCTTTGAACCTTGGGCTCCACATTCAAGTCGGAAAATGAATGCTTTAATGGTAAGACCTTCCCTTTTATACAAAATTTTTAAAAATGTTTGTGCCATAATGTAAGTAATTGTTGTTTTCCATTTGATTTGACTCATGAATATTTTTTCTTGTCATAATAGATTTGGTAATTGATGAAAGAAAACAACATTACTTGTTGAAAGTGCATTACTTTCTTTAAGTTGGGCTTCAAAATGAAAATAAACTTTCAAATAAAAATATTTTTATTAAAATCCACACCCACTTCTTTGACAATTTGTTTAAAAAATAGTGGGTTTATAGTTCAAGACGATGTGACAAAATTCGATTGGCTATTTAGGGAAAATCTTTTGAAATCATTATTCACATATGAACATATCAATTTTATGTTTCCAAAAGAATTTCACCTTATATAATTATGTGCATGTGTATATATATATATATTACATGTGTCCATAAAATGTACATATAATAACAAATTATTTCTCAAAAATAATAATAATAAAAGCCTTGGTTACATTCTAAAAGTGTTTTTGTATATTTTTTACTCATTAAGTCTTTTTAACTTATAAAAGGTTCCCATAATACATTTAAAACACTATTGTAAATATACATTAAAAATCTTCAACACTTGAGAAAATCAACCCAATTTTTTTTTATAAATTTATTTATAAACTTATGAGAACTTATCAAGGTATATATATAGGAACTTCCATATGATTCACATTTGACTACATATGTGTTTACTTTGTATGAGATCAACGGTGATGATTAAGGATTGATCAAGGTTGATCAAGTTATTAGATTAATAAGTTGGTAAGTAGTTGGTTAATAAATTAGTGAGTTTTCTTTCTCTATTTACACTCTCTGTAATGGTTTGCATCCATCTATGTGGTCCATTTTTTATTAATACTATGAATTTCTACATGGTATTAGAATTCCAAGTTGGTAGTAGTGAAGTTTTGCTCTTGCTAAACGTGATTAGTTGTTTATTGATCGATGAGCCTTGTTCTTGGTGATATGGTGCATGATTTTTGAATAGTGGTCTATGCGATAAAAATGTTTAAGATTTTTTTAGTTATTTAATTTTGGTTTATTCTTTGATTTCTTCATGTTTTAGTTAGTACTCATGGTTCAATTTTGTTAGTCTTTTGAGTTATTTAAGCATCTGAAGTTCAATGAGGTAGGAGATTATCAAATTTAAAAACATTGACTTAGATTCATGCTCATGCAAGAAAATTCATGGTGATTTGTTGATCATGCCATACGAAACCCCTTTGTCCCTAAAGAGCCAGAGGACATAGTTCAAGGATGAATCATTGGTTTAACAACTATAAAATTAAATGTTTGCCTTGAAGTTTATGCTTGGGTCGTAGATTGTATTGATCCTTGTGTAGCTTGGGTGAAGTTTCAAACACATATCAATCTATAAATAATGCAACTCGCTTATGCTTAAAGATAAACTAAACAATTTGCGATTGCATGAAGGAGGATCTATTACTATATTTTAAACATATCGAAGAGATTCAACTTGAGCTCTAAGACATAAACCAACATGTCCCAGAGGTTGATGTAGTTGAGTAGATGCTTGACATTCTACCTCCAAGTCATGAAGTGGTATAAAATGTTTTTAGTGGGCAAGATGTTCTTCTCACCTTCAAAACCATTATGATTCGTCTTATTCAAAAAAATACACACATCAACACATGATGCAAGCTCAATGCTTTAGCCAAAGAAAATGATTTGGCAATGAAGATGTGAATTTTTTCTCCGTATGGGAAGGCTCCATCCAATTATGGAAGTGGGGGGGGGGGTCAAGTAGCAATCATGGGGGCAATAATTATCAACTATTAGCATTTGGAGTAGCACAACATGGCAACCACAACCATGTTGGTCCTTGTAATCGGTGTGGTGGCTAAGGACATTTCATGCAAAATTGTCATGACTTGGTGCAAGAGCTTGTGAAAGGTGCCAAGAATTGTCACCAGCATGGTGGTCCACAATTTACACTTCATTCATGTGTAGTCAATGAAGAAGTTGCCAACACCATTAATAGCTTCAAAAACATCTTTGCTATAGATGTGTTTGAAATTATTCTTACCTTTATAGACTTAGAGAAATTAGACATTATTTAGTTCGTAGAATCTATTGCTTTTAAACATGTTATGAAAAACAATAATGTTTCTTAAAATTTAGAAGCCTAGTCAATTTTCGATACAGTCTCCACTACTGGGAGGCCACCAGCTTGGAATGGAAAGCAAAGGCTCTATGAACCTTTCAAAGACTGGTGAAATAAAATTTAATGACATTTATTACGTGCCAAGGTTTACAATGAATTTCATTTTGGATCATCGGTTGATCAAAATTTTGTCATTTTTTTTTAATAATGAAAAGTTTTTAGTTTTTGTTGGGCCTAATCATGTGGTTGTTCATGGAGTTTTAGAGCCGAAGACTAGCATGTATCAATACATCATGGATGACCCACAATTTCCTATTTGTGTTGTGGAATTTTATTTTTTAGCTAATTCATAGCACAAGCACCTTGGGCATCTTAATCACCGTAATATTCGATTTTTGGGCAAACAACAACTTGAACGTAGTGAACCTCTTTTGCTAGAAAACAAGTCCATTTGTCCAAATTGTATGGAGGGGAAGAAATCATGTGAACACATCATCAAGATTGTTGAACACAATGCAGTAGGCTTGTTTGCACTTGTCCATACAAATTTTTATGGCATGATTCATCCTACTTCTCTTGGTGGTGCTCATTATTTCATCTCCTTCACAAATGATTTTAGTTGTTTCACATGGTTATATTTCTTGAAACAAAAGTTTGAAAACATTACAAGCATTCAAGAACTTTTGTGCCAAATTGGAGTTTCAATTTATTCCCCTTAAATTGTTGGCTTTACGCAACAATTGTGGGGGAAAATATGTTATAAGATATTTCCTCACCTTTTGCACTAAAGTGGGTATCACCCATGACTCCAGCTTACACACCAACTCATAATGGAGTTTTAGAACATAAGAACTATACACTTCTTGAAAAGGCTCATTCAATGGCGGTTGATGCATAGACCCTTAGGTTTTTTTGGATAAATGTGGTTAACATTGCAAATTATCTTATAAATCAATCACCCACGAAAACCAACAATGGGATGACTCCATATTAGAAATTGTTGAAGGTCTCGCCCAAGTTGGAACATTTGTGGGTTTGGGGTTGTGTTGCGTGTCACAACCCTAACCTTGAGTTTGCGACGAAGGTAAGGTCTTGTAAGGTGGCGGGCCAAGAGGGAAGCCCAGGGGTCACATCTCATGCTCCTGGGAGTGCAAAAGAATGTGAGGGAATGAACCCTCACATTCCCAAGTGAACTCCCATTTTGGGAATTGGACTCCCAATGGACTCCCAAATGTTCAGAGGGCAATTGTAGGAGTCAAAACCCATTTGATTGAAACGTTCTTTATATCATTGAAAAGTTATTGAAAAGTTATTAAAACATAGATGTCTAAAATGGGCTCGCATGACCATTTTGGACATCTGAAACACAAGTTATGGCCAAAAGAAAGGATAGGAATCAAATTGGTAGTTTGACTCCTGACCACTAATAGTCGGGAATCGACCCGATTTCCTTGTGTTCAGGCTGTGTGCGACATACCGTTGGAAAGCTCTCAACGAGGACTACAACTTTGTTTTGGACTTCATCTCAATTGGAGGTCTTCACATAAAGTTATGGGGTCCCAAAGTCATAGAAGTCCAAACTTTGGGAATTTCGGGAATGCCACTTGGATGTGGGCCTCGTGGAGAGGCACAAAGTATACTATAAGGGGGAAGGTGGTGACTTCCCTCAAGTCCGAGCTGTGGTGAGTCTTGTGAGTTCAATTTTGCCCATGGTTCATCCTAACACTATAAGTGTTCCAACTATGCAAAACCAAATTGTTGTTTGGTTTGTGTAGGTCCATATGAGTGATTGAAGTGCTTGTCAATCTTCTTAGTCCCATTCCAAAGCTCCAGCCCGCCCCTCTACCCCCGAAGTGTTGTGAGCCAGGGAGCGTGCCCCAACTTCCTACTCTTCCATTGTTTTCATCTTAGACTCACATTTGAGTCTCTTGAGGAGGTTGGGAGTGCATCATTGTGTATATGCATGAACTTGATGAATACCAAACCAAGTTGGATTCAAAGAGCAAACGATGCATCATGGTTAACTACTCTAATGAATTTGAGGCAGTTAAATGCTATCATCTGCTTGGCTACAAGATTATGATAAGTAAGGATGTCAAGTTTTGGCATTCACCCATTGATTTAAGTTCCAAGCCTCTTGTTTCCTTAAAACAAATTTCAAATCAATTTGTGGTTATTAAAATCATTGACCCACCCACAACTATTACATCACATTGTTTATCCAATCGGACCATGGAGCATGTTAAACCTCAAGAAGTGACTACAATTCAACAACTATTGCAAGTGCATGTACGCCATAAATGCATCAATCTAGATATAGTTGATAATTTGAAGTAGCCATCAGCATTTGTAAATGGTGAGTATCCATCAACACATGGAGATAGTTTACCTACTACCACTAATGTTGCAATTCCTATTATTGATCCTGAAAATACGCCATCACCAAGTTTTGATTCTATTGTTGCTGATTTTGCAATGCCTACTATTACTAATTCTCCAACTTTTGAATCTTCTATTCGTCGATTTGGACGTGTTCACACTCCTTCTATTCATTTGCAAGGATATCTCAATGATGTTGAAACAATTGAAGAACTTGTAAATGTAATGGAAACTGGTGATCAACCCCAAAGTTTTCAAGAGGCTGCCAAAGACTCACACTAGATTAATGCAATGGAACAAGAGTATTGTTCTTTAACACACAATGAAACATGGATCTTAGCAAATTTATTTCATTGTTGTCAACCATTATCAACCAAGTGGTTTATCGTCTCAAGGCTAGCAGTGATAGTACCTATATGAAATATAAAACTCGTTTGGTTGTTTGTAAAAATGAACAACAACATGGATTGGATTTTCAAAAAACATTTGTTCCTATTACGAAAATGGAGCACAATTCGTTGTTTCATTGGCTATTCAACATGGTTGAGAGATTTACATATGGATGTAAATCAACCTTCTTTAACAGGTATATTAAAAAAGATGTCTATGTTAAACATCATTGTGGTTTTATTATTCCCAATCTTGAAGATAAGCTATGTAAATTAAAGAGACCACTATACAAGTTGCATTAATCCCCTTGGGCTTGACATGACAAAATAAATGTTGTTTTTCAAAAAACTGGTTTAGTTCCTTGCTTAGTCAATCCCTAGTCTATACATCTTTCAAGAAAATGGTCTAATACTTGCACTTGTAATTATGTATATGACCTTATGTTCATTGGCAATCACAATGCCAAGTTAGAATAGGTTCATGATGAACTTTGTTTTCAATTTGATATGTTTCTGCTAAGATCGTTCACATTATATTTGGGAACAAAATTTTTTAACACTACCCTTGGTGTGTTTCTTTCTCATTGTTGATACATTCTAAAAGGTTTGTTCAATTTTAGTTTGGACGATTGCATCCCAAATCTAGTTCCAATAGAATCGGGCTTGTTGTTCAAAACTGACATGTTAGCTCCTTTTGTTGATCAAACATACTATTGTTGTATTGTTGAGAAACTCCTTCATGTAACCCACACTTGACTTGACATTGTGTTTGCAATTAGCATGTGCATGAGTTCATTTTATGACCAAACCCCAAGTTCCTCACCTTAAGGTTGCAATCATAGTTTTTCGGTATTTCAAGCATATTGGAAATCTCTGTTTGCTCTATTGTCGGGGGGAGAATGTTGTGCCACATGGTTACTCTGATAGTGATTATTAAGGACATTTGGATAAAAGAAAATCCACCTCTAATTATGTCTTTTCCTTTGGAACTGCATCTACCTCTTGGAAAAGTAAACTTCAAGATGAAACTATTCAATCTAGTGCTAAAGCAGAATGTAACGTCGTGAATAAAGCACATTCTTATTGGTTCGCACAACTGAAAAATTATTCTAAACTTCTTCAAGAAGATCGGGAAATGCATAATTGCATCGAAATTTACGTACGTAAACATGTAAGAAATTCTTCTAATTATGGAGGAATGGCATGTATTGAGATAAAAAGAAAAACAAATTTGATTCAAGTCGAAATAAATACGGGATTTCTCGCATATTGGTAGAAAATCTTCAATATATTTACCGTATGATCATTTATTAATATATGTTGATGATTTACCAATTGTCTTGCTCCGAGAATGGTGGGAGCCATGCCTAATCGAAAGATCACATTATTTAGGTGCATTTCAAGCAATTGTAACAAAACTGGACCTCCAATTGATCGATACAAGTTGATCTTCTATTACGATGAATAGCTAAAACGATAGCTAATCCAATAGTTGCTTTAGTTGTTGCGATAGTTATAACAAAAATTGAAAATATTTCTCCTTTTAGTTGTTATCTATTTTTGGAAACGATTTGGTTATTGGTTCAAGGATGCACGGTTAGTTCACCTTCATTCTTTTAGGGTAAGGAGGGAAAAAGGTTAATTGGTACACAACCATTCTACGGGAGATAGGTTTTCCATGCGAAGAGCCCTTGACAATCTTTTGTGATAATCATACTAGTATTAAAATCACCAAGAATCCTATTATTCATGCAAGAACAAAACATTTGGAAGGCAATTGTCATTACATTAGAAACTAGGTTAAGAAAAATAGAGTGGACTTGACATTTGTGAGGTCAAAAGAGCAAAATGTTGACATGTTGACAAATCCTTTAAATAGAGTAAATTTTGAAGAAAACAAAGCACAACTTGGGCTCCACAAGAGGGCTAATTTTGAAGGACAACTTCATTATTTGCACAAAGTGTGTGACATGCTATAATCAAAGAGGCATCAGTTACCAAGGGAGCACGTTCAAGTTCCTCACATTGCCTTGAACAATCTTAGGAGTTAGCAAGTTATAGAAATCAGGTGTGTGGGGGAGTGTAGGAACTTCCATATGATTCACACATGATTACATAGGTGTTCACTATGTATGAGATCAACAATGATGATTATGGATTCATCAAAATTGATCAGATTATTAGATTAGTAAGTTGGTAAGTAGTTGGTTACTAAATTAGTGAGTTTGATGTTCTCCATTTTACCCTTTCTATAATGCTTTGGATTCACTTGTGTGGTCTATTCTTGATTAATACTATGAGTTTCTATATATATATATGTATATATCAAGTTGGTTCTCAAATAGGGCAGTTCTCACAAATGTCGATTTTCATTTTCAATTTTCACAATCCAAATCTCAAATTTATGGGATAATATGAGATGTTAGGTGTAAGGGGGTTCAATGCTCCATGATGAGTGAATTAAAATAGGATAAGATTTTGAACTGAAAATTTTGGATCGTTGCATCCTTGCCTCTAATATACAAAGAACTTTTGTAAAGCCCTAATTGGTGCACCTATCATTAGGTTTTAAATTACTCAAAATGGATTAAAAATGAAAAAAATATGGGGATCAAACCAAAGAGAAGTCTCAAGCTTAAATATATATATTTTTGGGGGAAACAACCTATCACTTCATCCTCTTCCTGTGTTTTCTGCGTTGCTTCTTTAGTTCTGGCACTGAAACAACAAATTTGTAGCCCTCCAGTTTGCACATCCAATGAAACAAAAATTGCTCAATTTGGTTAAGGAATGAGAAAATTATTGAAAAAGTTTGATAATAAGTTCTCGATAATCATCACTACAGTTCTGAAACCAGTTATCACCGAACATGATACCAGTCAAGTTTCATTGTGAGAACAGATCTGAAAACTCAGGGTCCCCCCCCCCCCGAGAACCACCCAACACTGGTCCAGACTCCAGACACAGTAGAGATATCCGCAAACTCACCCTGTCTTCACCCTGTCTTTGGGGCCTACTTTCACCGCCTAACCCCTCTTTCAGTGGTATAAGTAGACTAGAGAAGTTTTATTAAATCTCAGTATGAAATGCTGAAACTCAGTACGAAATGCTGAGATTCAGCATTTAATGCACAAGGTTCGAGAGAAATTATAGTAGCTGTGTACAGGCAGGAGCAGTGAAAATCTATGTAGCAGCAGCAGTGGAGGCGCTCAGGAAAAAAGAAAGACAGGGTGAAACTCAGTAGCCATCAAAATTGATGGTTTTCCTGAGTTTCACCCCGCCCTTGAATGCTGACGTATTTTTTTGCAGGTTTTTTTTGAATCTCACCTTGTGTATGACCAAACTCAGGGTACTGGTGCTGTCTTTTCCTGACTTTCCGGATATCTCAAGTGTCTTAACAGCGTCTTTAGATAAGTATACAATAATCAACCCAAACCTTCAGGCAAACAACATAAATACTGTAACAAAATGAATGGAGCACTATGGTCTGCAACACTAAGAATGGAACAAAAAAATGTCAAGCGTTTTGTTCTGGGATCAATAATCTGTAAGCAAACATTCCAACACATAAACAATCATCATCTCAAAGCTTCAATGAGACTTGATAGACGACTTACTCTTTAATGGTCACCAAATGTGCCACAGTACCAATTTGAGGGTGAACTTGATTGAGCCTAGAGTGAAATGACGATACATTTTAGCACCTTTTCTTCCTCTTCTTGACATCCCCATATGGACCTGCAGTTCTGTCAGTCTTTCACCTAGATGGATTTCTCATCTGCAACAGCAACACAACATCCAGGTTCCGAATCGTTGCCCATTCCTGCTAAAACTTTCCAGACAAAAAGTCAGTATCCAAACCTTACTATGCAGATGTTAAATTCACATAAGTTTCACCTGCCCAAACAGCATTCACATTTTGCCTGTTGTTGGAATCTCAAGAGTATAAGATACAAAAGACCAATTAAATATGTAGAATATATCTATTCACTCTTTTCTTTACTGAAAGGAGCTCCTTTCCTCACATGCACAGATGAGCAATTACATCAGGTATATAACCCATCCATGCGTGGACGATTCCAAGCTTCAAAGATACCAACCCTGGTTTATAACCTACCTAATAAGCTAACAAAATGATGCTATCCCAGTTGCTCTTACAATCCCTTATAACAAGTCAGGTCACAAGATTAGGCAGTCCTCCAGTTCACCCTCATGTCTGTAGCAGAATGAATCAATATCTTCCTCTAAGGATTGTGTTACACCCTCTGCTTAATAGTTGAAGTGGGTGGGTTTCAAGTCATGGGTCCTTTCCCTTTTGTATGCTACCACTGCAAGAAAACCAGTAGGCAAAAAATTGCTGGTACCTCACACATTTACTATCAAAAATTTGCTCATGATATAGGAATTTGGCAGCCACTGTTCAGCAGTCACCATGCTGATGCCACTTGCTGCTTTCAAGGGGTTGGAGTACTGGCCCATCAAACAATTTCCCATCAGAAATCCAAAATCAACCTTTGCAATCTTAGAGTTCATTGATGCAACAACATGATCAGTCAACAGACAATGTGACTTAGTTCGTCTCCATGTTGAACCCTAAACCTGACAAACCAATGTGACCGAGTTGTTTCAATTTTGAATTCAACATACAAAAAATCTGGAACTGGCAAAACAGTAGTAGACTGGATTTCATGTTGGACCTAATATACCAAAACATGGAACCAGCTGCTTCACAGCACTTGTCTCTGAGAACATAGAAGCAGAGGACTATGGCAGAGGTATAGGGTATTGAAGACCTACTCCAGTGCCTCATTCTACAGGTGGGGAAAAACACTTAACATCTGGTTCCAACTTGTTAAGGTTTTTCCTTCTGGTGGCTTCACTGCCAAGTATGTAACATAGCTGCTAAACCTGCAATCAAAGTTTGAGCTAATGATAAAGAAATTATCATTCTGCAATGGAAACCTCTTGTATGGTACAAAGGAAAGCAGGCAACCAGAAACCCACTACCAGTAAATCAAACACTATTGCCCTGTTTCTTCAAAGTGCAACAACAGTCTGCAACATGCTACTCCATTGAAGAATCCAGAAACACAGGAGGAGGCTTCACATTAACTCATAACAGGATCCAAAAAACAGCAGCAGCAGCAGCAGCAGCAGCTGGTAACTACATTTCCAACAAGAAGCTTGCAAGGTTTCTGCATTTACTAGTCCATTTTCTCCTTGATGCTGAGCCTGTAGCAGCAACAGCAGCAGGGATTCGAGGGTCCACAGGAGCACCATTTGCATTTCCATTGAACATCATGCCTCCACCACCACCACCACCACCACTGCGTCCTCCTCCTCCTCCTCCACCATAGAGGTTTGGTCAAGGATGGAAACCTCCAGGCTGATCAAAGAATTGGGCTCCATGCCCACCATTGGTGTACATACCTCCACATCCTCCTTGATGGCCTCACCCATTCACATAGCCTCAAGCACTTGCCCGGCCACCTTGATATCCACCCAACATGCCTCCTCACCCTCTCGGTGGAGCTCCAGCTCCTGGATGACCCTGTTGGTACCTGCTTCTGCTTCTTGGTGCCCCTTCCCATCTGAGGTTGACGATGATGAGGAAGAAGATGACGAGACCACACAATCTCTGACTCTTGGTTGATGATGAGATCACGATTCTTGTAGCAGCAGATCGGTCGTCAAAGATGATCATCAATCCAACAGCAGAAGAAGAAGAAGAAGAAGAAGAGAGAGGGGCGGTCCGGAGAGGCGATTTTTTGGGAAAGATTTTGCATGCGCATTTCTTGCTCATTGCTAGATTTCTCTTAGTTTCTGCAGCAGCGATGGTTAATCCTGAGATCGATGATTCTCTTAGTTTTTGCTGCAGCAATCGCTGACCCTGAGATTGATTCTCTGGAGTTTCTGCGGCAATCCGTTGATCATGAGAGTAATTTTCTCTTCAGTTTCTGCAGCTCTCAGTGATCCTGAGAATGATTCTCATGAGTTTCTGTAGCAATCAGTGATCCTGAGATTGATCCTCTTAGTTTTTGCACCAATCTTTGCTCCTGAGATCGATTCTCTTAGGTTCTGCAGCAGCAATCAGGGATCTTGAGATTGATGTTTCTCTCTAGTTTCTGCAGCAGCAGCAGCAGCAGCAGCAGTCGGTGATCCTGAGATTGAGGGTTCTCTTTAGTTTCTGCTGCAGAAATCGGTGATCAAGAGATTGATGATTCTCTTTAGTTTCTGCAGCAGCAATTGGTGATCCTGAGAGTTGGTTCTATCAGTTTCTGCAGCAGCAATGGGCGATCCTGAGATTGGTTCTCTTAGTTTCTGCAGCAGCAATTGGTGATCCTGAGAGTTGGTTCTATCAGTTTCTGCAGCAGAAATGGGCGATCCTGAGATTGTTTCTCTTAGTTTCTGCAGGAGCAATTGGTGATCCTGAGAATTGATTCTATCAGTTTCTGCAGCAGCAATGGGCGATCCTGAGATTGGTTCTCTTAGTTTCTGCAGCAATGGGTGATCCTAGAGTCTCTTCAAGACAAAAGAGTTGGTGATTCTTTTGTGTTTATGTTACACAGGCAAGCAAGCAACACATGCAACAAATTCACTTGATGATGTTCACAGGGCAAGCAAACATGAAGTTTTCTCAAGCAGAAATTGCAAAGATCATGAAGCAGCAGCAGCAGCAGTGACATGATGACACAAAACACACTGAAAACAAACCTGCAACTACAGTACGCATTTTGTTGAGAGATTTTGTCTCCTGTGAACCCTTGATTTCCTTTCTGAGAGTTTGTCTTATTTTCTCAACATACATCTTGAAGCTCATGGCATATGCCCCTTATGAAAGCAGTATAGTTGTTGTCCAACAGGCTAGAAAAGGGTGAAGATCAAAAACTGCATGGAAGCTTCATGTAGAAAAGAGCAATTGCAACATTCCAAAAAACTGTGGAGTAGGCAAACATGAGGTTGATGTAATCATATCACATGTCCGTATGTTGATGATCTATTCTCTCACCAACTTAGGTTTTGCTCTCTTCCTCTCTTTGTCTACTGAGAGCACAATCTTCTTCTCTTCTTGGGTTGCTCCAAGTCGAAATTTTGGACCTGACTTCCTCGTCTTCTCTTTGCAACAACAGAGAAATTCATTGCTAACTTGATGTTATTCTGACTTCTTTCAACAGATCAAACTTCTGATGTTCAAACAAACATCTCAACAAAAAAGAGGACAACAAAAGTGAGAATGATACACCCAAAGTCTCAGATTGGATGAAAAGTCAGTTTCATGCACCAAACCTGCCTGCAAGACTGTGAGAATCTGTAGGTAAGGGCCATGAACCTAAAACACCAGTTATTGATGAACACAATGCCGAGTGAAGCTCCAGATGGGCAAGGTTTTGGGTGAGTCCCACCGCCCTGTTCGGTCTTCCATTTAACAATCCTCAGAGGATGGCACTACAGTTTGTAATGAGATGATAGTGATGAAGAACCCCTTTTGCAGAAGGGGATAAAAAACTATAAGATTGTTATTTGAAGTGAACAAATGTAAATTCTAGAATTTAGATTTGTTTACATCTCAAATGATTTCAGCTTGTTAGTCAAATCTTCAGAAGAGAAGACCTTTTGTGAAGAAGACATGCCAAATTCTGCTTGAGGATGATCATGTCAGGGCAAAAATTCTGTCAATGAAATGGGGATACAATAGCATTGGGATGCAAGAAAAAATGGAAAGGAAAGAAACATCAAATGTTCTCTCTAACACATAACACTTCATATGGTACATCCATATGTGGTTAAGGCTCCTTCTTACAGGTTCATTTTGCTTTGGTTTGTCTTTTTGTTTCATGGGTGGAGAAATCTCAATTCAGTTTTGACAAATGTTTTGCAAACTTGTTAATTTGAGTTGAATTTGAGTTGTAAGTGCAAAAGAGTTTTGCAAACTTGTTAACTTGATCAAATTTTCTGAAGACCACCTGGTATGTGCTCTTACATACAAGAACTTCGACTAAGAATGAGATCCTGCAGTGATTGGGATTTTGCAATTGAGATACATACGAGATCTGGGGGTAAGGTGATTTCTCATTGTAACTTATACTATGGATTTGACTTTGCAAGATTGCTCTTCTACTCGTCCTTGAGCTCTCTCATGTTTTATTCTTTTGTTGTAGATTGTGGCAAAGTGTCTTGAGAAGATGGAGAACAAAAATGAAATTCAGTGGGAGTCCACTGAACCAGTTACCCTGTTGGGGAACAACAGTTCTGGCAAGCAACTGGAGCATTACCCTTCCTTATTACTGGTTGCCTTGACAACACTCTATTGCCTTGGTAGCTGCCGTGAAGGATGGGCAATGCTCATAGTGTATCTTCTCATTGGTATGAGGACAGAACCTCTTCTTCATGTTTGTGTTTCTACTCCCCTTGTCATACTTTCTAAATGTTTTTCAGAAGGTACCTGGTCAAAGTGAAAATTCTTTGAATGTCCGACAATCTCACTTCACTTGTTTTTCAGAAAAAAAACGAAAGTTTACAATCTCCACAACCTTCTTGACATTGCCATTACAACATCAATATGTGGTGTTTTGGAATGAATTTGGATAACCAACATGAAAGAAACCAACCAGAAATAAATTCCAACCCATTAATAAGAAACAAACATATAATTGCATAGTAGTAAATTTCAGTCAACTCTTGCACAACATTGGACACTTGAATCATCCACAAGAATTTGATGTTCAAGAAGAAGAAGAAGGAGAAGGAGAAGAAATCCATGCTTGGAGAGTATGAAGCATTGGCACTTTTTTCTTCAGTTGCAAGACATTCAAGCTTCATGGTGTAATTAATAGCTTCAGGTTTTTCCTACTTGCAGATGTTTCAAAAGCT
>Ga0116227_10004097_pt1 | contig 31834 bp, 15 predicted proteins | sample S1TSphgellanicum_FD_89693 | JGI IMG/M metagenome (GOLD analysis project Ga0116227, IMG submission 89693) | Host-associated microbial communities from peat moss isolated from Minnesota, USA - S1T2_Fb - Sphagnum magellanicum MG | ecosystem: Host-associated > Plants > Peat moss > Unclassified... | reverse complement strand
TGTAAGTTTTTTTTCCCCCTGCCCCCTGCCCCCTGCCCCCTGCAAAACTGAAATGCACCACCAATTTCAGTTTCATAATTGAATTGTCTTCTTTTTTTCCAACAAATTTTGTCAATCTTTTTTTAACCACAAATTTTGGAAATTTTGGGGAAACCGAATTCTAGTGTAGATTTGAATTTTTTTCTATTTCTTTGCAAAAAAAAAAAAAAACTTGACATAGTTTTTATATCACAAAATTTATTAAAATTTTTAATTTTAATGCTTTAAAAAAAAAATTCATCCTCACATATGTACAAGACACCATGCCTTCGGGAATTGTGATTTGGGTTCAATGTAAGTTTGTGGACTCATGGCAAGTCCTGAATTATCAAGAGATTGCAAATTGTCAAGAGTTGCATTTATTTATTTATATTTTTTAATGCACGGTGAATTTTAGCCAGTTGACCAAAAAAAATTTAAAATCAAACTGCAGGAAAAAAAAAAGAAAAAAAGTGGTTTCTTGGGTTTCCTTGCTACCAAATTTTAATAAATTAAATTAAAATTTCTTCATATTCTATATGAAATTCCACTAGGTAGCCAGAAATGTAGAAGGATGCATAAATTTCCTTTTTTTCACATTTTGTTTATAGCCAGATCTGGCTAAATCCTCTTATGGATGATCACCACTTGAGCTGCATCACAAATTCAAAGAAAAAAACACTGACTGCATGATGGAGAGAGAGAGAGAGAGAGGCCTAAACCCTAAACTTTGTTTACATTAGTACCTTGGCAGCTTCAACATTAATTATATCATTTGTACAAATGCTGAATTTTTGAAATTAACAAAAAAAAATATTTCAAAGAATAAAATTTCATGAAGGAAAGTAGAGACTTTTTGGGAATATTCTGGATTTTTTTTGTTTTCAAAATTAATTAATCAGTCAAGGGACCTAGTATGTTGAAGTTTGAAGCTGCCCCGGTACTATGGTGGTATACAGAGAAGGAGAATACACTTGGAAGCAGGGTTTTTTTCTTCTTTTTAAAAATATGTATGTATTTATTTATTTATTTATTTATTTATTTATACAAATTTGTGATGTACCCACACCCATGATCATCCACAAAAGAGCTACAGGTCAGAGAGGAAAATAGAAAAAAGAAAAAATAGAAATCCTGCTATATTTTTGTGACCTGGTGAACCTTTTATCTAAATATGGTGATTTAAGGTCAAAATTAGTTAATTAATTAATTAATTAAAAATTAAAAAATCCTCAAAAATCCATTGTCCAGCTGAATTTTTGCCCACCTCTCTGGCTCCTTTCTCCACTGCTCTGGCTCTCTCTCTCACACACACACACACACACACACAAAAGAGGGCCAAGAATGAACCAGCACTCACTCACCTGAGAACCGTGCAGGATGGATGGTGTGTGGATGAGAAAACACTTTTTCATTGTATTCTTGTTCCCTAGCTAACTAGGGAGGTTAGCTATTTGCTAACTCCCCATACATGCAGCTACCTACCTACCAAGTAGCTAGCCAGCCCAAGTGCCTTCCCTTCTTACCTAGCTGAACATATCACCACATACATTCTCTACCTACTAATTTGCCTGTGATACTCACCCACTTATTAGGTCAGTAGTTGGGGATGGGAGAAGGGGGGGAGGTTGGAGGGTTTACAAGATAGGTTACCAAGGTGGAAGGTTGATAACCCAGTTGTGGTTCAGAGTCATAATGAGCTGGTGGGTGCTGGTTCAATTTGTATAGGAAACTAACTGCAAGGGTTGTCATTTTGTTGCAAGTTTTTACTTATTAGTGCTTTGCCAAACCCTCAAGCAACATCCTCAATAGAGTAAAGGCTAGGGTAGGGGTATAGTAGACATGTGTGGCATTAACCTCCTCTTAGTGCCTGGCACTCCTTAGAGGTCAACAACTTGCTGTAACATTAACTCGAGAATTTTTTAAATAATTCCTGATTGATGCATTTGGTATAGGAGAAGGACCTGAGTACAAGCCCTTCCTGAGTACAAGCCCTTCCATGATTTGAGATCTGTGCCCGAGACAGGAATATCAGCCAATTGTTGGTGGATTAGCCCATAATAAGTTATGCCCACACGTTGCCTCCTAAATTTCATTGCCACCCAACTCATATTGTGTTTCATCTGATTGGCTCCCTTGTGTCTTTGGGCAGACCCCCCCCTCCCCCCTCCAGCTCCCTTCGAGGTCACTAGTCACTACATGCCTTATTTTCATCCCCCTTCACCCCAAATTGACATGACTTCCCCTGTTAGCATGCCATTTGGAGCTTATGACCACACTCCACATGGCCCAAAAGTTTTTTTTTATATGAAATAAATTTATACTTGATGCATCAATTTAAAATTCTCAAAAACACCATTTTTGGCTTGTTAAGCGTTTAGGGGGTTAAACCTGCTTGTCTGAAAGTGAATTGAATATTGCAAAAAGTTTGATAAATATTATAATCTAGTGACATGCCAAGTAGTAGAACCCACCAAAGAAGTGGAAATGCACCACATTATTCCATCTTTTGTATAATCCTTGGACCATCAAGTTTACTTAATCAACACCATCCAATTCAAGGTTATTGACATGTTTGTTGTGTTGGGGAATAAATCAAACATACATGATATCATTTAGATGTTTTCATATTTATGGAGGTTGGTGTTTAAGCATTTTAAAATATTCTAGAACTTGATTGCCCTATATGCAAGGTTAACATGAAAACTTGGGGGGTAACCCACAAGTTTGAAACAACATGTGTGGACCTTATGATTCGATGAAAAGTGGTTGAAATATGTATTATGTTTCTATCCCTACCCTTTTACTTTCTACATCAATTATCTGGAGAGTTTCGGAAGTTGGCTACTTGTGAAATTTAAAAAGGATTAAATGAAGTTTAATATTTTTTGCACACCAATGTTGGAACAAAACAAGGTTTTGTTTGAATGAATTGAACAATCGAATGTCTATTCGGTGATCAAATCATATTTAACATTTGGATTGAGAACCCAATGGGCATAATTTTCACAAATGCCAAATCAACATGGAATTTGTTTTGCAATATAGCGATATATGGGGGATCATTTTATGAAAATTTCACGTTGCATTCATGGTGAATAAATGGAAAGAATGTCGTTAATGTTTTCATTTTGACATAGCAATTATATGAAAATGAACCTAAACTAGTTCATGTGGCAATGTCATGACTATTCAAGATTGTGTTTTTGATCAGGATGCAAATGAAAATTGCATTGGAATGGATCTATTAGATAGTATTTAAGCAAAATTTGAGATGAAGTTGTTAATGCATCATGATAGGAGTTGTATTTATAATTCAAAATTGGAAGAAAAGGGGTTGATTCAAACCCATGTTAATAATTTTCAAACATTTTTTAAATTCATGTTGATCATCACATTAATGAATATTTGGGCTCTACATTACCAATGATGATCAAACTGACATAAGGTCAAAATATGATATATTTTTATTTGTTCTTTGAATCTTACAATATCAAAACAAAATTTCATGATCAAGTAGATCTTTTCCATGAAATCATTTCCACTTCAATTAATTTTATAACATCAAATTTGATCTCCACCTATTGAAAATATTTTTAAAAATTATGATTGATTTCAAACAAGAAAACTTGAGAAACCATGTCAATCTCGAAAAGAAGGTTTTAAAAGGATGAACATTTTATTCAATATCATGTGACATAAATTAAATACAAATAGGTGTTGGTGTTTAAATCCTACAATGTCAAAACAAAATTCCATAATCATATAAAGTTTCCATGAAATTATTTCCACTTCCATCAATCCGATAAAATGAAATTTAGTCTTCACCTAATGAATGCATTTTTTTTGTGTATTGATTACACCAATAAATTCATGAAACCATATCAACCTCCAAGAAACAAATTAAATAAGATTAACTTCTTATTCAATGTGATGTGACCTAAATTGAATTCAAATATGTGTTGATGTCACTTGGGAAGACAAAACCATTCAATTTCCATATGGGACAATTGAAATGTGATGATATGAAAAAGGCAAATAAGAAATGATTTTGGCATAAAATCATCTCCTCAAAATTTTATCCAAAAACATGACTACTAATGGTACTTAATTTTGCTCCCCCTAAACTAGATCCAATGTACAATCATCACTCAAAAATTTAAGTTTAAAATCTTATTGAAAGTTTGCAATTATTTTCATAAAACTATTGTAATCTTCTTAAATACTTTATATGACAACTATGGGTTTAATCAAAGGTTAGTTGTTGCATGAAGACATGTAACACAAAATAAAACTGTGAAACAATGATAAAAATGAAGAAAGTTTTGAATGACAGCTTCACAAGTTCAAAAAGAATGCAAGGAAATTTGATAATGAATTGTTCAAAAATGAAAACAAAAAATGAAAACAACTATTTCATAAAGGATTATTCTCAATAGCTTATTTTAAAAGCTATAAATATAGTCATTTCCACAACCTATAAAGATGTGTGATGCTATTGTCTTATACCTATACAACATTAAAAAATTTAAAGGGATGCATTTTGTCTTAAAACAACGTTTTCCTTTAGATCATAAATTTTAACAATTAAAATGGTCAATATAATGTTTCACGTGTTAAATAAATTTTCTTAAAAAATTAGAGGTGTGTTCTATTCCAACAACTTGACATAAGCCCATTATTGATGAATTAATTAATTTCATAAGGATTCAAGTTTGAGTTTCAAACCCAACATGACTTTAATTGAAATATTATAGCTCAAGTATAATCATACATATTTAGAATGTATGGTTACATATGATTTATTGGTGTTATTCATATTTTTCTTATAAATGATGATGTGGTACTTAAGAATTTAAAGAATTGCTGGTAACATAAAAAATTTGGACATGACTTCATGTAATTTTTATAAATCGTCTTAGCCATTAATTTTGTTCAATACATGGATCTAGGATAGAAATCATGTTTCCCATTTTTATCATCATGCATATATGGTTTGTCCTTCTAATTCATTGCCCATATGAAGGTTCTTGAATTAATACATATTGATAATTGTGTTTTTCATTAGCTATGTATATTATGGAAAGATGCTTACGTAAGTTCTTATTAATGTTGGGTGGTTATTGAGATTTGAATAATTAATTATCAAACGGGTTATTAAGTCAATTATTAATAGCCTACTAACCAATTATTGATTATTTAAATAATCAATTAAATTGATAATTATCTAGTATTGAATTTTCAAAAATTTAATAACTTATTGAAATGACCCAATTATCATCTATGTAGGTTATCAATTTTTGAACATTAACATTATTATTTTTTAATTTAAAAAAAACATATAACCAATTAATAACAAAAAAGATAACATGCAATTATCAACCATTTATTTGATAACATACCTTTATGTGTAACCAATGATTGTTACCCAATTTGTTTTGATAACCTACAGGGCAACCAACTTTTTTTGTATCATGTGTGGTCTAAATTGTTTTTAAAAAAAACCTACATGATGGTTATTAAATAAATAAAAATTGGCCAAAATTAGTTCTTACCTCATTATTTATTTTTCAATATAATGCACATATCTAATTTCCATAAAAAATAAAATATTTTGGCTTTTTTCATGTATTATTTAATTTTTTTGGTTGTGAATACCATATACCTTTAACAAATAAAAAAGTTCAAAACTTAATTTCATATTTATTTATTTATTTTGACAAGATGAATGAAATATTATTGCAATTATGAAAATAAATCAAAATACATCCATTCTTGGAATGTTTAGATCTTCATTTAAGAAAAAAATTAAATGTATTTTCTTTGTGGGCAATGGTACTAACACTACAACAAAATGTATCCCTATATGCGAAGTGATTTCACTAGATTTGAGTGAATGAGATTCATTGGGGATACAATGAATTCACTAGTCCACTAAATAGGAACTAGTGAACTACACCCACACTTAGTAGTATTGTAACAACTTGTAATATAAGTATTAAAAGTGAAATTTTCACAATATTATATTGTTTAATTCTATAAATTAGACTTTTACATTGACAATTCACACTTCAATTTATTTTCCTTCATTACTTTCCTTCATTGTAAGAAAGGTGTTGGCAAACTTATCATAAATGCTTATGTTTTCCAACCTATCATCACAATTGGAATATAATAGGCATGTAAATACACTCTCTTTTAGTTAAAAACAATATAATTCATGGTTCAGTCAAGCAAGGCTAACTTTGACCTCCACACTACCACACAAGAGAAGGAAATTTGATCCTTGTGTTTATCATTTTTGATATGAATTGTACATTATTGATGCAAAAATAGGTTTGGCATGTGTTACAATATTTTCCTATTGATTACACCCATCAACCAAAGATCCATATTCATGACAAAATACAAAAGGCATATACCAACCAAACCAATTCTACTTGCACAAAACCCATCACCTTGATCTAGAACTAAAGAAAATGTGACAAAAAATTCTCCATTTTGATCAACACATTATGAGTCATTAAACAAAATTGACCAAAAGGCAATTGCACACTACATTGTTCATTTTTGAATGTCACAAGGCAAAAATTCATATACCTTTGACTATTGCAATGCTTCTTACCTTCAATTGGTAGGGAAATAAGTAAAAAAGGACTATAGATTTCTATATGAAGATAATATTTTTTTTAAATGTTCATTTTTGAATTTCATAACAGTTTATTCTTTCAAAAGAATTTATAATAAAATATGAATGGATGGCAAGAAATAGTTTTTGCAAAATTTTGATTTTTGGTAGACATATTCATAGTGAAGGTTTCAATAACATTAAATAATATGCAAAAATGGATTCCTATCATGATATATTTAGTCCACCTTAATGTGCAACTATCCAAAAATATTCAATAGGATGTGGCATGCAAACTAACTTATTATTCTTTCACTACCAATTTTAAATTGGCATCACAAAAAATAAGACAAGATATGTTTCCTCCAAGTTCAAAAGAAACATACACTACCATTGCCATCTTATTCCATTGCAACAAAAAGTTATCATCATGCATGTGCATTTTCTTTCACCAATCCACACTTTACAATACCCATCAAATGTGTAACCACAAAAGATCTTCCCAAAAACTTGAACCTACCTTTTTGGCAAGCTTAACAAATTTAGCCATAAGTTTTTTCCAACTCCTCCATAGTTGATCTTGTAAATGTAATTTTTTATACCTATATTTCACAAGATCATCCTAATAAAAACAAAAATCTCACAAAACAAATTAGCCAAAAATAACACAATGATTTTCTACGTAATGGATTATTTATTTAAATCAACTTACAACAACCTATGATTAGATTTCAGTGCACAATTATACCTTAGTGCTTGCCATCATTGACAAACTGATTTTCATAGCATCCCCCATCACAAAATTAAATGCACTTTGTTAGATACACAAGCACATCAATTTACCAACACAATAGAACCCAAGAAAGGAAAAAAAATTATCACTTTCTTTTGACATTGGTCAACACCCTTGTGGAATTTGTTTTTAAAAATATGAAGATGGTTACCTTGCTTGGCCATGAAAATATAAAATGGAACATAAATTATTAGGAGTGGTAGCATGAAGAGCAAGTTGTTTTATCCAACATGATTGCATTCAAACATCTTTCTCAACTTAATGCTTACTACTAGTGCTTATAACCACTAACATCTTTGTCACAACCCTAACATTGGGCTTTATGACCAAGGTTAGGGCATGAAAAAGGATGTGAATGGGGAAAGTGTCCCCATATTCAAATAGACTTTCACAAGTGTGGGATGGTACAAGGAAATGAACCCTAAATTCCTAAATGAAAAACATTTTGGGAGTTGTAATCAGACATAAATCTTTAATATTTGCACTAGTAGAAACCTTTTTTTTTACCAATAAGTTTTCAACTACACATCATTTGCAACTATGTTGCAATTAGGATTTTCTAATTTGTAATTAAAATGATGGCAATTATCGATTAAGTCGACTCATTTACTATATTGATATATAGTTGAAAACATTTTTCAATTGGGTGATCATTGCTGAATACTCCTAGTATCAACAATCTCTCCATGTTGAATGTTCAACTATGTTAATAAACAATGTAAAAGACGTTTCAACTAAAGGGCCATTTTTGGAATATTTTTGGCATCTAAGCTTCTATAGTTGGCACATAGTCAAAAACGTTGACTAGTGTTCAACTATTCTAGTGACACCATTAAAACACATATTTGGATGATAAAATGTCTTAGAGGGTGGATGAAATGCAATATTGTTTTCAATTTTGTTATGACTATTTCTCTCAACTAAGTTAAACAATTAATATGGGACCTCAATTTTATACATACAGTATTTTGATATTTATTTTAAATTATGATAACATTAAATTACATGTAAATTCTATTTGTATAAATAAATGGTTTTTTGGGGTGCATATAAATAGTATAATTTAATTTAAAAATAAAACTTAAGGAAAATTTGAAATATAAGTTTGTAATAATGTGTATGTTCAATACATATAATTTATTATTTCTATATAGATTGAATTTTAATTTACAACATATCAAGTAATGATACATAATTACTGATTTTGTGGAACTCTAATGTTTATTCATATATATACACATGATATCTTATCTTTTTAGAAAATTAATAAAATTACATTAAACTGCATCTACATTCTATTTGTGTACAAATGAATAATCATGTGTGATGCAAATTTCTTTTTGCGCGTATAAATATCAAAATTTTAATTTCAAAATAAAGTTTAAAGAAATTATGAAATATATATTTAAAATAATTTATGTTCAATATATGTAATTTAGTATTTATATGTAAATCAAATGTTAGTTTACAACAAATCAAATAATGATGCATAATTAATATTTTTGTGGAACTTTGATATTTATTCATTTTTATACATATGATGTTTTAATACATATTTTAAAATAAAATAAAAATTCATAATTATTAAGGTAAATGTAAATGTTGTTTGTATAAATGTATGGTTGTGTATGATGAATTTTTTTGTGCATATAAATATTACACTTTAATTTGAAAATAAAATTTAATGAAATTCTGAATTGTAAATCAACTTAGTAATGTATATGCTCAATACATGTGTAATTTATTATTTATATGTAGATTCAATTTTTGTTTACAACATATCAAGTAATGATACATAATTAATATATCTTTGGAATTTCTAATTTTTATTCTAATATTGGCTATTAGTTCCAGTATTTGTTAATATTAATTTATTAGCCATTTTAATTTACAATTATTATTATTTAATTCTAAAAATGATCAAAATAGTTAGTAAGCACATTTAATAAATTATTATGTAATTGCAGAAATTATTGTTATTTTAACACTATTATACTTACCATATATATATATATATATCATATTTATTATATTAGTTCATAATAGTTATAACAATTTAAGTAACAATATTGGTAATAATAGTTGTAATATAGTTGTAACCAAATTACAAACTAGTGTGCACTTGGAATATTATCAATTATACAAATAACTACTATTACAACTAAAATGTTTATTTCATATTGTTTGGGTTCCATTCCAAGTTACCAAACTATATAAAGGAGTGCACCAAGATTGTTGGAGAAACACAATAATCATGAAAATATAATAGCCATTTGGGATGAGCCAATCAAAAAAGTTCCACAATAAAGGCTAAACCGATTTAAATAGGATTTCATTTGTTAAGTGCCATGTGGCTTAGGACTAGGCCTAGCATAGGTGCCTAAATTTAGCCCTAATTTAAGCATAGGTTAAATGATTTATATTTAGGTTTAGCCTAAGTTTATAGGTTTAAATTTAACCTATGTTTATGTTAGGTGGCAAATGGTCAAGCACCCATGGCTTAGCGTATGGATGTGGATATGTCACGTGTCATTTAATTATTTGTTAACCCTAAACTTTGTGAGCATGCCACATGTCATCTAATTATTTGTTGAGTTTTAAATTTATGAATGTGCCACATGTCACCAAACCATTGGCTAGATGTTCAACTTACATAATTGCAACCTAGTCAAAGTTGCAATTGAATTTTTGGATAATGTCATTCTTAATTAGTGAATGAGGTTCATCCACCGATCAAAAGCAATTGAAAATAATTCTTGATTATAGTGGTATGCAGTTTGCAATTAAAATGATAAGTAGTGGTTATTGATGTGGTGTGTCAACAAATGGCTAACCTTTTCAACTAGAATGTCATTTTTGACTTGTTATTGGTTTGTAGTTGAAGAAAATGTTTCCTAGTTGCAAAAAATACTTTGCAACTACACTTGTTCCTTTCAACTATGTTTTTTAGTTGAATTGTAGTTGGAAACATAGTTGCAAAAGTGGGGACTTTTCTACTAGCGTTGGGAAACAAATGCAAGTAGTAAAAATGGTTCAAATCAAACCATTAATATACCATTGGAAAGTCTTCAAGTGTAGATGTTGAAAGTGAACACACATTTTCATTTCAAGTTATGAACTACAAATTATATAGTAAAAAGAAAGGCCATGAGTGATATCAACAATTTGAATTCAGACCGTTAAAACCCAAGAAATATGGGTTTAATGAATTCCAAATTGAACATATGAAATGGAGTTGGACATGACTTTTCAAGGGTTATAATTTGTATTTTCATAAATTTTCAATCAAATCTTGTATGCAAGAATTATGAGCTCACAAAGTTGTAGGATTCAGAACTTGGAAAAAATTATATTTATGATATTTCTAAGAGTTTTGGGACTTTTTTCTATTTTGATGCAACCCCCCACCATCGGTCACAAAATATATTATAGGAGAAGAGGTGGAGGTTCCTTTCCAAGTTTGGGCCATAATGTGTCTTGTGAGTTTGATTTGTTTGTGTTTCATCCATGCACCATTTTGACTCCAACTTGCATTAATTACCCTTTCTTTTGGTTTGTGTAGGTTGATCCAACCTTGAACTTTCACTTATGATTTCATTTTAGTCTTATTTCAAAACAAAGAAAATTACCTTGGAAATCATGGGTCACATGTTTCTCCTAGCCCTAAATCCACCCTATTTTGTTTATAAAATTTGAAACATTATCACCCTTAATTTCATAATTTTTGACTACTCTAATATTTAAATACCATAGTATAACGGCAAGTTCAATATTTTAGTTTCAAATAAATATTTTATTTTGAAGATTTCATGTTGAAAAAAAGAATATTTTAGAATAAAATTTAAAGTATTATCTATTTTCCTTCACAATTTTTTTGTGAATTTTTTCCACATTTGTAAAATAATTTAATTAGTGTCAAAGTTACCAAGGGACTATGATAATTAACATTGAACATTAGTTGTAATTACAATAGGTGTCGAATGGAATGAATATGGGTCTATGTAGGTAAAGTATCATAAATGTTTGGTGGAAATAATCGAATTGTCCATTGGAGGTATTGATCATATGAGAACATTATCCCATGTAGTTGATGATTTTGACATGCATAAAGTAGATGTGTAAACAATTAAATTTGGAAAAAAATGATATTTATCCATAGTAGCCAAATAGCTTTGTGAGGGTGATATGCAAGGTTTTCAAATCTTTCCATTGTTGGAATAAAATCCTTGTTTTTAGAACCACAAGATGATACATATTTTTATATTTTTAAAACAAATATTATTTGTTGAAGAAGGTTCATGTTAACTCATGTTGGAAAATGTAGATGTAAATTAAATCAACAAAACCTAATGACATGATTGTTATTGTTTTAAATATTTAATTTACAATTGCATGTCAAGTTACATCAAGCATAATAATTGCCAAATAGATATGAAGGATTCATAAATCAACTTTAATCTTCAATTGTTTTTGTTCAGGGTAGTCATGTAACTAAATGTCATGCCATTAAACCAAATATTAAAACTCAAGTGAAAGTTTCAAAGTATTGTGTATGGATAAGATATTTGGTGAATTTGTGAGTTTGTAATGTGGACAATTGATAGGTTAAATAACATATATGAAATGTCAATAAGTATGAAAAAGGTCAATTCTAATGGTGTTTCAAGACATCATGAACATAGTGATAGATCAAAAGGAGGAATGTGAATTTTGAACCTTGAATTAACCCAAGATGAAAAAAATATGACAAATCTTGGTTATAGAAGAAACATTGAATAACTCCTTAAACTAACACAATTAGAATTAATGAAAACATTTTAGTTAAAAAGTTTAATGAATAAAATGAAATTAAACATGAAAATGTCATTTTGTTCTTGAAAGCAAAGGAATAGGATTACAACGAGGTTTTGAGAAAAGGAAAAAATAAAATGATGTTATTTGTGTGTTCTTTGACACAATCATGAAATATGAAGGTTAAGATTTGTGAAATAATTACTTACATGGATAATTGTATCATGAATTTTAGGGATATACCAACATAAATGTTAGTATTAGGTTAACCTTGGGTTCATGCTTGAAACCAAAGTTGGGCAAGAAAAAATGAAGGAGATGGGAAAATGGCCATGACATAAGCCAAATGAAGGACATCCTCAAACCAAATGGAAGCATGTCAAAACAAAGATTCAAACAAAATCATTCAAAATGATGAAAGTATGTAATATACTTATATAATTTGAACATAAGAAATACAATGTGAATTTAAATATAGAAAGTAGCTTATAAAATGCAACTAAGTCTCTAGCTCTTACATATAAATTTGCTCAAATTTCAAACCAAAATTCCCAGATCTCAGATAGATGCAAAATCTCTTCAACTAGGGCAAAGCCAACGAAATGGAACCACAAATTAGGAGGGATGAGGTCTATGCAAGGTTGCTATCACCCATAGTCCAAGCCTTGCCCGATAATCCTAACTACTAAAGCAAAACTTAAAGGGGAAGGGGGAAAAAAAACTCTCCAAATCCATTAAATTGTTGGTTAAATACCCAAATAGGAGATGCTGGGCCTTAGTTTTTTTCAAAATTGGGGATGAAATGAGAAGTCATGATGCAAGCAGTTCACAAGGATAAAGAAAGGGGATCAAATTAATTTTCTCACATATATTTATTCCTAGCAAAATTTTCACCCCGGGTTTTGTATTTGCCTTACTTTTGTTGTGACTATTGGGTCATGTTCTTCATTAAATCAAGCATTTTCAAAGTAAAATCTCACAAACCTTCTAAATTTGATACCCAATTTCACTCACTTTATGGATATACTCAAATTGAAGATGAAACAAGGTTTAGAAGGTCAAACTAGGGCCCAAAGATAGTGTCACTTTGACCCATGATTCCAGAATATGTGTGTAAGATATGAACAAAACCCAGTTCCTTAAAATGGCAAATATGGAATTATATGTCTAGTAATAATTTTAAAAAAATTATCACTTGTTAGAGCAGCCCCACTTGCACTCAAAAACTGGCCTCTATGTCCCATTCTGGATGATATTTGGATGATATTTCCCCCCCATAGTACCAAAAGTCTTCAAAACTTCCCATCCAAGGATACGTCATCCACCAAACTCCAAAATTGCTGATTCATCCATCTGATATGCCTTGGGGTTCTGTTTTGGGTTTCTAAAAGGGCAATTTTTTGGGCCATAGCCCAAGCAAATGGTTGTAACATGGATGAAAACCCTACATGGAATTATGGCTAAATTAGGTAATGTTGGCTGGGAATTTCAAGCCTACCTATTTTAGGTTAGGGATTATGGAAATTCATGACATACCATGGGAGCCAAATTTTCAAAATGAATAATGGTTTTTTTTTTTTTTTTGGGTTGCCATGAGCTGCTACAAATTCTATCCTGCCTAGCCTCTTTGAAATAGGCCTGCAAATTTTCATTAAAATTTTCCATCCAACAATTAGCCACTTCAACCATTTGGGATTCCGCATGTGAATTTTTCATCCATTGTTATTTTCTTGGACCCCAGCATTAAACTACCTTTGTGTGAACCCAAAGCCAAAGCCCAAGGCATTAATATTGACCAATGAACAAGTTTAGATTTCAATGGGCCATTGTTTAAGTGCTGAAGTGTAAATTTAATACTATATTAGATGTAAACACTACACAAACAAATTAAGATTATTTGACTTTATTTTCCCTTATCTATATCATCTTCACTATAATAGGAATTCACTGTTGGATTTTTAAAAAAAATTATTCCTTTTGGCATAAATGAAAATAATTCATTGTGAAAGTAATTTCAATGTCCAAATTTCATAAAGTTAACAAAAGAAAATTGTAGAAAACATGTTAGCATTAGTAAGCATGTTCGGAATCAATTGTATATGTTACCTAACTCAAACCATTAACTCAAGAAGAAAGGGTAGAGTGTTGAAATTGCAACAATACACCACCCCATGTAACCAACCAAGTTAGTAAAGTCTTTCCTTTTGGTGGGTGGAAAGTGGAGAAAGGGGGTTGAGAGTAGTAGTACAAGGTGATGATGAGAATAGAAATAATTGTAATTGATTGTTGGTGGGTTCCTGAATGATTTTATATGAGTTAAATTATACACTTTTAACATTGTTCTATTCTAAAATGGTGTTGAAAATGAATTGAAGTTTCATTGATTTGAGTATGAATGGACTTTGAATGAAAGATTAACAAGTGGCATAATTTGATAAGCTTCAATATAATACCTAAATGATTTATGATAAATGCATATTAAGCCTAAGTGAAAGAGGTAATTAATTTTTCTTTTTTTTTCAAAAAGGCTACCATCAATGATAAATAATTCTCAAGAAGGCAAGTTGTAAAAAACAAAAATTCAAACCTCGTGTTGCCTGGATTTTCAAGAATTGAATCTAACATCCCTTGAATACATGGAACACTCTTTTCCATTGGGTCACTCCAGTTAATTGAAAATGTAAAGGAGACACGTTCCTTTTTGGGGCTTGTTGTGTTGATTTTCCTCTTCACAATGATTTTTCTCATTTGTGCAATTCCAAAATAAAAATGTACAGGAGACTTTTCATAAATATTATTGATTTTTGAAATCTCAAAATATTTAGATTGGGACTTTGAAAACCCATTGGTTTTTTTGTTTGAAAATTTAATATTTTTGGAAAAATCTATCAATTATCAGCCATATGATAACTTATTTAAAAAAGTTGTGAGGGGCCAAACCTCATCCTTTCATTGGATTTCCAACATGAATCTTGCATTGCAACAACCACAAATGAATGTTTAAAAGGTGCATGAGTTGAAGAGGGAAGGTTTTGTGGATTTTGATGAAGACCCATAAGATGAAGTTCCTTCTAGGTGTAGTTCACATGAAGATCAAGCCTTTGGTGTGAGATCCTAACAAAAGACATGAAAGTTGAACTTTTATGCAATGTGGTATTTGCCATTTGGGTATTGGATTGTGATGATTGATATCTTATGCTGAGAAAGGATGTAATTGTGAAATATGCTTTGAAATATGGTCTTCATTTTAGGTTTGGAAACAATGTATAAACCAGTGTTGTGCAATTCTTTGAATTTTCAAGAACCCTTGGTTCTAGTTCTTTCAATATTCTAGAATCAAAGAATAGCTGGTTATGGTTCTTTAATCCAAATCCAAATAACTGCCACTTTTAATTATTTCAAAAACCTTAGTTATTTTTAAATTCATAAACATGCCTTTGCTTCTATACCTGACATATTTAAAATTTTAATAATGATAATTGTAACCGACTCACAAAGAAATGCATAGACGGGTATTTTTGTAATAACCAGGTCACTTTCATAACCATACCTCACACTTGATAAAGTACAAGGTCTTTTTCTTTTGAAACAACCAGTTTAATCATGATTAATAGTTAAGCAAGGGTATAAGTTTAGGGTTTTAGTTTTTAGTTTGGAGGATGAGAAACAAACTTCATTTGAGAGATTCAAGATTCAGGAGGTGACCTCTCTTTTTGGTTGCATGATTATGTTAATGAATGTTGAATCCACCATTGGTGACTGTCACATCAATGAGCACAAGCGATGATGTTCAATGATTTTGTTGGTGACTAACAACAAATGATCAATGTTGGAGCCCATCTTCTTACAAGTTGCAAACAACATTCCAACAAATGAAAATGAACAATCACAAAAAATTCAAATGTTTGTGTTTTTAATTTTAAGGTTTGAGATTATGTATTTTGAAGTTGTTTTTCTTTTAAGGTCACCAAAAAAACACAAGTCTCCAAGTTTTTTGTTTTGCATTGCCCTACTTAAGTTTTTTCCAAATTCATTGTTCATTTTCGAGCGTTTTTCGTCAAATGCCTTAATTTGAATATGGATTTTTTATTTTCAAAATTATGCGCTATGTGTTTGTTTGTTCCAAAAGTTGATTTTTGAATGAATTTCAAATCCAAATTTTTGTGTGTGATGTGTGCTCATATGTTTTGTTGATTATTGCAAAAGCTGAAATAAGTCCATTAAGCAAAAATTGTAGTTTATAGCAAGTTCACTTGGATTTTTGGGATTCTTCGCAATTTTTTCCCTTGACCCTAAATATTGTATTTTGACTAATGATGTCAAGTTTTCCTTCTTGAGCTCAATTCTTAACAAGCTTATGATCTCACCTTGAACTCCATTCTTAAACAAGCTCATCATTTGGCTATAGGCTATAATAAGTTCATCAAGGTTTTTCTTTGGCTTCCTTAAACCCTATACCTTCCAAAATTCTAAAACTTTTTTTTTGTGCTTCTGATCTTCCCCTCTTTACTTACATGGAGTTTCCAAATGATCTAGTTGTAAATTAATTTATTTTCAATCGTAATAAATTTTTGTAAGTTTTGTCAATAATAGCATTGAAGGTGAGGTTACAAAGGTTGAAGAACATGTGGTTAAATAACATCATGTCTAAATAACCAATTTAGCAATTTGAAGAAACAAGGTGCAGAATGGATGTTGCACAAGTTCCACAATTCGATCACATGGGTTTTTTATGAAGTGAATAATAAATAACTTATCAATCTTACCCAAAACCAAATTATGTAAATTATACCCAAGATTTAGCAAGCCAAAAAAATAATTATAAAAAACATGGGCTCATGCTGAGCCCATTAATCCAAAGGGCATTTAATGTCCTTTATATCATAATGTTTCTGGAATTGATCCACCTCTCACCTCACCAACTTTTTGGAGGTTTCATTTGTCTCTAAGGTCATCTAAAAAATGTGAAGGTTAGAGTCTTTATCACTTGCTTTCTTTTCCACAAATTCAAAATAGCCAAATGGTGCAAAAAATGTTGGGTTTTCAAAAGCATAGGGAAGAGAGATTTCTTGTTGTAGTCCTCAACAACAACAACTCTTAGTTCCTTACCAATCAAAGTAAAAAAAATTCTAAGGTTATTATATTTTGAATTTAATATCAATGTAAACATATTATGAGCTTTTCTTTCATCAAACTTTTTAAGAAAATAAAGAAAAACATTCAAAACATTACATACCTCTCTTTTCATGTTGGAATTTAACAAATCCAATTCAACACCAAATATAGCATCTTCTTCCATTAAGTTATCTTTAAAAAGGTTTCTTTTAACTTACAACTCATGGTTATGGCTACAAACAATGCATCAGTCAAAAACTAATGACCCTTAGATTATTTCATAAAATAAAGATTGACCACTAGAGAAATGAAATCAACCAAGACTTTAGAAATATGCTTGGTAAAGGGAAGAAGGATTTAACCAAATATTCTAACTATGTTTTGTCTATTTTAAAACAAGGTTATAATTTTGTGAAAGTGCAAAACCTTCTAGAAATAAATGACTTTGCTAACAAAATTTTAATTCATCAAATCAAACAATTAGATATATAATTGACTCAAAAATTATAGGAAAAATTCTGAAAAATGAAAAAAATACTTTGTCTTCTAAAGTATTCAACTTTCTAGGTTGAATTCCAAAATTTATGGATGTTTTATTCCATTTTTACTTTTCTTTCCCAAACTTCTTAAACCATGCTATGCACTTTTGCAAATTTACCTAGGCAGATTTAATGGAAACATGTTTCAAGCCTTTGCAAAAAAAAATTCAATAGTCACATACTAGCATGCTTTAAAAAATGCATGTCCAAAGCAAGTTCTTTGATAATTTTCCTCAATTCCTAATGCTTCATAGTTCACAACTAATTTTAAAACAATAATCATATTGTTGAAATTAAATCCCCCGTCTTTAACATAAGCCAATTTTGTTCTCATACCATATGTATCAAATAATATATTCAAATTATTAGTAAGAGCCTACCCAATTATCTCACTATCTTAATTTTTTTTAATAATGACATGTTTAGGTTGCCAATCAACACCTAATAACAACTTAAGCAAAAATGTCATGTGCCCTTTTGGACACCCAAAGATCTAAGCTTGTTGTTATGGTTGTATAATCATTTAGTAAGGGTAAAACATACATTTGTTTAGTTTACTCTACCAAACTCAACAAAACATTGTTTGAAAAGTTCTTTGGGATGGAAACTACACTTAAGGACATAAATGCATACAAAACCTCTTTAACCAAACATTTTCAACAACTTTATTGATAAGGTATTTTTTACAACTAGTAGACCAAGGTCCTTTAAAAACTATCTTTGTTCAACATTGCCCATGTTCAACATTTACTTGAAGGTTTTTGGCAACAAATAAATCAAATATTGATGGCCCAAATATGTTTGGACATTTTTTAGTTGGTTATCTCTCTACACTTCCTTTCAAAGAATTATTGATATTTTTTTTCAATTTTTTTTTATAAAACAACATGATTTTGCATCCACACGATTTTTCAAAGGAAGTTATTCCATTTGTCTTGTAATAAAGTATTAAACATTTGCTTGGTTTTGTTCTTTTATGACATGTTTTAATAAGTTCATGATAGAGAGGAAAACATCTCATTAGTTGATGACATTTGTTATCTATTTCTTTATTAACATTCACACACAAAAAAAATCAACAAAGTGCATTTCTATTGTAGCCTCTCCATTTCTTCCTTTAATTCATTCACTTTTCTGATTGCAATTTTTTTATTTCTATTTCATCTTCTAAGACAACATTCTCTTGGGTTTGTAAGTTAGAATTTTCTTTTTCCATTACGTTTGTTTCAATTTTTTCTTCATTCATGAATACTTCACATGGTACATTTTCCATTCCACTTTCTCTTTTTTCACAATGTTCTAAAAAAATAAGGAGAGAAACCTAAATAAAAGCAAAGTTTACAAAAGGTTTGAAAAAAAATCATAAAATTTACAATGTGTGCATGTAAGTAGTTACAAATTTTTTATAAAAAAACACAAATAGTCAACTTTCACTTTTCTCATATCAAAAAATGACTATGATCAACCAAAAATGAAAAACATAAATGATCCTTTGGAATGTGAAGAGTGAAAAATTTAAAAGCTCCTCTACTCTTGTAATCCAAATAAAATTTTAGAAAATGAAAATTTAAAAAATTTAAAAATTAAACATGTACAAAATCAAGAAAGCAATTCAGGAAAAAAACGTAAACACATAAAAACATAAAATAAATGGAAACATATAAAATAGAAATAGAAAATTAAAACATGAAACAAACATAGAAACATTTTTATAAAAAAGGGAATGGAGAAAATGAAACAAAAAAAGGTAATAAAATAAAATATTTTCTTTAAAAAAATTACAAAAAAATAGAGAGTAACAAAAGAGAAAAAAACTTATACTAATGAAAGAAAACCATGCGCAAAAAGTAATGAAGTTTGTCTTCTTTCTTTAGACTTCAAACCTAAATCCAAACAAACAAAAACACAAAAGTAAAAGAAACATTTTTTTTACTATGTTAAACATAAGAAACAAGAAAATTTTGAGAAGGAAAAAAAACAAAAAATGCATAAAAATAGAAACAAAATTGAGAAGGAAATAAAAAAAACACACACACATACAAATAACAAAATGAAAATAGGAACATAACATAAACATATATATAGGGAATGGAAAGAAATGAAACAAACAAAGCGAAATACAATAAAACAAAAAAATTAAAAAATTAAAAAAAACAAAATAGAGAGCAAACAAAAGAGAAAAAAGTCTTATAATAATGTCAAAAAAGATACAAAGGAAGAAGAATGAGGTTTGTATTTGTTTTTGAAACTTTAAACCTACATCCAAACAAGCAAAACTACAAAAGTAAAAAAAAGAAACATTTTACTTCAAGAAACCTTTTTTTTTTAAAAAGGAAATGAAAAAAAGAAACCTATATCAAATGTTGCAACAACTTACAAGAGTGCAAGGAAGGGGCGAACAGAATGCGAGCGTAAAACAAGAAAAAGATAAATAAAATAGAAGCAAGGGAGGGAAAAAGAAAAAGAAAAAAAAGGAAAAAAATATAAATAAAAAATGAAAGAGGATTAAAAAGGTTAATTGTTGCCTCTTTATCCTATCCCAACAAAGATGTTAGGTTGTGGTGACTACAACATTTTTTTTTTAACCTAATGATTTACTAACCTAATAACCTAACCTAATTACTAATGTAACCTAATTACTAACTTGATATCTTGATCTAGGCTTAGATATGATATTCGGGCCGGATATTAAAATCCTTATATCTAGCATAGCCCCCAAATATCAAGGAGCTTGATATCCCAAGGGATAGATCCGTAAAGGATATTAGGATTTTTAAAATATCTATCCAACATTGGATAATACTTTGATTTTGTGCTTTGGAGTTTCATTCTTGGTTTTTGAGACTTCAAAATTTTGTGAAAAACATTGGGTGTTTATTTTTGTGTAATTGAATATTATCATGTGTTTTGTGTTATGAAATTATTTGTAAGCTTTTTTGCTTTAACTTTTGGTTTGGATTCCTTAAGATTTGAAAATCAATAATCATTTAAAAATTTTGGTGTAATTAAAAAAAATGAGTTTATGTTTTGCATTAGATTTTGTAAAGCTTGGAATACCTTTGTTTTAGTAGCAAGTGCCATGTTTTAATTTAGTTTTTTTGATTTGTGGAAAGTTATATGAATTTTGGAATTAAAATTTGGTTGTATTTTATCAATTCCATGAGAACTTTCAATTGTAGTTTTGTTCAAGAAGGTAATTAAATGCAACATATTACCATTATATTTGGGGGCAAGGCTATGAGTTGGATTTAATGAAATTATTATGGAGATTGTGCAATACATTGTGGTCCATGCATGGTACTTGTAGATTTTGGAATGTTTTTTGACATTGTTATTAGAATCTCATTCACGATGGTAAGTTGTTGTGGTATTGTTATTAGCATGGACCTTAGTCTTGTACTTCTAACAAAAATTGCTAATCCTTTACTTATTGCCATATTTAATTACACTAAACCCATGTTGATTGTAGAAATCAAATTTGGGACATAGTAATTGGCAATTGAATGCAATTGCATTGCACCGTTTTGGGGGCTACTCTATATGTGCATGTTGATGCCCATGTACCTAAATTATTGCCATGTTTAATGAGGCGACAAATGCATTTGACAACTGAACTCCTTATAATTAATGTTAGATATGGGATTTGAACATTAACGTTATTTTTTCGAAATGATATGTGGTCTTTGACTAAAACATCAATGTCATGCAATTTGGTGCAATGTCCAACATGAGCTTAGTCTTCAATTAGGAGTAGATAATAGACGTTAAGGTCAAACCTCCAATAAGTTCATAGGAAGTCTATATTTTAATGCCATGACAACTGAACTCCTTATAATTAATGTTACATATGGGATTTGAACATTAATGTTATTTTTTTGAAATGATATGTGGTCTTTGACTAAAACATCAATGTCGTGCAATTTGGTGCAATGTCCAACATGAGCTTAATCTTCAATTAGGAGTAGCTAATAGATGCTAAGGTCAAACCTCTACTAAATTTGTAGGAAGTCAATATTTTAATGCCATGTTTGTTGTTTTTCTTTGATCATTTTTTGAAGTTACTTCATTTTGGTTGTAAATTAATGAAACATTTCAAGGGATGGATAAGAAAGGTTGCATTTGGTTTACAACTTCCATGCACAACAAGAAAGTGGTTCCCAAGGGCTAAGCCCTTTTGTTCAAGCTTTCAACAAAATCATGGAGGTATTACTTTGTTCTCAAAAATTATTAATTTTTTATGATTAAAAATCATGCATTTGTGGATTAGCTATACCATAATTTTTGTACCAATTTGTGTTGATAGGTTTGTTGATCTATATATTTTGTTCATATGTTCATTGTTTAGATTAAGCCAATTGTTTGTGTGTTGAAGGAGCATGACATAAAGGGTTGTAATTTTATTTTTTAAAACCAACTAAACCATAAAAATCATCTCAAAACAACAATTTAAAAAAAAGATTGACTAAATTATTTGGCTTGTTGATAACACCAATGTCTATTTGTTGCACCGATTTTTGCAAGGATTGTGATTTATATGCATGGGTTCTTGAAACTAGAATGGATTTTAGCCTAGTTTAGATCAACACTTGTCAACAATTCTTTAATATATATTTTAACATGTTTGAATTAACTTGAAAGTCATGGATAATGTGTGGCATGTATGATGTTTATGGAATTTAGGATCTAAGAAGCCATGCAAGGATCTTGGAGAACAATAAGTAGTCGAATGGTGAAAAATGCATCATTTCCATTTGTAATTTTATGCATAGTTCTTGTTCTTTAACAACTTACAAAGTTACAAGATTGCACCTACTAGTATGAATGGGGTTGTTTCAACAAAGACAATGGGAGTTAGTGTCATGGTTATTTGCCGACTTTTTAAAAAAAAATTCTAGATGTTTTAAAGTGTTTTGGTCCCTTGCCCATAAATGTAGTGGCATATTCCACTAGCTAAAACTTTTGGTGGTTTTTTTATTGGTTGTTCAAATGTTTACATGTTACTTTTTGTGCCACTAGGGTGCATAAATTGATTAATTGATTATAAGGAATAATTTGGTGATAATCAGTGCATCATCACAATTGTTAAACAACATAGTAACTCCATGTAAAACATCGGCTACACTATTCTTCCATGATCAAGATATGAAGTTGAAAATCAAGGGAATAAAATGCCTCAAATGCATGTGGTTATTACACCCCATTTTAGTAGTGTATTTTCCAGTGTACCTATGTTAAGTAATGTTAGTTTCTCACAAGATTTTGAGTTCTATTAGTGAATCACTCTAATGGAGTTCATGTGTTCATTGGACAACTTAAAATAAATTTTTTATTGGCATATTAGTTGTTCACCATTATATGATTACACCAATAATAATCATTATTTTTAATTTATATAACATTATTGCATGTTCAAAGTGGTTCCTAATCATTGTGTCCAAGGTTCTAATGGAATTGACATCTTGAAATCCACATCCTTTACTACTAATTGTGCCACCTCAATATTCATTGAAGTCCATTAAACTAAAGTTCATTTAACTTTCTTAGATTTTTACTCAAATCCATGGGTAACCATTTATACATATAATTTTGGCCAAAATAATGAATATTTGGTGTCCTAGGTGGATAGGAGTGGAGTTCAATGTAATAGGTTAGTGCATGGTGGAATCACATTAAGGTGTTCCCCATGCATTTTAGATCAATGGGATTTTCATTTTAAAAATGCCTATAATCCATTCCAATGTAAGTAAATCATCCCCCTTGGAACTTGGGTGGAATGTTTGGTGGATAGGGATAGGTTTTGTAATAAGGTGTACAAACTTTTGAAATGGAATCTAACAAATTAACTAACAAGCTTGCATGATGGGCATTCATGGAACTATGCAAAGATTATTAATCAAGATGAAGATGGGTTAAATGGAACCCATGCACAAGTTAACAAGATTGTATTATAGTCAGGTGGCATGGGGAGACCAATGAAGAAATGGTGCTAGGATGGTATGCCTTGGCTTTCTTATGCATCATGGCAATGAAAATGCCTATGATTATTCCAACAAAAAACAATATGCTTGGGATCTTGAGGTTATTGATGACCCCAATGGACCTAAGGATGTTCATGCGGATCCTACATTAGGGTGAAAACACACTACAGTGTAAACAAAAAATTGTCACAATTTGATAATTTTCGATATTTATGGAACTTTGAAATATCATGGTGGATGTTTGGAAACATTTTGTGATTAAAATTTTCAATTATTGGTAGTTTACATCCCAATATATCATTGTATCATGAAATTGTAGCAAATATGAACAAATTAATTATTTATTAAAGTACATTTTCACTTCGTAATAGCCTTGCCACAATGTTGAAATTGTAAAAAAGGATTATGAAAGACTAGATTTAATGATAGTTTATTCATGAAATTTTGCACAAGAATAAAGACAATTGCCATGAAAAAAATTCTTTTTCACTAAAATTTTCAATTTATTTTCAAGTAGTGAAGTTCATATCAGATGTTTTAAAACATTTGTTAGTACAATATGTTATAACAATGATGAAAATTATGATATTTTAAATTTGTAAAATGTTCTTCCATTGAATATGTAGATGGGCTAAATGCGGTTTTTACCATTTGACATAAAAAAATGGATTTTCAAAATTAATAAAAAATGGTAATTTGTTGTAAAATAGGGAACTAAATCAATGTTTATAAAATTATTGGTGTATTTGTACACAATGATACAACTACTAATCAATTGAATATTGATGGGTTTATGTTTGAAGCTCAAAATAACTACATGTGATTTCTAAAAAAATTCAAAGTGAGTGAAATCTTACGTGTTATTAATTTTTACACTATATGTAGTCCCATTTTTCCCTAAAATTGTTTACATCGTAGTGTGCCTTCACCCATTATTAAATTATCTTCAAAGTGGGGATAAGTTTGTTGGAGTGACAACTAAGGAGAAATACTAGAGCTTACAAAAAACCAAAAGGTTCAAATGGGAAACTAACCATTTATTCTGAATGTGGGGGTATGGTTAAGTGAGAATTGTTCATCATCCAATTCAACAAGCATGATTAATGTAGCATGTCCATGAGGAGCTAGGTCATTTTGGTGTACAATGTACCCTCATTTTACTACAAGTTAGTATTGGTGGTGAAGAATGCACATGAAGGTCCAACAATTTGTGCCAAGGTGCATTGTGTATGATAGGGTTTGTGTTTCTTTTGATGTGTTATTCCACAATTACATCCTCTTCCCATCATGGGCTTGGGTTACCTATGGAGTTTAAACTTTGCAAGACCATTGTGATTGACCATGTAACACAATCGGTATGTGGTAATGATGGTGGAACACTTTTCCAAATTAGAGTGAACTAATGCCATTGTTGGACAAAATAGTGAAAAAATAGTTTATGTTTTCTTGGATCAAACATTGCACCAGTTTGGGGTATTCATTTAAGTGTTCATGGATCAAGGTTAGGAGTTTTTGAAGGAGTTTCAAGCATTGTGTGAACAAGCCTTGATAGACCATCACAACACATCATAGGATCACCTATAGGTAGATGATTTAGTAAAGAGGGTTGTGGAAGTTTAATCAAAAGAGGTTTCCAAAAATATGGCTTGTAGAAAAGGACATTTGGGGGATTGGGACCTTTGGTTGTTGTGGTTGACTATGGGCTATTGGTTTAGTAAGCAAACATCATTTTTTTTCCTACCATATTTCATTTTATTTGATTGGGATCCAAACTTGCTTACATCCATTTGTAGAAAAATGATGACAATTTTGGATTTGGGATGATCCATATGCACGTGGATGTGATCATATGACACAACTTTTCAAAAAAGGTCATGCCAATGGCGTTTGAAAACCTTGTTATTTTTCAACATTGAAACACATTGTAGTATACCATTATACATGGAGGAAGGTACTTGCCACAAATTAGAGATATACCCCAAGAAATTAGGTGTATTTGCTACAAACAATGTCTACAACGTTGGATGTTGTGGTAGGATGTGTCATCTTGAAAGTCTGAAAGGCATTGCTTTCATGAGTCTTGATTTTAAAGGGATGATACAACATGGTGTGGAAGGATCATGTGTGCAATTGTTCACCTACATGGCATCTTCCAAACATTGATGGGATAGTGGACCCAAAACTTATAATGGTGCATGCAAGTTTACGATGTGTGTTGTGTACGTCTACATGTGACACTATCACCATGTTGGTGGGTGAAAACATGGTAAAATATGCCAAAAAAAAAATCCCATACAAATAACAATCACATTTATGGCATAAACATGAAAAAACCTATTCAAAACTTCGTTAACTTTCATAATAAAACAATGGTACACTCTAGATTGAATTTATGGTTAGTTACACAAAGTTTGAAAAAAAATTGTATAAGGAAAATGGATGAGAAGTATGTTTTAAATTGATTAAGTTTTCAAATTTTCAAACATACTTTTAAATGAAAAATTTAGTAGATTATGACTATAATATGAAAAAAAAAAAAACACATTGATACATATTAGTGTTTCATCCATTTGAAAGTATAAAAAATCCAATTACAATTGTACTTTCATCATATTTTCATATAATTGTTCAAAAGTGGGACACATACTTTCATGTACTTGTATTTTTAAAAATGTACTTCAATGCATATTAAAGCATGTAATCTTTTAAATTATTCAATGAAGTCAAAAAACTTCCTTTTATTGATCATTAAAATAAAAGATATTCATGAATTCAATATATCAAGGCTTAATTTATGGATAGTTTTCATAAAAAAATCAAGTATCCTTCATTGGCATACTTTACCATGCTTTCACCCTAGTATGTGATCAATGTTCCACGAATTAACACCCAACCCATTGAATTCACCTTTTGAAACCAAGGTGTCCATTTTTGGTCATCCCATAACTTACATAAGTTCTACTATCTAGCTTATAAATACCTTATCCCCATATAGGGGGCTGATTATGTGTGTGTGAGTGTTTATTTAGTAGGAGTTTATGTTGATATATTGTGGTAGACAGTTAGGTGCCTAAATATGATAACAAATGATAGTTGTCATGATTAGTATGAATGCAACTTGTTAACGAGTAGAAATCTTTAGACTAGTTAGTACCATAGGCCTCATAATCATTAAAAGTTACTAATGGTAGATTTACCTTCCCTTATCCAAAGGGTGAAGCTAATGGGATTAAGTAGTTCATGTTAATGGGTGGTTGGGGGTAATCTACCCAATCATCTAAAAGATTTCTAGGAAGGGATTAAGATAAAGGCCTTATTTTCTTGGGGTTAATGTGGGCCTTGTGTGATTTGTGAAAAAGGAAGATTAGAGGAAGTGTTGGGGAACTTTAAAGGCATTCGATACCTTTGTAGTTGGAGGTTGAAATGAAGGATTATTTTGGAAAAATGTGTATTTTACTACTAGGGAATATATAATAGTGAGGAAATGTACTTGTATTTGTGTGTGATTTTAATGGAAAATGGTTGAGGAATCCGATGTGTTTTGGTGTGTATGTAATCTTTTAGGATGTGTGGAAGGTAAAGTAGTTTGATATTATACCAAGTAGGTTGTTCCTTGACATGGTATTTCTACATTTCTTTTAAAACATAGACTAAAGGTGCATATCACTTGGTAGTTTCTAGAGTAATAAATTATTGGCTGCCATAGGAAGGTAAGAGCTAATACTTGGTGGTAGAAAGAAAGGGGAGAATATTAACATGTTGCTACTTGTAGATGAGAATGTAATGTTGTAGGTGGTAGGTAATGGTTATGACTGGATGCAGTGTGCTACAAACAATAGAAAATAGTGGGGAGGCATTTCAAAGTGGTGCAAGCGGCATGCATAATCATTAAAAGGCTTGCATGTGTGGCTGAGGTGGGACAATAGTTGTAGGAGGTCTACAAACCCCGCTAGGGCAACACCCAAAGGCATTAAAGGTACTATAGAACCTTGGAGACTAAGTATTCTTGGGTTATGATCATTTCCCATATTGCCATTTTCTATTTTCTTCCCCTACCCCCTTAAATTAACCTACATACATGATGGTAGATTTGTTATTGAACAATAAACCATACCTTTTTCATTTGCTCTTTGTGTGATTTCTTACTTATTATTTGAGTAAAATAAGTTAGTGAGGGTAATTTTTATCTATTGAATAATAAGATGTTGACTTTGTTCCCTTGGTCTTACCTTTTGGAAGACAATAATGATTGGGGGCTATAATTTCACCCTTTAACATAGCTTGATTGGATATTTTAAACAAGTAAAATAATCTTAATTTGAAAAATGTTCGTTTTAATAATTTAGGATAAACATGTCTTTGTGCTTTGGAATTTCATTCATAATTTTTGAAACTTCAAAGTTTTGTGAATAATATTTTTATATGTTTGTTTTTGTGTAATTGAAAATTATGATGTGTTTTGTGTTGTGAAGTTGTCCAAGCAAGTTTCTTTGTTTAAATTAAAGGCTTTGATTCTTTCAAGGTGTAGTTGAGTATGATTTGATTATGTGTGTGCACTTGTGTACTAGGAGTTTATGTTGATATGTTTTGGTAGACAATTTAAACATTTAGATATGACAACACATCACATTTCCCAAGCCACAATATCTCATTATTGCGCTCTTGGCATTATTGAAAAGCCCTTAATGAGGAAGGGTGCACCAAGGTGATTTAATAGTGTTTAGATCTATGGTGCAATATTTATTGAATATTGAACAATTTTGTCCAAAAAATCAAGAAATCAAAACTAAATACTTTAAGAAAATTGGGGCAAGCTTTTGGTATTGTTAAAAATCAAGTGAGATTTCTTGGAAGTGATTTTGTAATTTTTGAATGCAAGGTGCTACATTCCCTCCTTAGAAAAAGAGAGAAATTTAAGTAATTTTTATTTATATATATTAATTAAAAATTAAAATATTTTGTCACAATTGAATTTTATTGTCAAGGTCCTATTCATGCTTGGGTTAATGGCACATGCCACATTACTATATCTTGGAAAATGAATAGTAGGCATATATTTAGGTTTCCTATGGGCATTCAATTACTAATCTTTCCATAGTGACCTTTTTATTTGCAAGGGAAAAATCAATACCATGGAAGATTTTACCATAATAATTGTAATGATGTGTGTGTAACAATTTTACTCAACATCTCAATTTTTTTTGGTTTCTAGAATTTTTTTTTCATTTTTTCAAAAAACAATTGATTTTTTTTGGAAAGTTTTGATTTTCTAATGTAAATTCAACTATTTTTTCTTTTTCTTTTTCTTGAAAAATCACTGATTTCAAAAAATTGAAAAACTTGATACCAACAGGTTTTTAATTTTTTAATAATATAAAATATTGATATTTGTACAAATTGCAATCACACATAGCCTATTGTAGCCAAATTTGGTTTAGAAAAAAAAGAATTTAATAGCATTTAAGAGTCCTTCTAATTTTTGACCGCCTATTAAAATTGTTGTAAAATATTGGCAAAATCCTTTATGTTAGTTCTAAATATGATTTTTAAAAAAATACAAAAGGAATATTATGATTAGGAAAGCTTCTCCATGTCATGTGGGTGACAAATTTCACACAAAAAGATATGGCTGATCCCAATTGATTAAAATACACAATGCTAATCAATAGTAGCCAACTAGTTGTTGAATATTCAAGATAATGTTGTTTTTGTTTATTATTATTGTGTACAAGCAATAACAATACCTATTAGATAATGTTCATAACCAAAAATTATATTAAGTTATCAAAATATGGAAGGAGTGAAGGCCATTTTGGTCTAAAAGAAGAAAATAATATTGAAACTAAAATGCATTTAACTAAAGAGGAAGGATGTCCCATCCCCAAGGCCATACAAGTCCCTATTTGGATTGCTTTGTATTTTACCACCACCTTAAACAACACATACTTGGTTGCACCAACAAGTAGATAATTGGGGATGTGAGACAACCACAAATATAATAACTAGTCTCTCCTACATAAATAAGTCAATATGATGTAAGGATAAATATTCATTTATTTGGTTAAACATGATTATGGGCTATGTTTGACATAATTGGAGTCAATTCATTGAAGTTTGGCAATAAACTGATGTTAAACTCAAAAAATTGGAAACGGGGGATCAAAATTTGGTGCATAACCAATTTAAAGCTTTTAAAAATATCGATTAAATTTAATTTTGTTGTCAAATTAAACTCGAACCAATATAACACCATCTATAATCTTAGGTTAGTTTAATTTTGCACAAAATTTAAAGATTAGGGTTTTTTTTTCCTTGGGGTTGTACATTTGTTGACAATGAACTAATTAAAGTAATTTAAATCCATAATGCTAGTAATGATTTTTGGTTTAGCTTACCTTAAATTACCACATAAGTTTGGTTTTCATTTTGATCTTTGGTTCCAAATTTAATTATAGGTTTGGTTTCATAGTTGGGAAGTCCATTCATGATCAACTTCTTTTTCGGTGCAAAATTTCACATTATTGCAAAAAAATTGAAAAAAATTGTCACAAATTCAATGATTTTTTGAGAAAAAAAATTCCAAAAATAGAAAAAATCTGAATAAAATTGTGAGATTTCTTAACACAATTCAAGTACTTAGCCAAAAATAAACAAGAAGGTTAAGAATTTTCCTTTAATATTTTTAATAACCAAAATTGGCTAAACCAGCTTATGGAAGATTGCCACCTTGGTTACATAAAAAAATTTGAAAAAAGAAACATTGTTCATAATATACGAAGTGTTGATTACTTACCCTAAATTTTCCCCATGGATGGCTGTGTCCCCGAATTCCAATGTTTCAAAATATGGACTACACTTGGTTTTGAATGATATAGTCAATTATTTTCATGAGGCTCGTGGTGGATATTAATATAACATGATTTGGGTTGCAATTACAGATGACATGATCAGGGTTTTTTTTTCCCTCAAAATTTTAATATTAAATGATTATCAAAATTTTCCAAAAAATTAGCAAAATTAGTCAATTTCACACTAGAAAAACACATTTTCCCAAAAACATTCACAAATTTTTGGTAAACAAAAACAACAAAACTTGTCAAAAAAAAATCACTGACCATGATACATTTTGAGCATGATGAATTTATTTTTTGAAGGTTGCAAACATTGATTGCAAAATTGTGTTTAATGAGCATTATACAAGCATCAAGAAGCATTGTCAATTTTATTTTTGTATTTAAGGGGCATAATTGGCAATTGGAAAATGTGAGTGTATCTCCAAGGAATGAAAGTGAAAATCAATCAAGGAAATAATATTAAAGTTTTTCGGTAAAGTCATGCCCTGTTGTTGGTTGGGCCTGAGTTGCACCCCCTCATTTGATGCTTCATCCCCTCTCCTGGCTGTTGTTGTGGGCAAAGTCATGAAAAAATTGTAAATGATGGTTTGTAAGGACATTCCATTTGAGCTCAATGCGGATTAAAAATAGCAATCTCCCATGGAGATATCAACTGCCGCTCGATTTGGCTGGGGGCTTTCAAGGGAAGGTGAGGGGAGGGGGCTCCAGCCAATCACGAATTACGGAATGAAGCATGTGCGGACACCAATTATTTTATATAAGTAAAGAGGGTATGAAATGCTGCTGAGACTGGGGATTAAATCCATGAGGCTCGAGAACAGATATAGTTACAGTACACATACATAATGTGAGGCGAACTCAGATTACCACCAAAATTGAGTTTCATGCCCCCACTGAGAAGCTCGGTGTACTTCTTTTCCCTATTTTTTGAAATCTCATCCCCTACGAGACCAAAGAGGGGGGTGACGGGGGTGGGCCGGGGGGGGGGTTCTGGTGCTGTCTTTTCTTCACTTTATGGATGAATTTGATGTGTCCTGAAAACAATAAGTGATGGAGCCAAAGAAAAAAAAACGTGTTGGAAGAAGGGTTGGGGCTTCATAAAACCCTCCCCTGAGTTA
>Ga0116227_10004095_pt1 | contig 31849 bp, 14 predicted proteins | sample S1TSphgellanicum_FD_89693 | JGI IMG/M metagenome (GOLD analysis project Ga0116227, IMG submission 89693) | Host-associated microbial communities from peat moss isolated from Minnesota, USA - S1T2_Fb - Sphagnum magellanicum MG | ecosystem: Host-associated > Plants > Peat moss > Unclassified... | reverse complement strand
TAAAACATGATTTTGAATTCTAAATTAATATTTTCGAATCCAAAAATTAGTATTTCAATTCAGAAAATTATAATTGATCATAAAAATGGAAATCTGAATTTTGAATATTTTTATGTGAATATGAAAATTTATATTTCAGATCTGAAAATTTTTCATTTAAATTTTAAATAATCATTTAATTCGAACCTGAATTTTAAATTCCAAATTTTTATTTTAGATTCTCCAAATTAATACTTCAAGTCTGAAAATTAGTAATTAAGTCTAAAAATGGACATTTCAATTTTGAATAGTGTTATTTGAATATGAAAATTAACATTCCAATTCTGAAAATTGGTATTTAAATTCAAAAAAATTATTTGATCTAAAAACTGATATTTGAATTCTAAATTATCACTTTCGAATCTAAAACTTATAATTTCAATTTAAAAAACTTTATTGAGTCTAAAAATCGGCAACTTGATTTTCAATATTTCTATTTGAACTTGAATTTGAAATTTAAATTCTGAAGTTTACAATTTAAATTTTAAGAAATTATTTGACTTGAAAGTTGAAATTTGATTTTCAAATTATTATTTTGGATTTTCAAAATTAATATTTCAATTCAGAAAATTAGTAATTGAATCTTCAAATGGAAATTTTTATTTTGAATATTATTATTTGAATATGAAAATTAACATTTCAATTCTGAAATTTCTTATTTAATTTCAAAAAACTTATTTGATCTAAAAATTGATATTTGAATTCTGAATTACTATTTTTGAAACTTAAATTTATATTTTAATTCAAAAAATTATTGATTGAGTTTCAAGGGTTTTTTCTACTAGTGTTATCCATAATAAATCAATTTTATAAATAATTATAAATGATTATGTTTATTAAATCAAATTAACAATAAATAATTATTGTTATAACATTTTTTTATATTATATAATTTATATTATTATATTAGAAGAAATTATTTAATTAAATTAATGTGACATTACTTTAAAATCATTGTAATTATTTCAGATAAGAATTAATTAGTATGTGGATAATTATTTTCTAATTGAACATAATTATTCACATTCTTTCATTTATAATTTTAAACCTGAATTGAAAATTTGGAAAAATTATAGTGTAGTTTAAAAAATTATTTTACTTATTTTAATTTCACAAATTATTATATAATATTATTATCTTGAAAAATTCTGTGATTAATCATCTATGATAAATATTTTATAGTAATTTTAAAGTAATTATGAAAATTAATGTTATGTTTAACAAATTATTGTATTTATAGCTAATAATTACCAAGAGAGAAAAATTACTTGACCTATAATAATTTTTACAACAATAAATGTTATTATACAATAAGTAATGTAATTAGTTGAATAATAATTTTAAAAAAAATTGTGTAAGAATTTAATTTTTAATAAAAATTTTAGTTAATTATTTTGAATTTTAAAATAAATATTTTAAATATATAATTTTAAATTATAGTCGTGAAATTAGTTTCACATTAATTATATTATATAGTTTGATCAAATTCTAAGAAAAAAATAAAATTTAAATATTTTATTATTTATGAATTATGTATTAAAAATTTGTGAGATAGCTAGTTTGTTAAATATTAAAAAGGTATTACTTATTTAAATAATTATTCATGAATACTAAATATTTGTAGGGCATAGTTTATAATTTAAATATATGTAAATTTGATCACTATTAATTAAATGATTATTTTATTATCTAGTATTTGAATTGTTTAAAAATATAAAAACCTAAAAAAGTAAGGCATGAAGAAAGTTTTGGAATTACAACTTTAGTTTGTAAGGAGGTTGCAACTTCAAAACTTATCCCATATTATTTGTTATTCATTCCTATTTTGAACACTATATAAACAAAGGGGTGTGTCTATCCAATTTCACATTAAAAAATTTGTGCACATGGGATGAGCTAATCAAAAAGTTCAACCCAAAACAAAAAAAACAATAATGCACAATTCTAAAGTACTTACCTCCCCAACCTACTTATATATCTAGCTAGATAGGTACCTTATTTGACCTACCCATCTAGGTCGGCTTATGTACCTACCTACCTAAGTACCTACTTATATGAATAGGTATTTAGCTTAGGAAAGTAAAACCTATCTACTTACTTTTTTACCTAGGTAGGTAGGTAGGTAAGGAGTATAGGCACCTATTTATGTACCTACCAACCTAATATTAATATTTTATTAAATTATTTTTAATGCCATGTGGCATATTTACATTGGGCCACGTGTCATAATATAAAATCATCCAAGTATTTGAATTGAACGTTTTAGATTATTTCAAAATAATAATAATAATCATCATCATCATCATATATTAAGACACGTTGCAACACATGATTTGCTTTCAATTGTGACCAAAATAGTTGCATTTTAGTTGCATGTGACAATATGTATACAATGGAGTCAAAGGATGAAATGTATTTGTTAATTTTTTCTTTCATACAATATTCTTTGTCATTTGCGACTAGTTTATCACATGTGATTCGTCTTAGGCGTCTGAAAGGATTTTAGTTGCAAAATGTTTCTTGCAACTAAAATTTAGTCACAAAGAGCAATTGAAAATACATGTTTTTCTTCTAATGAATGTGGTTTTTTGTCAAGTAAATTTTAATGCAAAAATACATGTTTTTTCATTCAAATTTTAAATTTGTCAAAATTTTATGAAAGGAAATGTTTTCACCTAATCCCATTTTGACAAGTGTTTTGAAAATGTGTGTAGTTATTTGAAAAAAAGTTAAAGTACAATCTTGTTCTTTTAAAGGTAGTAATATTTGTGTACATCGCACTGATGCTTTAGGATACTAAAATCAACAAATGGGTTGGTGTTTCTTTTTACATATTCATTTGTGTTTATGAATGTGTATAATACAATTTTTTTCTTTTAGAACTGTTTGATCAATTGTTAAATATTTATTTACAAAATTTCAATAGATTCATTTGAATTGATACCAAAATGTGGACTATTTTCTATCCACAATAATCCATGGTTGTGAGGTAACCCATTTGTTTGAAATTTGGTGACAACAAAATAATGTTTTGTTTTACCAATTTCTATGTTTTTAAAAACCTTGTGAAAATTATCCATTCTATGTTCATAATAACGTACACATGTAATTAGATCATTTCTTATAAGATCTTTGATGTTTGGTGCATCAACATTGTTTGATATTGTATTTTCAATTACATGTCCATCATATAATTCTTTAAGTGTTGTTTTAATATTGACCAATTATTGATACCACCAATTGGTTTATGTTTAACATTTAAGATGTTTTATATCAATGTATCAATGGGATCATTATCTACTATTTCTTCAAATTAATCTATGATATATGTTTCAGGAACTTCTTTAGTAAATTTGGTATCCATTCATTTATTTGACTTGCATTTGCAAAATCAACCAAATTATGCCAATCTCATCTTATTGACACATGTGCATCAACATACAAAGGAGTCTTGCAAATTTCTTGTGGCATTTTCATTACTATGTGGATGCACATAGACTCATATTCTATATTTTTTTTGACAAAAACAACAATTACATAATCATCATATGGCATTTGAAATAATACAAATTGTACAAGATTTAAATTTGTTGGCACATTTATAACACTCCCATGTAAGTTGTATTGACCATGTCCTTTTAATTGAAAGATTTGTGCAAATGCAAGATGACACTAGTAAAAATCCTATCATTTGCAACCAATCATTATGAAAGTTTGTGCTAAATTGGTTGTGCTTATAACTACAAAATTAACTTTATATAATTTTTGGCCATACAATTGTGTGTACAATTAACATACAACTAGTAGTGTACAAAATGGACACATGTTATAAAAATCATGGCTTAAATTAATACATACCTATGTTAGTACACTCAACATATAAATACCAAAACTATGTATTGTAGTCTCATATCTTTAATACTAAGGCTAAACCCATGCTAACTAATGTTACCCAAAGCAAAAAAATGCCTAAACCTAATTAAATTCACATTAGCAAAAGTTAAACCTAAATTAAACCTTGGCTAAACTAATTATGGTTGAATTAACCTAGGTTTAAATAATTTTAGTTAAATTAGTTATGAAGTTAAAATAACTAAAGAGCTAAATTAACCATGATTAAACTAATAAGCAATTTAAATTAACCATGATTAAATTAATTAAAAGGTTAAATTAACAATGGCTAAATGAACATGGTTAAACTAATTAATTTTAGCTGTTTAGTTAGTTTAACCATGGACAATTTAATAATGATTATTTAAACCATGGTTAATTGAATCAAAATTAATTTAACCATTTTAAATTTAGTTCCCTAATAAATTTAGCTGAAATTATTTTAGTCATCATTAATTTAACCTTCTAATTGATTTAGCTATGGTTAATTTAGCCAAACTTAGTTTAACCATGGTTAATATCATTAATTGTATAATAATTATTATTAAATATGTTAATATACCTATGGTTAGTAAGTTACATTACCTAACTTACAAATATTTTAGCCTAGCTAGCTCCTAGCTTAAAATTGATAATATTATAGTAGTATTCATTGTCAATCACTATAGGTAATTATAACTATCAAAAAAATATTTATTTATAATGATAATTATAATTAATATTAATACTGAATTTTATTAAATATTATTTTTATTAGTATCATTAGTTGTTAATCATATTATTACTATTATAATATAAATAATGTAGGTAGTTGGTAAATTAAGTTAATATTGCATAGGTGTGATGTAATAGTTGTATATAGAATGCAACTTGGTTAGTTGTGTTTGCAATTGAGTTTTTTATCCCATATGTTTTATCTTACAATATTCCAACTATGTACATTATATAAGTAAGTGCATTAATCTTGTTCATAAATCAAGTACCAAGGGCCTTTTGGGATGAAACAATTAAAGTAGCTTGACCCAAACATAAAATATCATTATTCTAAACCTATTTAGGCCTACCCTCCTACCTACCTAGCCCTATCTACCTACATATGACCTACATAATTGCCTAATAAATAAAATGGCTTTTTTAATTTGCCATGTGTCACCATATAGTTAGTCCCAACATATGAACATGTGTCAAAATCCAATTCATAGTTTATTGGATGGCTTTAATATTATTATTTTATAAATAATTTTCAATATTGAAATATGGATCAAATGCCACATGTTATGCCATATAGTTGGTCATTAAAAAATTCAAATGGTCGCCATGGTAGTTGCACCCTAGATATGTGTGCAACCTTCGTACAATATAAGATGGATGAAATATGAATCCATATTGTATATACATTGTTTGCATAAATATTGTTGCATGTAACTACATGTCATGTGTAATTTGTCTTATGCAACAATGGGGTTTAGCAATTGCATGTCATGTGCAACTTGTCTTATGCAATTAATCAATTTATTATTTAAAGAATTTATTTTTTCTTTCACATATTATCAATATCTTTTATATTCGAATAATTTTTTATACCTTGTTCTAGAACATTTGTGTTTTCAATTCCAAGACTAATTTTTTTTATAAACAAATTAGGTTGTTTTAGTTTCAAATATTTAAGGTGGCATTTAATTTGTATTGTGTCTAAATTTTAAGGTGAATATTCATGCATAAATTTGAATGTGATTTCTTCTTCTATGCATTCAAGATGTGTGTTTTGTAGGTCTAACAAGCTTTTGTATAATTCAAAATTTCAAAAAAATCTCTTTTGTTTTATGCAAGCTTTACATGTTCGAACAAAAATTTGTTTTGAAATAACAATTTTTTTTGTTGTTCAATGCATTTATTTGTATCATTAATGTTTTAAAAATGTGTTATGTCATCAAATGATTCTATAATTTCAAAGTGGTTATCTCCATATACAATATGTAGAATGTCATTTTGCATATTATAACTAATCTTCACCATAATTCATCCATTATTTTTATTCCAAACATGGATTGGGCAATGTATGTGTTGTGAAGTCTAATACATTGTTATAAAATTATCTCATAATCCTCCATCATTCACTACACTACTAAAATTCTAGGTTTTTAAAGCTATGCACATTTATTGAAAGGTTTTTTTTAATTGAATAACATGTAGGTTTTAACTGGAGGCCAAAGTACTAAATGACATGGGTATGTTTTGACTAATCAATTTGATTATGATGACTGATTTGACCACATGTTAAATAGCCACCTAATCAAATTCGACCCCAAAACAACCACCTCAGTAAAAAGAACTATGCTTTTATCAATAGGGCCGATTACAAAAAGGTCAAATAAACAAGCTTAATCAAAATAACTATTAGCTTAGTAGAAAAAAAACCAACCCACCTATCAATCATCCTATACCTTTTCACCTACCCAACTACCCACATGGTTACGTACCTACATTTCGAATCATTTTCCTATAACCCATTTAGCCATAAGGTTTACTTGTTAGGTTTGACCAATTTTAGCCAATCATTTTAGCCAAATTTAACCATCATATTTTAATATTAAATTTGGCCATTAGATTTAATTAGTTAGATCTAGCCATTAAATATATACTTTAGGTTTAACCATTAGGTTCAACTTAAATTTAATCATTATGTTTAACCATTATATTTAGTCATTAAATAATTTTAGTCATTTATTTTATATTAATTAGCATATCATTTAATCATTATATATGTTTAACCATTAAGTTTAGCCATTAGAGTTAATCATTAAATAAAATCTGGTATAAAATTTAGCCATTGAATTTAGTCAAATTAAATAAGTTTAGTCATTTTTATAATCATTGGATTTAGTTATCAAATAGGTTTAGCCACTAAATTGAACCATTGAATTTAGTCATTAACTATATTTAACCATTAAGTTTTTCCATTAGAATTAATCATTAAATATATTTTTTCATTAAGTTTAATTATTAAAATTAATCATTAAAAAGGTTTAGTCATTAAATGTAGCCATTGAATTGAATCATTAACTAAGTTTAACCATTAAATGTGGCCATTGAAATTTTTCATTAAATAGGTTTAACCATTAAGTTAATCATTGTATTTAGTCATTAAATATGTTTAGCCATAAAGCTTAACCATTGGATTTAATCATTAAATAAGTTTAGCCATTAATTTTATCCATTGGATTTAGTCTAAATATGTTTAATTATTAAGTTTAACCATTGGATTTAATTATTAAATATGTTTAGCCATTAAATCTAACTATTTAATCTAATTTAAGGTTTAACCATTCGATTTAGTTATTAAATAAGTTTACCCATTAAGTTTAGCCATTTTATTTAGTCGTTAAATAGATCTAACCATTAAGTTTAATTGTTGGATTTAATCATTACATAAGTTTAACCATTAAATTTAACCATTGTATTTAGTTGTTCAATAGGTTTAGCCATTGGATTTAATCATTAAATAGGTGTAGCCATTAGATTAGCCATTGAATTTAGTCATTAAATAGGTGTTAGCCATTAAATTGGCTATTGAATTTAGTCATTAAATAGGTTTAGCCATTGAATTTAGCCATTGAATTTAATCATTAAATAAGTTTAGCTGTTAAGTGAAGCCATTGAATTTAACCATGCTAGATTTAACCAACTACTTTCTTGCAATTTTGTAACATGTGAAATAAAAAACTTAACAAAATTCAACATCTTTTTGATGGTGTAGTCCATTGGTAAGGACTTGGTTTTTTATGGTGAAGATGAAAGGTTCAATTTCTAACACTTATAACATATGTGTATGTTTAAAGGCTAGGGCGACTAGGTAGATTAAATAGGTTAAGTTATGTTATGTTAGGTTAGGTTAGGCTAAGTTAAGGTAGACTAGGTCATCACCTACCTACATTATTTATTTATTTATTTATCCAATGGCTTATGATTTGACCAATCAAATGATGACATGTGGGGCGTTGAATGACCTTACAACATGTCACCTTTTACCACTAGTCAAAAACTTTAATCAAAAGCACCACCCTAAGGTTGGTCAAAAATCATTCTAATTGCATTGGACTTGTTAAAATCAACTTGTCCTAGAAAACCAAAGTGGTTTTTTGACCCCCTATCACTTTGGGGTACTTTTTGGTTTGAAAATCCTATTTGAAAAACTTGGAATTCTAGTGGTGACTTGGATTATCATTTCATGTATATAAAATTTTCATCATTAGCTTGTCCATTATGTAAATTACGAAAAAAAAATTCTATTTAATTCATGTATATGACATTGCAAGGCTTTTGAAGTACCAAGATTCAAACAACCCTATACCATGGAGTTTTTTCAAATTATGGTTGACATTTCTGAAGTTTTAAATACATGTTATTATTAATTTTTTAAAAAATACATTAAAATTCATATTTATTATTTTAACAAAAATCTTTAATTTATAATTTTTTATAATATGTATTTATTAATTAGAATAAAATTTTAAAAACTAGTTTTATTTAATAGAATTTTTTTCTTCAGGTTTAAGGTTTACTTTATACACAAAAATTTGAATAGGTTTAGATTTCAAAAAAATTGTTAACCATTTTAAAACATGATTAAATTTGGACTTTAATTACAAATTATCCTAATCATAAAAACCATGTTTTGATCGTGCATGGATAACCCTTAGGTGGGCCTATGACCATGATAACTTGGATAGCCCTTAGGTAAGGTTGTCAAAAATGACATGACATGCCCATTTTGCATTAATTGTCACATCTATGTCCATCCAAACACATCAATTTCATTTGTTAAGTCGGACATTGACCATTTTTTTTCAATGATGAAATTTTTTCAATTAAACCAATTCAACAACCAAAATTTTTAAATGTTAAATTGGGCAATAAAAAATGTTTAGTCATTCAACTAAGTGATTAAATTTTTTATCATTACACAAAAAATTATGTTGCCAAACCAAACAATTGAAAAAAATTGGTCATCACCTAAATTTTCAATGGTCGTTAGGAAAATTTCAATCATCTGATCAATAGTGGTTTGATATCCACCATTGATCCCATGACTAAAAATTTTCAATAACTGTAGGAACGTGTTGATTAAACGTTATTTTGCTCTTTACAAGGTTTAGGGCAACTAAATGACATGAATATCGGTCACCTTTTACTCTCCCTTGGGTAGCCCAACTAGGATTTGACTTAGGTTGACCCTATTTCAATGTGACACTAAGCAACATCAACATCCAAACATATGCATCATGTCAAGATAAACACCTAAACATTGTGAAATTACCTATGTAACTTATAAATACACATAAGGTAAACCCCAAGTAACCTAGGTAGCCTTTAATTAATAGGCCCTAGGTAATTTAGGTAATCTAAGCAACCTATTGAAAGCCCCTAGCTAGGTATAATCCTTAGGTCACATAGGTAACCTAAGGTAGGTTAGAAAAAAATGTTTATTAAAATTTGGTTACATTTCATGTTACATAAAGAAAAGTTGTTCAATGGTAGGGATTTTGTGTTTCAATGTGGATGTGAGGGGATCAAATCATTAAGCTTGCAACTTATCTATGCTAGTTTTTAAATATTTTAGGTGCCTAAACTAGGTCAAGTTGTTTAGGGTTTAGGCAAAACTCCTTGCCCGTGTGTTAGCATATGTGACCTAGGCTAGGTAGGCTAGCCTAAATTACTCAAGGTAGGTCATGTGGTGTCATTTGTTCAACTTGGAGCTTGCCATGTGTCAACATTTTAATTGTTAATAAAATCTTTATTTTGCATTTAATTGAAACCATCCAATGGATCAATATGGTCCATATGGTCATTGGATATGTCTTCCATGATTGTGTCCACAAAGACTTTAGTCATATAGGCTCAAACCTTAATGTCCTTCAAGCAACTACAACCATGAAAGCAACTAGTAATACAAATAAGTCCACAATGACTATTAGTCATGTAGTCCAATGTTTCCTAAACAACTATAAATGTTGGCTTTATGCGAACGTATATGCTAAGTTTTTGCATAGTGCATTCAGTTGGTTCATCAAAAACATATAATAACTCAACATTACACAATAAAACACCATTTTTTTATTTTGCAAAACCAACCATTATTTTTCTCAAAATGCCCATTGGGCATTTTTCATATCTTTTACATCTTTGTTCAAATTTTATTTTTGTACATGGTTGGGTTTGAACATGTTTTGTCATAGATTGGAAATTCTTTTAGTCACGATAATTTTTGACAAAACATCAAAACAAGATATGAGGGAACTCTATTCATAATACTTACAACATTTCACATGAATTTTGTTTATGTAAATGTTGTATTTCAAAAAAATATTTCAACAAAAATAGTTTACATTAATGAAATTCACTTCTGAATTTTTTTGATACATGCCAACCTCTCTTATCTTTAAAAAAAAAATTGCATGTGAAATTCATTTTTTTGACATTTTGAAAAATGAAAACATCATCAATGTATAACCACACAATCATCAAAACATTCAAAAAATACATTGTGAAAGTCTTTTGAGGCAATTGCAAAATATTATCTTCATATTTTTTGGCAATTTTTTGGGTGGAAAATATTATAAATAAAAATTTCAAAATGCTTATACCAATTTTTTGAATGGAAAATGTTTTAAAGCACAATAGGCAAATCATAATTCCAAAAGGTGGAATAAATTCAATTTTTTTTTGCATGGTATTTTGTAGGTATTATATGTGCAAGGGCATTTTGTCCAACACAACACACCCTCCCACCCCATGAAAATATTTTGCTACATTCACCACTTTGTACCAATAAAAAAATGTCATGGATAAATATCAATCAACTGCATCTTGATTTTGATATGTATTAGCCCTAATAGATTTATATACATTTCATTAGGATGTTTGGAACTTGATTGAATTGAAAAAAATTGTCCTCCCTACTAAATACTTTTTTTTGGACCTTGACATTGTGTTATTGCTTTGCATGTTTAAAATAATTTTTACTAATGTCTTATAAATTTTCCAATGAAAAGTTTTAGAGGTAATATAAGGAAAGGGACATAGAGTCAAATTTTTAGTTTAAAACATTTAGAACAAAATTTGGAGAAATAGCATCATGTTGCAACATCGGAAAGCTTGTAAAAATATCTATAAAATAACATGAAATTTTTTCCTTAATCATTTCATTTTTGGAAAGTTGTATATTTCTAAAGTTTTTGAACACCATATGTTTCAACTTGAAAAGGGAATTCCCAAGGAGTATGCATTGTGGGAACTTATCCTTTTGATATGTTGTTTAGACTTTTATGACTTGACAAACAAGGTAATAATGCATCTTATAAGGATTCAATATGTGTCAATCCATGATGAATAATTTGATGAGACCATATTTGAAATAAATATCACATTGTTCAATTTGCACCTTCACAACTAGGTGAAAGCACAATATGTTGGATGAAAATGGACATCATAACCCCTATTTTTGTAACTAATGAAATGTAATCGAAGGTCATATGATAATTGTATTGAACCTTTTGTAGTTTCTATTGAAATATGTGTGATAGTTTCTAGGTGCAATGTTATGCATTAAAAAAGTTTGTAATTACAAACAAGTACATTATATTTTTTTACTTTTCAACTTATAGATCTAGATCATGTAACAAATTATGTGGATTTCATTTTCAATGGAAAAATGATTTAAAAATTTCAAGCACATGAATTGATGAAACATATTGTATATAACATTTGAAAATCAATCATTGAGAAATAATTGAAAGTATATTTCACATGCACAATTTGAAACTAAATATCTTTAGAATTTAATAATGAATACAACAATGAAAAATTAGAAGAAACTATTTAGGAACAATATTTTTTATTATCAACATGAAAAATGGTGTAAAGTCAAAGATCTTATTCCTTAAAATGAAGGCATGATGAATATCTAATTCAAACATAATTATTAAAAATATTAATAATTAATGAAAAATTTTAAATCAGTTGATATGAACCATTCTAATAAACTTATATTAGATAAAGGTAATTGAATCATTTTAGAAGAAATTTTATTCTTTCAAAAAGAAGTACATAACTTTTGTAATTTTTTTGTTTTCCTTTTCACAATTCCAAAGTTGGTTGAAAGCACGGTGTTGGGGACCATTTTTGGTACATGCAAAGTTATGACAGTTGAAAAACAAATTTTGCATTGTGTACAAAGCAACCCATAGAAAAAATGGTCTAAATTTTTAACAAATTTGCAAATAACATTTAAGCAATTTTCTAAAACCTACCTTGATGCAAATGCTTTAGGAAGAAATGAACCTTATGTGTCTACAATTGCAAAAAATGGTTTTGGGGTGAAATCATGCATCCCCTTTCACCTTATATTATCCCAAATCCAGTGGTGTATATGTAACAAATCACTGTTAACATATGCATATCCAATCCAAAGTTATATGATTCAATATTTTAGATTTTTCCCATGAAAAAAATTATGTTGAAAATTCAACCCATGGACTTTGGCACGTATATGATTCAGCAACAACAGAGTTACTCATATAGTCATCCTATCTTCACCCTGTTTTAGGCTTGCTTTCACCCTTTATCCCTTCTTTAACAATGGTATTGTAGACCAACAAGCAGGTATAGGATGGAAATTATGTATGTTTATTACATAACTATGGAAATATATGTTTTTGTTTGCACAAATGTCCTTTCACCTTTTATTTTCTATGTGTAACTATTATGCCACACCATTCTCCTACCATGTGTTTCACACAATCGTAAATTTTGCCTAAATTTTTTTAAATTAATATTTCAATTCCTTTCACAATTCTAATCCATGAAACTTTATATTCATACAACAATTTGCTCTCATCAAGTGAAGGTGTTTCCAAAACCCACTTATATATTAACAAAAAAAAAACTAAATAAGAAATTTCTTAAAGTTTACACATCACATGGCTCCCCAAGTGATTCAACATGCCCATTAATGTGATAAAAAATTTCCACATGAATTATCATGTGTGAGTCAATGTACATTAATGTGAAAAAAACTTTTCACAAGAATTATCATGTGAAAGTCATGCAAATAAATTGAAATTATAACCAAACCATACTTATATTATGAAATCCAACCACCAAATAGATTACCAAACTTAACCCATAAATAATTACATAAATAATAATCTAATTACATCAAGTTACAATATTTGCAAAAAAAGAAAAGATTATTAAATTTCAATATGAAATGATGGAACTCATCATTTAATGCACAAGGTTTGAAAATATTTATAATAATTGTACAAATATATATGTAGAAGTAATGGAGGCGTTCAGGAAAAAGGAAAGATAGGATGAAACTTAATTTACCACTAAAATTGGTGGAAAAACAAGTTTGTGTCCTAGTTATTTCAATTAGTAAAATTTTCATTCTCGGTTACAAGTTTGATGCCCTCTTATGCCAAAATTCGCCATTCTCACCCCCTAATTGTGAGAGTTTACATATAATTGTAATAGCTAAGGATTTAAGTTCAATCTAGGTGCTATTCATCCTTGGTAGTTTTTATGTTGACAAACCAATGTGGGTGGGAGGGGATGTATGCATTGGACCATTTCATGTATCATTATATAGTTCTTGACAACAAGCATGGTGTGATTTGGGTGGGATATGTTGTGTTGATGGATTTTACGGTAGTTCATTTGTTAAGTAGTAATAGGTTAATACTAGAGGGGTTTTTCTTTTTTCTTTTTTGTGATATAGCTGAAGTGATGATCATCCATAAGATAGGTTAGCAAAATTTGACTATAAAAAGGATATGAAAGTGAAAAAGTTTAAGCAACCTTTTCATTTTTTGTTACATGCTAGAACCCAATAGAGTAATCTGGCAGTTTTCTTTAAAGATAATTTTTTTTCAAATGGCAATTACAAAACCAAGAAACACATTTTCATCCAATTTGGAAAAGGAAAAGAAAAAAAAAAAAAACAGAAAAGAAAAACCCCAGTTAAGTACACTATTGGTATCTTTATTAGTGAAACGGTTTATTGGGTCTACATCTAGTGTTAGCAACAGTGAAGTATGTAACAGTGATGGTCTACATCTAGTGTTAACAGTGTTCTTTGTGGTTGTATATATGGCCATGAGCTTTGTTTGCAAAATAGTTTGGATCCCAAACAACCCTCTGCTTACTTAGACCTGGGGAAGAGTATGTGATTTAAATGAAATAGGGCAGAGGCATTGGGACTAAGTGCCAAGTGTTAGAACACTTCCTGGCGTGTTGCCATTGACTAAGTTTTGCAGTTTATCCTTAGGTATGTTGGTGCAATGGCACTAGGGTTGTGTAAGCACTTGACCAGAACACACGAATTTTTAGTGCAGGGAGGAGAGCTAGTGATGAGTGGCCAAAACTTGGATGCATGCAAAGTTGAACTGGTGTAGCCAATTGCCCATGTCCATCCATCCAGTCAGTTCAAGGTGTCTAGTAGCTACCAAGGGACCATGGCAGGTTTGACACAAATTATATTATTTTCAGAGAAATGTTAAAAGTTTCCCCAATTTTTTTTAAAAAAATTACCAAGAACAAAATTTTGTGAAGGAAAATATGGAATTTTCAAGAATATTCTATTTGTGGAAATGGAAATTTCAAAATTATTTAATTAATCAACAAACTTATGTCAAAGTTGCCAAGGTGCTACACTCGTTGTCTAAGGTGTAATTAGCAGAGTGATGAAAACGTGTTCTAGTGAGCTGCCATGCATGTAAGTAGAGGCAATGGGTATATCAACTGCACATTTGTAGCAAAATTAAGGGTTAGGGTTGAAGAGTAACCATGTCGCTGCTCATAATGAATCTATGTGTTGTTTTGTTCCTCGTGAAAGGCAAATGGAGGTCCAATCAGCCTTTTTATTTGTGGCGAAATTTGGCCACTTGGGGACACCCATAAAAAGGAGCTGCCACTTGTGAAAAAGTGGCCCAAAGTTGCCATATTTTGAGAGGGAAAAAAAGTTGAAATCGCCATATTTAGAGATAGTTTCTTATGTGCCGCCTAGTAATTAGCAGCTTCCAAAATTTTGTACTTTCTCTTTGAACTGTCGCCAGATTTGGCCATGTCTTTTTGTGGATGGCCAAGTCCTCATGTGGAAATCTTGTGGAGGTGCTCAGGCTTGTTGAAGCTCACAAAGGACTTACAAGAAGGTTCTAACGTCTGATCCCAAATACAGCAATAGATTCAATTGATGTACAGGAGGATTCTTGTGTGACAGTTGCAAGATTTCAAGTGTGGGAATAAATTTTCCAGTTGGATTTCCAGTTCTGTGGCTCAAGGAATTTTTGATGTTCTTCCAACATTATTAGTACATGGGCATTGTGTGATTTTAGGTTGGATCATTGTGATTGGGTTGCCGGGTTTGTTTTTTCTAGGGTTTTATACTACGGGTATCCTCTCTTTTTGGTTACGCAAGAACCAGTGGGACACAATATGAGGAAGAGGTAAAACCCAATAGCACATCCTGGAGTCCAATGGGAATTAGCTGCAGCTGCTGAAGCCATGGTGGATGTGGAGTATGGATATAACGCTGATCCTGGAGTCCAATGCAGCTGCTCAAGCCATGGTGGATGTGGAGTATGGATATAACGCTGATCCTGGGGTCCAATGCAGTTGCCCAAGCCATGGTGGATGTGGAGTATGGATATACGCTGATCCTGGAGTCCAATGCAGCTCTCAAGCCATGGTGGATGCAGGGTATGGACATAAGGCTGATCCCAGATTCCAATGGGAATTAGCTGCAGCTGCTCAAGCCATGGTGGATGTGGAGCTGTATGAACATGAGGCTGAGGAAAGTTCTGAAGAGGAAGCTGATTTGGATTGCAACTGTAAGCGGAATATAGATATCTGGAATGATGTGGATGGCTTCAGGCTGCTAAAGGAAGGTCAGGCACCTCTGGAATGTTCAACATAGGAGTCAGCAAGAATCAAGAAGAGTACCTAACCCTGAGGAGAGAAAGCGCATTGTTGAGGAAATGTACCAAGAGCATGGTCATTTTGCTAAGATTTGTAAAAGATTTTTCTGGCACCGCAGGACTGAGCAGGTACATTCAGTTGTGAGTTCTTGCAAGGAATGCCAACTCCTCAAGCGCACAGGAAGCATCAGATCAAATTTTGAGGAGCTGAAGAGCATTGAACCAGTGTCTGATCTATACTGATGGGATGGATGCCAAGACTTAAAGCAGACAATCATCTGAGTGCACTTATGTAAGTTGTGGTGAAGAAGTGGGAGCTGAAAAAATGACTGAACAGCTAATTGCAAACATGAAGCTGATTGCTGATATGCACAAGTCTGTTTTGGGAAACCTTGGGCAGGCACAGCAGAAGCAGAAGAAGGCACATGCTCTTAGAAAAGGAAATACGATGTTTCCAAGTCTTCAGTGAAGGAGAAGACAGTGTCAAAATATAGAAACTGGGCAAAAAGAAGTCACTTTTGATGAGTTGGGAAGGACCTTACCTTTTTGTTAGATACCTTGATGGCAAAGGAAGTACAGGACAGGATGAAGGACTTACCTGTATCATCAAGGGTGGTGATAACAAACATTGAGACCCAGAAGAAATCTCCAACTGTTCCACACCTGATGCGTAAATTGATGGAAGCTGCAGGGACCCATAGCTGACTCAAGGAGTGGTTCCAGCATCAATGCAATCACCTCATGTGTTTTTCCACCTGCAATGATTTTCCACCTCATGATTCCAGCTGTGGCAGCTGATAATAAGAGATGGAGAATTCTCAAACACTTCCCGTGTGACCACATTGAAGCTTCAAAATTAACTCACAAATTGCACATTTTGAACAGAATACAAGAAAAGTCCAAAAGGGGGCTGGCAACAACCAAAGCTCAGGAGAGACTGACTACTTCACATAGAGATTGTACACAGTACATACCCCATAGGTAGAGATAATGTGTGAGTTATAAGCAGCTATAGGCTTTCACCAATTCCTCCGACAACTCTAGAACTTCTGGGACTAGACATGCTACATGCATATGAGACCTACCATTTCCTCCATTGAGGCAAGCTTATGGCCACTTCAGAATCATGACTTTTTGTTTGTCACAAATACAATCAGCAGTGCTTCAGGACTCATATCTTCAGCTCAAGAATTTGCAAACTTTGAATGGATGGTGATATTATTGTGACATATTGGGATTTGGATATCATAGCATGCTAGATGGCCACCAGCTGTTCCTTATGCTTGATTGGATCCTTCATAGACTTGGTAAGTACTAAGTATGATGTTATGGAACTGTGGCAATTCTTGGACCTTACTATTTCCATTTAGAATTCTGGGTTTTTTATAGCTGTTTTTGATGATTGATTCACCTTTGGTACTGCCAATTAGATCGAATCAGCCAAAATTGAAAAAGAGAATCATGGGTAATTCCTAGATTTGTTTTGTATTCCTTAAAATGTTTATGTAGCTAGGATCATATAGATCTTTGATCAAATTTGGCACTGTGACCCAATTTGGCCTTGAGGGACTAGTTAGTGATCTAATGGGTTTTTTCACAGATAGCTTACAGGTCTCTTATGTAAGACTTATTATTGGACTAATTAGTTTGAAAGGAAGAAAGATACTATGAGAGGTCCACTACTTCTACTCTTGAATGGATTCCACTTGTTGAAGGTGATTCAGGTCTGATTTAGAATTGTGCCAAAATCTGCTTGGCTACTACCTAAGCATCAATTTCAAAAACATCACATCAGTACCCAACTACCAACTTAAAGGCATAAAAGCAAAGAGATAGGAAGGCATGACTTTCTGTGTGTCTGAGGCAATGTGCACTGATGCATTGAGGCCGTCCATGATGAATCATGAAGCTAGAAAACTGGAATCAGTTTTTTTCTATGGCAAAACCTTGCCAATTTGGGAAATTTTTATTTTTATTTCAAAACCAAGTGGTCCTTGGGGTTTCCTGTCATCAGATTTTGAAAAAGAAAATCAGAGAAATCACCAGATTTTTCAAATTTTGTTGTTGCAGTACAATAATATAGAAGGATGCTTATATTTGTTAACTTTCACAATTCATTTATAGCCAGATTTAGCTAAACCTTTTTATGGATGATTACCACCTTTGCTCCATTAGAAAATTGTTAAAAAATCACTGACAGGAATACCTCTTCCTCCTGGTGTCCAGGGTCCACCACGTGACTGGCTTTCAGGTGCTCCCTATGCAAGGATTCTTTTGTCTTCTTGTTATTCCCCCAAACTTGCAGTTTGCTTTAAGACCATGAAAGATTCAATAATTAGCAATACAATAGGCAAGGAGGTGAAATAAGGAATGGCCATAATTACAGCCTATACAGTCTAATCTCTGACATATCTCATGGGGTTGAGAGGAAAATTAAGAGAGGATTAGGGTGCTCAACTAAATTGAGCATGTTTTGAAACATGTGTTTTGATGAGAAACTAAACAAATGGGCCTTGTTCAAGAAGTTTCTAGCAAATTTTGTCTTAACTTCCAATCTAGAACCTGAAGGAAATGCCACTGGAAATTTGACATTCATTTCTTTTTGGGCTATGTTCACAGGGGCATTTCAAAAAACAGGATGCCCAGATGCAATATTATTGCATCTGTGCATCTGTAAGACATGCAATTGTGTCTTCTTGTGGATGCATGTATAAGTTTTGAATTTTACGAAGTACACATTTGACAACCATTTTGTCTGTCTTGATAAGACAAGTCCAAGTGCTTTGAAAATTGGGAAGTATTCTTAGTGTCTTGACATGTGCTAAAGATGTACCATGCATCAGTGTTCATTTACACAAGCAATAAAGTTATTTGCAAAAGGCAGTAAAACCTAGGAGGAGAAATTGGGTTTCATGGAAATTGAGGACGATTGTCAAAATGTATGATTGGACTTTGCCAAATGAAAATGACGAAGGAAGAAACTGAATTTCTATCTCAACCCAAGATAAGTTGAGTTTCCCTTTCTCTCATGTGTTTTGATTGTGTTTACATGTCTACTTACTTATGTTATGGGACACCTAAAAGGGATTTATGGGGTTACAGAGAGCTTATGTGTAGGTTGGCTAGGGATTACCTAAGTTAGGGGATAGTTGGACTAAGGTTAAAGTTTGAGACCATGGATTAAGGTTAGTCATGAAATTATTTTTTTAATTATCATTTTAGAATTATGATTTTGTGTATGTAGAATGATGAAGTTAAAAATCAGCCCAAAGTTATGGGTTTAGATGTAAGTTAGGTATAGAAGATAATAATTTAAATCTAAACTAATATTCTCTTGAGAATTATATAAGGATGGGTTACTTCTAAACATTTTATTGTTTCAATTTCACTTTTGAATAAGAGATGTCTTCCTCAAACTTTAACCATCATGGGGTTTAGTCATGTTAATAAGAGCCATAGAAAGTGTAAACACTTTTTTTTTTTGGGAGATTTTTTAAACATATATTTACATAATAATATAAGCAATTTTTTTAAGGTCATATGATTTTTCTCAACTTACAAATTATGAGAATATATTGAAAATATTCCAACATAAACCCTCATCCAAAGCGGCAAGTGTGATTCCTTTTCTAATATTGATCACTAAAAGAAATTTCTCATTTTGCAACTAGCATTTGCAATTGATTTGTAAATGCATGAACCACATACAACTAATTTTCACATAATTGCATAAAACAAGTTGCATGCAACAACTATGTATACAACATGTACATACAATATCATGTATGTTTACTATTATTTGTATTTTGCAATAAGTTGCATATGTAACTACATGTGCAATTAAATAACATTTTTTTTCTAATGACACATGTCCATTTGGAATTACTTGTTTCCATCACCATTCTAGAACTTGTATTAGGCAATACATGTGTACTTCTATTTATGTTGTCATAACTTGCACGTGTAGTTTGACAAAGGTGATTCGGTATTTTTGTTGAATAAATGTCATACTACAGCAATTGGAACAAAACGTCATATTGCAGCAAGTGGAGTAGTATTTGGTGTTGTAGGTGATATGTTTCATGGGGTTGTTATTGAAGACGGGGTGTACAAAATGGAGGTGCATGGTGTGATGCTCCCTAAAACAACTTTGATATTTCCAAATATGAAAGATGATCCTCCACAACTACTTTTAAAGGATGTGAAAAGTCAATTCACATTTTGGGAAGATGTGAATCTAAGGAAAATTAGATGAATTGTTCTTTTTTAGTTTTATTGTAGTATGTGTGGTGTGGCTCAAAATGCCATGAACTAATTCTAAACTACATTTATGTGTCATTTGATGTTTGCAAGCTTTCAAGTTCTTTCAATTCCCCTAGTTGCTTGTTGTATCTCTGCTTTAGTAATTCAATAAATAGGGGATTATCAACTTGTGAATATGTTTCAATATGTTAGGTCTATGTACAAAAGGCCCATTATGTTTTCCATTACATTACTTGTACATTCTTTTTGTGTACATGCTTTCACTGTTGTAAAATGTAGTTGTAATTCTATTCCAATTAGATTGCCATACAACTACAACTAATGGAGTTGCATTAGTATCCTACCCCACAACTATTGTAGTCATTTGTCTTATCCTACTTTACAACTAATGTAGTTGCATCTAAGGTCTGCTCTCAATTGCTTTAATCACACACCTAGTTATAAAACGTAGATATTTTACGACTACCATAATCACACATATGATTATCATAGTTGCATGTCAATAATTATTTTTAAAATTTAATATTTTAAATTTTAATAATTAATGTTATGTGGCAAAATCATGACTACACATGATAGTGATAATATTTTTATTTAAATTTTATGTATTATTATTTGCTACCACATGGATGCATCTCACCAATAAAATTTTTAAAAAATTATTTAAAATAAAATTTTAATTATTATTGATTACCCACATGTCCATCATTTAACAAATAATCCATGGTTTGATTGACATGTGGATTGTTGCCACCTAGCTACATTTCTGCCAATTTGAAATGTAATTTAAAGATTTTTAATCATAGAAAATTATTTTTGTAAATTAATCTATCTTGCCACATGTCAATTACCTAATGGATAATCTATGTCTGATTATTGGACAAATTTTTGCCGCACGGTTACATCTTGGCCAATTAAGAATATAATTACAATAATTTTTATTATAATAATTAATTGGTAAATTATCATTCCTTGCCATGTGTATGTCATCTAACAGATAATCTTCGTCCAATTGTTGGACAAATTTTCACCACATGGACACATCCTAGCCGACCATGAGCCACCACTTTACAACTAAAAGTGATTACACTTTTAGTCATACAAGTAGTCGTAAATATTGTGCCACATAGGCATATGTCACTACAAATTTGAGTCATAAAAATTAATCATAAATGATCATGCCACATAAGTTGGATAAAAAGTTTGTGCAAGTCGCACCTTCATGTGGTTGTTTCAACTTGATGCCACATACTGTTTTTTGCGACTAAAATCTTATGCGACTTATCTAAGGTGACTAGAGGAATTTATATTCACATGTGGCATTTACGACTAAAAAATAATTGAAAATACTAATGGTTAATATGCAAATTCCTTGTAGTGTTTGGATGCGAAAAAAATCATGCACAAGACTTGGCTTCACATGATTGAACTTGACAAACCTGTGGAGTGGGAGACAAATTGAATGACAACTTCAAGTGTGAAAGCATGGTGAAGTATGCCAATTGGTCATCCCTATTAACAAGTAAAATTAAATTTGGAATCTTTTGCATTTTAAGCATTTTAATCATGCCATAGACTTTGGGAAATATTTATCACATTAAATAGACCATATATATGCTCATTCTTAATTTATGTTATTACTCTCACTAATTTATTTATTTGTTACAAGTTTATTATTATGGTTGATATTGCATATTTTTTCCAAATCAAACAATTCAAATGATGTGTTACTAATGTTTAAGTCATTATGCACCTTGATACAATTTTTTTGGAATTTGAATTTTTGAACTATGCCCTATTACAAAATGTGGGTGCAGTTCACTAGTCCTCGTTCACTAGACCAATGAATTCACTATTTCTTCACTGGTCCCCATTCACTATAACCAATGAATTCACTCAAAATCCAATGAAATCACTTGGCATACAGGGACACCTTTTGTTGTAGTGATGACAATGTGAAGCCTTTCAAAAGTAAATTTTTCATAAACTCAAATTTGACATCCAAAACATGTTTTTTGATATGATACAAAAATGCATTACATGTGTTTAATTCATTAAATCATGTCCCAAACCTTTTCAAAATGTAGCATATGAGTGAAATTTCCATATTAAATTTTTTTGACCCTCTTTCAATCTATTTTCTCACAAAGGGACAAACTAGCAAATTTTACAAAGTAGATTGAAAGTATGTTTCAAAAAAGGTTGATACAACTTTTGAAACTTTCAAGAATTTCCACGTTTCACATTTGATGCCCTCATGTAGTTCAAAAGGACAATTTCATAAGGCATCACCTATTTTCTAATCAACTTGTTAAAAATTTATGTTTTTTTTACTTATGAAATATTTTTTTTTGGTATATTGTAACATGTTTTCACACTTAGAAATGGACAAAATTGAAGCAAATTAGATTGAAAATAATAAGACAATGAAAATTTCAAATTCATAATGGTTAAATAAAATATCCTACTTGTTCATGTATGTCATTGTAGTAAAAAGCTGGACTAAACCCTTTGTTGTATCCAACATGATCGAACCAACCAATATGTGCCAAAGAGGTCATCAGCGTGAACTTGTGAAATATATCATCCAAGCCTAGAGCCGATGGTTGTGTCCCAAACAAAGAATATTCACTTAGTGAACTTTTATAGATCAACGTCTGAGCTTAGGGATTCTTCAAAAGAATCATTCACAGCCTTCCAATGGACATCCCACTTTTGAATGTGGTTTTCAACATATTCCTCCTCCCCCTTTTTGTTAATAGGAGAGACATAAAAGACTTTATTACCTTTTCGATACCCCATTTCGAAAGCCTATTCCAAAAGAACCTAAGGTAAAGGAAAATTGTGCTTAACCTCCATCTTTGGGCACCAAAAATTGGAGGCTAAGCACAAATGAAAATTGCTTCAGCCTCTTTTGGAACTCCCAAGATTCGAGCTTGGAAGTTCCAAAAGAGGCCAAGGTAGTTTTTTTACCTCGTCCAAATTCTCAATTGAAACTACAAACAAATCTTCACATAAATAACTCATGAAACTCAAAAAAATGAAATTTGGAAAGAGAAAGAAGCTTACTTCAAGATGTTGAATTGATTGTGTGTCCTCCACCTCCTATAAAAATACCACAACAAATATATATGTGAGAATCTAAAGCCAAAAAATTAGGGTTTTTTAACACCTTTTTCAAGAAACCAAGCTATTATGCGTGATTTCAAACATAGTTCCGTCCCCTCTTGGTACAAGAAACAACACCTCACTTCTTTGCCTAAAATCAATGAAATTTGTTTTGGATTTTAATGGAAACATCTAAGTTGCATGTCCTTCACAAGTTCCTATGCTTTTCTTAGAAAAATTAAGGCCACCGTGTTTCCAAAGTAATATAATCTTTAGAGCATAAGAGAAAAAATCCTTGCCCCGTCCTGTAGACTATGTGCGAAAAATAGGTTTTGGCACATATCCTTTGTTAATTGTAATTTCTTCTTTGCCAACATATTAATATTTCTTCATCATTATTTCAGGTTAGTCCATTGGAGACTTGATTTTCATCTTCCTTGCCTTGGAGTTCTTGAGTTCTTCTCACAAATAGCCTCTTCATGCATCTGAATCTCTTGGTCATATAAAATAAACTTTGGCTTTTCATTAAAGACAAGTGCGTTTTGATTCCTAACTATTTCAACTTTTGGTGGAAGATATGTTTTTTTATTTGTACATTTGGACACTTGGCTATTAGCAATTAATAATTAGAGGATGTCGATATATTATTATCTAAATATATATTATTATATTCAAAATATTATTTGGAAAATAATTTGAACTTACAGTGGTCTTATTACTAGTTTTAAAATTTAATTAAAAAATATAGTTTAGTATTACATTTTTTCTAAAATATTTGAAAACATATATTTTTCTATTCTTGGAGAAAAACACTATTCTTCCAACTAGTAAACAAAAAGACCTTTTGATTAGTCACCAAATAAAATACAACTTTTCAAGAGAGATTTCTTTTTATTACATTTTAAAATTTTGATTTTGTAATTTCTATTTTCGCATATTATTGTCACATAATTCAATTTCTTAAACTTTTATTTCAAGTATCCTTCATGACAATGAATGGTGCTACTAACATTAGACTATTGTATTTGATTTGATTTTGTCGGTAACAGAAAGTTAAAAGGAACTTATGCTATTTTAGAAACATTTTTCTTTTAAATCTTGCACAATATTAATAAATGATGGAATGTTGCCCTATGGTTCCAAATTGGCCTCCCAAATTTGTTGCAATTTTTTTTCATCCTTGACACCCATAAAATTTAATCTTTATCAGTAAATTTTGCTAGATTGAAACATTTTTTCAGATGTAGCTTGGACTCTTGTTGTAACACCCTTAGGTTTGATCTAAACTTTTCCACTAACAATCCTACATTTGATCTTTCAAAACATTTGTTCCAAAATCAACAGACATTTGGAATAGGCAAAATAAAATGTGACCAAGATGTTTGAAAATATTTGAATTGAAGATTGGTTATATGAGCTAGGTTGCATTTTGTATATACAGACTGCATCACTATGGATGTGTGCTCATCCTATTGGAATATGTCATGATATTCCCCACCTTGTTTTCATAAAAGCTCCAATTGAAATGAAGCATATTAGTAAAATATTTTATTTTATTTGTTTAGTAATATCCATGTTCACCCAGATATGTTGGGACATGATAACTTATGTGTGTCATGTAATATTTATTAATCTGCAAATTGCCAATTATTGTATAACTCTATGTAAAATTAGAATGTGAATTTCATACATCTTGTAAGTGGCATATGCTCTATTATCATGTGTTGACACATTTACCATATTTACACATGGTGCACATACAAATTGTTCTAATGAACATGCATATGCCACATACACATAAATATGTTCTAGTTTCATATATGTCACATGCATATTTTCATGGAGTATTCTGTTGGTGCATAAATATTGATTGCACATACATTAGGTACATACTTCTAGCCCATACAAATGCTAGTTCTCTATGGAACATTCACATATTTGGTAAATACACATATGTGGGATATACATTTACACCACATACATATGCAAAATATTTCATGTATTTCAATGTTAGATGCACAAAATCTATGGTGTGCACATGTTGCACCTTCCATATGTTGGAAGGTTGTTGCATTGTAGATGTATTGGAATTTCTATGGGTTGTGATTTGTCTACCATATATGATTTTGATGTTGATTATTTTTCCCCCTATAGTGCAATTCTTTTTGCATAAAATATTTCCTTTCATTCCTAGCCTTTTACGGGATCTAGTTTTGATGAATGAAATATCTTGGTCTTGTTGGGAACCCATTAATGGTGTGTTTTTTAATTTATGTTTTTGGCATCTTTTATTTTCAATCAGATCTTGTTTCAGTAGAATCATATTAATAGCATTTCACATGATTTGTTTAGTCTATGTCGGAGTTAGGATTGTGCATATCATCATTAAATTGACATACAATTCTTATATTAAGTGCCCTTCCTTTACTTTTGTATGTATTTCTACTCTTCCACCCATCTCCTTGTTTCTTTATTGCATTTTTGGAGATTATAAATAGAGCCAATTTGTTTCATTTTTACTTGAGTGGTAATACCTTTATAATCATTTTTGGCTTTTAATGTCTTGCCACTAGAATCAATTCTTGTGGTGACAATATATTACTTTCATGTTTCATATGTTCTTTCAAAAGCGCATCTATTACATTGTAATTGATGATGATTAGGGAATCAATTGAATGTGAATTTTTGCTAATTGTTCCACCCTTTTTAATTGTTCTCAACACTTCCCTTCAATTTTTCATTTGTTTCCTAGCCTTGGGAACATTTATGGAATTCAAATAATGAACGTTAGCCAAGACCCTCAATTATATAGGTTTCAATTTGATCACCCCATTCCAATTTTATAATCTTTGCTACAATAATCTTTCTTGAGTTTCTACTCACAATGATTTTTTTATGTTTTTCAAATCATTGTTGTTCTTTGTCCAATTCCATATTGATCTTGCTTCCTTCTTGGGTCATATTTCTGGGTTTATCATTAAACCCATACTATTCCTTAAGTTCCTTACTCCTCGTCCTCTATAGCATTCAAATTTGTGTTTTGTGTTTGATTGCATTTCACTCTATGTTGCTTTTTTTTTTTTTCATTATTATCCATGTGTCCTCGGTAACATGGTGACATTTCATGTTGTTGGACGTTTAGAGTTCACCATCATATTTGATGACTCAAGGATGACCCCAAACTCTGAACAATGTTCGTGCATTATGTTTTCTTTTTAGCTAGTATCTTTACATATATCCAAGGATGTTTCATATGATTCAAACATTTATTTGCTTGCATTATGATCCACATTATAAAAACAAACATTGTTTTTAGAACATAAATTAATTAACATATGAACAAATGTATTGAATGTAGATGGAGGACTTCTATTGGACATCAACACATTTTTGTCAACAAACTATAGGTAGATGAATGCATATCATATAAAAAAAAATTCATCAAACATGAAAAAAAGAAACAAACTCATGATCAATGATGTTATTATCAAAGGAAATTTTTATTAAGTTCCTCCAATTCAAGATTCTTGGATCTTCAAACCATAAGCTAATGGATTGAATAACTTAGGTACAATTTTTTTGGCATGAAAACATCAAATGTTATGAATTAAAACAAGTCATGCAACATTAAAATACAATTTCATCAACATTTTAGATAGGTTTTGAACTATTTCACACACTTTTGAAGACATAAATTTTATCAATAAAATTTTCTTAAAACCATCGCCCATTAATAATACATTACCATGCTTATTTTACACGAATACCAAATCAACAACACATAACAAAAGAATATTTTAAAAAACACTTGGAAAAATATTTAGATTTGTTGCACAAGATATCCACTATGGCACTTGTCCTTCTCATTTTAAATTATTAATGCTTCCAAGTCAAACAAGTGGCCTTGATTACAAACTACTCCTTCAAAAAATATGTTAGTAAGATTGTGTGTTCGAAATTATATAACATCATACGGTCTTGTAAATGGTGCAATGGCACCTTTTGATACTATACATAAACTTGTTCAAAAACATTGATATGGATAAATTTCTATAATCCACAAATTGGAATTAATATGAGAACTCAATATTCATAAACATATAAAGATTTCATTACACTTGAGAAACTTTTGAACACCAATTGAATGGAAAATTGAAAAAATACAAAGAGGCAATAACCCATATCATATTAATGCAAAAATTCAATTTCTAATTCAACTAGTTGTTTATTGAACCATACATTGTGCACCATTTTTAACACTTATATTTACCTTTTCCAGTACATGATAAAAACTTCCAAGTTGATTTTGTTGTAGAAGAATAAATGTCTCATTTTAGAACAAGTGCACAAGACAAATTAACAATGGGTGGATGCATGGTAGGGTGGACCAATTTAGGAGTAATGCAATCCATTTTTCTACCATCTAAATGTGATTTTAGTTACTATATTGTTTTGTACAATATGGAATTGTTAAATGGGACTCATTTTGAAATTATAGACTACAATATTTATGTAATGAAATCGGTATGCAAAATATATAAAATTATAGAAGCTATGGACTTTTGATTGAAAATCAAGGTATGTAATGCGGGCAACAATTAAGTGAATGGACTTTGGCTTGGTTCTATGATGGACCTCAAAAACATTTAGGGAATTGGTTTCTATTTTTAAATGTAATAATGAAATCAAGCTTGAAATGGTTTGATTCATATCTAATGAATTTTATGGTCTATGGACTTTTATTTGGTGAAAAACATGCATCTTTTTTCAAAAGTTCATTTCATCTTGAAAAAAACCATGATTTATATTGAAATTTTGCAAGTATGTTTTAATTAATGAGCTCTACAAGAATAAAAGTTTTAATGGAAAAAAATCACTTGGAATCAATGCATTATTGCTACCTAACTACATAAAACATTTTGAGGCTCAAAAAAAATACAAAGGAAATGGACTTTCAAATTCATAAATTCCTACCACTTTTGGTCCACCTTACCATGCATTTACCCAAATGATATAATCTTTAAACACATGTTCTTTGAACTTACATTCCAAGGACATTTTAGCAAATCCAAATATGTCAAGATGTCATATCCTTTTCTTAAATGAAACAAGAATTCAAAACATTCACAAAAACCAAGCAGCTTTAAATGAATTTTCAAAAAAAAAAGGTTTTGTTATGCTACAATGGACATAAAACAATGATAGTTTATGATTCAATTATATCTTTAATAAAAACAATACTATAACAAATTCAAGTTGGTAGATACAAAATTTTTAATCTTATATTTTGATCTAATCTAGACTTAAAACACATCATAAAACTAATATTAATAAAATTTGCTCTTTCAGATCTACTCATATTTAGTTTCAAAATTAAAATCCAGTAATGAAAGTATGATAACAAGCATCAAAACAACAATTTTGGCTATGGAAGTGAAGTTTTTTTAGAAATCAAAATGCTCTTCTTTCATATTCCATCAAAATTCAATGTTTTACAATGATACCATCTCTTCATTTTCTCCAATGATATTCTTCAAAAAAAAAGTCCTATGTTCTATTCAAATTCAAACGGTGATAAAAATTATGTAATCTAGCTATTAATTCTTAAAACAATAATAGAATAAATAAAAACATATTAATTAACTATTACCACTAATAACTACTCCCTTAACATTACCCCACCCATACTTTAAATTATGTCCTGGAATTTTGGATGAAAAAATTGTTAAAAAAACTACATCTAATGTTGTTTCTAATCTTATGATTCATAAATTTGATATTGCTTTAATTACATTATAGTATGAATTATTTGTACTATAGTTTGTTTTGTTTGTGGCTATTGTATACAAAATCTGTTGTTGCTATTCTGGTGCCTCTATTAACAATTGTGCAATTGTTAATGACGTGTTGTTTTTTGCTCTTGTGACTGCAATTCTAATGTCGCTTGTTGTTACTACTATGACTACAAATCTAATGTAATCTAAATCTGCTCTTGTTGTTACAGTTATGATGTAAGCTCAATATGATCTTACTGAACTTCCTAAGTTATGTGTTCCTAAATTTGTATTTGCTCCCCTATTTATGTGGATGTAGATGCATACTTCTAAGAACTAAACTCTTGCACAACATATTCTATTAGTTTTAGAGTTTGTTCTAATGCATATGTCTCACCACTAGCCTCCCTCTTAAGGTTATCCTTCCCTCCTTTGAGATCTTTTGGTTCCTCCTTTGATGTTTTTGTGCCTGATGATCCTACACCATTAATATTCCCTCTATCTTCTTCTTCATCTAAAGTTTCTAGTTTTAAAAAAAGAACTAAATGTTCATACTCAAATGCTGGCATGACCTCCATTTGAAATATCTTATGCTTGTATTACCTTTCATTTCTTTCATACCTTTTATAGACCTTTCCAATATCTTTTTGAACAATATCCTGCACTACATCCCACCACATATTTGCATTTTTTTCTTCCATTAACAATGCCTTGAATTTTACCTAAAGCAAAGTATTATGTTTCTTGACTTCAATGTTTTCTGTGAAGACATTATCACAATCGAAAGGCTTTATTCTCTTGGCCTCCTTTAGAAGTTTTTGTAACTTTTCATTAAAGGCCATTTGCTTTTATAAATTTTTGTCCATTTGTGCATGCTTCTGGTCATCTTGCTTTTGTATGTCATTCTTGGTTTGATAAACATTACCAACTTCCATTCTGAGCTCCTCCAATTCCTTTTGCTACTTCAAAAGAGTCTACTCCATATTCTTATAGTCTCTTTGAAGTTAATTGTGCTTTGTTGAGAATTCAAGCTCAACTAGTTAGGTTTCATTAGTTACTGGAATAGGAAAGTAATTAGGTTACTTTTACAAGGTTGAATTACTTTCTTTACTTATATTAATTTGGTTATTTATGGTTTAGCCTTTTAGTTAAATACCTCGGTGTTGATGGTTTGGTACTCTTTTCTTCATTACACAAGTTTGTGTATTTCATGTGACAAGAACCTTGAAGAGTTCTTGATGTTATGTTTCATGTTATGAACATCATGTTGTAGTTTCCTTTCAATAAAGATTTATGTTTGCACTTGAATAGATCTCCTATTTGTTAACATGGTATCAGAGCTTAGGTTGTTGAATGAGAAAATTGAAAGAGATCTAGATCTAGAAAGTCTCTAGAACTAGAGTTTAAGAGTCTCTAGAACTAGAGTTTAAGAGTCTCTAGTACTATCATAGGAGTTTGTCAAGTGCAAAAGAGAAACGGGGAAAGGAAAGAATGTGAAGAGAAAGAAAAGAAAAGAAAAGAGGTAAGAGGAGATCAACATATCAAGATTGTGGAAGTCAAATCTTTAAATCTAAATCTAGATCTAATGTGAAACGATCTTGGAGTGAAATTTAAAAAGATTATAGAAGATTATAGGACGCTTCTATTTTCAAAATTTCAAAAGAAAAAAATATGTTTTGTGAGAGTTATGTGCCTTTGAAGACTCTATGCTAGATCTGGTTTTTTGGTCATATATCCTTTGTTTGAGCTCTTTTGGATTTGCAGCTTTGGGATCGTATAGATCATAAAGGAATATATATGTGAGAGAAATTTCATGTCATTTGGATATGTATTGAGAAAGATCCAAGCATTTAAAGTTTCAGTTTCAATTTTGAAGTTAGTTCCTTTTGAAAGTGATAACTCTTTGTGGTCATCACCAATAGAGCTGAAATTTTGAGCACATATAGAAGACATATATTTAATGTGTCTCCCTAAAATTTCAAGGAGTTTGGAATTGCTGAAAGCAAATTGTAAGTCATTTTGTGTTCAGGTCCTAGTTTGAAGTGACTTCAAGGAAGTAGCAAGATCTCTCATTTTATGAAATTAAATGAGCTGAAATTCTGAGAGAAGGTAGTAGACATAGTTGTTCATGTTTCACCAAAATTTCAGATCGATCCAAGGTTAGATGTGAGTGGTGTAACTTTGCAAAATTGTTGTGATGGAAGTTTGTTTTGAGAAGACATCAAAACAATTTTTTGAAGTGGAGCAAATACAACTTGGGAGAACTTGAAGGAAGGAGTTTGAAGATTGGGAAGCACAAATACATTATCAGGACCTTCATACAAAAATGTGGTATGTAATCATGTACTTAATACCGTACGAAATATTATACGAGATAGGTACATATACGTAAAACTTATGTATAGTATACAATTTTGTATAATATTTAAGACATACATACATATGCAAGGTTCATCTTGTTCAACCTTAACCCTAACCCTAATCCTAATCCTATAAACCTAAGGAAGGAAAACCCTAATCCCAATCCTAGAAACCCAAGGAAGGAATTAAAATCGTTTGTGAAACCCTAAGAAGACATTGAGTGTCGCCTTGAGAGATGGTGGACGGTCTTTCTCAAATTGGAATTGAGAAACTAGACAAGAATAATTTCCAAGTGTGGAAATTTAGGATTATGAATTTCTTGATGGGGAAAGGCTACTGGGAATTCATAATTGGTGATGAAAAAAAACCTCCTCTCCCAAAAAATCCCACACAACAACAAATTCAAGCCAATAAAACTTGGCATGAAAAAGCAAG
>Ga0116227_10004094_pt1 | contig 31851 bp, 34 predicted proteins | sample S1TSphgellanicum_FD_89693 | JGI IMG/M metagenome (GOLD analysis project Ga0116227, IMG submission 89693) | Host-associated microbial communities from peat moss isolated from Minnesota, USA - S1T2_Fb - Sphagnum magellanicum MG | ecosystem: Host-associated > Plants > Peat moss > Unclassified... | reverse complement strand
TACAAGACCAACTTTCAACTATTTTGGTCATTTTCACAACTATGATGCAACTATTAGAAATTTCATCCTATTGGTTGCATCAATTTTACATTTATTTTCATCCATTAATAGGTTGATATGTCCATTAATCACAATAGTCACCAAATTAGTTACATCCTAAAGGTATTCTACAATGACATAAAAGTGTATTTTAATGTATGTACTATATATATATATAATATGCATACATATGTATATTGTTCATATAATGAATCTCAAATTAATACTTCAAGTTTGAAAATTAGTAATTGAGTCTAAAAATGGACATTTTGATTTTGAATATTATTATTTGAATATGAAAATTAACATTTCAATTATGAAGTTTTTTATTTAAATTCAAAAAACTTATTTGATTTAAAAACCAATATTTGAATTCTAAATTATTATTTTCGAATCTAAAATTTATTATTTCGATTTAAATTTTTTTTATTGAGTTTAAAAATCGACAACTTGATTTTAAATATTTTTATTTGAACTTGAAATTTGATATTTGAATTTTGAAGTTTAAAATTTAAATTTTAAGAAATTATTTGATTTGAAAGTTGAAATTTGAATTCCAAATTATTATTTTGGATTCTCAAAATTAATATTTCAATTCAGAAAATTATTAATTGAGTTTTAAAAGGGAAATTTTACTTTTGAATATTATTATATGAATCTGAAAATTAACATTTCAATTCTGAAATTTGTTATTTCACTTCAAAAAACTTATTTGATCTAAAAATTGATATTTAAATTTTGAATTATTATTTTTGAATCTTAAATTTATATTTTAATTCAAAAAATTATTGATTGAATTTCAAGGGTTTTTTCTACTAATGTTAACCATAATAAATCATTTTTATAAATAATTATAAATGACAATGTTTATTAAATCTAATGACACTAAATAATTATTGTTATAACATATATTTTTGTATTATATAATTTATATTCTTATATTAGAAGAAATTAATTAAATTAATGTGACATTACTTTAAAATCATTGTAATTACTTGAGATAAAAATTAATGAGTATGTGCAGAATTATTTTTTAATTGAACATAATTATTCACACTCTTTAATTTATAACTTCAAACCTGAATTAAAAATTTGCAAAAATTATAGTGTAGTTAAAATAATTATTTTACTGATTTTAATTTCACGAATTATTATATAATAATATTATCTTTAAAAAATTTGTGATTAATCATCTTTGATAAATATTTTATAGTAATTTTACTGTAATTATGAAAATTAATGTTATGTTTAACAAATTATTGCATTTATAGTTAATAATTACCAAGAAAAAAAATTGCCCTATAATAATTTTTACAAAAATAAATTTTATTATACTATAAATAATGTAATTAATTGAATAATAATTTTTTAAAAATTTGTGTAAGAATTTACTTTCTAATAACAATTTTTAGTTCATTATTTATATTTTAAAAATAAATATTTGAAATATTTAATCATTTATGAATTATGTATTAATAACTTGTGAGTAACTAAATAGCTAGTTTGTTAAATATTAAGAAGTTATTACTTATTTAAGCAATTGATAATGAATATTGAATATTTGTAATGTATAGTTTATAATTTAAATATATGTAAATTTCATCATTAATAATTAAATGATTATCTAATTATTTAGTACTTGAATTGTTTAAAAATCTAAAAATTAAGAAAATAAGGCATGAAAAAAGTTTTGGAATTGCAGCTTAATTTGTAAGGAAGTTGCAACTTCAAAACTTATCCCATATTGTTTGTTCTTCATTCCTATTTTGAACACTATATAAACAAGGGGGGTATGCCCATCAAATTTCACATTAAAAAATTTGTGCACATGGGATGAGCTAATCAAAAGGTTGAACCCAAAACAAAAAAACAAATAATGCATAATTCTAAAATACTTACCTCCCCAACCTATTTATCTATCTAGCTAGGTAGGTACCTAGTTTGACCTACCCATCTAGGTTGACCTATGTACCTACCTACCTAAGTACCTACTTATATGAATAGGTATTTATCTTAGGAAGGTAAAACTTACCTACTTATTTTTTTACCTAAGTAGGTAGGTAAAGATTATAGGCACCTATTTATGTACTTACCTAAGTACCTACAACCCAATATTAATATTTTTATTAAATTATGTTTATGCCACATGGCACATTTACATTGGGCCATGTGTCATAATATAAGATCATTCAAGTATTTGAATTGAATGTCTTAGATTATTTCAAAATAATAATAATAATAATAATCATCATCATCATCATAAAAATAATCATATATTAAGACACGTGGCAGCACATGATTTGCCTTTAATTGTGACCAAAATAGTTGCATTTTAATCGCATGTGACAATACGTATACAATGGTGTCAAAGGATGAAATGTATTTGTTGATTTTTTCTTTCATACAATACCTTTTGTCATTTGCAACTAATTTATCACATGCGACTTGTCTTAGGCGACTAAAAAGATTTTAGTTGCAAAATGTTTCTGACGATTAAAATTTAGTCACAAATAATAGTCGAAAATACATGTTTTTCTTCTAGAGTTTAGGTTTTTGGAATTTATTTTTTGGAATTCGTGTCTACTTTTAAACATATATCACATGTTGAATCCCTATAAAACATTTTGAGATGCAATGATATTGAAAAATACATTGAATCTTCATGCAAATTTGAGACCATAATCATCATTGCATTTCAAAAACCCATTATCATATGTTTGGTGTATATTTATTAAATTTCATGATTATGTACATATTTTATCCAAATTGAATTTTTTAATCCATATTTTTTATATGTCACATTGATGATTTTTTACCATATGTTTATGACATTTGAATAAACTACTCTTTGTCCAAAGTTCAATGTGATGCAAAAAGTGAACCACCTTATTTTACAACTACCCCACAAAAAGTCACTAACAAAATGATTTAGGAAATTATTAACCAAGCAACACATGAGGGAGAATCTCATGGTGAAAAGGCCCAAGGCAAAGTAAATCAAAATTGAGAGTAAAACTTATGGCCTTTTCTTATAGACTCAAATGCAACAATTTTTTTGATGATCATAGACATAGGTCAAAAGGTTTTAGAAGTGGAAGTGAACTTTAAGGTACCTCATGGGGATGTTGTAATTCTTAAGGTTCCTAAAGAAGGGAAAACCTACAAGGAACAAATCCCTAAGGCACCTAAAACATCTAAAATCACAATTATTAGCAAAAGCAAAGAAGTTTGCATTGGAATGGAAATTGGTCCTCAGTTGAATAAAACCATGGATGCCAAAGTTTACGTTGCATCATTTTCAATGTTTAACAACTCCACCTTCCAACCAACTAATGCCAAAGTTAACAAATTTGATGGAACTTGAACATTGATTTAAAAATGTGACCTTTCATCCTTGTTGAGCAAAATTTGATTTTGTTATCAATACAACTATTGAAACCATCAACCTTTTTTGGGACCCACTAGTGGTTCATCAAATGCTCAAAAGATTTGAAAAACAAACATCACCTTATTGAGGTTTGTTTTGAAAAAAATGCAATGAAGGATGAGGAAAGTCAAGCATGAGGCCAACATAAGGATTATGTTTCAATCCAAGTTGTTCAAATCTTTCATTAAAGATTAAATCTCAAAGAATGAAATGTGGCACTAGATAATGTAATTTGAAATGCATTACAATATGCATGGTGTCATTGATAGTAGGTATCATTAATGGTTGGTGCAAACCTTATTGTGTAGCCATGCCTTTGAAAGGTGGGTGATGGAAAATGTAAACCATTCATTAGTTTAGGTTACATAAACTGGAATAATTTCAAGTTAATGGTCAAAGAGATGTTTGTTTTGAATAACCTAACTTTGAAAGGTGGAATTGCCTTGATGGAATTGAAGCAATGCAAGTGTCATGGATTGATGACGTAGTACATTGAACTTTAAAATTTAATGTTTTAAACTACATGTGCCAATGAAAGATAAATATGCCAAGAAAGCATCCTTTCCCCATGGGTTGTGGCCTTGGGGGCACAATTTTATCTTTCAACATAAGGAGGTGTTCAACACTTGCAATGAATTTATTGGGTTTGCTAAGTGCTTGAAAAAACCTTATATTTGGGAAAGATTTGTTAAAATTGGAGGTGACCGTAAACGAAAGGATCAAGGTAGCAAACATAAATGGGGGTGAGAAGGCTATCATTATTTGGTTTTTTTATTTTTAAATTAACCTTTGGTCTCAATGTTTTATTTATTTTTGGATGGGGCATTTGGTCTGGTCTTGAAACCAATTTTTTGGATTGATAAAGCTTTTGATTTCAGTCATTTTCAAAAAGAATTAAAGTTTATCCAATTTTTAAAAGATTTAATTACATTTTCATTGCACACAACTAACCCCAAAAAATGTAATTAGTTTGTTCAACAATTGCACACATTCCAAGATTAAAATTAAGTAATATTATTTATATATAACCAATCAAATGGAATAACTTGTTTAAAATTTTATATAATTTCCAATCAAATTATAAGTTCATATACCTAGAAAACGTAAACCTTTTAAAAACATGGAAACACCTTTGGTTTAGGTTTTAATTCAATGTTGAAAATGGGTTAATTTTTCAATCAAGTTTCAATGGTGATTCTAAAAAAGCTTGGAACCTCTAGTCCCAAAACCTTAAAATTTATCCTTGTAATTTTACTTGAACTTATTAAAATCCAAAAAACCTACCAACACTAGATGAGATATCTAATAACAATAAAATATTTTGCCGCGACTTGAATAAGAAACTATGGAAAGACCTAGGGAAAACCAAATGTTACAACTACAAAAAATTAGAACATTGGAATTTTGTCAAATTTTAAATGGTTCAAAATCATTTGTAGGTATTAATTATGAAAGAATTAATGAGCCCATTGAAGTGCAATCAATAATGTGAAATAAAAAAAAACACGAGGATAAATGTGGGTAAGATGTTTCAAATGGGGAACTTGTGGAATCATTAAAGACTTCATTATGTAATCAAGAAGGTTTTGGGGTTCACATCATTTTATGAAGGGTTAATCCTAAGTTAATTTCTTTAACAAACTGAATTAGACCCATGCCCTAGTACCTTGGCCAATTCAACACTAATCATATATTTTTTAAATGTTAAAATTCTCAAAAATTATTTCTTTAAAATCAAAAAATATTGTGAAGGATAATAGTGAATATTTTAAAAATGAAATTTGTTAAAATGAAATTTTCATAATTAATTAGATATTTGATGGACAAGTGTTGAAATGGCCAAGGTACTACGGTAGTATTGGGGTGAGTTTAGTGAGGGCAATGATAGAACTAAAACAACACACAAAGTGGTTGAACAACTAATTTTTATTTTATTTCAACTCATTTTTTGAATAAAATTTGCAAAAAAAAATAATTCATTTAATTTGCAAATGTATTGTTTCATGATGGGATGTTATTTTGAAGACTTGGAATTCATTCCAACTTCTTGTAAAACTTGAATGAACATTTGGAACAACTTGAAATATGAATGCAAGATTTGAGAAATTTAGATTTTTTTATAATTTAAAAAAAGGTTTTAATTTAGATTAAATGTTTCAAAAACTAAGGGAAAGTAAACTTTACATGAGCTAAGGTGAAAGAAAATTGCATGATTGGAAAACAAGTCCTACAATATATGTGTAGTTATTGGGATTAAATTGTAATTAATCCAAAGGAAAAGGAGAAAAGAAGCCAGATGGGGTTGATAAGGCCAATAATGATAAAGTTGAATTGATCATGATCCCTTCAAATTGGCAAACTTTTAAGTGAGTTTATTTATGGTTCAAATCATAGCCAAACAACTTAATAACCTCCTTAAGAAGAAGAGTGAAAGGTTTTAAGTGAAATGGATAATTTTAAAAAAACATTACAATAATGAAAAGGATGACTCTCAAGCCATGTTCATGTTTGAGTTCTTAGACTTCACATGATTTTGTGAATGCATCATGACACAAGTGTTTTGTGTTTGGGTGTGTTGATGTGGTTTATGTTGACACAATTGCACATCACCTTACTTGGGAAGGATACTTTCTAAAGCAACAAAACTAAGTAAAGTGTTAATACACAGCCCACTCCTTGATAAGAAAGTTGGCAATTGTAATCTATTACTTCAAGCATTAATAAGTCCATACTTGGTTACTAAAGGCAAATACGACTAATTTTTTTGCCAAGTGTGTCATTGGAATTCCCCAAAACACAATTGTCATAACAAGTAGTGGTGGTGATGGTGTGAGTACATCTTAGGACATGTGAGTTTAGGTTCACTCATGAATTGGGCTAGGTTCACTCATGAATTGGGCATTTGCATGAATATTGCCAAAGTGTGAAATCATGTAGAAATGGAAATAGTAGGAAAAACTTTTGTGTGTGAAACAAAATGAGTCCACAGTGAAATGTGCATGAGGCAAATAAGTTGGAACATAGGGCTAGTGGTAATAAGTGAATCACCACCTTGTGAGTGAATTATTTAAGCATGAGAAAATGCACATTTGGATTTTGATTGGCAATTGTGTTCATAAGGCCATACAACATAAGGCATGACATTCTAATTAAGTGGGGACACTATGGTGAATAAACCATGAGTTGGTCATAAGCTTATGTTTCATGGGGCAAGTTTTGAACACACATTTGTGTGCTTGTGTTAAGTGTAATGTTAGGTTTGGGTGAGTGGGTGGGTGGGCAAGCATGCAGGTAGGGGCATTAATACAAATGTCTTATGAAAGGTTAAATGTTTAGTTAGGAAGTAAAGAGGTTTTGTTGAGAAGCAAAAGTTTAATAAAAAAGTAAAAATGTTTTACCAATAAATAGAAGTTTAGCTAGGAAATAAGGAGGTTTTGTCAAGAGGTATAGGTTTAACCAATAATAGATAAAGGTTTTGTTGATACGTAGAGGTTTCATTATGAAATAAAAATGTTTTGTTAAAAGGTAGAGGTTTAACCAAAAAGAAAAGGTGAAAGTTTTGTTGAAAAACATAAATTTAATCAAGAAGATGTAAAAGTTTTGTTAAGAGATAAAATTTTAACCAACAAATATATAATTTTTTATCAAAAAAAAAAGGTTTAGTTAGGAAGTAGTGAGGTTTTGTTGAAAAATAGAAGTTTAACTACAAAAAGATAAAAGTTTTACCAAGAGATAAAAGTTTAATTAATTAAAAAAATACCATGTTTAACCATGAAAATATAAAAGTTTTGTCAATAGCTAAAAGTTTAGCTAGAAAGTTGAAAAGTTTTGCTGAGAGGTAGAGGTTTAGTAAAAGAAAAAAGAAGATTTTATCAATATAATTGATTTAGCAAGAAATATAGATTTTATTAGGTGAAGGTTTAGGTAATAAGAAAAAGGTTTCTCCCATAAATATATGTTTAGTTAGGAAAAGATAAAAAATAGGTAGGTGAAGGGGTTGGTTGTTAGTTGATAAGTAAGCTGAAGATGTAAGTCAATAGGGTAGGTAAGTGGGAGGGTAATATGGATACTAGAGGTTAGGGTTGGAAAAAGAATCGTCAAAAAAAACTCAATGTCATCAACCAAAAAGGGTTGATTATGATACAATGTTGGTTAACATAAGATGAAAAGTTGGATGAAAAAAATGCAACCCATCCAATGTTAGTTAACATAAGATGAGGAGTTGGATGAAAAAATGCAACCCATCCCATGGACAAAATGACCAATTGGTGCATTGGTGAGCGTTAGTGATCACACGAATGATAATTTTTTTCAATTTTTTTTTTGACATTATGTCATTGGCTAACATCTGAAGATGCAATTAGCATTAAATGACAACATTTTTAAAAAGCCTATCTACATAGAGAGAAAACAAGATTGAAAAATGCTACCACTATAAAATCAGAGTCCAAATGTGATGAAAAACAATATTGTGACAAAATATTCCCCTTAAAATTAAAATATTTTGGGGCCATTTTGGCAAAAATTTGCACCCAAAAGAAAAATGCTGGATGACACCTTCTACAGAAGGTCCATTGTTTTGTTTTTCAAATTTGTGAGGTAAGTGGGGTTGGAGATCATCCACAAGAGGACTTAGCCAAATTTGGCTAGAGCTCAGAGAGAAAAGTAGAAAATCCTAGGAATTTTGCTATGTTTTGGCTACATGTTAGAACCAATTAGCTATCTACACATGATGATTTCAAAAAAATTTCCCCTTATATTGTGGCAATTTTGGGACTTTTTTTTTCCAAAAAAAGAAAGCCTTTGTATCTGTAGCACTGGTTTGTTTATATATATATATATATATTATATAATATAATATAATATTTTTATTTTTTATTTTTTATTTTTGGGTCACCAGGATGCAAAAAATCATTAAAAAAAAAAACAAAAACACTTGTAAGGTTCCATCTAAAGGCCAAGGGTCCAATTTATGGCTCTCATCCAATAGGATTGCTCCATTTCGTTGGACCTTGAACCTTGTATGCTCATCTAAAGTGGCTCCCCCTTTAGAGCCACTATACATGAGGGACAAAGGTTCAATGAAATAGAGCAATCCTATTGGATGAAAGCCATAAATTGGACCTGTGGCCTTTAAGATGAGGGTGAAAGACCAAAAAGTGGCAAAATTGAGGCTAAACCTACATGGCACCATTTTGGAGTGAAAATCAATTGGTTTGGACCCAAAAAGCCAAAAAAAGAGCTCAAAAGGAGAGCTCATGATTTAGAGAACCAAGCTAAGGTCCAACAACTCAAGGATTCCATTGGCTTCAAATGAGTCCAAATTTGTTCCTAGGAATTTGGACCATAGACATGCATCTAAAGTGGGCATTAGTGTATTTTGAAGTGGCAAAATTGAGCAAATTGGAGAGACTACTCTCCATTCACAGATTCATTGATTTCATTCCCTTAGCAAATTTACACAATTATGGTGAGAGGTTGATGGAGTATGGATCCTGGTTCATTTTGTGTCCATTTTGCCCACCTTCTTGAGTGGCCTGCTTTGGAGGGGGAGAAGTGAATGCAATTGTGAATGAGTGGGGTTAAGAAAGAGCACACATGCCCACAATCACACTCTCTCTCCAACTTGAAGTTATCATGGAGCTACTAGCTACATTGACTCTGTCCAGATTGTGACCGAAATTGATCAAAACTCAACTTAGATCTTGAATGCTGTTGGCAGTGTTGAATGATTGAAGGTACAGAGGAAAAAACCCGCATAAAATTCTCGATCATCAAGCAAAAGGAATTTTTAATAGTTTTAGTCACAAATTGCACCATTGGTTTTCTTTTTGCATTTTTTGTGGCAATTGTTGTTGCTTTGTCCTAGTAAGGTCTACTGTAGATGTGTTTTTTGCAAGGGTACTTGAAACCCAAATTGTTGATTCATGGGGGAAAAGAAAAAGAGGTTCACGAAACTGAAATTCTGGTTTCTGTTGCAAGTTTTTGCAAATGTTGGAAGTCTAGCTCAATCAAGCATGCAGGATGCAGAAAGGACTTGGGTCTCAGCATAAAAATTATGAGGAAGTTTGATATGGGTTAGAGACCAGAATTTGCTTCTTTTTTTTTTGGGTGCAATTGTTTGTTGCTTTGCCTAGTAAGTCTACTGTGGATGTGTTTGGAAGGGAACTTGAAACCCAAGTTATTGATTCATGGGGGAAAAGAAGGAGAGAAGTTTTGAAACTCAAATTGGTTTTCTGTTGCAAGTTTTTGCAAATGTTGGAAGTAGAGCCAGCTAGCTCCATCCAGCAGGATGCAAAAAGGTTCTAGGTCTCAGCATCTGAAATTTATGAGGAAATTTGAGATGGGTTAGAGAAGGATTAAGAGGGAAAATAAAGGGGTTGAAGGGTTTCTGAGTATGCTGCAGGCACCCAAAGATCCAGGTTAATTAATTTGGGTGGTTGAAATGGATAACAGATGGACCGCAGATGTGCCAACTGAGGAGTCTGTGCTCCTTGCTTGTGGATTTAGATTTTTGCTGATGATGGGCGTGAGCAAATTCTTCGTTCAGAGGAGTGGGTGCCAAAATCCTGTCATATGTTGATGATTTTACTACCACCAGCTGAAGATGCAGAAAGGCTTTGAGATTGCTGCAAAATTTCAAGGAGAGAGAGACACACACTGAAGGGGAGGAAGACATGGTGAGAGAGATAACAAGGCCAGGCAGAATGATGGGGGAGGAAAAGAAAAGAGGAGCTGAGGAAACTTGGCACAAACATTACATGTGCAAGGATGTGAGGACCCCACTCCCAAGTCCTGGAGGACTTGAAGCGGTTGCCGCAACCACCAGCAGCCATGGCAGTTACTACTCTCTGGACCTTTTCTGAACCTCTTCATCAGCTGAAGAACTCCAGAGGTAATGGATACTGTCATGAATAACAGCAGCATCTCCTTCAAGAGCTTCTCAGAGTCCCCTGAGAACTGGGACCTTGCTATTTCTTTTTCTTATTATTGCCACAAGAACTGAGCTGAACACTTGCTGTAATCTCAAGTCTATGAATGCTGCTGGCTGGCTTCAGAAACAAGACACTTGTTGTTTCTTGAAAGCTGCTCCTTGGATGAGTGTACTATGGTACACCTACCTTGCAGTTCTGTAATGTCCTTGAAACCCTAGAAAAGATCAAAACCCTAGAAGGAGGGAAAAACAACCACCAACAATGGTTGCAATGGTGAGGGGGAAGGTCATTCCCAGTAGTATGGTGAGAAGGGACACCATTTCTGAAAGGCTGTTGCCAGATGTGATACGACAACGGAGTGCATCTCCAACAACTGCTCATGCTGCCATTGGCAGTGGCCGTGAAAGCAGCATCAGCCTCCTGCAGGCTGGCCTGCATGTTACAAAAGCAAGGCAGAGCCAGCGGGAGATCAGTTGGGTTGATTATGAACAACTTCTCAAAGCCAGACCAGATGTGAGGTGCTTGCAGGTGTCAAGATTCACATGTCGGCAGCAGAGGTCCTTCTCTGCTGGTGGAGGCAGTGTGAGCAGATCACCATCTCGAGGTCCTTCCCAACCTGATGTTGAAACTGATGATGCAGAAGAGGAGGAAATTCTTGTTGCTGCAGCTGCTGCAGATGATGATGATGATGATAATGCTGCTGCTGAAGATGTTCAAGGAGATCCAAATGAACGACCACATGTCAGATTCTCTGTTTCTCTTCCAGTACGACCAAGTGAAAGACTTGGCTTCACTCCAATTGGAAGGAAGACAGGGTCCAGGTCGCTATCTCGTCCCTCGTCTGCTGCACCAGTCATAGGTCAATTTCTCAAATACTCTTCTTGTGCCCCCTTCCCATTTTGCCCATCACAGATGTGATTTCATACTCATGCAGGATGCATGTTTTACATGTGGAATTGGATCCAAGAAGCATCCCCCCCCCCATCCAGTCTTGATCAAGAGTGGAAAATTGTTTCAGATTCCAGATAAGAATTTGTTCCAGATAAGAATTTGCTGCTGCTGCAGATCACCGGCGGCGCAGCAGCTCTGTGTCCAGCTCTTTGTGGGGAGCAACAACACCTGAGGTGGGAGCTGAGAGATCCTTCAATGGGGAGCTCCATAAAGAGATTGGGCAGGCAGTGATTCTGACACCAAGAATCCCAGGAGATGAAAGATGGGGAGACCCATCATTTGCTGCTGCTGCTTATAAGGAAGCTCCATCAATCACACAAAAGCTGGAGCAAGAAGGATTAGCAATGCGGGTACCTGATTACCTTGCAAACCTGAGAGGAGAATCTCGAGACACACAAATCAAATGTGTTGTGAGCTCTCAGGGGGTTCCATTGCTGGGTAGCAGTCGCCGCAGTGCATTTGTAAGGACAGTCAAGGCCCTGACTAATATTGATGGCATTGTTTGTGCTGGTCTTCGCACCAGCAAATACATCACAGTCTCACCTAAGGCACGACTGAGCACAGTGATTGTGCCTGTGAATGCCAAGCAATGGCTGTTGCAGTCAATGCGGTTGAGAGATACAGAGCTGCGAGATCTGTTTGACCAGGTAAAAGAATTAGAAACTCCTAAACCCCCATTGCATCTCTCAGAACAGTTCTGAGATTATTAGATGCATGCATTTATGCATGCTTCAATAGTGTATGGTTTTTCAGAGAAACCCAATTGAACACAGTGTTTGTTGTTGTTGTGCTGCTGTGGCTGCTTCTTTCTGTAGGTGGATTTGGTACCTCAGCTTGCAGCTGATCATATCCGACAGGTGAGGGCGGAATGGGAAGCACTTGAAGCAAAAGAATTGCAAGTGCCTGCAGAAGTGGATACACTTGTAAAGGACCAAGCATTGCTGGCCACAGTAAGGAGACTGCTTACACACTTCATTGAATCCCTCATTTTTGTGCCACCCGGTGGTGACCCAAAGACAGTAGATGAGAAAAAGGATCGAGCATCATCATCATCATCAGCAGCAGCAGTAGCAGCAGCAGCAGAAAAGAGTGATGATGAAACCAACATAGAGAGAGGGAGCTATGAGCCAGCATCATCATCAGAGGGGATGACAACGATGATGATGCGTTCTACTCCCACCACAGGAAGGTCATTGTCTCGTAGTTTTTCAAGGATGTTCCAGGTACTTATGGGATTGTTTGTTTGTTGTTTGGTACAAATCTCCAATACTCTTTTTTCCTCTGCAGTAACTTGTGTATCTCAGAGTACCTATTTCCTGAGGGATTTTGCACTATGATTGATCTGCAGGGCTTTGAGCATGATCAAGAAGGGGGATTGTCACCAGTTTTTGGAATGGGTGCGAGTCTCTGTCGTTTGTGTGGCCAAATCAAACCACGAGGTATTGGAAGAGATAGTCATTACCTATCTCCAAGTTTTCAGCAAGGTCCTCTCCCAGACTCACCATTGTTTCCTGTTGACAACCGTTCTGAGAGGCAGCTCTCGATCACTCAGGTATCAATCAACTGCTCCTAGCCCCATGTATGCATTGATGTGTAGGTACTTTTAAGAAAGAGATTGATTTGATCATCATCATCATACACATGTTATAGCTTTTTCTTTTCTTTTTTGCTTTGGTACCTATCTAGAGAGAAGAGGGAGATAGTGGCAGTATTGGAAAGGCTGCTCAGGATGTGCATCGCATGGGGAAGAGGGTAGAGTAGCTGTTGGGCCTTGAGTCGATGGACCAAAAGCCAAGCTACAGTCCTAATGACAAGCGCTGGTTTACAGTGCTGTTTCCAGCTCTCCAGGTCCACTCACTCTTTCCCCATCTTTCTTTCTTCACTGATGATGCTGATGATGAAAGACTCAGTTCTTTCTCACATTCTTCTGTAGTCTTGGAAGATTCTCAACTTTCTTCACTGATGATGCTGATGATGCTGCAGCTGCTGGTGATGACGATGACGATGATGACAGAGGTCAAACAGAACAAAAGATTTGAAGCTCCTGGCAAACCTTAGGCTCAAACTGATTGGATGATTTATTGACTGTCGGTATTGATCTGTAGCCAGGGAAAAGGGAAGATGTGCAGCTGCTTGGGGAGTGGCTCAAACATGCAACCCAACGAAACCAATGTGAGGATTCAAATGGCCACATTTCCGATGTGGATTGTGCATTTGTCTTGAATTCCGTAGCGTTCCTGGAAGTTGTGCGCCAGGTACAAAACAAAGCTAACATTATAATTTCCATTGGCAGGAAAAAAAAAAGCTTATATATGCATACTTCTTTGGTGAAGAAAAGCACAGCCCAAAAAAAGAAAAAACTTTGGACCATTGTCTTTGATAAGTAAGCATGATGGGTGCTCTGTATCTGTTGTGTTTCTGAGATTGGTGGATAGCTTTCATGCCATGAATTGGGGTACTTCAGGTGCGTCTACAATGTGAAGAGAGGGGTGACATGTTGCTGTATGTATGGCGACAACTTCTCCGTATATTCAGCCAGGTTCTTATTCTCCCGGGTTAGCTTCTGTGCTTCTCCATGTGTGAAAACTGTTTGTGCATTCCTAAGTTGGTCCTGCTGCAATTTAGAATATATATTATGGTCTTTCCATGTGGTTGTTTTTTTCTCTGTCAAAAAAAAGAAAGAGAGAGAATGATGGGGTGTTGAAGAATTTATTCTTCTTTGTTTTGTGTCTTAGGTGATAGTTCGTGCAGAGCCAAAGCTAATAGCCATGGAACTGAATGTGAGTCAGTTAAGGGAAACTCTATCTGCTGGCAAGCAACAGATTGCAATGATTTTGCAAGAAGTAGCCATTGCAACTAAGCAATGTGAGGTTTTGGAGATGGTGCTCAAGGAGAAGGAGCTTCAATGGTCCAAGTTGAAGCGGTGCCGTTTGTGTCTGGGTGAAAATTCGACTACCCAATTGCGTGAGATATCACTCCAACAAGGTGCTGGTTCAGGTACAGGACGTAGTACATCTGAGCTAGGAGACGCAAGCCTGGATGCTGCTTCACTGAAGAGTAGTAGTACTACTGCCAAGGAAAAAGGTACTAGATCTGTAATGGAAATCTCTCCAGAATCAATCAAACTCCCATTTGAAGAGCATGAGGTAGGTACTTTGAAGCACGTCCTTTTGCTGATGATAAACCCTAACCCCATGGCTCTGATACTGGAATTGGTATTACTCTGGCTTGTGTACTATGCCCAGGGCATGAGGATGAGAGAACAGGAGGAGTAGATCAGATGGATGGCAGTGGTGAACAGTTGGATCGACACCAAGGGGATGATGGTGCAGAGGCTGCAGAGGCTGCTGGTCTAATGGCAATTACTGATGGTGCTGCTGCTGCTGATGGTGAGATGGTGAGTGAGCTCATGGTCAGTAGTGGAAGCAAACATGCTTATAAACCAGGTGTGATTTCGCAGGGATTTGCACATGTGGATGGGCTGCATGTGGATGTGGGAGTACAGACAGATCCAGACATGAAGGGAAGAACGCCCTTCTTTGCAATCCTACAGAAACCCACAAGTGCACCAGGAAGGATGATGACTGTGGTAATCGAAGAGTTTTTGTTGGCAAGTGGTGTGGTTCACAGAGACCGACAAGAAGGGGAAGAGGAAGAAGGAGCTGGAGATCAGTCGAAAGATCAACTTATGGGGTCTGAAGACAGCAGCACTGTGGATACTGACAAAGGCAGCGATGCTCGAGATGAAGGTGAAGGTGGTAGAATGAGCAAGTCATCTTTTAAGGCCCTGGCTGCAGACACTATTGATATTCTGGAGCAACTACCTGATGTAGATACTGACATGGCTGAGAAGCTCCAAGGTATCATTGCAATGTTTCAACGCTTGAAAAGCTCAACGAGAAGTGTAGGTGCAAGTGGGGATGATGAAGGATCTGATACAGATGGGGATGAAGCCGACAGTTCTAGACGAAAAAGCAAATTGAGGTTAGTTAGTAGTTTCCATGAGTCTACAAAACAATCAGAAGAAAACTTGTGAAAAATCTCCAACGTCTGGTTTATTCTCTACCTGAAATGAAGTTTTGGGTGAGAATAGTAGAAGAGCACAAGTCTGAATTTCTGCATCTCCTTTGTACAAAATGTGACAATAGGGGTTGGAGCCAATTGAGGAAGGGAATGGAGAACAGCAAACAGCTTTCTGATAAATTTTTCTCCATTGCTAAAGAGCTTATGACCAAGCAAAAGAAATTACAAACCAAAGGGTACTATACATTGACCTCTCTCTCTCTCTCTCTCTCTCTCTCAAAACAGTTGATGAACTTTGGTGTCTCTTCTTCAGGTCTAAATGGGATAAGATGACCCACAATCACTTCCTTTGCCGTATCTACATAGTCTTGAAAATGGACAACTATAGGGTTGACATGGCAAATTGGGATTGATTGGTTTGTGCATTTTATTTTTTCTTCATTGATTACATTGCTTAAATTGTACTGAAAAGCACTTATTATAGTGATAGCGCTACTTAAATTGTGCTTAAAACCACTGGTTCCAGTGGTTACATTGCTTAAGCAGTGCTTAACAGATGCTTTTGAGTACTCTACGATATGCTCATTAGATTCATTTCAAATTTATCTTATTGTTGTAATGTTATGTTACAAACATTGTTGTAAAAACACAACACACATTTTCATCATTAACTTAATTTATCACTTTAAAACATGTAAAACAGAAATGGTTACGAGTTGGAGTGGGTAGTTTTATTACATCCCTTCTTCTTCTTCTTCTTCTTCGTCATGATGCACATATGAAAGTTTTGTATATTTTTGATAACCCAGTTCTTCATCATCATGATGTGAAAGTATATGGGATTTTTTTTTCTTTTTTCCTGCAATTTGATTAGGACCAAGCCGAAAGACCTGCCAAATGTTCCACTAGGATTTTCAAAGATGATGAAAGTCAATGTAATTCCCAAGGCTGTGAAAAGCTTCAATGATCGGCAGGTTCAATCTTTAAAACTTGACTCAGCATGATTGAAGTGAACTTTGACAATGTATGATATACTTAAATGTCATAAAATCTGGTCTTAACTTGGACCAGCATTAAACAAAAAGACAAACAAACTTGTCATTGTTTAATTTTGACAGATGATAGTGAAGGAAAAAATTAGAATAAAATCTAGAGAAAAGCTGAAGGAACTTCTCCTCAGCAGAGTACCACAATATTAATCACAACTGCACCCGGGCTTCTTTTTAAAACTGTGAGAGTTGGGGGTTGTGATTATATTGCAGCTTTTGAAGCTTGTTGAAAGCATTTACAGTGCAAAGATAATTGCAGATGCTGTGGATGATTCTCAAGAAAATGAACGACAGAACATGTGCGAGTTTATGTATGATTTCATGCTCAATTCATATGGGCTCAAAGGATTGGCAGAGTCAGCTGTCCATGGAGTATTCAAAAGAATCAAACAGCTAATGATCACTAAGGCCATTGATAAACAGCATCGGGTACATAAGCAGCTCATCATCATCATTATCTTCTTCTTCTTCTTCTTCTTCTTCTCCAGCTCCTAAATTATTTTTATGTCTTCTCCTCTTGATGCATTGTTATGTATGTACCCATGCACAAGTTGCCTGAGGAAAGAAAAAACTTTTTTAACTGAAAGGATTTGGACTAGAACTTAGATCTGTTGAGAACTGTGAGTATACATCAGAACCAGTTCTCAGATTTTTGAGAACTGCAGTTACTACATGAGAGGACTGATTGTTTGCTTAACTTTTTGGGGAGAATCGCAGTTGTGTATCTTTGAGAACCTGTGGTTATGAGCTTCCATTTTTCCATAACCATCCACCCACCCAACACGGGTGTTGCCATTTTCTGAGCTAGTTGTTGCTGCTGAAGCATTGACTAATTAATTGATCATCAAAGACATTCACGGTGGGATTGCAAATTTAATAATATAGTTTTGTTTTGGTTTTTGTTTTTTGTTTTTTTTGGTTTTTGGTTGTTGGGTTGCAGCTGCGGTTATTTCAAAGGTTCTGCAACTATGATCCACTGAGAGGGTACATGGAGGCAGAGCTCTATCTCTACCTCAAGACTCTTGCTAAAGCAGAGAGCAAACTAGGTGTGCTTCTCCCAGCTGCTGATGCAGAAGATGGTACCAACTTCCTCAACTGTGCCCAACTGGAATTCCTTCTAGAGGAGCCCAGCTTTGTTGCCCAGTTCCGAAGTAATAAAGACATTGCTTCAGGCTTTCTTCAACAAGTTGCTGAAGAACATGGAACCATTGAGAAAGCCTCAAATGAGGTAAGAAATTTTTTTTTTGTGGAATTAAATTAAATTACATTAAATTATTTATTAACCTTCAAACCCAAACCCAACCCAGCACTTTTCTTTATTTTTTTTAATAATACCCTCCTTTCAGTCGGAGGGTATTGTTTTGCTATCCAATTTATAAGTTAGATAAATAACATGTATTTAATTAATTTTGGATTAAATTGTTAATTTTTGAACTTTTTAAATTTGATGGTTAGGATCAAATTTTCTGAACAAAACATTAGAATTTTAATTTTTTTTGTTACATCATTTAGTGAGACAAAATATCATTAATATATATATATTTGCATAAAGATGGTGATCCCCAAATCAAAGTTTCTTTTTTAAAAATTTCAATCTCCAAATGATCATTTGTTAATTTTGAACTTTTCAAAAGTTGAAAATTAACTAAATGCATGATAAATGTTACTATTTACTCTTGTTTATTTATAAAATATGATGATTTTAACAATTTCATAAATATCTAAACGACATTGCGAAGAAAATAAACATCCTTTAATTATATTTTCAAACAACTTGTTCATTTCTACGATTCTTTCAATTTTTTTCCTCCTATTTGGACAGGTGCAAAAGATTACAAAATTGAAGGAAATCACGAGACTTGACTTTGATGTTCTAATGGAGATGATTATTGAAATCAACCCTCACAAAGTGGGTATTATCAATCTTGCATTTTGTGGAGTTTTTGCCCTTTTTTAAATTAAAAAAATTCTTATGACAATTGGATGTTTTAATAATTTAATAATTTTCCGGTGTTCACTCATATGTTGTCAAAATCTGAAATCTCTATAACTCTATCTATTATTGGGTAATATCTCAATATTCCATTCAGCTTGACATTAAATCATAATTAAGTAATGATCAAGAACACCTTTATTTATTCATGTATTTATCTATTTATTCATGCCATGTTATATATATGAGGTAGATAATATTTTGTGTATGAGCCTAATATATATTTATATTTATATTCATGTAAAAAAAATTATATATACTTCTTTTTCTTTTTCTTTTTTCAAAATTTATGAAGATCACCATAATGGTTAATTAATTTCAGGAGGTGATTCGAAAACCAAGTAAAGCTAAAGTGGCACCTAAGGTCATACCTTTGACAAAAGAGGAGGTCAGATTTTTCCATAAATTTTTTCTTTAAAAACTCTTCATTTCATCATTCTTTGTTTGGTGCAAAATTTGGTTCGATGAAAGTTTAATCAGCATAATGTTGTTCAAAATGATAGTTTTGTTTAGGCTAAATCCTTAGAGTGTGAGCATTCTCAAAATAAGCTGCTTTCGACGAGCTGATAACCAAGTCTGGCCCTGTAGTATGGGAATGTCACACACCCGTAGTCTTTAACCTTGGGTTTATCTTGGGTAAAGCATAAGGCAAAAGTTATCATAAACATAAGTCGATCATGAGGCATAGGAGTGGGAGGGTTTTCATATCTAGTCCTTAAGAGCGAAAGAGATCTTGCGTTGTCCATACTTAGGCATAATTCTTTCACACTCTTAAAGAGCAAGCCATAATATCCCTCCTCCTTTCTAAGAGTGATATTCATGAATATAATAACGCACCCTCCAAATACACTAGGAACTTCCTCTGACTGGTTTATTTTAGATGTTGTAAAAGAATGAATAAAAAGAGCTAGGAACTTAATCAATCTTCATGTAATATGTGTGATTAGCCAGTGCTCTAATGATCATTATAATTTGTCGACATATTATTAGAGTTATCTGTAAAGTAACCCTGTCTTTGGGCCTCCTTTCAGCCCCCTATCCCCTCTTTCAGTGGTATCCACAAAGTAAAGACATTTTATTAAATCTCATTTTGAAATGCTGCAACTCAGTACGAAATGCTAGAGGAACTCAGCATTTCCATGCACGAGGTTTTCGAGACTAATTATAGTAGTTGTACAGTTAGGAGCAGTGAAAATATATGTAGCAGCAGTGGAGGCGCTCAGGAAAAAAGGAAAGAGAGGATGAAACTCAGTTTACCACCAAAATTAATGGTTTTCTCAGTTTCATCCCCTGTTGTTGTTGAATGCTAATGCACTTTTTTTTTTGCAGGTTTTTTAAAAATCTCACCCTGTGTATGACCAAACTCAAGGTTCTTGTGCTGTGTTTTTCTTACTTTACAGATAATTCCATTGTGTATTTTGGGGTTTTGAACATGTTTTTTAGGAAGTGGAGCTGGAGAATCTCTTCATAGCTGGTGATGCAAACCAGGATGGTGTGTTAACCTTGAATGAGTTCCGGGAAATCGTGAGTTCAGCTGATGCATCTGTCTCAGAGACAAATGCATTGCGCATGTTCAGAGAGACTGTTACTCTCATGCCCGATGGTGGCGACAGCATTAGCCCAGCTGCCTTTGCAACCGTCGCACACGCTCATGGCCTTAAAGCTCCTGCAACAGTTGTGTTTGGACTTCTCAAGAAGACATGGTTGCAGGTATGTAATAATATTCTCCATGCACCACAAGAAGTTTGATTTTTGTGTGTGATTAATTCTAGGGTTTAGGGTTTAAGTTCAATTAGTAATCTCTTACATCTTGGTTCACATTTCAACACTGAAAAATTGAATTCTCAGTCCTCAATTCTTGTCAATTGGGAATGGAACTAATTTTTTTCAAGCTACAACTTTGACATTGGTGGTGTGTTGTTTGTTTATATATGTATATATATAATCCCCCCTACTCGATTTTTAGATCCAAGATGATGTCAATGAGGAGAAGATGAGAGAAAAGCATAAGAAGAAAGAGGCTGAAGAAATGCGAGCTTCCTTGAGGGAGATGTTCAAGGAGAAAAACGATGTGAGTCGAGCTGTGCAAACGTTCCGAAGCTTTGTTCTCAAATTCTGTGGTAGCCCTGATCATGATCAGCCTGAGATCAATGTGCTGGAACCACCATTAGTTGAACAACAAGAGGATCAGGAGCTACCTCCTCTTGAAGAACCTCTAGGTCAAGAGGAGGAGGAAGGTGGATGATGAGCACATGAAGATGCCAATATCAATACATATCTATAGTGATGTCTATCTATCTATGTGAGATCTTTAAACCCACTTATAGTCTTACCTATCCACCTACATCTCAATCAAGAGGAGGAAGTTGGGTAATAAGCCCTTGAAGGCACACATACATTTATGGACTAATTCCATGTGTGGTGAATTTCATTCTTTAACATAACTCAAAACCCTAAACCCTTCGATGCATGAAAGGTACAATTCATTTGGACTTGGACTTTCATCCGTTCAACATGGATGAAATTGATCACATGAAGAATTTGGTCATATGGATGAAATGGATACCAATTTTGTACCTATCCACCTACCTTTCAATCGAGAGGAGGAAGTTGGATAATAAGCCTTTGAAGGCACACATACATCTATGGACTAATTCCATATGTGGTGAATTTCATTCATTAACAAAACTCGAAACCGAAGACCTTAAACCCTTCAATGCATGAAAAGTACAATTCATTTGGACTTGGAATTTCATCCATTCAACATGGATGAAACTGATCACATGAAGAATTTGGTCATATGGATGAAATGGATACCGATTTTGTTTTGCAATGTGGTTGAAATTGTATTTGAAGATGAAATGCTTTACACGAATGGAATTTGTCACGTGGATAATACTTTTTTTTATGGATGACTTATGACCATATGGATTTTCTTCAATATGGAAGAAATCACACATTGATGCAAACAATCTTTATGATTGAAGGATCATTTAAATGAAATAGATAACATGTATGGTGTTGACCACATGGATGGTGACATGATGGATGGAATAAACTCGTAAATGAAAGTGCCCATCATCCATATAATCAAATTTCATGGTTGCTAACATTTTCGTGAGCAAAATTCACCACTTAACCTATTTGCATTCATTGAAAGGGAGTTTAATCCATTTGTTTGATCTTGTTTCATTCATGCAATCAATTTCATCCATGTCTTTGAACATCATTCATATATGCAAGCCATATTATTCCATGTCATCAATTTTTTGTGTGCAAAAATATCATCCATGTCAAGTTTGTCCCAATGCATCATTTCCATCCTTCCATATAGTTTTAATGTCATCCATGTAGAAGTTTTAATTTTGCTTCATAATGTCACCAATTCCATCCATATGCATCCAAATGTTATAATATGGAAAGTTTTAAACCTTTGCTTCATATCATATGTTTCATCCATGCTCAAAAAAGTTTCATGCTCAAGGAGCATTACGAGGGAACAAATGAACATTATGAACGAACATGACCAAGAAATGAACTTGATCATATTATTAATAAATAAGTTTTTAAATAATTTCTACGTAACTAAAAAATAGGCATCCTAGAAGTATTCACCTTCCTGTCATGGCCTAGGATATTTTTGAATATTTTGGGCAATGTCATGTCCTAGGATATTTTGGGATACTTTTGGCAATATCATGGCTTAGGATATTTTTGGATACTTTTGGCAATGTCATGTCCTAGGATATTTTGGGATACTTTTGGCAATATCATGGCCTAGGATATTTTGAGACTAGTATGGTTCAGGGTTATAAAAGGAGATAGTTTGGAGAACAACCCTTCAGCAGATCAAACTGTTATGAACCAACTACAAACAAGTGGAGAATTATAAGACAAGACAAGCTTTATTGATCCATCAACTAGTGTTAATCTGTTGAAGGGTTGTTCCCCAGACTATCTCCTTTTATAACCCTGAACCATATTAGTCCCAAAATATCCTAGGCCATGATATTGTCAAAAGTATCCCAAAATATCCTAGGACATGACATTGCCAAAAGTATCCCAAGTATCCCAAAATATCCTAAACCATGATATTGCCAAAAGTATCCCAAAATATCTTAGGACATAATATTGCCCAAAGTATCCCAAAATATCCTAGGCCATAACACTTCCTAATAATAGAAAAAAGTCCAAATCTTTTGGTCATCATTAAATTACTAGGGACCTATGTAGCTATTGTATAGGTGCTTCCAAACTAGGGATCTAAGGGTCTTTCCTCCTCACTATTTAGGTACCTATAAAGTTAATTAGTAGGTGCTTGCATAGTAGGGATCTAGGGTCTAATGGTTTAAGTGGGGCCAAAATCCTACCCTTCGTACTAGACTAGGTAACTATAAAACTACCCTATAGGTGGTTTTAAAATAGGGGTTTAAGGATTAATGGTTTGGGCCCAAATCCTATCAATCACTATAAACAAGGTACTTACAAAATTTCTGACTACATGTACTTTCAGAGTAGGGATCTAAAAACTTGCATGGGCAACAATGATTCCTACAACACCATATATCAAAATTCAGTTTATATCTCAGTATCAAACAATAGTGACATCAAAAAATTTGTGGCACATAAAATCATAGGATGTGATTTGTTAGCCACATTTCATATTTTCATTTTAAAAACCTCCAAAAACACACATGTTGTAATTGGCAACTATTTGCCACCTACACAAATTAGCACAATAGCATGGTTTGCCAAGCCATTGGCCATGGAGTATTCATAAGGAAAATTTTGCATAGTGAAAAAATGTTGGTTGTAGAATTTGGTGCAAAGGTCCAAATCTGGGTTAAATTGGTTGAGTAATTTATTTTTCATGAAATTAATCGTATTAAATGTGCATTCATCCTCAATGAAACCAAGCACTTGGAGTGTTGCAATTTCAACCAATTCAACAAATTCTGAGATTTTATGGTTGAAAATGGCAGAGGCAAAAATCTTACGCCAAATCTTAATGAGATGATTAAACTCATTCTCTTCTCGCAAAATTTCTTTAGATTGATGCAACATGGTCACCTTGAAAAAAAAAAGTTTGCAAATCAAGGGTTTAACCAAAAAACAATGCAATAACATACTTCCCATTTTCACCCACCTTCTAAAAATACACAAAACAAGACCTTCAACACATTCAAGTGACTATGAAACATCTCTTCTACCTCTATTGGGTTAGTAGCCTAGAATTATGGGTAAACTACACCAAGAATTGTCATTAGTTCGTATTCAAGTTTTGCAATAAGGCCCCGCGTCAATGCACCTTCACATTCATCTTTAACTTTGTTGATGGCCTAATTGAAAACATCCCTGGTGACATGTTGCAAATTTCTAGCAACATCAAGGTGGGATTGGTAAATAGGATATTTCCAATCAACAAAGGAAAAAGAAAAATAAACAACATCGACACTTCCATTTAAGTTAGAAAACCAATTCATAGATAGGTTGTCATTGGTTAAGGCTATAATGGAATTGGAATCATCAAATCCATGATCTTCATACTTCACATACAAATCATAATAGATACAACTCTTGTTGGGATAACTTGACAAATTCCACAAAATCACGTACAAAAACATCCTTGCTATGTGCAATCTTGATTAGTGCATGCACACACTCAAGCGTAGTGAAAATACATGGGATTCCAAGGATGTTCTCAACATCACAAATAACATTCAAGTTTCTCAAAATCGGTTCATTCCTTACACTTTTAGTGTGCATCTTGACAATGAGTGGATGATATTCTGAATGAACCTACTTCAATGGAGATAACATAGAAATCCATTTGGTTTTAATGTTCTTCAACAACTTGTTCCCCTTGGTGTTTAGCAAATCAATAAGCTTTTCCTATAATTTCTTTGGATTATGTGCAAAAATAACATATAAGGCCTACAACATGTTTTGAAGTTGTTGCACCAAATCCAATTATGAAATAGTGGCAACAACCAAGTTTATTTTATAAGCAAAACAATGGACACCAGTCAAAAAGGGGTTGACCTTTTCTTTGAATTGGTATGTAACACCAATTCAATGCCCCTAAGACACATTGTTAATGTCACAACCCCGTTAACTAGCTTGGATCCCAACTCCTCGAGCCCTCATCCACCAAAATTCAGCAAACTTTTAACCATCAACCCGAAAACATTGTTAGATGTGGCAAAAAATCCCACAATTTCCACACATAGGTGGATTGGAATTCTTTTGCAACCGTCAACAACATAACATTGGACTAACAACCACTAAGTGTTGTCAATTGTTGTGACTTCATTTGCAGAAATGTTTATGAAAACAACATATGCAAATGCAAGTTTTGTAATTTCCAACAGTACACCATGCATAATTTTTGTAGTACCCCAACTTGATGAGGCAAACCAATGTTTTTTGGAAACATTATTCACAAACAACATCTTGTACAATGCTTTGAAACCTTTTAAATCAATCATAGGACATCCATGAACAAGAATGTAAAAAATAATGGCAAATTGAACATATTTCCATTTGCGTTTCAAAGATACATCACATTGGAGAAGGTCCACAACATAAGGATGTCAACCAATTGTGTATTACTACTCATTCTTGGCATGCACAAAATTTTTATTCATGTAATATGAACCAACATCCACCCTAGGAATGGAAACTTTTGCTTTGTGATGGCCAATAAGCTTTTGTAGGCTATTTAATTTTAGAGCCAATAATTTTTTTTTACCTTCCACAATTATGCAAATCATGCATCACACCTAAACATTTTTTCTTTTTCATTAGCCACTGATTTAACCCAAGGTAAGTGACTAATCAAACATCCTAAAATTTTTGAGCCCCTTCATATAGTTTCCCTTTCTTTTGATCAAGACCTTGCTTAGATGGAACATTAGAAGTCAAATCACACACAATAATGGGTGGCAATGGTGAAGCAAAAAATGATAAATAGGGAAAAAATTAAAGTTTTTGAAAACTTGTAGATGGGAACATCTCGCTTTAGGTTTTGACAAATAAAGTTGAATAGCAAAATTGAAATCCAAACCCTAAAACGTTAATGTGTAAAAAAAAAAAGGAGCAAACATTGGAGGGATATGGGAATTTGAAGGTTTGATCAAAACCCTAAAACCACAATATGCATAAAACTAGAAGCCCAAGATGAAGTTTCAAGGGATAAAGAAGGTTTGTTCAAAACCCCAAATGCTCTAATAAAAAATAATGGATATGGGTTTTGGAATGTTTTAATTGAAAAAAAATAGTTTGTTTTGTGTTCAAACTTAAGGCCATTTTAAACAAGGGTCTAAGGTCCAACAAAATGGAGCATTCCTATTGGTTCAGAGCCAAAAATTAAACCCAAGGCCTTTAGATGAAGATCTCAAACCAAATGAAACCAAATTGAAATGGTATCTACATGGCTCCATTTTGTAGGGAAATTCAATTGGTTCGGACCAAAAATGGAGCTCAAAGGAAAGCTCACGGTTTGGAGAATCAAGATGTAAGTTAGGGTCCAAGGTTGTCTCTTCCATTGTTTTTCATTATTTTTCATCATTTTCATTGTTTTTCAAATTTTTTTTCACTTGTTCTTGAAGTTGAAATTGTGCAAGAATGGAAAACATTTCATGGATGGAGGAGGACATTGTTGAATGCACACCCATCAATCCATTTTTGAGCACATCTAATGTTGGCACAATTGGTTTTGTAGATCCACTTAAGGTTGTTGTTCAAAGGAGTGATTTTCCAACTATTGGAAATATTCAAATTTTTCCAAAGGTGTTTCAAAAGTGAGGAAAAAAATGTTTTGGTCATGGAGGTTTGAAACATTCATTTTCACAAGTGGAGGGAAATTTGGATTTACAAGAAACCCCTAAACCAACCCTCCTTCTCAAAAAAAGAACAATAGAGAATAATGTAGCTATATTTAAAATGAAAGAGGAAGATGAGGAAGGTGAGAAGGGTGAGAAGGTTGGAAAAAATTGGGCGGATGGTGAAGTTCAACATTTGAATGCACTACAAGGGGAAACGGAGTTTGAATTTACCAAAAATACAAAGAAAGAAAGTAAATTCCAATTTATTGAAACCTTAGAATTTTTTTTAGATCTGATTTTTTCTTTTTTTTCATTATTGAAACTTGGAAATAATGATAGTTTTGAAAGCAAAATAGGCAAAAAAATAAAAATCGAATTGGGCTAATTGGGCCTCTTAAAAGTCCCCCTTCCCCCATTAAAGGTCACCATTTCAACCACAATGAATTTGAACCCACATCTCTTTGGGGGGAAGGAGAGGAATTAACCACAAAACCAACTTTATTTCAAGTGTTGTGATGTGGTTTGCATTTGGTTTGTTCATGTAATCAAATTTGATTTTTTTGTTTCAAGGATTATTTTCAACCCATAAATCAAGGTTTTTGATCTTGATTTTTTTCTCTTTCAGGGGTGGATACATGGGTCAAATTGCACACCCGAATGTTTGCTACATTCTTTGGTTTTTCAAAAATTCCAATTGCTTGCAAATAGAAGTTCAATGTAATTTACAAGTAATAAAAAAATGACAAAATTGCAAATGGGATTTCAGGTAATGATCATCATGAATGTCCTTTTTATGATGCATTGGATAGTTGGTGGCACTAAAATGGAATTGTGATGAAACATGTGAATGCCATTACAAATGCAATTTATGAAATTGTGGGCAATCCATATTTTCAAACAAAATTTAATAGTGGTTTTAAGGATGATGTTAGTAAAAAGCCCTTAGGTAGACTAATCACTCCAAATGAAGTTATAAAACAAAACAAGAGGTAGAAGATTAATGTCCTCAAACACTTTTCAACCATGGCTGAAAATAACATAACAATGTTATAATAATTTGCAAAAATTAATGTTTTATTAAATAATATGGATGTCCAAATTGGATATCTCATAAATAAGCTATAGGTTACATAACATATGAACTTTGAGTCATTCACCACAATTTGACCTAAATTTTGATGTATTTGGGAAGGCAACATTGCCATTTTTCTCAAATGAACTTCAAAGAAGTTTTTTGCTAAAAGTTCATGAGTTGCCATAGCCTCCATCAACATCTTCTTGATTTTTTATTTTATTTTTCTTATTAATATTTTTTCAATGGTTGTTACATTTTCATCTTCACCTTGATGTTTTATGTCCTCCATGTTAATCATATTATCATTCATTATCCCTAGATTTTGTAACCTCTTCATTTGTTTGATTGCTTCTTAAGTCACTTTGAACAAATTAGCTCTTTTGATGTTGCCAAATGTTGAATTTTCTTCTACATATGCTTCTCTTTAAGCCTTTCAAGCCTAATCCATATCAAAGCCATCCGAATTAACAATGCACATGTTATGCATATATATGTAAATCACCACCAAGTTTGGCATGTGGCATAATGGAATGTCTACTTTCTTGAGCAAAATTTTAAACTTTCCTTTCAACATTTTGAAAGCTCTTTCAACTAACATCCTTGTACTTGATTAGATAAAATTCTAGTGTGTTTTGTATTTTAGGAACCAATCTTTCTCACCTTTGAATGAAAAGTAGAACCGTGGGCGCATTGGATAAGTAACATTTCCTATCAACTTGTAAATTAAAAAACTTGTTTTTCATCACTTAATTTCCTAGCTTTGTTTTTTTTGAAAAAAACCCAATCATGAATACTACATGCCTACCCATAATCATAATCCCAATAACTACATTTTGCATGTCACAACCCTAACATTGGGTTCGCAACTAAGTGTGAAGTGCAAGGGCCCATGAGGCCAAGAGAATGTGTTTGGGTGTGAAACACACTCTCACAAATGGGGGAGAGTGCAAGGGATGAAGCCTAATGGCTCCCAAATGCACTCCCACTTTGGGAGTTACATTCGTGCTAGAGTCCCGAATGTTTAGAACCTTGGTTGGAAAGGCAAAAAAACATCAAATTGGACCCCCAACATACCATTGGAAAGGTTTTGAAGTGTAAATGCTTAAAGTGCCTTCGCATTGTTCATGAAGACCTTTTATGCATGAGTTCTGATATAAAAAAAAAGGTAAGAATCAAATTTTCAATTTGATTCCCGATCACAAATCCCGTTAGAGCAAAGGTCAAATAATCTATGATTAATGTGAGATACACCATTAAAAAGATATTTTTGAGGACTATAAAATAGTGCCCTCACATGCTCCAAATAAACTTGATTTGAGGAAAATATGAACGTCCAAAGTTTCAGGACAACAAGAGTTCCAATTTTGGGACTCCCACATGGGAATATTGGGAAAAAATGTCATTTGGATGTAACTTGCGTGGAGAGTCACAAAGTATACTATAGGGAAGGGAGTGGTGCCTCTTCCCAAAGGTTGCAAGTTGTGTAAAACTTGTGCTTGAGGTTGTCCCTATTAAATCCGCCACATCACTTGCATTCAATTTACATTAACCACCCTCTTTCTTTAGTTCTGTAGGTTGATTTCATCTTGAATTCTTATTTGTGAGTTTGTCCAAGTCCCATCCTAGAGCTCCAACACCATGGCCTCCTACCCCCGAAATGTTACAAACTAAGGAGCATGCCCTGACTCTCTTCTTTTTTCGTTGTTTCATTCTACGACCCACATTTGGGTCTTTTAAGGAGTTTGGGGGCCCGTCATTGATTTCCAACTCCTTGAATTGATGTGGAGTAGAAATTTTTTTGACAATAATATGATTTGGGATTTACCCTAGGTGCAACAATTAGAACATGACTACCATATATGGCACCTAGGATGTAAGGAATTCCATGTAAATGTTCAAAACCAATGATAATTTTTTTGATTTTGTTTATAGTCAATTGAAGTATCACCAATGGTTTTAAGTGTTTTCTAATTGCTACACAAATTTCTTTCTCTATAATGGATGTTATACTTTTTACAATGCCATAGACCTATCCACACATTTGTAATGAATTTCCAATACCCAATCTTGCAAGAACCATTGCTATTATAATTTCCACAAGGATGTTTTTTCTTATGTTTATATTTATTTGTTCAAGACTTGGACCTACAACCTTAATCAAAGCACAAAATGTGTAAAAGTTTAACCTTGTACGTTGTCGAAACATCTTCTCCAAAAAATTCCCAAAAAGCTCATTTTTTATATATCCAATTGCCCTCTTGTACTTCCATATGTTCCGAAGTCTTGGTGGCATGTCAACAAACTTTGAAAAAAATAGCAACACATCATCATACTATAATGTTGTGTAATAACTATTTGTTGCAATGAGACCACTTGTGCAATGACTTGATGCATGGCCATAGTAAAAACTAAAACCACCAATATCTTGTGCTTATGCTCATTCATTGTGTTTTTATAGTAGAAAACACGAAAAAAAAAAGAAAAAAAAAGCAAGAAACAAAGAAAAAAACATGAAAAAAATGAATAAAAAGAAAGAAAAAAAACCAAAAGACAACCTAATCCTCTCATTGGACCCTCAAATTGAACCCTATGCCTTTACACACAATCATTGTACCTTACACAAAAGTGTTTTTTTAATGTGAAGAAGGGTCCAATTTAAAAGTCCAATTTGCTCCAATTTGCTTCAAATTGGTCCCTCATCTAAAGTGGCCCTTAGAAGTTAGCACCATGATCTAGAGACTAAGATGTGCGCCTAACCCCCAAGTTTCGACTCTAAAGTTGAAATATGCACCTAGCAAGCTAGCCCCCAAGTCTTACAAACAATTTGTAATCAAAATTCAAGAACTTAACAACCAAAATGTGTAAAGTTTACTAGACCATACCTGTAACCTAGTTCCTAGATTGAGAATGAAACTTTAAATTCTACTATTGGGTTTTGGAACCATTGCAGCTGCACTCCATAAACAAAATCTCAAATCTTTGGTTCTTGAATTATGGGAGTATTGCAACTTTTTGCCATTTGGAAGGTCATTACTCTAGCAAGGTGTCTTGTACACCAAATCTTGTTTTTAGTTCTTTTCAAATCTCGCCCAATTTGCCTCCAAGACTTAAGCAGTGAAGCAAAAGCTACAACTTCCAGTGCCAACTTCCAACCATAAAGCTCTCAGAATCCATGAGGATGGACCACCAAAAAATCTATGTTTCTTCAATTTCAAATCAAATATGGAATTCAAAACCCAGATTTTACAATTACTACAAACTAGTTGATTATACTAAACTACCGTCACCATGCAAGTGCTGTTGAATTTTAGGTGTGTTCATATCGCCACATGCTGCCGATTCTTAGGGTCACTCATGTCATTGCTTGCTGGTGAATTGACAAATCTTGTACAAGGAATGGTGGTGAGAAGATCTATTGCAATGGTAACCTACTTGGTGAGATGGTGATGGGAGGGAGAGAGACAATTGCAACCTAAAGCTTTAGAATATCTTAATGGCGGTGATGGTGCCTCTTGTTACTAGAAGGTTTAGGTGAACTCGTCCAAATTTTGGCCTTATTTTTGCAATGGGGTTGTCACAAGCCCTTTTGTGTGTGTCACATTTTGGCGATTTTTTGCAAAAAGGAAGGCTAATCAACACCCACCAATGCACCATGAAGGATGAATAATAAGTGGTCATAAAACAATTTTCTGTTGGGCTCCAGTTCCCTAGCTAACCATGGTGGTTACCTCGGTTGCTATTTTTTTCAACCTACCTACGAGCAGGTTTTGAGTAGGTAGGTAGTAAAAACAGCCCTTAATTATGTATAAACCATCTACATACCTAGTAACTATCTATTATCTATTTTCCTACCTATCTACCTCTATATGAGGCCTATTTCCCACAAAAGTGGTCACCAAGGTGAAGCTAAATCATTCACTCAATTGAGGTACATCCACAACTGAGTAATAATGGGCATCCAGTGCATGGTGTGCTAGTGGGTGCTGGTTCACTATGGCACTAAGTAAGCAGCTAACTACCACATTCAGCTATGGAATAGAGGGAAAATAAAAAAAGTGTTTTCTGGTCCACACACCATCCATCCATCCAGCATGGTGAACCAGGAGTCACCCAGCAGAGCCAGCAGGATGGATGATGTGTGTCAAACAGGAAACATTTTTTCATTGGGCAGAATGTAGTTCATAAGGGTCTGCAGTCAGTAGCAGCTGACATGCCCACACCACTTCGGAAATCCCTCAGACAAGGCTATTACCAGAATTTGGTGCTTCCCACAGCAGCAGCCATGTGTGTGCCTGCCTTATTTTTCCATTTGGTTGCACCTCCAACAACAACCTACTAGCACTCCCCTACATGTACAAACAAGTGTTGGGTGGTTCTTTGATTTTGTTAATAAGCTCTGATCTCAAGCAGCAGTAAATGGCACTCCCCACAAACCATTCATTGCTACTCACTCCCTGAGCTCCCTGAACATCCGCGTAAATATTTAATCCCCTGGAAATTTTTGGGAAAGAACCTTGTACAAAAGCCTGTATC
>Ga0116227_10004092_pt1 | contig 31856 bp, 29 predicted proteins | sample S1TSphgellanicum_FD_89693 | JGI IMG/M metagenome (GOLD analysis project Ga0116227, IMG submission 89693) | Host-associated microbial communities from peat moss isolated from Minnesota, USA - S1T2_Fb - Sphagnum magellanicum MG | ecosystem: Host-associated > Plants > Peat moss > Unclassified... | reverse complement strand
TAAAAAATGCAATTTGTGTTTTTTTTAATTTTTTAAATTTTTGGTTTTTTTTTTTATTTTTAATCTTTTTTTTTTGTTTTTTTTTTATTTTTTTTAGTTTTTTTTTTAAAGTTTTTTTTTTTTTTTTTTTTTTGCATGTGTTATTCAATTTGAAAATCATGGTGTTTAACTTTAAGTACAACTCTTGCTTCTATTGCATCTTCAATTGAAACCCGGGGTTACTTTCTGTAACTAATTTTTTTCATGCCCATATTTTAATTGGTTTGGGTGCAGGTTGGGCCTTGAGTTGCAATGGGTAGCAGCCTTCTAAGGTTGGGTTCAAATCCACTTGAAGGTGATTAAGGTTTAAATAATTTTAATTTGACTAATTTGAAATTTTCCTAAAACATTCAAATAACAAAAATTTAAGAAAGAATATATTGAAATTTCAAAATTAATTATTAATTATTAGACAAACATGTGTTGTAGCTACCAAGGTACTATAATAATGTGTGTGATGTTGAATAGATGTCTAGATGGCAGAAACTAGAAACCAACCACAAATCATGGAACAATCAATCCATATTGTCCCCAATGAAAGGAAAAGTGAAAAATAAAACCCATGAATTGTTGTCCAAAGTCTAGTATGATTCACCTTCTAAAGAACATATGTGATGTCATATCTTTATGCTTTTTGGAACATCAATATGAACAATACTTCTCATGTATAAAGGACAAGTTCTTAGTCATGCCAATTTTGGTTAACATTATAGGGTTTTTAATTGATTGGGAACAACTTTCCCAAACATATTTGGGACATGAATGAGGATGCATCAACAATATTCAAAATAACCAAATGATCATGTTTGAAAAATGGATGTCAAGCAAACTTGTAAGAGGACTTCAATTTGGGGAGTAGACCAAAGTTGAAAACTTAACTTAATACATGTGCTGAATTTATTTTGTACTTCTTTGTTTTTTTTGAAAAAGAAAGACCTCTAACATCATTTGGCCCTCACAAATATTTTTCAATAAATGATTATGTAAATGTGACCATCAATTACCTAACTCTACTCTCACTTTAATTGTGTATTGGATATGTTTATACTTCAGCCATCAATATCCCACTCCTCCTTTCACCATTGCTTCTGATGATGGAAAATGAAAAAGTTTTGTAGACAACAACACCCCTTGTACATCCCACCACCAAACAATCATCATCATCCACAACTTTTACAATTTATATGATAACTTGCTATTAGTGCCTTTAATGTGAGCTTGCAAGGACTGACTTGAACATAATACCAGTTCCCAAATGATCCAATATCAAAGGTAGGGTAGGGACAAAGCTGGACATAATGGTTTAAATGTCAACAACATTTTAAGTGTGACAAGGTTCATTCACACAGGTCATGTATAGATAATAGGCCCCACATAAATAAATATGCACATTTTTCAATGCTCATGTACTTTAATTCCCTACTTATTGTTAGCAAACCATATATTCTTTGGTGCTGCCATAATCTTTTGGCCAGGACCAACACCTGCCATCTCATAATATATGGTATGTGAACAGAAAACACATTTTCATTGATTTCATGTCCTCTACGTAACCATGGTGGTTACATATGAACTAATCATCCAAATGTATATACTATCTACCGACCTAGTACTCACCAAACCCCTTACCTGATTATATATATAAGTAACCACTTGCAATACCTTCCAAATTAGCTATGACACTTACCCACTTCCATAGGTAATAGCTAATTACTTAGGTAGTGTGAGATGCAAGTAGCAGTAGAGAATGCATATGAAAAGTGGATATGATGGTACATTTTGCATAATCTTTGGTGTGGTTTGCCAATTTCAAAAATAATTACCTCATTTTCAAGCCTAATTATCTCACTTCTTTTTTAATAATTTTTTTCTTCTTACTAATTTTTCTAATAATTATGTCACTCCTTCTCCATATATGGATAGGAAAAGACAAATTAACATGTGTTTTTTCATGTTCATGATATTTACACTACTTCAAATTTAATTTGACATTAGCATAAATAATCATGAATTATTGAAAACCATATGGGAACATAATTTTTAAAAACTAAAAAAAAAGTTGATTGTCACTGATAGTTTGTAGCAGTGCAAAGCCCAACAAGTTTTTGATGGAGGAACAGGTGGCTTCATAGTCACCTGATGATTCTGTTTTTGACAAACATGGGTCTTTCGAAACAGGCCCAAGGTGAGTTTTTTTTTCCCCCTGAAGATAAGTTCAAGAGGCACCCACCAAAAAAATCAATGCAAAATATTTGTTAAATAATTAATACTTAAGATGGAGAGCCACTACCTATTCCTCTTACAGTAAGAGGTCGGTTACCTCATATAATTGCTTATTAATTAATTAATCTCAACCCGTAATGAATGTATTTATGAGTACTAAGTACCCTCAAATTCCAATGGGAATCCCTACCATTACATATGCCCATAGTTGTTACTGTAGTTAGTACAAGAGTACTACTCCAATTCTCCCCCACCCCGCCCCCTTCAAATTCAATCTGCCCTTTTGCCTCATTTGTTTTGACCTTCGCATTTCTAGACCTGATTTGGGCATGTTACAGTTGCTGTGGGTACATGCTACAGAACACTTGACACATGCTCCTGGCATGTTATGAACCCCTTTGTGACATAGGAGGTCATGGGTGCAAAACATAATAAGGTGAAAAAAAACAGGGCAAAGGCCAAACTAAGTGCAAAAAATTGCAGAACTACTCATGTATCACATTGAATAGTTAAGAAGACAAATAGGTAAAGTTGAATATCAAAATAGTCCCCATGGCTTATTTCTTATAATCAATGCGAGTCATTCAAAAGGTCATCTTTGATGTGCAACATCCAATAGTTTCTATGAAATTGAATCCAGTTTTGAATTAAGGATATGGTTTTTAGGTTTCAATAAAAGTTTTGATGCAGAACAATGTATGCATGTGAAAAATCATCACCGCCGTACAAATGATTTAAGTATGGATTATCCACATTTTTTCATTTTATTTTTTTTCCGTGTTTAGATTTTATTTTTGATGGATAGTGGAAAAAAAAGTCCTAAAACCCTTATGACCTGAAAATGATACCTCAATTGTGAATGAGCCCATCTATTGTCACATCAACAACACTTAAAACACATTACATTTTCGAGAAACAAGCAATGACTTTCACCAGAATATAAAAATTACTTTTTGTTTCACTTCATTGCAATACAAAGTAATCCACAATAACTTTGAAGAAAAAATATAAAATAATAGTGACAAAATATGTACATGATTGAATGTGAGAATCTTTTTTGAAAACTTAAATTCACATGTGATCGAAGTAAAAGAACTTTTTTCTTACACCATAAAAGAAATGTATTAAAAATTAAAATTTTACATGTGACCAGTAGTTTTGACATGTGCAATTCCTGTTGCATGAATTGTTTGTTATGATCCTTTGTAAAGGTTGTTCTCTATTCTTCTTCTTCTTCTTCTTTTTGCAATGGTTACAATTATAATCGTGCATATTGTTTGTAATGATCACTTGTATGAGTTGTTTCTTTTCTTTTTCTTTGCAATCGTCACAATTATGGTTGTATGTATTATTATTTATCATTTCTCATGTGAGATTTTTCTTTCCATTTTTTTGGGGCAACAATCACAATTTTGGCTGCATGTATTACTCATTATTGTCACTTGTATAGAAGTTTTTCTTTTAGTTTCTTTTTTTTTTTCTTTTTTTTTCTGGTTGTTGCCATTACAATCATATGTATTGTTCATTATGATTGCTTGCGATTTTTGTTTCTTTTGTCTCAACTACAATCACATATATTTTTTGTTATGATTGTTTGAAAGAGATTTTTTTTTCCCCTTGTTGCAACAATTGTAGTTACATATGTGGTCACAAATATCATGTGTTAGGAATCACTGATATGAGCAAGGTTTTCTTTTCAAATTTCTAAAGTAGGTCCACAGGAAAAGATACCCAAGTATGTTTCACATTAAAATGGCTATTGTTTTTTAAATGGATAGTAGCTTATTTTCAAGAGAACTACTAAAACCAGTGACCTAGGTAGTCGTGAAATTTTGCCACAAAAAAACACACTGAAAATGAGACTTTTTTTCATGGTGATGGTCCCTTGTATTTTAGTTTTTTAGTGGTGGTTGGAGTTACAATCACCTGTATTGTCCATCACTCCTCAAAGAAGCTTGCTTGAAATATAAACCAAAGTTAGTTTTGATTGGATGTAAGGGAATGCTCATCTACATTGATGACTATCATCCACAATTTTCATGGTTACCCAACCTAGTAGGTTGTAAATTATGAAAGGGTCACAGGTCAGTCTATTAACCAGGCTGCCCAAATCCAATCAAAAGGCTTCACATCATCAAGACTCCATGAAAAAGTCCATTGTGATGTGTACATGGAAAAACGCCTATAGGAACGGATAATGAAAGCATTTTTGCTTCTGAAAAACAATATCCAAATAAACACACAATTCATTGGTGATTAGGAAATATGTGGTAGACCCTTTCACCTTCAAATGAGCGTGTAAAACATGGAACAGCCATGTCTTCATTTTCATAGCTAAAGTCTGAAGATGGATTTCATGTCAAGAAGCTCATTTGGAAGAAAATCTGCAAACTTGCAAGAAGATTGGGCTAAGCTAAATTCCATATCTACTAAAAACTAGGCAACTAAAGAACCTTGGAAAACACATCCTATCTATCTTTAAGCTCTCGAGGATGGTGAATCAACACATGGAATATTTATATCAATTCCTTCTTTATTCATTCCTTTGGGGTAAGATCATCTCCACCCAATTTCTCTTTGTTTAAATCTCAGCAATGTGGATCACATGAGGGACAGAAAACTATTTCATCACAAATTTTAAAAAATTGGCAGACGAACTCAGCACTGAGTGAGGTAGGAATGCACTTACCTAATCATACCACCTCTCCACTATTACCTACTAATCATCCATTAGGAACTCACTGAGCTGAATGAAAGAAATTGTACCCAAATACCGGGTTTGAGTATCATACAATTTCACATCAAGTGTGGGGGTCATAAGAATCTCACTAAAACCCAGGAAGCACTGACAAATCAGCAATGCCCCGTGGAAGGTCAGCAATGCTTGCAAGTAGTGCCAATCTGTTCTTGCGCAAGTCTTCCTCCTCCTGCTCACAGACAGAAATTTCACACTTTGTTATTGGTTTTGTGTTTAGGGTTTAGGGTTAAGTCTCTACCCACTTTTCAATCATTCAGAAATTGCAATCTTGTATTTAAAGTGTGGCCAAAATGGGTCCGGTTTCAATTCTACACCATGACTTCATCATACAATTCTCAGAGGTTTTGAAGCTTTGCCAAAGTAAAGTATTTTTAAAAAGATCAAATACATATTCAGAGAAGATAACAGTTTGATACACACTGACCGCCATCACAAAGACATTGGTGAAGAAGGCTTCCAAGGGCTCGATCAACGCCTGTGAAGCTTCAACAAAGACATCCATGCCTACCCCTGCTCCCATATCATCTCCCAGAATAACATCAGCCATTCACTGCCCTTGTGGACCCTAAACCCTAAAACCTTGTATATGGACACAGTATTAAGCAGCTTCAGCAGCACCATAACAATAATTCTAATTTACTTCAAACTGCCAAATCTGGTAGTTAGCATGAAACCAATGAGAAGTTACAGATACCTGGATGCAGTTGTGATGCAGTAAGCTTGTAAGCACGGAAGAGGGTACTTTCTTCTGGTACTGCAAATAGAGCCTCATCCACCTGCAAAAACCCATGATTTGTCTTCAATTACTGAGTAAAGAAATGATTGAGATCCTCTTACATGCTTGAACCTATATGCTCCCCATGTTCAACAAGCTTGCAAGCAAACCTGCCATGAAGAATCCAGCTCTTTTCCTCGAACAATCCTGGTTGGGCGTGCATATGCAGCTACCACTCGACTCAATGCTTCTCCTTTAGCTAAGTCCTCCATCTGCAAATGCGATGCCATGCAGCACTACATCAATGACCAGTTCTAATGATCACCTAATAGAAGAAACTATAACAAGAAAATGCAGTATCAAAAATCTGATGTATTTCTGCTTCTGATGTAACTTCCAAAACAAACAAACCTCAGGAGCAAAGTGCTCATAGTAAGAATGGTGCAAATGTGGGAGTTGTAGAGCATTACTTGTGCCACAGAACAAGCAGCGAGAGTGGGCAACGTGCCTCTCTCAGACAGCACTGAACGTACATATTCCACATTCGCTCCTCCATCGACCTATCACATGGACCCAAAGACCTTGAGAGCATTATGTAACTGATGCTTTACAGACTGAAAGAAATGTGCTGATAATTTGAGGAACCCAGCTTACTGAGATGAACAACAAATTCCAAATCAAATGAACATATATTAGAGAGGTTCAGGACAAACCAGAAGTTGCTCCAGTCTTCGAGTTACAAACGAAAGAACCTGCACACAGACATCCACAGCTGAATCATGTTCAATAGCTGCAGTCCATATCTTCTAGCCTCTGATACCCAAAACTCATCTTCTAGTCTCTGATTAGTGCTTTTGGGAACTGGCTGCCACAAGGAGAACAACAGTGACAGAGATGCGTGCCAACTGACCTCTTCGAGAGTGGTGTCTGACACAGGCAGTGGTTGCACATTCGCTGCAACTTGCAAGGCCATGGCTAGGTCTAAATCCTTATTATTCCCCACCAGCGCTTGAACCTTCATACCGAAGCCACAGGTGCGCAAGAAAGTCAGAGTCTGAGATCTACTCAGCAACAGAGGACCATGTTCTCAGCAATTGGGCCCTCCCAGGATATCAACAAGATGTATACAGACAAAACACTTTACTGCACATGGAGCTAAGAGGTTTTAGGGTTTAGGGTTTAGGGTCAAGCGGAGGAGAGTACCAATGCATATGCACTGCGACGTAAGCCAAATGGATCTGCCGCTGCCGTCGGTTGACAACCCACTGCAAATAATCCCACTAAGCTGTCTAACCTGGCCCCCTCCAAGAAAGATTGATCAACAATCAATACAGAATCCATTGTCATCACTAGTCTCCAGTTGCTTATCCAAGTCATGTTCAAACAAGAAATACATGGGTGTAACACTTCTGACAAGAAATAGACTAAACCCTAAACCCTAAACCTGTTAGCAGACTCCACTAATCATGCAATTACACTCATGCTTATAAAAACAATTCACCTGTCTGCCACTGCCAAGAGGATCCCAGCATCAGTAGTTGGTAGAGAATCACCAGCAAACCGTGGTAATGTGCTCTCAAAGATAGCATCTGCCACCTAGGAGTTGCAGCAAGAACAGAATGTCAGCAGCACAGATTGATTATATTTAGGGTTTAGGGTTTTCTACAAATCATTGAGGGAACATCATGGCCAATTTTGATCAAACTTACATCAAGGGACTGGCCTTCCCTGAGCGCATAGTGGCGACCCATGACGCCAGCAAGAGAAGTGAATTCTTTGACCATTGCTGTTGCAAGGTCAGTAACTGCCAGTGGAGCAGCTTTCTGCGCTGTTGCAAGACTGGCATTGTTGACTGCCAATGCAGTACCTAGTTGTTGCACCATGCTCTCAACTCTTTTGCTTTTGTCCAGCATTGATCCAAGCTTCTCCTGCACAACAACAGAAAGTTTGCCTTGACACAGGTGGCAACATAAAGCAACAAAAGTTGCTACAAACTTCTGATGCTCCATCACCCAAATACCAATTCTTCACACTGATCTAAAAGCTAAGCCTTAAATCCTAAACTCACCCTACCTCTACTCACAGAGTACCTGGAAAGTGATGCCCTGCAGTAAAGGACGGAAATCTGCTAAAGATTTTGCTGTGTCTGCCTCATAGAAAAACTTGGCATCCTCATATCTTGCCCTGCACAACCCCAAAATATGCCATGGCACATTGAAGTTAGATGGCTTTTGTTGAGCTCCATTCACAAAGTATGAAATTGGGAGCATCAGCAGATTACTAGTTTTGTGTGGTTATTAGAATCTGCTACAGATATCCAGGTATATACCCACTTACTTCGGCAGAAGTATCGAACCTTGGTTCTCAATTTTTTTGAAAAACCCCCAAAACCACCTTTCTAACCACCAGTTCATGAAACCTGCTGGTTCTTGATGTTCCTGAGATAACTGCAACCAGCAGTTCTCTGATTTTGATTTTTACTCAAAAAACCAGAACCAATGGTTCTTTGATCCTGAACTTTTTAAAGAACCGGAACCACTGGTTCTTTGATCCTGAACTTTTTAAAGAACTGGAACCACTGGTTATTTAAAAAATCAAATAATCAGACAACCCTGCAGATTACCCATACTCTTGTGAATTAGGAAGTAGACAGGATCCAGGATAAGGAATCAGGGTTCAGCACCAAAAAAACACATCTGTACCTTAGCACAGCTTCATTGCCTTTCCGGACAACTGCTTCCTCTATCTTTCCATTGGCCACCTGCAACAACCTCCCACCCACTCAATTGAATATAGTTTTCATATGATACATTGATGATGAAAGGAAGGTTTAATCATTGCTGAGCAATCATGGACATCACCAATTCTCACCGCAATGAAAGCTGGTAGCAGCTGACCATTTGTGACATCTACAACCGGAAAGTACCTCTGGTGCTTGCGCATCACCTGTCACACCACCCAGTGCACAACACACACCCTCCTTGGGCTACTCAGTGAACAGATTTGATTCAGAGCTTCCAAACCCTAAACACTAAACACATTGGGCTGAGCAACAAAGAGCACCTTCTTAGGATGTGAGTGGTAATAATAATACAGACTTGACCATATAATACAGACTTCAACTGTTTCCTAGTTGGAAATCCTTGTCAACAGCAGTGACTTACTGTGGTTAGGACATCGGCAGGCAGCTTCAAGAATGCTTCATCAAAGTGGCCAAGCAGTGGCACCGGTGACTCCACCAAATTGGCCACCTGCAAAAAATCATTGTTGGATTTTTCAAGTTTAGAACTGCATCAGTAAAAATGGGTTGAATCCCCAACAAAAGTTTGAGCACCAGTTGATTGTGAAGAAACAAGAATATCTTTCATAAGAATAGAGAAATCTCCCTTCTCACAATGAAGAAAAAATACAGCAAGGTTAACACTTCTTCAAGAAACCACAGAAAGTTCCAAACCAGGAAAGAAAAAATAAACAAAAACAAAAACAAAGAAAAAAAAAGAAACAAAAAACAGCAGTATGAACAATAGTTTCAGTCTCACACCTGTTCAGGGACCATCAACAGTAGTATGTATGACAGTGACTTAACTACCACAACTTCCCCACTGACTTCATCAGCTCCCTATGGTGGGTAAAGGCTAGCAAACAGCACCAACCTGTGAACCCAAGTTTCTGCTGCAAATCTGGAACTAATGGGAACACTCAGCCATACTACTGGCTAGCAACAGACCGACAGAAAGGGAACAGCAGAACCTAAAGGACAGCAGGGGAAAACAATGAACAAGTGAGCTTACAAGAAGCTCCCCACTTACCAGACTCTAAACAAAATCATTCTGAAAACTCCAAAAGCTGAAGTTTTCAAAAGGAAATTTTCTTTATTAAGCAACCCTCTAGTTCTCTTTAGAAGAAACTTTAAAGGATAGCATTTGATCTTCAGAAGGACAATAAGACTGACCATCTGAAAGACAAAACACCTCATACAAATACAAAGCCTCGACAACCTGTAATTGACTATTGATAACCCCCAGCTTCACAGTAATTGAGATATTGGAATGAACATGAGGCATTCTAATCCTTTCAATACCTGTGTACTCCGGTTGAGAGCATTTGTCAAAAATGTCACAGGACAAACCTTGAGGACTTTGTCTCACAGCTAGATCCAAGAAATTACAAGAGAAGCCTTTGGACATACAATTCAACTCACAAGATGTTCTTGTGAAGAAACAAGAAATGTACCTCTTCAAGCAGGCTACCTTGCGCCTCTCCAGGAATACAGCCATGTACAGTGGCAGCCAATGAATTGCCTTTTGCCCATATAGCTTCTTTCCGTTCCTTTCAGTAATTACAACAGAAGCAAAACAATAAGAAGCAGGGGAGATATCAACACATTGCACATGCTTCAAAAGAAAGAAGGATATAACCTGGAGATTAACCTGCATGCTGAGTACAATCCCTGCCTGCTTTGTTGCATCTTCATAGTCTTCTGCCCTTGCAACCTGGTCGAAAGGGGAAGACCCAAAAGTAAGTCTCTCCTCCCTGAAATATCACATTCCTCCTGTAAAAGACCTTCAAAAGAATGAGCAGGTTTAAAACCCTAAACCCTAAACCAACTAAAAACAGGTGCAAATGCACTACCTGAATGGTAGGTTGAAGTGAGTTGCGAAGCACTCGTGAGGATCGGCCACTGCAAAATTGTCATCACCAACCGCCAACCAATGATTCCAGAGTTGCATACACACATACCCAAGTGTACAAACATCAAGTTTGGTCTTCAATTCAGCCTAAGACGGAAAAAAGAAAAAAAAAGATGTCAATGTGACCTGGATCTACCATAAGCTGCATCCAGTCGGTCAGGGGAACAATCACCGCAGCAATACACCTAATAAGTAGGCCTCAACTCTAAAGTAGGCCTAAACCCTAAACCATAAACCATAATTGCCAAAAGAAAGAGAGGAGAGAGTAACAAAGAGAGAGACCCATGATACCTGAGGACACCCGCATAACTGAAGGGCACTACAACATCTCCGTGCAGAGCCAGCAGCCACCTGAGTGGCCGACTATAGGCAGCCTGTCATAAAATTCAACACTGACAAATCTCTCACTGAATCTCTCATCTAAACCCTAAACCCCAAAGTTACTGTATACCAGAAGCAACACAAAGGTGATGACAGTTGCTCTTCCTTGGTTTCATTCCACATCAGTACATATGCACACAATGTTGTTTAGAAACACAATTGAGACACCTGATATGCACAATCACAGTCCCAACATGTCTCAAGCAATTCTACTTGTAACACCCCCATGCTTATTATGGATTTAGGGTTTAGGGTTAAGGGTTTATTATTGCCTGAGAGTTCCAACGCATGGTCTTGGGGAATGAAAGGTTGCCCAGAATTGTGGGGAGCTCCTCAACAAGCACCTGAATGAGAAAGGAGAGAAAATAAAAGGGGGAAAATAAAACCCCGTGCTTGATTAAAACCTCTGGAGCAGAACAACTCCTTTCAAACCAACACAAACAGGCATGAACTAACTAGTCAGGACATTATGCAGGGTTGTTGTTGCTGAGTGTTGGATCCTCACCTGGACTGACTGCTTGCCTTGTTCCTTCACCACTGCAAAAACATACTCAGTCTTCCCTGAATTACCCATGTCACCAACCAAGAAGTTTGTTCAGAACTGACCAACATTTCGGAAGTCAGTATTGTAGACACTACTAGTCAGTAGCTGTGTTGACATAAGATCTAGAATCTTACCATCAGTCTTCACAAACATATCACCAAGCTGCACACCATTTTTCCTGCAGAAACCCTCTGCAGCCTGCATACATCAAAACAATCACTAAGATAAACATTTTAGGAATGTGATCATATCTGCCATCAGACAAGAAAGAGTAGTGCAAGAAATGGGTTGTCATCACAGAGAAATTGGAACAAAGAAGACACGAAGTAAAAGTGAACAGCAAGCAAAAGATGCATTCCACGAAACCTAAATCCTAAACCCTATCAAATAAAAAACCAATAACAGGCTTTTCTTTTAAATTACCTTAGTCGGTTTTCCTTCAGCATCAAAAGCTTTGGAAGCCGGTGGGCCACGCACCTCCCTCTCACTGTCCTCTTGCCGTACCACCAGCTGTTTGATCAAGACCTGTGTCCATGGCCCATGTACATACCATGATGCTTCAGAAGAAGGTGCTGTCACACCCACCCACATTTCCTCTATTTTGTTCCTATATTTCTTGTGTCAAAGAATGAACTAGAGCCAAATCTGTTACATGAACTGGAAAGTATCCATGTAGAGCAAAGGTGGCAGTAGTTTGGTGGGTGGTGATAAGGCACTTGAAAGAGGCTTTTTTCCACAGAGAAAGGATCGATACTTTGTATTGATCCATAAGTTTGGCTACTAAGAAACATACCACAAGGCGTCGAGGTGTTCCGTGCACTGATACACTTGAATACTGCAACCGCTTCGCCATCAGAAAGAGAGGCACTGCTGCTTCAAGCTGCAAACCAAAATGGAGAAATGTCTTGAGAAGACCAATAACAAAACAGACAGTTTCAGAGGGATGGGTTTAAAACCTAAACACTAAGCCCTAAACGAAAAACCATGTGAAAAATTGTCAATTGCTGCTCGTAGCTAGTACCCGTGACAAAAACCATAAGATCACCAAGAGAGAATAATGCAAAAACACCATGATACGATGACATCTGTAAAGCTCAAAAGGGTTGTGGGAAGAAGCCCAGAAAGAAAGTAACTTGAGAAACAGCACTGATGACATCCTGTGGTGGAAGTTCCTCAGACCCAATCTCCAATACAAAAGTACGAGGTGCATCTGGCTGCAGTGAAAATTCACATATTAATAAAGACAGCAAACCCGTGTCATGGCTGAGCTCTTCGGGTGGCAGCTAGACTAAGATGAAATACATTTGGCATTTTTTAACATAAGCAGAAGCCCCAAAGAGACTGACTGACTGACTAACCGGCAACAGAGCGTGTTTGATTGTCTCAGGTAGGTGCTGCAGGAAAGCAGGCTCCTCCCACACTCCTAATGGGAAGCCTAGTTTCTCACGAGTCTCCACCCATAGCTGTGCACACTGGCGGGCCAGCCTGCAATGCACCCACTATCAAGGAGGGTCATCTCATATTGGTAAAGGTCATTTCCTTTGTCCCAGTTAACAAAATGGGCATACCCAAATCATTTCAAAAGATCTGAGAAATTGCTTGATAGTAGCAAGGATTTGAGGTTTAGGGTTTAGGGTTTGAACCACAACTGCAGGTTTGACAACTGCTAGATAGTGCAAAATGGAGACACATGTTGCTATTCTTCTTGATGTTATCCTCAAAGTCCCAACAAACACTAGATGCCAGTATGTGCCACATGCTGCTTACATGCGCATGCGGCCAAAGAAGCGAGCTCTCTCAGTCACACCAACTGCACCTCTTGCATCCAGAATATTGAACACATGTGACATCTTGAGCACATGATCGTATCTGCATCCACATGAAATACCCACATGGATTTGGACTCAGATAAAACGTAAGGAGGTTGATCCATCCCCAGGCGAGCTCATGTCATCACAGAGATCATAATTCACTTCAGTCCCAAAGATGGGCTGTCTAAAGTTCACCCAGTTGCAGAGATAGGAGGAGGAGAAGGAAGTAAAAAGCTAACTAAGTCAGGAGCTTACGCGGGAATGGCTAGATTCTGGCTCAAAAGAGACTGTGCCTCAGCATCATAAAGCTCAAAGCGTTGCCGCAATCTCCCGACATCCGCATATTTCAAATTGTATGCACTCATCTCTCTCCTGCAATACACCCACTGACATAATTCTTCAACAGAACTCAAACATGAGACACATGTATAGTGCCTAAACCCTAAACCTGGTAGCACCCTTTATCACCCTTCCCTTTATCTGCTTCAAAGACAGAAAGAATGAGAGAAAAGGGGGAAAAATACTCGTTCTCCAGGAAGAGCTCCCCATATGTAATCCCTGGCGCATATTGTATTTTCTTGAAGTGGTCTACCCCCTGTATGATGCAATAACAAAGAACCCACTGGCAGGTTATAGATTGACTACCTATCATTCAGCTACAACAACAAACCTCTTCATTCAGCTAAGATCAGAGAAAAATCATTAGGAACCTTTGTGGGTTTATTCTTTCACACCTCAAGGGACATAAGGATGCGCTCAAGGCCATAAGTGATCTCCACAGAGACTGGCAATAATGGCATGCTTCCTGCCTGCCTTTTTTGCAAATGCCCACAAATTCCCAGCAACAAAGAATAATAAGGTGTCAATGCCAGCCTAACAGTGACAATTGTGTTTCAATAGGCTTTAGGGTGTACCTGAACCCTAAACCTGAAGAACATGTAGAAGAAGACTGAAGGTGAAGAAGGCGTATGCAATTCACTGGTGGTGAAGCACGTGAGAGGGACTTGCCTGCTGGAAGTATGTAAACTGAGTTATCTCCATTCCATCCATCCACACTTCCCAACCAAGTCCCCATGCACCCAATACCTGTCAAGCCAGCCATAGTCCACTTTGAAGTAAGAGCCAATTGCACTCAAAGAATTCAAATAATTCAAATATTCTCAGTAAGGAAGGTCTTCTTCAAATTCTGTAACCATCATCTATGTCATATATATACTCATAACCCAAGCACCTTGTGTTCCAGGGGGCCCATGAGATCCTCAACTTCTAAAACCCTAAAACCCTAGATGCCTGGCAATTTCTGACACTGCACACGGACCTTTGTGACTTCGTTTGAAAAAACAAAATATACAGAGAATGGAGGTTTAGGGTTTTGGGTTTTACATATCTATCTAGCTGCAACCCAGTAATCAAAATGAGGAAAACCCAACATAAAGGAAGAAGAGAGCCAAGGGTATGTATGCATCATCCATACCGGGCTTTCCCAGTTGTCTTCAACAAACCGTACATCATGAGCTTTGATGTCAACACCTGCAAGCCAAAATGCTCTTTCAGCGAACAATCTCATCTTCAAAGCTCGACCAAATCATGCCAAAGACAAATCATAAATTCCTGATTAAGAAAGATCATCATCTCTCATATGTTCTTCAATTTGTTTGTTATAACAAACTTTTGCATTCTAGCTGCCTCTCAGCTAAATCTCCACTAAACCCTTTTGTGTCAATAGACCAGAAAATTCTTCAGTTTTTTTTCTTGTGGATTCATGAAGGATTTCTTGTGGAACCCTAAACCCAAAATCACTTACCAAGTGCTGCCAGGCTCCCCAGGTAGAGCTCCTGTGAATTTCCTGGATCTGGTTTCAAAATGACCTGCTCAAACACCAAAGTGGGTTCAAGATCCTGCGATTTTTTAAGCATCTAGGCAAAAGTGAAGGAAAGGAGGAACAAGGCAAAGAAAAAAAAAAAGTAGGACCTGAAATTGGGTATGGCACTGCACTCGATTAGGGTTGTCCCCATAGCGACTATCATCCGGCCTCACACTTGGCTCCACATATCTGCCCATTTCCACATGGGTTGAGAATCATCACACTAGAAACTCCCAATTTTCTGTGCAAACAAAATGAGATGAACAAACTGTTTGTTCATAAGTTACATTACAGTATATTGCTTCAAGAGCAAAAAGCTTCACTGGAATATACAGGCTCTTCCAGATTTGCACAAACTGGAATATACTATAGTTGAAAGACTAGGTCTTCAGAAAGAACATGATTTCAGAAAGAATCCATAAACCATAAACCCTAACTCTTAGGGATGGACTTTCTGTAGAGCTGGAGGATTTTCAGGTTTTGCCTTCAGTTTCAGGCAGGCTCTTACGCAACATTCCAAGGCTCTGGACCAAGGACTCGTAAAAAAGTAGCTGGATTCATCGTCCCTGCACCAACCTACACATGCCAATTGCCATCAGCACACACCCAAAACAGATTTTGCAACAGATCCTGTGTAAACACGCAGTTTCCTTAACATGAATTCAAGACCCTGCCATCACCACCACTGCTCCTCATCATGAAGCCCCATACTTCTTGGATGGGAAAATGTAGGAAGGACTGAATTTATGTGAATTTGGCAAAGAATGTAGTGTAACCCAAGGAGTGATTTCAGCACAGAATTATGAGCAGTCTTCAGCAGAAGGCATAGTTGTTGTTACCTCAGTATTGCTGGATTGCATCACTGCACAGCCTATTGAAGCCCAGTAATCCTGTTTCATGACAAATGTTTTTTTCTGTATTAGCAAACCAATCCAGAGTACGAACTTGAAGATCCAGAGATTACAATCTGCTGAAATATCTGCAAGTTTCAGCAAGAATTGCTTCAAGAAGAAAGAAAGAAAAAAAAACACATGTAAAAATGCTTGAAGATCCAGAGGCTACAATCTGCTGTAACCTGCAAGTTTCAGCCACAATGCTTGAAGAAGCACGAAAGAAAACATGTGTAACATGCTTGAAGATCCAGAGAGAGGAAGAATCAGTACATGAGAGGGGGAAATTCAGCAACCTGAAGACGGTGAATGGCTTGCTGGAAACTAGGGACATTTGATCCCACCATTGTTGCGTTCTTGGGTTCTTGCATTTGGAGAGGAGCACCAGAAGCAGCAGCAGCAGCAGGAGGCTTTTTCAGCTCTGCCTGTGGTTGGAAAGAAGCAGCAGAGGTGGTGGTGATTAAGCATTGGATGTGTTGTTGTTGAGCTGCCGGGAAAAAGAAAGTCCAGCTGAAAGCTCTCTTGCTACTAAGCCCATTGCCCTTTCGTACACCACCCTGGTGCATAGAGCGCAAGCTTGAGGAAATCACTACAGCGGGAGGAGGTGCACTCTTCCCTAGTAGACAACCCAATGCTCTAGAGGCCATTTGCTTCTTCTTGCTGCTGCTGCCTGCTACCTTCTTCAATCTTTTCTTTCTTCTACCAGTCCCACACAAGCATGCTCTTCCACCACTTTCCCAATTCTCCTCCTCTCTTCTTCCTCTTCCTGCAACAACTTCAAAACTCCACGAGAAAACCAAAACACCCACCAGCAAAATTTCCAAGCTCAAGCTTCCAAGTTTTTCAGGTTAAAGTTGCAAGCTTTTTTCTATCCATAAGAAACGATCTTCCGCGGATCACATGGATGATCACACATCGCAGGGGGGGATCAGAAAACAATCTAGCGCAATCCCTAACGGACGGAAACACACCCCCGCCCATCCAAAAGCTGCACTGACCCAACAGAAGAAGAAGAGGAGTAGCCATGGTGGTGGCGGTGGTGTCCAAGGTTTTAGGGTTTGGGGCAGAGTTCATCGCTTCTTCTTCTTCTGTATCTTCTTGCTTGAAAAGCTTTTTTCGTGGTTCTCCGGGAATTTACATCCCCAGTAGTTCTGTTTTCTGTCCCTGAGCAAAAACAAGCTTCCAGGCCGGCTCTTGTTGTCGTGGTTTCGTAAGGCTCCAAGGTTTGGGGAAGAGTTCTTCTCACTTCTTCTGAATCTTTGCTTCAAAAAGCTTTTTGTGGGTCTCCAGGAGTTTCCATCACAGTAGTTTTGTCGTCTTTCCCTGAGCAAAAACAAACTTCAGGGCAGCTCTTGTTGTCGTGGTGTCGTGGGGTCCCGAGGTTTTAGAGCTTGGGGGGTTTTAGGGTTTTAGGGTTCAGAGTTTCTCGATTCTTCTTCTGGATCTTCTTGCGCAAAAGCTGTTGTGGGTCTCCCGGATTTCTCATCGCAGCAGTTTTGTTGTCTGTCCCTGAGAAAGAAAACAAGCTTCAAGTACAGCTCTTGTTGGCAATCTTCGTGGAAGAGAAGAATCAGACCTTGGAAGCATCATGAGTACCATGAAGTTTTGCCGTGAGTGGTGGGTGTCTCTTCTCTCTCTCTCTCTCTCTCTCTCTCTCTCTCTCTCTCTTGCGCATCTCTTGTGTCGAGGATGTCTTGAATTATTGGATTTCAAGCTCTCTAGAAGCTTTAGAAGCTTTTGGTTTTGGATGGATGCTTTCTTTCTTCCTTCCTTTCCCATCCCATCATCTCTTGTTAGGGTTTTTGTTTTGATCTGTTGTTGTTGTTGTTGAGAAGAAGGTGTAAGTAGGGAGGAGGAGCAAAATTGCTCTTGTGGTGAGTTGCTTTGCAAGGAATTTGAGAGATCTTGTTGCTGCTTGTGATTTTGCAGCAACAACATACTGTATCCAAAAGAAGACAGAGAGCAGAAGGTGCTGCTGTATGCATGCCGGAACTGTGATCATCAGGTCAGTCTTCTGCCCTTGTTATCCCTAACAACACCACCACCACCAGTCCATCACCAGAGATGCTATAGTATGTATGTTGCAGAAGCCATGAAGAGAGAGAGAGAGATGGAGTTGTGTGATTTTTGTTTGTGTGTTGTGATGAGACTGTAGGAAGTTGCAGACAACAACTGTGTGTACCGGAACGAAGTTTTTCACAGTGCAGATGAAAGAACCCAAGTGCTCCAAGATGTTGCATCTGATCCTACTCTCCCTCGCACCAAGAGCGTGCGATGTGCCAAATGCCAACATGGTGAAGCTGTCTTTTTCCAGGTCTTGCTCACTTTTTCTTTCATTCTTTCCCCTCTTTTCTCCCCTATTAACATCTCCACATTTTCCTTAACAACAATAACAGGAGAGTAGGTTTCCTTCTTTCAAGCCTGCAACAAGGTGCAAGAGATCAAAGCTTTCTGCTTGAATGTATCTTCTATCACAATTATTCTTTCTGCTTTGCTTTGATGTCCAGTAGAGCTGGATCTCTTGCAACCTGATCAAAGCTCCTCCAGTTTGTAGCCATTGCTCAGGGCTGCTGCGGCCACTATTCTGAGCATTTGCTGTCAGCTGTACCTTGACATTGCAAATTGTAGTTGTCTGGACTTGCTACAAAATGTCAGATTCTCAGAGAAATCCTCCTATCACAATTCGGTGCTTAAATTTTATTTGAAGGGGAAAAGTCTTCATGCCTGAGGTTTTGGATGTGCCCCCTCTTCTGAGTTGCTTGAAATCTGCATTATTCTTGGCTGCATCCTTACTACAAGGAATGTGATGAGCCAAGCACATTCTCTTGCATGTAGATGCTGATGTGATAACATCTCTGCAAGAAGTCAAGCAAGCAAGTACCACAAAAGTTTTGAGATTGTGTATCTTTACACAGGGTGGCTATGATTTTCTTTGTAACATTGTGGAAATGTCTCTAATTTTTTCCTGCAGCAAGAGCCTTGGGTCTTTCTGGATGATGCAGGATTTTATTTTTTTTCGTCTCATTTTTCCCCACTGCTACACTGTGCTCCATAGATTGATCGACAACAATCTGATGTTATTGTGTGTTGAACAATGTATGTATCTGTGTAGGCAACTGCACGGGGAGAAGAAGGAATGACTCTGTTTTTTGTGTGCTGCAACCCCAATTGTGGCCATCGTTGGCGAGACTAAGGATCACATGCTGGGGGCAAAAAAAATTTGCCCAGATCTCAGTTCCCACGGAGTTCATCTGTCGGTCTTCCTTGTATGTGCAGATTGAACTTTTCTGACAAGATGTTGAGACAGTTCATGAACCCAATGATCACAGAATGGACAAAGATCCTGCAAAGAAGTGGAAGGTACAGCTTCTGCACAAGTCTTAAAACCACACTATACAGAAGAGGACAATGAAGAACTGCTGCATAGACAACCAAACACACTTCAAAATGCCAGATCACACAAGATATTGAAATACTATGACAATTCGGTGTCTAGTTCCAAGTGTGTGCAATGCATCACCATTTTTGACCTAGATCTGAAGACTAACATCAAAAGCATTTCTTACTCTGAATAATAAGCAGCAAAAGATTTCAGGGTCATTCAGGATTATTCCACAAGGGGCAAATTTTGTGAGCTGTGACAAGAGGATGCATGTTTGCCTTTTCAACAACTTGTCCATGGTGAGAAGACTGTTGATTGTTTTCACAAAATTGTTGGAATGTGTTTGTGGAAGCTTTGTACCACTGGTTGTTACCATCACACCTTGCTCGATGTAGAAAGAGCACTTTTGTGCATCACTTTTTGTTACTCAAGATGATGTTATGTACGAAAGCACCTTGGTTGTCACTCCGTTGACACAGGCATCTTCTTGCAAGCTATTTTTGGCATCACAAAAGTTCATGATTAAAAGAAAGGGACTTCTAAGATGATGTAGAGAACAAAAGTACCTTGGCTTCTCATGCCTTTGATGCCATCTTTTTTGCATGCTATTGTTGGTCTCATGTGAGTTCATAATTAAGAGAGGAAATTCTTAGATGATGATATGTACAAATGTACCTGGGCCTGTCATCCTCAAACTTCAGTTCTTTGATACCAAGACCAATATCAATCTATATATCAGGGTTCAATCAATATACTCTTGATCTGAACTAATGTTGCCATCTTCTTGGAGGCAATGGTTGGTGTTATGTGAGTCTGTGATAATAAAAGAAAAAAACTTCTGAGATCATGTTATGAACAAAAGTATCTTGAGGTTCTCACACATTCAAGACCATCTTTTTTGCATGCTATTGGAGGTGTCATGTGAGTCCATAGTTACGGGAGAAGGTTCCTTTCCATGATGATAGGATGTTAATCAAAGTGGTTGCAACTTGGTCAAGATGTTTATGCATGAAGAGGTTGTGGGTGTTCCATTTTATTTCATGTAAGTACAATTTACATTGAAGTATATGGGGCTTTTCACTTATGGATCCTCTCCTCACTTACACTTGCAAAAGTGAACCTCGAAAGCAAATGCGAAAGTGGTAGAGGTTTTGCATACCCAATGATTTGGACACAATCATTCATCAAACTTTGCACGTTGACCCACATCATACAATTGTTGTAGAGCAAGATGAGAAATCTCAACGTAGAATGAATGACCCATTTGATGCCTTTGTGCATTGATGAATATGAACAAATGAGTCTATCTAGTCGTATTTAGCATTGTTGTGCATATAGTTAACTAATCAGGCAATTTTGATTTTGGTGGTTGTACAAATCATTTTTAAAAATAGGTATATCTTATTTCATTAAGTTAACTAAATTTTTTAATCAAATCAAACAATACTAGTTATACGTGGATTTAGTCATGCCTACATCGTACTAATGCCATTTATGGTGTGACTAATTTTAGTCACTCCATCGGTGATGTGGCTTATTACATACTACATATGCTAGATTTTAGTCATTGAGGATATTACTTAAGTATATATGTGACAAATGTAGAACAAATGCTAATAGTATCACACAAAATTAGAAAAGTGATATTACCAAAATTATGTTTGCATGTGTGTGATAAGTAGGGGCACACAACAAGACAAAGAGAAGGGAAGAAAAAAAGAGAAAAAAACCCAAATGAAAAATGGCAATAAAAGGTTAATAACAACACCTCATCAAAAACATCATGTAGTTGCCATGGATTATATAGTGGCACTTATTTGTAGACAAGGACATTATTGTTATGACTTACTTTAGTATTTGCATTGAGTTAATAATATTACATAGTTAGAAACAAAATTTTCTTATTAAAGAAATAACTATAATAAAATTTGTGCTACATGGAAGAAGTTAATAAAAGAACTTTGTGGAGTGAGACATCAAAGCCTGAGATGTTGGGGGACAATGCAAGAAGTTTTGGGTCCCTAAAAATTTTATCTTGTTTTTTCTTTAAGAATGAAAGTTAGTGTTATTTGTAAGAAGAACAATAATATATTTATGATTTTGTAAGCATTAAGACTTTTTCCATGCTTATAATTTATGTCAATTTGAAATGAATTTAATGAAGTATAGATATTTCAAGTTTGAAAACATAACAAAATGTATCAACAAGCATGAAAAGAGTAAACCAAACCCTAGAAAATAAAAGAAAATGATTTCAAATTTTTTTGACAAGCATCGATATATTCAAAGGGCCTTCTCCATTGACATGTATCATAGACAAACAACTTACAACAACCTCTACACCACAATAAAAGTTACAATGTGAAAAAGAATTCATTGCAAACCTTTTTTAAAAAAAAATCAAATAATGGAAAAATAACCAAAGTTTAATTAAATAAATGATTTTTTCTTGTTTTACTAGGTTGTTAATTTGATTTTAATCCCATAATTTGAAATCTACAATTATAGTCGCTTCCTTTCTTAATCCAATTGTGCTAGATTATTATTTTGGAAGATTGGTGAATTTTGCCTATAATGATGATGTTGGAATGCAAGGAGCACAAACCACTAATCCAACAAAAAAGTGTGGTTTTTGCATGTAGAGGGAAATAAAAACCAAAAAAAAGAAAAATCACAAGCACTTATATCTTTCACAATGACTATTATTATTGTCTATCTTTAAACAAAAAAATTGGCCAAAATGGAATAGGTGTATCTACAACAATCTTATTATTTGTGTTTACATAGATGATGAGTTTGGGGAAATAGAATACAATAATCATATGTTAATGACTTGAATTTGGTATAAATTCAAAATTTTGCACATTTTCAAACAATATATTTCCATGATTTCTTTTATAAACATAAAAACATTGGTATGAATTGTGGACAAAAAATGGTCTATAGAAAATTGACAATTGCAACTTAAACATGCATTTTGGTTTCAAAAATTCATTTTGTATAAAAGTGCATTAGACATTGAGACAAATGTCATCTCAAAGATTTCAAAAATCATGCATACTTGGCAATTGGTTGTAGCTTGCTTTCCAAGTAAGTTGACCCTAACCTCAAAGAAAAATTGAATCCTTGTTTTGAAGAATGAGAAACAAATGTCCAATTTTGGAGAATTTTTTATACCTTGAAATTGTGCATTATACAAATTTGAGTTGTGACTCATTTGAAAATGATGCAATTCACATAATTGAGAGAATGAAATAACATTTAAGAAATGAGATTGCATATGGTATGTTCTTACAATAAGTAGGAAGAAAGTGAAATATCCAATCACTAAAAGGTGCAACCATTTATGGGCTATTATGATGATGTCATGGTTATCTAGGAGTATATAATGTCAGCCATAGAGATCAATTTGGTCAACATCCAATGGTGGTGAGCAATTTTGTTCATGATTTGATGTTGAATGATTATTATTTTTCAATTGCCATTTTTTTTGGGTCATCATGGATTGATAGAGATGATTTTTAGTTGTCATCCAATGGTGGAGATGATTTTTAATTCCATCCAACATGATGGATCGTTTTTAATCGCCATCCAATGGTGGAGATGAATTTTGGATGCCATTTAACAATTGAGACCACTTTCAGTCCTTGTCCAATGATAGAGCTCGCTAATTTGGTTGCCATGAATTGGTGATGATGATTTCGATAGTCATCAAACATTGGCAATGATTTCAAGTTGCCATTGAATGGTGGCCCACATATTGTCATGATCTTTTTCCATGGTCATAATTGATCATCTTAAATATTAATTGACTACTTGCAAGGTGGGGAAAAAAAATTTCATTGCAAATGGTTTTCACTTTATATTTGATGGGTAAATTGATGCATTTGTATTGATGCATTTGTTGCAGCTACAATTTGTGATAATTGAAGCAAATTTGGCACATCATGGTGGTTCGGAAAACCCCAAGAAATTTGGATGAATTTTTGTGGATGGAATTTAAAACTGAATATTTTTTATGATGAACTTCATGAATGAATGAAATTTCATAAAATTGCATCCAAGAAAGTTCAATCCTTCATCCATGAAAGTTCATTCATGGAAAATTCACATATGATATTTCATGGTTGTTCATCCATTGAAATCTGGATGGATTTTAATGCATGAAATCAACTGATGACTTGAACTATATTTTGTGGACAACTTGAAATTTTAAATGAATCTTATTGGAAGACTTTCATTTCATCATACGATGTCATGGAATTCCATCATTTGTTGATGAAATTACATTCATAAAAGTGTTAGAATGAAAGATCATACATTCATCCATGGATAGTATTCCATGGATGTTCATCCATGGAATATGGATGATTTTGATGGATGAAATCAACTATAGATGAACTATTTCATGGGTCAACTATAATTATAGATAATCATCAATGGATGAAATCTAGTTCATTTTGAAATATCATTCAAAGGTTCATCCAATTATTTCATTCATCAACTAGGAAAAACTCCATCTAGTTGGGTTGTTTCACATTCATTAAAATTCATGTCATTACAATTTCGACATAATTCATACATGAAATTATTCCCATCAAGTGGCTTAGATTCATCCATCAAATTTTAATTTCATCGATGGATTGATCTGGTTATCCATAAAAAATCACTTTGTTAATCAATTTCATCCATCCTCTATTTGGAGGTTGCAAATGAATGATGATTCATCCTTGCGCTTTTATTCATTGGATGGGCCTAAATCTCACACCATTTGTCAAATATTGGACACAAAGAAAAAACTTTAGAGGTGAGCTTGAAAGATCTCCTCTCAAGCTTAAGAGAGCAATTGATGTTTTTTGAGCAAAAAATTGATGTTGAGCCTTTTTCTGAATCAGGCTGTGTGTGAAAAAAATTAATTGTGGGCAATCTTGTTCTCTTTTGGGGCAGTGCTTTGAGATCCCAATAGAAGTTCGGGCAGTGAAGGAATACAATTTCAAGCATTGGGCAGCTTGTAGATTAAAAAATATTTTTGCCACGTCAAAAACACATTCATGCAGTCCACATGATAACGCGGTCATGATGACATGGAGTCGGTGATTGGTGACATGGACTTGACAATGTGGACTCATAACAAGTTAATGATACAAACTTGGTGACTTGGCAAAGTGGACTCGACAATGTGGACTCAATGAGTTCATGCAACGAATTTGGTGACTTGGCAAAATGGACTTGACAACATGGACTCAACAAGTTCATGATATGAACTTGGTGACTTGGCAAAATGGACTTGACAACATGGACTCAACAAGTTCTTGATATGAACTTCCGTGACTTGGTGAAGTGGACTTGACAACATGGACTCAACGAGTTAGTTCATGAAACAAACTTGGTTACTTGGCAAAATGGACTTTGTGAACTAATGAAGTCAATGTGCAGTTGGCAAATGGGCAAAGTGTACTTGGCAAACAAGTGAAGTCAAGTTGCCAAACTAGAAGAGCAAATGTCATTCCATAATAACAAATCCACAAGGACAAAAGCAAAAAAAGCTGCAAAGAGCAAATTGCACTTTCATGTGAAACTCTTTTGTGAATAGAAGCACAAGAGGAGCTGTTGTTGAACTGAAATTAGAGCGGGTCAGGGGTGGTTGGGCCATGAAGGTGAACCAACCCTTCACCTTCATGCTGAACCGGAGCACTTATTAGAGCAGCTCCTCCCATGCTCAGTATGTGAACTTGCAAGAGAATAACTCACATCAGAGATTAGTTATTTGCTTTTCCCAAACCTCACACATAAAATTGGGACTGCATAAGGTGGGAGAGTACTAATAGCAACCCACCTGGACCAATCAAAACCATCTAACAGATCAAAAGCAGCATGTGTTGGTCTTTGGTCTTTGCCATGCATTTTGCCAGCCTCAGCATCCTGTGCAAAAATGTTGGGCCAAAACCATTTTGCTGACCCAAATCGACATGTTTTGACTTTTCTTCATCCAAAGTTTGCAATGCACAAGTGGAGTTGCTTCTACAAAAATTCTTCTTCTTCTTTTCTTTCCTGTGTTCTTTACTGTCCTCTTGCAGGCAAGAGGACTGGGAGCAACTGACTGACCTCAACCTTCAGTGAAATGTGAAGACTTCAACTCACCTTGACTAGCCTTGATGGACTCATGGCTTTTGGCAGGTCATGGGCAATTGCCATTATAGGCAAGATTGTTGAAGATTGATAGTCTCTGGGAACAACACCCAAGTCAATATGTGGTAATGACTTGTCGCAAAGAATCATCTGCCAAAATGAAGATCAATTTTTCCACTGATGAAGGCTCACCCCCAAAGCTGACAGAAGCAATAATGCCACAAAATCAGCTGGCATTCAGAACCATCAGGTGATTCACTCATTCACGTGTGTAAAATCATGACAAAAGGGGACTAATTACCCTCTCATTTGAGTCCTTTGTGTGAAAGACTCATCAAATGCAATCAGGAGCTAAAACTAAAATGTTGATACAAAATCTCTCTCTCAACTTCTCACAACAGTGGCAGCAACTGTGTCCGTTTCCATGGGAGAAGCTGCTGTGGCTTCTTCATCATTGGCAGCCAGTTTCCCTGCTGACTCCTCTGGGGACTTCTCAACAGCCTTCCCAGAGGTGGCAATGGCAGCATCCTTCCCCTCCACTGGCTGTGGACTCATGCTTGGGCTGCTGCTGGGTTGACTTGTTTTGATCGAGGCCAGAATTGCAGCATCTTCAGTCCGTGGAAGACTTAATGCTGCTGCTGGGTCACCAGGAAGTGAAGAACCATCCACTGACAATATTGAAGAATTCTGGGTTGTTGTTGTTGTCGTACGTGCCCTGTAAAAAGCATCCATCTACATGTCACAAGTTGAATATTATAGGACACTTGGGTACACATACTGCAAGCTTAACCAGCTTTGTCAATGAACCTGGGAAAAAAACTATCCGGAATTCAATCTTAACGTGAAGTACCAAATGGGTGGAGAAGAAAGAACACACCTCTTTTGTCTTTGTCTCATATCAAAAAATCGTGCCAAAGAGTTTTTCCTTGCATGTGGCAACTCTGTGTAGATGACCCAAAAACACAAAACAACTCCAATTTCAGAACTTGTTGTAAGGTATGGATCTAGTAGTTTGATACTCACAATTCTGATTTCTGCTAACAAAAATACAGACATGAAAAGACATATATATATACCTTGAGTGTAACAGATGGTTGATGATTTATGCAGAGCATTCAAGCCAGTAGTACTAGCAGTAGTAGGTACACTGCTGGAGTTTGATGCATCCGGAAGCTCAGGTGGTTGTGACTCCCTGTTCCGCTGTATGGCAGATAGACCAGAATTTGACTCACCTTGCATTGATTGCAGGTGTGCTAAAGATGCACTGTTAGTGGATTGCTCACCTTTCACAATGGCTGGCATTGTTGATGCCTCTGGCATTGTGGTTGCTTGTTGTTCTTGTTGTTGTTGTTGGGAGTGAGTTGGTCCTTGACCAATGCTCTCATCTTGTTGAGCTGATGATGGCACCGCAGCTGAATTGGGCGCAAATGTCAATTTACTATCTCTTATGTTTACTAGGAGTGGAAGTGATGACAAGCTTGAGTGTTGCTGCTGTGTTTGAGCTAAAGTCAATGATGAAATCACATCTGGAGCACCAGCAGAGGAAGTATTGTGAACAGAAGCTACTGGAGGAGAATAAGCAGGTCCAGTAGTTTGGACTGCAGGTTTGGCATCCACATTTGTTATCGATGGAGCAACCATGGAGTCTCCTTGTAAAGAAATAAACTTGGCCACAGCTGATGTCCATGACTCTCCATTTGCTGCTAGGAGCATAATCAGATGTGCCTGAACAAAATCACATATCTCAGTTTCTTGAGGTCCATTCAAAACTGATTTCTAAGGCTGGCATGTGAGCTCAATACTATCACTTTCAGATTTGGCGTAGAAATCAGCAATTATTTTTTTGGCTGACATATGGCATCCTGGTGACAAAAAAATAGGGTTTGCAAATTATAAAGGGTTTTTTTTTTGAAAAAATGGGCCCATGTCACCAACATGTAGCAGGATTTCTAAACTTTTCTACTTTCCTCTTTAACCTGTAGCCAAATTTGGCTAAGCCCTTTTTCAGATGGTCACCAATCCACCTACCTCATGAATTTGAATAAAGGCCACAGGTAGAAACTCTTTCCAGACACCATAATAGCAAGACAATTTTTTTTCCAACAATGGCTAACCCTAATTCATAATGTGTGCCATTCTGCAGATGCTCCACTGGAGAGAGTTGGCAGTCAAAAAGCAAGAGAAAACCTTTCTGACCTTTTCTTGAGTAACATCGTCAAAAACATTCACAGCACCAGCATAGAAGATTGTCAGCTGGGCGGTTCGTTTTCCAGATGTGTTTGAAACAAAAGCCCTGCTTGCAACATTTGCTAAAAAACATCAGCCCTGCGGCAGCGATTTATAGTGTTGTTGCATACTTGGAATAGGAAGGAAAAAGATTGGCTCCTCCAGCCAACAACTGCTGAAGACTAAGGAGGATTCGGGTCAAGACCTACTACATGAAAATAGAGAAATCTTGCCTTTGTTGATTTGGGGCTGGTGAAGCAGTGACAGGAACAGATGGTGGCTGTTTAGCAACAGCAGCAGCAGCAGAAACTGTGGCAGCAACCGCTGCAGTCAATGATGGTGTTAAGTTACTGACCCCTGTTGTTGTGCTAGATGTGGTTGCATGTGAACTTGGGAAAACAGAAGGGATACCTTCACAAAGAAAACATAAGTGAAGCTCAAGGTTCTTAATCGCCCAGAACAAAACCAAACTTCTGGACTGGCATCAGCATAAATCTTGTAAGGAAAAGCCCACCTTGCAACACGGGCAAGATGATATTCATTCTATATGGACTCAGGAAGCTTGTCCCTACCAGCCAAAATTGTTTTGTGCAAAGTTTCACATCTACATGATACTTTGTTTTTTGGACTGTTGCAAGATTCTTTTTAGATGCCTTTTAGTTCACCACATTTTGACACTTGGTTCTTGGAGGTTGCCAGAACATAGCAGGATTCAGGAAAATGTCTACTGTTTGCTCTAAGCTGTAGCCAAATTTGGCTCTTTCCTCTTGTGGATGGTTGCCATTGTGGGTACATCACAAAATTGAAAAAAAAAACCCCTGATTCCTACATGATGATGGTACACAAAGTGGCAAAGCCTCTACTTACTTGCGGACCGGGAAGGTGTGCGTGCTAGCTCTTCTAATGCACGACTGGCAAGCATCCTGGAGGTGTTGCTATTCTCAAATTGATGCACATGTGTGGCCTCAAAACTCCTCTGAGAATTGCTCTCATCTGTCACAGGAACTCTTTGCTCCAGGAGTTTTCTTGTTGAAGCCCTGTCCATGCTCGTCAACCCATGCTGGAAAACCCATGCAAAATGGAAAACTCCATTGTCAATGCTATTTCTCACCAAATTGCCAAAGATTTCAGCAGCAACTTCTGATAGCTGAAAAGAAAACAAACATACAAAGTTGCTACTGGCTGCTGCTGCCGCACTACATCATCTGATCTCTCTCAACAAGTACCTATTACAACTTGAGCAAGCATGCTAGAACAGAAACAGCATGGCATGGGATTGCATTAGGGTTATGCAAAAAGCCCTGCTGTGGAGTAACAGAAAAGACCCACCTGGGATTGCAAGTTTAGGGTTTTGTTCCAAGATGGCCATTGCGTCCCTGCATCACAACAGAAGCAAAACCCATCTATCAAAGCTTTACATAATCCAAGTCTGATGAGGGTGGATGGGTGTCCCCCAGCCAGCCACACGCCAGCCACATTCCTACAACAAAAGTTTCACCATTGTTCTGTAGCTGAGAGTGGAAGTGTGACCAAAAAAAACAGTCCAAGATCCTGAGATGGAGAACCCCCAAAAAAACAGAAGACAACAAAAACAAAACTGAAAACAGAAGAGAACAGCTTCCAATAATTTCATATCAAGCACAGCATGTCTGAAACCTGATGATACATACCAACTTCTAGAATATATCTCCAGCAATCTTCTCTGGAGAGCTGTTGAATGTCAGAAGCAGCCAGTTCCTCCAACGGCTTACCGTTGGTGTGAGCTGCTGCCCTTTCTCGTCCTCCCTCACTGACTGCTGCACCAGCACCCACAGCAGCAGCAGCAGAAGAAGAAGAAGAAGAAAGTAGAGCTGCTCCACCCATCATGATCCTTGAATCATCTGCAACAACCACCTTCACCTGATGATCCTTCTTGCCACTGCCACCTCCTCCTGCAAGCATGGCACTTGTGGTGAACTGTGGTCTGGTTTTCTGGTGCAGAATTCCCCCACTGAATCCTGTGAACCCTCCTCCTCCTCCTCCTGCTGCTGCTGCTCCTCCTCCTCCTCCTCCTCTGCTGCCAGGTTTCTCACTCAAACTGTTCCCCAAGGCTCCAAGAGCTGTTGTTGTCCCAGAGGTAGCAAAATTGGGTCTAGAGTTTACGCCCAATCCTGCTCCTGCTCCAGATGCCTGGCCAATTGCAAACCCAGCAGCAGCAGCAGCAGCCTGGCCATGTGGGAAGATGGATGGAATAGACGAGAAGGTTTTGGAGCTTGCTTGATCCCCAATTTGTCGCATTCGGAGAGTGGGTGGAAGAGGAGGAGTTGTCTCAGAGGAGCTCAAGAAAGCCGCTGCAGCAGCAGCGGCAGAAATCCCTTCTGTTTCTCCACTGCTGCGTCCTAGTACACCCATGAAATCCCGCATAACTCCATAATCCCTGTTCCGCTTCATCACAGCAGCTTCTGGAATGGAATGAATCCCACAAGCAAGAAACAAAGCCACCCGCTGCTCGCCAAGAAAAAATCCAATTGGGTGTTGTCAAGAGCCACAGATGGATCACTCTCTCTCTCTCTCTCTCTCTCTCTCTCTCTCGGTCAAGATGATCCTCTTCTCCACGTCAAGTCTTGGAAGGTGTCGTTATTGTTCAAAGCAGCAGCAGCAGCTGCTGCAGGTAGCACCACCAGCGTCTCCGCTGCTGCTCTCTTGCACATGTCTGAATCTTCTTCTTCTTCTTCTTCTTCTTATCTCCACCCAAATCTCTCCACTAAATTCAAAGCTGAGAGCATCCACACAGAGACACAGACAGAGACAGAGAACTTAGCTTATTCCTTCTTGAAAGAACCTTGCAAAGAGCCTTACGAGGAGATCATAGCTTTGTTGTTGGAAGATGGTGGAAAAAAAAATTCTTCAGTGCCATCACCATTCATTTTCTTCTCTCTTTGTCAGCAGCAGCAGCAACAGCAGTCTGAAAGACTTGAATCAATTCTTGGCGAATTTCCCACAGATTGGTGACCAAGTTCAAAGAGAAGAATTGAATGTCCCCCCTCCCTCACACACACACGCACACACCAACTTTCACCACAACAAAAAAAACACCAGCACCACCAAGAACACAAAATGATGATGATGATGATGATGATGATGGGTCCTTCAAGAACAAGAACAAGAGCAACAATAAGAACAAAGATGCTGCTTCAGTGCTGCTCCTGATGATAATTGGTGATGGTGCTGCTCAGTGCTGCTGCTGATGATGATGATGGTGGTGGTGGTCAAAGTAGTAATACTTCTGTCAAGATATGATGTATTGATGAGAGAATAATGTGAGAACAAAACATGATCATCAATCACCAAAAGTCAGTCCAACTTCTTTTGCTTCTTCTTCTTCTAAGTTCTTCCCCAAATAAAATCTCTTTGTACTACTTTCTCTCTTCTCTCTGTCTCTTCTTCTTCTTCTTCTTCTCCTTCTCCTCTTCTTCTTTTCTTTCTCTTCTCTCCTTGTCCCTCTGTCTTAGTCTTCTTCTTCTCTTCTTCTGCTTCTCTTCTGTTTGTCACTCTCCTTCTTTTCTTCTTCTTTTTTTTCTGTCTCTCTCTGGGTTGGGTTTTCTTTATTTATTATTATTATTATTTATTTATTTATTTATTTTTGGGTTTTTGGGTTTTTGGGTGGGTTTTCTCTAGGTACAATTTTTTTTTTGAGAGAATTAATTCTGTGAAATTAAATATAGGATCTGATCTGATTTTCTTTCTCAGTTGTTTCATTTCTCTAATTTTTAGTTTTTTATTTTTTACTTATTTATAATAACTATTGCATCAATGTATATATATATATATATATATATATATATATGTTTATTTTTATAAAGTTTGCTGTTTTAAGCTTGATTCTTCACAGATTTTTGTGCATTTGTTGTCTTAAAATACACACTCCCCACACCCAAAAAAAATTAACCAATATATTTTTTAAATCATTTATAAAATCTTCCCATAGTAAGCCCAAGCTGACAGGGCTCAGTTTTGGGAGTGGTTTGTAAATAATTTATTTTGACTTAAAAAAATTTCTTACTCGGTTTGAATTTACTATATATATATAATTTTTAATTTATTTTTATTGTGTAATTTGTTATGCAGCAATAACTGGGTCTTGACTCTTGACTCTTGACCGACAATTTGTTGAAATTTTATTTTGGGGTTTTTTTCTTTATTAAAGGGTCAGTACCTACAACC
>Ga0116227_10004091_pt1 | contig 31856 bp, 21 predicted proteins | sample S1TSphgellanicum_FD_89693 | JGI IMG/M metagenome (GOLD analysis project Ga0116227, IMG submission 89693) | Host-associated microbial communities from peat moss isolated from Minnesota, USA - S1T2_Fb - Sphagnum magellanicum MG | ecosystem: Host-associated > Plants > Peat moss > Unclassified... | reverse complement strand
TTTTTTTTTTTTTTGTGCGTCTTTTGGGCCCTTCCCCCCCCCCCCCCCCACCCCTTTTCCGGGGGAAAAAAGGGGGGGCTGGAAGACACATAATAATGGCGAAAAATAACGAAGAAAATCTCCAACGAGAAATGGATCCGTTACTTTGAAACGAAAAACCAAAAATAGGAGAGTAAATAATTAAATGGGTCGCCAGAAACGAACAGAAACCCTTAACCCTAAATCCGCATTACTCAACACGTCGCACAAGCTACTCCAAGGTCAAACTACATGCACAAGCTACCTACCCTTAGGTCACGATCTGGGCCGCAGTTACCTGGGGGCGGGGAAGGAGGGTCGTTCCCAGTTGTCTTTTTGTTTTGGCGAGAATTCCCATTTTTCTCAAAATAATTCGCCAAAATTCCCCCTATTTTGGGGAGCTTGTCGCCACCAGTCTGTCTACTGGCTACAAAAATGTCCCCAGTTAAGGCGAAATCTGTCTGAATCTGTCTGGGGATACTCGGCAGGGTTGCTACTGTACTGGAACTTCCCAGCTTAAGATCTGACTGACCTGGGCGGGAACGACGACTGCCGCGCTGCCCGTGGGAAATTGAATGACAAATATCGGCCTGGCGTCGTGCCATTGCAGCTTAGCGTTACTGCCCGTTGTGTGGATGGATGGATGAATGGATGGATGAATGGATGGATGTATGCGGGAATGGATGTTTATCATCCATCTGAGTTTACCAGTGATCTTCTTCTACAATCTAGTATAACTTAGGCAAAAGGAAGCATCTCAAAGTATGCTTCCATTTTGGGGAGGGAAGCATATTTAGGATTTTATGTTGAGGGAGTGCCTCCATGTTTCAAAAATATTGGTGATGGGCAAATCAAATGGCTCATTTTGGGAATAAATCAATAAAGATAACTAACTAACTAATTAACTAATTGTGAGCACACCCTCTCATTAATTAGTTAGTTGCACATAACAACCAAATATGTACATAAATGGAACAACTCTCAAAAGAATGACACTTCACGCAAGGCATAATCAATTAAGATCTTAAAGGTTATCATCAAAATCTAGTGTGTTTTTGGGTTGCATTGAGTAGTTATGGTACACTAATGCATGTCATCTTTTGAATTTGTTTTGATATAGGGCTGAATATAACTAGAATGGATACAAATTGTTTTGCTATGGATTTTACAACTCCCATGAATTGAATAAAACAAGATTTTGGAGTACAAAATTGGGTGAGTTTTTCATATTGCATACAACTTTGATTTATTTCGATGTATTCCACTTTTATGCATTTGACAATGTTTAGGGGCATGTTACATCTTTTATATTATGGAATTAAAATGCAAGTCTTGGCCATTGAGGCACGCAAAGCATTATCACAACAATGCATGACATTTTGCAAATTATTGAAATGTATATTTGATATGAATTCAGAGATAATGTCACCAATTTGAAGTAGAAAATTTGTATATCACTTATGAAATTGTGTGTGCATAGCCCATTCCAATTCATTGCGATAACATTCTTGTGGAACTCATAGAAATCTTGTGCAACGATATAACAACATTGAAAAATTCTAATCTCATGCACAAGGACAAAGTTTGTTACCCAACGGTGTGCCACTAAAACCTTGCCAATACCACTACCCACAATTGGTGTTGACCCATCTGAATGACCTCTTCATCTAATAATGCTTCTACACATAATAAACAACAATGGATCAAATGGTCTACCTACATTGAACCCCATCATCACTATGTTGTTGTAAAGTTTCCATTTATTGGTAACCACTTTAAATGTCATCTTATCAAATGAAAATTTTGGAAAAAGAAAACAAACTTTGAAAAGGAAAAAGAAACAAGATGATGACAAACCATTCAAAAATAAGGATCTAATGTATAAAAGGGGTGAGGATGACAACATGCAAGGCATCCCTCGTGACAAAACTATTATTGACATATTGACATGACATGTCAACAAGCTTTTGAATAGGTGGTATGTGAAACTAAGATCATTGTGTTGGTTTGATTACTTTCTTTTCAAAATTTACATTATAAACATGTGGTTTGACATGTACTTAGAATGAAAAAGTGGACATTTATCAAACTTGTGATTATTTGTTTTACATTGCTAAACAAATTTCAAGATGGAAAAAACCAATTTCAATAAAATAAAATATCTCTTTATTCAAGTTGATGCATAACCACACAACCACTCCTGTAACTAATAGTGTTAGCATAGGAAAATTAATTGTTTATGACATATTCCATAAAATGTACTTACAATTTGTGCCACTCTTACAAGTGTAATTTCTTAGCCTCATGGAAGGCATGTAGTTAAATGATTTTTTAATTTGAATGTAAATAGGGGATCCCAAATTGCATAGATTCAATTCATGGTGGCTGCATCTTCATAAAGGTTCCATCAAATACAAAATTGGCAACACATCATCACAATTACATGAAGTCAAGTTCAATGCTCTTGCTAGACATAGTTGATGTAAGAATGGGTTCTTTCCTCCTTCCTTCTATTCATGAGTACAAACATATTTGTTCTTATTGAAGTAGAAGCTTTCATTTTTGGTGTTGTAAAGTTTGTTATTCTCCCTCTTCTTGTTCTCCCTACTCTTCCTCCTCCACCCCTTTTGACCTTGCATTACTTTACTACAACTACCTTTATGAACAACATGGCAATTAAGCATCCACCTTGGGGACCATGAACATCTTCTTCATCTCCAATTACAAATTTTAACAACTCTAATGATGTTGGAGCTTCTAATCCTCACAAAAAGTTGTTACATTCTTCATGAAACCCTAAGCATTATGGAATAAAAACTCAATGTTTAGGAAGATCAAAAATGATAGGATAGGTATTAAAATCAAACAATGTAAACAAACCAAAACAAAAACATACCACCTATTAGAGATGAATATGTTCTTTAAAGTGTTGAACTTTATCAACCTATTTCACATATGCAAACAACTTCATTCCTTGTGAATTCACACCCATCAATAACTCCAAAGATGGGCCTAACAATTCCTAGTTTACCAATAATTACCATGAAACCTTACTTCATTCACAAAATAGATAATTCCATGACATGCAAAAGCTTGCTCCCATTTACAAGTCTTTCACGACAAACACACCATTACTCTAACATAAGAAAATTCAAAATCATTAATGCCTTGGGATTGTTCGTTGATCTCTTCAACTTTTACACATTTCCATGTAAATTCCCTTTTAATGGAGCTTGAAACTAGCATTGTTTAACTTGCAAGTTCTACCTCTTTTTTTAGTAACTATTATTTGATAAGCAATCAACAAGGTTTTGACACATGCATTTTGTTTTTGGCATGTGTGAGCTCTATTAGGTTCCATATGGGGATTATTTAACCAATTTTGGAGCTTACCACCCCCTCCTCCCCCCACCCCATGTGCAATAAGGCCTTAATAGAAACATGAATAAATACCCCATATTATGTCCTCACAATTCATGCCCCTTCCATTACCATAGGCCAAAATAAATGATGAACACAATTATAATAGAAATTATGTTCAACTAACAAGCAATTGCAACATGCACCTAATAGGTTCTATTTTAATTTTTTTAGGGAAGGTGTTGGGGGGAAGGGGGGAATGCTAGATTTTGTTATTTCCACTACGTCCAAGTTCTCACAATGTTCCCATCTAGTTCCCAATGGGCTCCCAACATGTTCCTAATATCACTTCACTTTGTCCCATATGTTTTGCCTAAACTTGTCCTCTTTGAACTTACATAAATGGGTGAATATTTGGACTTACATGTTTTTATGTTCAAAATGAATATTTTACAAAGGGAACTCTTCAATGTTTCAATTTTTTTGAGGAAGAGACTTTGCTTTCCAAAATATTTAAAGACTAATGAGGCTACATTGCTCATTCATATTTGAAATCTCAAATGACATCTTAAAACTTGGAACTTTTGTGTTTTTTTAAGTTACTTCTAAACTTTACACTCTTTTTTGTTGAACTTCAATCTTTCTTAGCATATTGCAACAATATTCTTTTATGTTTTTGGTTCGATTTCATCACTCATTGCCTTCAATTTGTGTTGGATAAGTGCTTGCATTTTAATAGTACCACACCTTATTGGTATCAACAAGATTTGAAAACACATAAAATGTCTTCAACACCTTCACAACAATTTTATTCCTTTTTGTTGGTATTTCATTTCTATCAGATGCTTGTTCCTCTTCCTTTTCAATTCAATATGTTTGTTTCTTTTGTTACATCTATTCTTTGGGTGGATCTTACTTGCATTTGAAAGGCAAAAAACATTAACATTAAAATGTATACGTCTTTTCTTTGTTGTGTTCATTTGTTGTATTTGAGTAAACAATTGCTATGTTCAAATTCATGTAATATGTAATTTGGATTTTTTGTGCACGTTTAGCTAAGTGTATAAGGTGGCTCTTAAGGTGAACTTTGTTATCAAATTGGGTAAAACCATGTTTCCATGGACCAAAAACCAAACCAAATCAGAGCATGATATAAAATTGCATTATTTGTTACTTATGCCTATGTGGTGTCATTTTAATATTATGTTAATCATGGCAAGTTATGTTTTATGACTAATATGGATGTTGAAAAAATTAGATTGAATCATTAGCTTTTTCAAATTCAAAATTTGATTTGAAAAAATGACCTTCAAAATTGAGCAATTGTTATATCAAACATGATTATTTTCACAAATTAGCCTTTTGAATTTCATAATACATATTCTTTGAAGCTGAACTTTTTTGCAATAATAAGGATTATTAAACGCACTTAAAATACACTCAAAATACAAAAAATGTTTATTTTATTTTTATTTTTATTTTTAATTGAAGGTCTATTTCAAATTTACAAGTCTTTTAAAACATGTAAATATGGTGCAATGTATATGGTTTTCAAAGAAAAAGTTATAACTTTTAATACAAGAAATTAACCTTCAAAGTAATTAACATATTTTAGCATGATTTGAAATTGTGATCTTTTTTCAAGATGAAATGTAAGAATTTGGTAGATTTTGCACATTTTTGAAATTTCATATTTATTCAAAAATGATTAACACAAAACATATGATATATTAAGGTAACTATAAATATTTGTAATAACAAGTTGTAAAATATTTTATTCAAATTTTATTTTCTATGAATTTTTATTTTTATTTTTTGCAAAAGGAAAATAATCCTTCAAGAGAAAGTAAACACATTGGCTCATGGAAATATGTACTTACCCAATTGTGAAAACTTGGGAGAATTTTGAATTATTTGATGTTTAGATTTTTTGGGGGCTAAGTTGTCTATTTGTTGATGATTAATACAAAAATGAAGATGTAACTTTTGTTGTGTGAGGAGACAAAAATTAGTCATGTATGGGTAGCATTCTTTCTCAAACCAATTAAAAAGTGGTCAAAAGTGATTTTTATGTTCAACACACATAAAAAAAAAATTCCCTTGTAATTTTGGACCCATTTATTTAAGCCCCAAAAGGGTGGAAGGGTATGTGAATAATGTGATAATATAGGGTTTATGGAGTTTTAAGTAATATGATTATCTTACATTATAACATCATCATGTGAATGGAATTATAGTTATCATGTTTGTCTTTAAACATTATAGTTATTCATAAAAATATCTTAGACATGGGATGGAATTGTTCATTAGGTGTTTAAAATAGGTTGAAATGGTTAAATGAACATTAAATTGGTTAATTAATTTGCATTGAATGTCACAATTAAAATAAAATTATTTTTGCACCTTCATAAATGTTAAAAGAAGTTTGATTCTAAATATGATTCTCAATGCAAAATATTGAGACAAACAATCAAAAAATGATTGCCAACACAATTGCATTAAATTCAAATTATAGCAAAATTAAACGATCTCATGCTAAGTTTTATTGTTTGATAAAATCTTTTGAACTTTATGAATAACAACAAAGAAGGGCTGATAAAACGAAGAGGATATAAATCAAAGGATTAACTTTATTTTGTCATTTCTTCAAGTGCTTTTACATTTACAAATTGATTTTCAATACTCAACAACTATAGGTCCTCTTCATCAAAATGCTCATATAAATACTCACTAATGTGACTTTGTGCCCTTGGCCAAGTGGTACCACATCCTCAACTGATTTTTCCTTTCAAAACCTGGGTTTTTGGAATTTATTTGAATTTTCAGTGGTAGAAATCACTTAAAAATCAATATCTCCCACATTCTGAATCCAAATCTTACAAAAATAAATTTTATTAAATCCTGCTCATCAAGATCTTTCCAACAACACCAAAGGCACATTCCAATTCCTCCTAAATTTTTAGCTACGATTTAAATTAATTTTCAATGAAGAAATCATCCAATATTCAAAAACTTTTGCATCACAAGTCCAAACGTCACGGAACCAATGCCCATTGAGAGCTTTCCAAAGACATCAAGAACATGATCTGAAGCATCCTGGTTGGGTGGATCTCATAATTACAAAACAGAACAAACTACCTTCCTTCATAGATATATATGATTAAAAGCGATTGATTGACGCACATACCAAACTGAAGATTCACAAAATATTAAAAACCTATAAGCTGGCAACCAGATGATATGCAAGTTTTATAAGAGGCCCCAATAAAAGGCACCAGTTGGCAGGTTCAAGAGTCAACAGGAGAGTAACACTGAACATTACCTACTTTCATGTTCCTGGACGTGCATTGGACCAAAAGAACAAACACGGTGTTGAAAGACATTATTTTCATTATTGTAGGACAAAGATTGGGATGAGTTTTCTAGGGTTTTGGGGTTTTGTTTGCATCATGATTCAAGAAGTGGGGACAGGAAATGAGTGAAGAACTTAAGGTCATGTAGGTTACTATTTTGGGGGGGAGGGAAACATTACCTTGAGAACCGCCTGTCAGGGTGATTACACTTGTAAAGGCCCTTGTTAAGGCCCCCTGTTGGGGGTGTATTACAACTATGAGGTCCCTTGATAGTTGGATTTTACTATTTTAGGTTTCTATGAATGGGGACGGCTCCCGATTTTAGGTTATTATTATATCGTAAGTTGTAAGTTCCCTAGCTTAGAGAATCTCCACCCCCACACCGGCAAACACCCCTTCTCATTAAACCTTGCAGCAGGATAGCACCAATCCTGCTGCTTTTAGGTATTGATGGTCCATTTTGAAGTGGTCATTTTAAGCCCCCTTTAAAAGCTTTTTTTCTACTACCGATTTGGACAGTGACTATTACTCATCCAGATGTAAAGACATAAATGGTCTTTGAGTGTTGAAAGGGACTTTTATGAGATTTGTGGGTGGGACAATGATCATTAAATGGTATTCTATTCTAAAATAAAGGGAGTTGTTTGCGGGTGTGGGGGTGGAGATGCTCTTATTACAAACCATATATGACCCTCAAATGGGGAGCCTTACCCTGCTGCACTTATAATGTCCTATCCAGCTCACACACATGTGCGCATTTAAACCACTGTATGTCTTACATGTAGGCCTAGGTAGTCACCTGATCTTCCTTTAAAGCTCTTACTGGAGACAGACTCCTGGCAGAAGCCGGCCCTTGGCCCACACGGGGGTGCGTTTATATCAATGAATACTTTATTATTGCGCCCTTTTGGGGGCCTTGGGTGAACCAGCCCTCACGCTACAACCATGGTAAATTAATCTCACATTTCCTTATTGCTTCTAAAGATCATACATATCCCAACCCTTCCACAAAATCAGAGTCTCCCTGAGTCCAAATTCAACATTTCATGAGCTGGGTATACATATAGCCATGGACCCTTCTTTAGGGCTGTCCTTATACCCGCCCTTGAATTTAGGAGGTGGACAATCAACCTGTACAGCACTCAGAGAAATCTCCAAAGGCTATTGGGAGGGCACCTTCTATCCATGAGAGGAGGGATCTTAACCATTCTCATTAAGAGTGGGAGGGAAATTATGCCCACTAAGTAGGTGTAAGATCCCACTCTTACAACAATTTTTTCCTCTGTGAAGGGCAGGCATTTTGAAAACAGTAATGCCCATTCTTACAGGTGTTTTGTTTTTTGAAATGCCCGCTATCATCTTTTTTTTTCATGTTATACCTGGGTTATCCATTGGGTGTCAAGGGGAAAAAAATGTAATTACTTTGCTACATGGATGAAAAAATTTCATTTCACATTTCATCTTTGCACAATTGCATCTTTATGGTCAAATTCATTCCATGAATGAAGCTTCATCCATTTGGTATATTTCATTGTTAATAGTTATTTGAGATTATGTTTCATCCATGTTGTCTTATATTATTATTTCAACAAGCTATTTTTTTTTTCCTTTTTATTCTCTCATTTTCCAAGTTCTTTTCTTTTTCACCCTGCCTTTCTCTTTCCTCCTCACACTTTTCCTTTTTTCCTTTCATCCTTCCTTCTAATTTTTTTCTTTCCCTTGGCCTGTGACAACCCTTTCCCATAGTTGAGTTTCTTTTGTGTTCCCTTTTCACTTGTGGAGTAGAAGTTGTGTTTTTAAAAATCAGCTAGAACTTTCAAAACACAAAATATAATTGAAGAGCCACATGACAATTGAAGAGTCAATAGTTATGGAGGGACTTTGAAACGAGAAGGATGTAAGGGGAAAAGGAGGGTGTGTATGGTGTTGGGCAATGTTTTGTTTTAAAGAGAACCTTTGAACCTTGTTCTAACATTTTTCAAAATATTTGATGTATAAAGTTTTACAACAAAATAAAACCAAGTATTGTATAGGCATGGAGTTCAACAATTAATTAAATTAATATTTAAATATAAAGTTTAGGTCCCTTGTCTACTTTTTTTTTAAAAATCAACTTGCATACCATGAGAACTTGACCATGTGTTCTAGAATTTTTTTTCACAATTCTAGTTTTGGGTTTGGATCTAACAAAACAAACCATTTCCATCATGCAATTTGTGTGTTAATTTTAGAAAAATGTTATAGTTTGGTACTAGGTCATAAGAACTTAACCCTAAACCCCCAAATTTTACATTGCAAACCAAATATCTTCACAACATTAGTATGAACCAATCTTCTCTAGCTCTTCCTCCTTGAAAGAAAGAACCTCCAATCCAAGTTTTGACACTTTCAAAAACTTTTGCCAATTCCTTAGGTATGGGTTTGAGTTCAAATTTTTAAAGTTTTAAACCTATGAATTTGATTTTGATAAAAAAAAAATTAATTCAAAAACCTTTAAGTATAGTTTGAAAACAAGGTATAATTCCATGCACACAATACACATTCCCCAAGGTTTGAAATTTTATAAATACAAAGTTCTAAAACAAGTTCAAATTGAAGGTTGTGAAGATATTCAAGTTTACAACAAGTTAAAATTAAAATTTCTAAAGCTATTAAGTTTTATAAGAAATTAAAATTGATTATGTACCTAAAAAGTTTAACCTAATTGTTGATTTTTTAAGAAAAATTAATGTGCCTACCTTAAAATTTCAACTTATTATTATTATTATTATTATTATTTTAAAATCAAATTGTGTACCTCAAAAACTTGAACCCATTTTCAAAAGCTTGTTTTAAAAATTTTGGTTCTAGTTTTGATTCTAACAAAAAGCTAGTTCCATGTTCTAGTCCTTGTGCAAATTCCATCAAAAGATGTTGGGTTGGGTTTGGATCACAAGAACTTGAATCTAAGCCCCATGGTTTTAGCACTCAAAATTGAAAAACTAGCCAACATTGGCAAAGTACCTAGTTTGGCAAGGTTATAGAATTTCTAGAATCATTAGTTTTGATTTTAATTAGTAAAAACCAAATCAAAATTATGTTTGATGTTTAGAACCAATTTTGGGGTTGAAACCATAACCAAGACCTTTTAAAAACCACACCCAAAATTGGGTTTCTAATTTTATTTATGTGCAGAACCATAATTAGAACTCAATTTTTAAAGGAAAAAAAATTAGAACCAAGGGTTAACTAGTAGATTATTTTTTAAAATTTTAATTCAAGTTATTGGAATGTGGATTAAAACCAACTTTTTTAAAGAACTAGACTTGAGACTAATTCCCAATCCATTTATGTGTAAAGTTGGAATTAAAATCAATCTAACTTATTTTTTAAAACCAAAACTAGAACATAGGGAAATCACTTCCATTTTATTCCAAATGATGTGCAAAAAATATAGGGTGAAACTTATTTATTTTAAAAATCTACTTAAATATAATAAGGTGCCTATAATTCATTTGAGAATAAACTTAGTATATACCTAATACATTTAATTATCAATTTATCCAACTTTGTTTTAGGTTAATAACAATTGGTTAGGCATAAGGGTTAATTTTTGAATACCCAATTGAAGACCATTGGTTATACTATTAATTATACATTGTTTATATGACTTTGTTTTAAAAACTTGTTTATAAAGTCTCTATATCTAGTGGTCTAATAATAGTCATTAAAGCCATTAAAAAATGAAAAGATTAAAGCCTAGTGGTAGCTTTGTTGGATAGATAGGTGGTTGGGTGTAATTAAAAACCACCTTAATATTATCCATAGAAAAATTAATACCCAATGGATCATTAGTATATTTTTTCATGTTTTTCAATATTCTATCATAAAGATGTTTAGGATTTTAATATTGATAACCTATCTAGATGACAACCATCTAGGTTGGTTATTAAAAATTGAAAATTCAATACTAGGTTGGTAGGTTATTAATACCTAAATTCAAACATAATTGGTTACCTAGGTCAAAAAGTGAACTAGTTCTATATTGGTTGTAACCCTTTGCTCTAGTTGGTAAATTGGCAAATTTTCACTAGTTATAAAAATTGGTCTTATGAATATGAAAGTTTTATTTTAAAAACACAAATAACCTTCTTTGGTATCCATTTGGTAATGTTTGAAAATCAAAAATACCCTGGTGACATGTTCTTTTGTTGGCTTGCTTATGGCCCCATACTACAATTTTCATCAATTATTCAATCTACACATTCAATAGATTCTATCATTGGATGCAAATGATGATAACACTTCAAAAGCATAGGATACAAGGTTCTTTTATCATATTTATCCATAATAATTACACCTTCCTCTCAGCCAACAAAAAAGGATATTAAATGAAGGCTTTTGAATCCAAGGTTTAACATCAAAGACAACATGTTGTGAACTTTTCTCTTTTCATATTTTATTTAAAAAGAAAGAAAAAAATCCAAAACACCACAAACTTTCCTTTTAATGTTGGAAGCAAACAAAGACAACTCAAAAGCAATCCCAAAATCATCATCAATCAAATTGATTGGAATACATGGGTTTGTAAAGTTTTCCATGAGTTTTACACACATAGTGATGGTAGACTATACACTATGCCAAAACATGGCAAATATGATTACACCCATGATTGGGTTTGTAGTCATAAATACCATTCATGACTACATGACTATGTAGTGAATATGGACACATCATTTATCCACTAGTTGTATTTTTGTCCGAGTTGTAAACCCCATGGAATATATTATATATTTCAATTTAGTCTAGCCATTTGGTAGGTAAGTAGGAATGGGTAGGTAGGTAGGCATAGGTAGGTATGTAAGTAGGATCCTATTTATTTTCTAATGACAAGCCTTTTTAATTGGTTCATCACAAGTAATATTTGCACTTTGAGTATATTTAGTGCATATTTTGTGTGTAGACTAATATTTTTTCACCTTGATATATAATTTTCAAAGTTAAACTTGTTGACAAGGGATATGGATAAATTTACAACATTATTTCACATCATCCTTTGTCCCATACAAAAATACCCAAATTGACCATTATTATTTTTTCATATCTTGAAGATTTTTTTTTCATAAAATGATTTGTAAATAAACATATTTAAAATCAACATGGTTTTTTTGGTATATATAAAATATTTCCCCACCTTTAAAATATAACGAATTAGTAAAAATGGTAAAAATGTTGTGTTATATTTATTTTTAATTATAATTTTTAAAAATAAAATATTTTATTTATGAAACATATGATATAAATTTTAAATTCTATAAAAAATATTTAATTATTTTAAATTTCATAATTATTAGTTATACACATTTTTTACTTTATTAAATTTTATTATGAGTAGTAAAATTTGATTTAATTTTTTAAAAATTAAATTCATTAAATAATATAAAATATTTAAAAATTCTAAGTTGTATGACCAAATATTTTGATAATTTATTAAAGATCAAATTTTATAATTTTTGTTACCCATCACATGAAAACATGAAAAAAAAATGCCATTTTGGGGTATGTGGATTTCTTTTGAAATTCATTGGATATCACTAATAAAAATGTATTTCATTATGTAATGTCCCCAAAACAAATTCATTTAAATAAACCTTTGAGTAAGAGTTTCAACTTAAATGTTTTAACTATATTTAAACATCAATTTTGTATTTAATTTTATGGTTTCAAGAACTTCAGTAATTTATTTTCCATTTTTGGGATTTTTTCAAAAATGAAAATAAATCCCCCAAAATGTTTTTAGCCATTATCTAGAAATTCACATTAAATAATTATTGACTTTAAAGCAAAAGTTTTAAAAATTATAAGGTATTAGTTATTTATTTGTGCATTAATTTTGTGTTTGATCATTTACAAGTTTATATATGTTTACTAAGTATGTATGTCTACCTTTTAATTCATAAATTTTTAATGTTTCAAATTGTATATTATTAAATAATTATATGATCATGAAAAAAAACTTTAGTCATGTAGTCATATCCATGGTTACAAGAATACGACTAGGCACAAAAACATGACATATATGATTGTATGAGTAGAAAATGGTCATTAGTTATATTTATTTTAATCATAAATGTCAAGTTTTAGGGTTGTGATAATGTTTCAAAAAGTAACTAGTGGCTACTAAATTAGTTCAAAACATAAGTAGTCACAACAAGAGATAAAAAATCCATAATTATTTTAAAAATATGCCAAGTAAGAAAAGGTGGCATTCTTTCACTTATTTTGACAATATTTTACCTATTATAACAAAGGATAATAACATCCTTGAATTGCAAGGCTTCCTAATACATAACGATTTTGTTGGAAAATTTGCAATCAAATTTAAACATGCAATGTTAGAATGTTTAATTTACGAAATTCAATAAGAAACATAAAAAATAATAATTATGAAAAAAAATTATAAGGCAAAAAAATTGCAATAGATTAAATAATCACCTTGTTTACATTGGAGTATTTGATTTTCTTAGGGGAAAATTAAAATTTGAACAATTATTGTTTCATTCTTATCTGCCTTTCATAAATTTTTTAGGCCAAGTTATACATTTCTACAAATTTGAGTATACAGACTTGATTAAAACAAACTTGAGATTTTTGCAAACTTTTTCGTTAGTAGTAGCATATTAACATGTTCTAGAAAAAACATGACCAAAACAAGTACCTTGAAAGCTTTCATCCAAACCAAAGACTTCACATTTCACAACATATTTCAAAGCAATTGTCATAGTATTTAAATTTGAGCCTTCATCTTTAACATAGGCAATGATTTTGTTTTTAAACTCATATTAGTGTGAACCTTGTGCATAATGCATAGGTGTGTTATTTCAACAATGTTTGGTTGATGTTTTTTGGTTTTTTAAAAAAACTTTTTTTTTCAAACAACTATCCGTGGCCTGGGCGTCATTCTCGGGAGATGGGCTCATTGCTTCCGGGGCCCTGTCTGGTCCGGTCTATGGGTAGGGTGGTAGGTACCTAAGATGATCCAGTGGTTTCAGCAGGCTCTGTGACCTAGGCTAGTAGGTACCTACTACTTACCTTACAAATAACGACGCGGTGAAATCACTGTCCGTCCGGAGTCACTGTCACTGACTGATTGACAAACAGATAGACTTGTTGAATTAATATATTAGATTGATCAAACAATTTTGTCAAATTGTTGGCCAATGCTTGCCCATTAGTTTTTATTGCTTCAAACAAACCAATAGTTACATGTTTTGGTTGCCAATCAAATCCCAAAAAGTTAATAACAAGACCAAATATATCATGTGCCCCTTTGGACATCCGTAAGTCAAAGCTTATTGTCATAGAAATATAATTTGTTAAGTTTGGCAAAACATATACTTGTTTCGTTTTCTCCACCAAGTTAGGCAATATTTCCTAAAAAAACTAATTTCTAGAAAGGGAAACAACTCTAGAAGACAAGTGTAAAATTAAACGCTTAAACCACATTCTTAACAAACTATATTGGTAAGTTATTTTTCATAATCAAAAGGCCAAGGTCTTGTAACAAGTCCTTTTGTTGCACATCATCCTTTTTGAAAGGTTTTTTTGTAACAAAGAAAATAGAAATTACATTTGTAAGGACATTTGGCCGTTTTTTTACAAGTTTTCTTTCAACATTTTTTATTATTAAAATTTCAACCTCTTCTTCAATATTTTTTACAATTATGAAATGATTTGCATCTACATGTTTTTTTAGAGTAGTTATATCATGTTTTATAATATCTTTTTAAACCATTTCCTTTTTTATTTCTTGGATTAAGAACATGTACATGATTAACATAACACAAAATACATTTCATGATTTGATGACTTGCTCCTGCAACCTCTTTCCCATTTTTCACACAATAAAATGCCTAACATAAAACGTTTATATTATGTTCTTTCTAGATTTTTCTTTGAATATGTAATTTTTACAAAAAAAAATTATTTGTTCCACATTTTTTTCAACTCTACTATTTTTTGTTTGCACATTTTCACTTTCTACTCTTTCCACATATTTTTCAATGTTCATTTCATTTTGATTAGTTTCATTTTCATCTTCAATCAAAATTAAATTTTCATTTTGATTAGATTCCCCCATTTTCCATTAGAATATTACCTACCTTGAAGGAAAAATAAAAAATAAAAATAATTTTTGCCAAAATAAGGGTTATGCTTATTTATGCTTTGAAAATCAACTTAAACATTTACCAAAAAAATAAAAATTTGAAAAAAGATGCAATGTCCTGAAAAAATACAAAATGCAAATGCGCAAAATGAAATGCAACACATAAAAATGAAATGCAATGTGTAAAATTAAATGTACAACATCCAAATAATTCTTGCACATAATAAACAAAAACCCATTAACCAAAATTACCCAAAAAAAAACATGGACAATCAAAACAAGGAACAAAAGCCACCAACAAACAAACATTTGAAAAAAAAAAAAACTCACCTTCAAGTCTAGCTTGAAGAATGAAAGTTGAATTTGGAAAACTTATTCTTCCCATACCTACAAAAACATGAAGAGGGGGGGAGTACCAATTTGAAACAGGAGGAGTAGAAAGGTCCTTGAAATAGGAAGAACATGAGTGGCGTAGAAGAAGAGCATGAGTAACATCGAGGAAGATAAGAATAGGATCATTGTCGAAGAACAAAAGAAAGAATGACATTGAAGAGGAACAATAGAAAGGAGCAAGAGGGTGTCAAGGAATAGGAGCAAGAGTGGTGTCAAAAAAGAACATGAACCAACATTGAAAAGGAGTAGGAGGAATGGTGTTGAAAACTAGAGTAGGAATGACGTTGAAAAATAGGAGCAATGTTTTAAGAGGAGTGGCGTCAAGGAACAAAAGGAAGAATGACATCAAAAAGGAACATGAATAAAAAAAATATTTGATCAATAAATCACAGTTGACCACCACAATGTCATTTGTGAAGGTTGATACTTGGACCTTAAGAGTGTAGACCAATATTTTACCAACAAACCACCTCACTTGTTATGAAACCATAAAGAGGTGCATTTTATTTAACCCATGTTTTGTTTTAAATGTTGCCAAAATGTCAATTTTTAAATTTAATATCTTATTGATATTTTAGTCCAAATGACAAAATTGAAAATTCATTTTTAATTTTTTTCAATGATACACACATTTTGTTTTCCTTTTAAAAATGTAAACTCATTTTAATTGAAGAGCATGAGGAAAAGTAGTGTTGAGGAGTAGGAGTGACGTTGAGTAAGAAAAAAAAACAAGAGCAACATTAAGAGGAATAGGAATGGCATCAAGGAAGAGTAGGTGCAATCATATTGAAGAGGAGGAACTATGTCAAGAAGAACAACAACGATGCTGAAAGGAAGGAGTAGCGTCGAAAGGAATATTAGTGGTGCCAAAAAGAAAAAGGAAGAACTTTGTCGAACAATGTTGAGAGGAGAAGCAGGACACATTGAACAACAACAACTTTGATAAAAGGAGGAGCACAACAAAATCAAACACACTAACAACTCAACTAATCTAAAATAAAACACATAATGAAAAAAAAAGTCAAAATCAATTTAATATATTAATTCACTTGGTCTGTCAGAATGTCTGTGACAGGGCTTGGGAAGGGGTTTTGTGTTCTCACGAGCTCAGTGTTGTAGGTAGTACGGTGGCAGTGGACTTTGAATGAAGGTGGGCTAGCACGGGCGGGCTGGAGTGGGAAATGTGAAGGACCGGCCGGGGGGGATCAACGGGTTAAAGAACCAGAGTGGGAAATGCGAAGGACCGGCCAGGGGGGATCGACGGGTTAAAAAACCGGAGTGGGAAATGCGAAGGATCGAGCGGGGGGGCTCGACGGGTTAAAGAATTGGAGTGAGAAATGTGAAGGACCGGCCGGGGGGGATCAACGGGTTAAAGAACCGAAGTGGGAAATGCGAAGGACCGGTCAAGGGGCTCGACAGGTTAAAGAACCGAAGTGAGAAATGTGAAGGACTGGGGCGAGGGGTGGGGGGGGGACCAACGATTGTTTGAAAAGAAAAGTTTTTTTAAAAAACCAAAAACATCAAGCAAACATTGTTGAAATAACACACCTGTGCATTATGCACGGGGTTCACACTAGTATATGTTTATACCAATGTTGGGTGCGTACCCAGATCACCAGGTAGGAACCAATGGTTTTGGGTACACGGAATTTACCCAAAACCAGGCCCAAATTTTAGAATTGAGCAAGAACCAAAACTGGGTTTGCAGCCCAATTTTGGAACTAGTGGTGGAATCTACCCCTCAGTTCACTTGGTTTTTTTATTGGATCCAGGGTTCAATTCCTAAGTGAGGTTGGAACCAGAACTGGATCTAAATTTTGAAAAAATCTGGTTTCAGTTCCAACTGGGTAAGGACTTAAGGCATGGAGCTAGAAGCATAGAGTCTTGCTCGTCCTCAGCTTGTTTCTGGTTCATCCTCTTGTTTCTGTTTTCGGACTTTGCACTTCCTACGGGGTGCCTCCAAAGTTCAACTTTTTATTTCTCCAATGAGCCATTTTGATTGGCCCATCACAAAGAAAAAACTAAAACCAAAACTCTCAAGGCTCCCCAAAATAGAAAATTCTATGGAAAGATGGAGTGCCTCCCCCTTTTGGCCCACCTATATAGGTGAGAAGATTTTGGGCAAAACATATAAGATTAAAGCGAGGTGATATTGGGAACACCCTTGGGGAACACATTGGGAACCTGATGGAAACTCATTGGGAACTTGAAGGGAACATGTTGGGAACAAAAGAGAAATGAAAAATTCCTCACCTTATTGGGACTGTTTGGGGTGCAAACTTGGGGTAGGTTTCTGAGAGCACAAGTATAAAAAAAAATTGATATGAATTAGTGAAAATTTGGGGATCTCTTTGGACATTGAAATTGGGCTCAATTGGGGAGTTGTTTGAAGCAAATAGGGGCTGAATTAGGGAGTTTTTGAGGGGGTGTTTTTTGGGTAGATTTGGGAGCTGTTTAAGATGTAATTGAGGGTGAAATTAGGAGGTGTCTAGGGAAATTTTAAGGCGAATTTGAAGATACTTTAATGTTCATTGATTTCAGAGATGACAAGAGTTCATATTATGAAGTGATAGATACAATTGCATGAAACCCTGAACATGAAATCACATGACAATGGAAAAAATGGTTTTGATTTTCAAGAAACCTATTGGTGTACTTTATAAATTAGAAGTAGATGCTCTTTTGTATTAGTTTGATATTTTGAAATCTTTGGTAATAATCTCTTCTTCTTTTTTGAAATAAAAGTTCAAGTTTTCCTTATTGAAATTTTTGGTGTTTAAGATGTTGGAACCTGAATCAAAAGTTATCCATGGAACCGAAAACCAAAACCAACCTAATTTGAAATTTCAAAAAAACTTAAAACTAAAAATTGGTTTCAGTTTTGAGAAATAAAAAAATTGGAACATATTCTTTAAAAAATGTAGGAACCAAAACCACAGGTTTCTCCTAGAAACTAGGAACCACCCAGGTTTGCACCTAAGAAGGAAGGCTTATTAAAGCTTCTTTATTTCAATATGAAATGAACTACGAATGATTTTAAATGACAAAAATCATGACATTTAAAAGAAATTTAAATCAATTTTTTTATTAAAAAATTTTCAATGCATTTTATTTTTAAATTTATCAATTGATGATGGTGTATTTTTTATTTTTTATTTTGACATTACTATGACATACTTTTTGAATCCACGATTTTCATTTTATTCATGTGACAAGCAAAGTGCAATCATTTCAAAACTCCACTATGAATCCATTTTTTTCTTAAAATTCATAGATATTTTTAAATATGATTCTCATTAAAGTATATTAAAACATCAATAATTTAAAATTTGATAATGTTAATGTTGAATATAACTTTACATTTTAAGTTGACTTATAATTCATAAAAACTATAGCTTTGACAATCCAAATAGTCCCCTTAATTGTGTTTTCACCCAAAAAAACTCAAATGTACCTATAATTGTGGTGGTAAAATTTAAGGTTATAAATTGTAACATATATAATGATGGGTCCAATGAAAGGTTATGGAACTTTTCCTACGATTCAATAGATATCAATATGGATTGAAAAGAAATATGAAAAGAAAAATAGTCATGTTTATTGAAATTATACATACTTAAATAACTTGATTTAAATACAAATTTGATAGGTAACTTGATTCACATACTTGAGTGACAATGCATTGCCCAAGAATTGGCCATTGATATTTTGATCCACCATTAAACCAATATGCTTCAAAAAAAACATTTTTTCTTTTGTTTTGGTTTTGATAAAAAAAATTATCAAGATGCAAAATTTTGTCAACAATTTCTTTTTTTGATAACCGTTGAACTTTGATTTGTAAAATGAAAGGCAAAAGAATAATAAAAAATGGTTATGCAAAGTCTATGGGATTATGTCACCCCACACCCACTAGTGCACCATCCATTGGAAACCCATTGTGACTCAATGTTGCGGATGAACCACAATTGATTTACTAAGGTTCCACATTGGTAACCTATCCAATAAATCCTCCTACTTGCTGCTCAAGTCCAAACACAATAAAAATAGTGACATAATGTTTAGACACCCCTTGAAAATTGCATCCATGCAAAAATCACAAAGGGCGCACAATAATTCAAATTGTTGAATTTACTTTTCGAATAGATTGCATTGCTTGTGAAGTTTCAATTATTAAAATTTTGAAGCAAATCTATGATCTTTCAAGAATCCTCAAGCTACGATTAAAGTTAGAACATTTGTGTCAAAAGGTATTTTTCTCTTGGTCAAAAAAAATTTTCTTATCAAATGCACACCAATCAATTTCAAGTTGATGAACATTTTTATGTTAATACTAATGTTTCATAATTGCCAAGTAGGTTATTTTTAAAAATTGGGTGCCAATTAAGTTATCAATATCAATATATAAAAAATTGAATGTTCATCAGATTATCAATATTTGTTTGATAATAACCATTGGTTATGCATAAAGGTAATTCTTCAAATACACAATTTACAACTTGTTAACGTGTCAGTTCTACATTGGTTATGGGGGTTTTTTTAATCAAAATCAAAATTATTAATTTTGTTTATCATTAAAATGTTTAGTGTTTTGTGATTGGTAACCTACCCAATAACTAGGTTGGTAATTAGATCAAAATTCAATAATTGGCCAATGCTGATTAATACATTAAGAAAAAAAAAGGCTCAAAGTTATTGTTTATATATGCAATGCAATTTTATTTCATTACATTTGGTTCAAAAGTGTTTTTTGCATTCAAAGTCATTGTGAGGTGTTCATTTTACACAAGTTTTTCGATTGTATGTGAAAAAAAGTAAGAATACATAATATTCATGATATATAATGAAGATGTAATAAAAAAGTATTTATTTTCAACACACAATCATAAATTGGCCCAAATAATATTTTTTTTAAAAGACCCAAAAAGGTGCAAGTGACTCCTTTTATTATGTTTCAACCATTTCACCCTACCTAGGTAACTAGTAACTCCCTGCATAAAGTAAATATGATGAGTATGATGGGTGAGTAAATAGGACACATAAATGGTTATTAGTATGTAAGTAGAAAAGTAGGTAAAGCACTTGGTGACTACTAAGTAGGTACATGCATGTAGATGGTTAGGGTGTAACTCATGGTTTATCCCCAGTATTGGTTAGGCCTTAACCCTAAATCAACATTGTAGCTACATTTGAATGTTACCAAAGCATTCTATTGTGTGCCCAAAAAGTGTGCTGTGGTTTTGTTGAGGTATGTATTCCACTTGTGTTAGATTATGCAACCCTTGATTTACAACATTTTTTATTTGTTTATGATGATGAAAAATAATTCCAAGGTGGCTATGGCTAAACTTTGTACTTGTAACCCTTTGACATAGTTGTGTAGGCGATTGACATTTTCCTAAATTATTACATACAAAATTTCAAAATGGATCAAACTAGTTGAAATTGCAATTATCTAAGTCATTAGTTTAATGGAAGATGCACAATTTTTTAGGACGTTCAATTTTATGAAGACTAAGTTAAGGAACAAGTTAATGACCTATTTAGATTGGTCATTTGTATGTTTGCTCAAAAGTTTTATATTCTTGAGAAATTCCTTTATAATCAATCCATTGAGGAATGGAAAACTACTTGCATGTGATATGCATGAATTGTTCTTTGGCCAATGGCAACCTACAAGTAGGTGGACTTCTCTCCTACCTTATTGGGTCTTCACTCTTGAACCCCCTTTTTTTTTTTATGAATTAGGATCTTGGTTTAAGTTTAATTGTTTTTTTGCTTTGTTTTTCAAAATGTTGCAAGTGCACTAGAACTTGGAAGGTTCAGTGACTTTTGTTTCCATGATCTGGTCACTTTGCCCTGCTCATTTTTATACCTAAATTCAAGTTGGCTACTAGAGTTTGGACATAAAGTTGCAACCAATTATTGGGGCTCACTATCAAGCCACAAATGTCATATTTATGCATCTTAAACTTATTCGTGAATACTAAAATGGTTTGTTTGTGTAAGTTCACCATGTGTTATAGTGGGCAGGGCCAATTTGGTTAAGGTTTGACATGTGGAAAAATGTGTTTTTCTGGTGTGAATTCAAACAATTTTGCTAACCTTTTAGGAAATATTTGTTTATTTTTTATATTGTTTTAGCAACTTGTAGTTTGGGGCTGAATTGTTGATTTAATAGTGATCTAGACATTAGTGCATTCAAATAATGGTAAAACATTGAATTAAAATTACAAAATAAGTCTAGTGTCATTTTAGGACTAAATCAAAAGGTGATGAAATAACTTTTTTATCTTTTTGTTTGGTGATGCATATGCACTTGACATCACCACAATTTATCCCATAAAGTTTGCGCAAAACTCAAAGTTGAATTATCACAAGCTAAAAGTTAAAGCTTAACTTTCATACATTTCAAAAACCTTATAACTAAAGAATTTTGACATGTTTTAAAAAGGTTTAAGTGTGAGTTCCAAGTTTAGCAACAAACAGTTTCACAATTTAGATCCATATCTAATTTCAACAAAATTCTAAACTCCAAAACCTAACTTAAAGACTTGCCTCCATACCCTAAACCTACCAACACTACTCGAAACACCATTGTTTGGTTTGTTTCAAGGTTTTGTTATGTTTTGTCATTATTCTTAAACACAAAGGCCAATGCACGCACCTTTTAAGATATTCAAATGATTTTATAAATTGTCTAACATAATTTTTAACAACATGAATACAAATGGTGTATTGCAATTCACAATGTGCATGCAACTTGATGTAATTAGATTATTACTTATGTAATTACCTTTAAAAGTTAAATTTAGTGATTTACTTGGTGGTTGGCTTTCATAATTTAATTATGGTTCAATCATAATTTTAATTAATGTGCATGATTCACACATGATAATTCATGTGGAAAAGTTTTTATCACATTAACGTAAATTGATTTACACAAGTGCAATCATGTTAACACAAGCCACAACAAATGTAATCAATGATTTTTCATGTTTAGAAACAATAATTTAATTTGGTGTTGAAAGTATAAGATTTTTTTATATAATGATGTTAATAATATATCATTAGAAGATGTGAATTAACTTGAAAAATATTCAATGAATAATAAATTCTCAAAAACATTCATTAAGCACTATAACGTGTGTTTTTTAACATTAAAAGGACATATAAATAGACTTCAAAACTTTTGATAATTATATATATTTTGAAATCGTTTATATAAACCGTGACATAATAATATTATAAAAATTATTAAAAATTTTAAATGTTTTTTGAAGACTTAAAAAAAAATATTACCCCAAAAGCAATTCCAAAAGCATGCGATTGTGGCTTGTGTTATCCCGTTTGCACCCACACATAATAATTTATGTGAAAAGTCTTTGTCACATTAATGTGCATTAATTCACACATAATAATTGATGTGAAAAATCTTTTCCACATTAATGTGCATGTTGAATCACAAGGGAAACCATGTGATATGTAAAGTTCAAGAAATTTTTTGTTTAGTTTTTTTTGTTAATATATAAATGAATGTTTGTAATCTTTGAAAACACCTTCATTTTAGGAAAACAAGTTGTTGTATGAATGCAAAATTTCATGAAATGGAATTGTGAAAGGAATTGAAATTTTAATCTTCAAAAGTTTTGGCATTGTTTATAATTATATGAAATCTATAATAAAAAAATGGTGTGACATAATAGTTACAAATAGAAAATAAAAACGTGAAAAAATATTTATATAAATAAAAACATAGATCTTCATAACTATGTAATAAAAATACATGGTTTTGATCCTACACTCACTTATTGATCTACATACACATACTAATTATGAAGCCACTTGCCACATTTATTTATATTACATTCACACAATGTCCTAGCCTTGATTGTTTTGGAAAATCTTGGAACTCTACAACTACACATGTGGATGGAGGGCTTGGGTCTTCAGTCCACTGCCTAGCATCCCGATTCTGGAACCCTGATCCTGTTACAGTTTCCCCATTAGTCTCAACCACAAGGGAAGGAAATAAATGTGGTGGCAGATAGCAATGATGATATGAATATGTTACACAAATTGATGGTTATGGATATGTTTGGTGATTGTTCGAAGACCTTGGCACCAGTCCAGCAGAGCCAGGGCGCCCAAGATTGGAGTCGAACCAATGACCATATGGAGGCCAATCTGCTGGCCAACATGCGCCAAAGTATGATGACCTGGCCAGTGGGCATTCTGTTTTGTGAAATGCCCCCCACACCGGGGCAGACCCTTGTTGCAAGAAATTGTGTTTCATAATTTTGTAATTTCCTGACATGCTGGCCTGCCTTTACTATTAAGGGGGTAATGCATGCCTTGGCAGTGGGCATTGGTACACACTCAGGATCCGGGGGTCCACCCCACCCTCCATTCACATGGCCTCACAGTACAAGGGCAGTTCCTAGTGCTTTTTTTTCTGACAAATTATCACCAGATTTTTACTTTTTTTGAAAGGGCTCCTTTCATTACAAATGAAAAATAAGGGGATTAATCGTTTAAAATAGTCTACAAGAGACAAAAAACTGTTTTTTTGTTTTTTGGGGGAGGGTGTCGCCACATTTATGTTTACTGGCTACAGTCTAAAGAAATACTGTGGCCGACCTGGCGAAATCTGTCTGAATCTGCCTAGGGATGGTCGCCACCCTGGCTCCATCAGGAATGTTTTTTTAGAAACAGGGGAGGAGACCCTTCACATCCAAGACGTTAGGATCATACTTTTGTTGTCCATGAAGTACTACTTGTCAACAACCCTCCCAAACATTTAGAAAATCAAACCATTAATAAAAGAAAAAGCAGCAATCCAGAAGGGAAAGGCAAAAAATTCACAAAGAGAAGAAGTCCACCTCCAAAGTTGAGACAACACCCTAACCGAAAGCAAAAGGTGGAAAACAGCTCCCACCCTATTACAAATCCTAAGCATAGGTTCTAAAACCCTCACCAATCATGTGAAGCAAACCAGTCACCAAAAATTTGTCAATACATCACCTTTTGTGCCAAACCTCAGAAGTTGTTCCATAGATGCGAGGAATTTTCTGGATAGCCAAACTCAGACGAGAAGTTTAATTTATTCTATTACTTTTCTTGTTCAATTCCAGTTTTTGGGGAGGGAAGGGTTGGCAGGGCAAATAAGCAGTTTAGTCAAAAGGAGTGACTTCAACCCTCCTATCCTCAGAAATGAACCTTCACTTCTCTCTTCCTTAGCTTCCTCAAAATAAAGCTTTTGGGTTGTCAGGGTGAAAGAGCAATTTACTCAAAAGCAGTAATTTCAACCCTCACATCCATCATCCTCAGGGATGGAACTTTCACCCTGGGCCACATGCCTTGGATGAACCAGTACCTACACTGGTACGCAGGTCCAAAAATATTGGTTGCTTCTTAATATTGTATACATCCCATTAAAAGATTAAGTTCAGATCACGGTCTTCACATGCAAATTTAACATTTCCTTGGTTAAATGCAGTCGCTCCCAGGCCCCACTCGAGAAGGTGAAGGTACCAGCGTAGGTACTGGTTCACCCTTGCTGGCCCAAATATCCTTTGGGGAAGGAATCTCCCAATTGGCACGTGGTAACCCACATGTTGAACCCGTGATTCAAGTTGCAATAGGGTGCGGTCCAATCTTGTTACTTGGGGATATGGATAAGAAGGAAGCCTCCATTTGTTGATTCCACCAGATCATCAGGAGACCAGGACTCGGACCTCCATTAGAAGAAAAACCTCCAGTAGAGGCCTGACTCCATCCTCAGTCATCCCCTTTATGTCCAGATGGTTGGACTTAGCCTAAACACTCAACAGGGTACCAACAGGAAAATCCAGGTCAACACAAGGGTCCATACCAGTGTCATCCGGTTATTTGATTTTTAAAATAACCAGTGGTTGCAGTTCTTGAAATTTTTTATAGAACAATTTCTGTCAGTCTCAATTTTTGGGGAAAATCAGACTCAGAGAATCACCAGTTCCAGTTATTCTAGAAACATCAAAGAACCGGCAGTTTTCATGAAGAACCAGCAAAGAATCAAGGTCAAATGTTGGTTTTTTTTTGAGAACCATGGTTATATACCATACCCAGTTTTTTGAATTTTTCATACCTGTCAGGTAAGTGGGTACATACCCAGGTTGATAACCAGTGAGTATCTATTGCAGATTCAAATAACCACACAACACTGCTTCATATCAGTGTTGGGCGGTTTTTTACTTTTATGAACAACCTCCAATTCCAGTTCTGAAAATTAAATTAGAACTATCTTGTTTTTTGTCTCACATATAAATGGAACTTCAAGAAATCGGTTTTGGGTTGGATTCTTGAAAGAAAAATTTCTAGTTTTGGTTCCCGCTTGGATTTTGAAAATTGGACCAGTTTTTGGTCTGGTTCATACTAACCCAGACTGCAACCAAAGGGTAATTGACATATAACCTCTGGTTCTAGTCACAAAAAATACCAGTTCTAGTTTTAGTTCCACACCTAAATAGATTCGAAAAACCAATTCCAATTATGGTTTTGAAAATTAGACCCAGTTTTGGTTTGGTTCTTACTAAAATGGAACTAGTAATTCTTACCCAACAAATTTACTCACCCAAGAGTGATTCATTATTCATACCATTATTTGCCGGATATTGGCTTTTGACCCAGACTATCAACCAGAACCAAAGTCCACAACAGGATACTAAGACTCTATAATGGGTCTCACAAAACTTAGAAGCCTGGTTACTTTATACCCTGTGACTGTCCCCATGGTCAAGGAAATCAACGAAGAACTGACCAACATTGGTTTTAGATTGTTGGCCACTTACCAGTTAACTTTATTGTGTCCACCCCAACTGCGTTATCTAAATGTTATGGTAGTAAAAGTGATCTCCATGTGAAGTCGGGGCCCAAATAGTTCCTATGCATGAAGATGTTTGGTAAGTTCTCTCTTGGTATCTTAGTATCTTTTATTATTTTCCTCTGAGAAATGATTTTGAGTCTAAAGAATGTACGTTCTCCTCAAGGAAATGATGTTGGTTCTAAAAAAATGAACAACAGCATCAACTTTGATGTTGATTATGATTTAATTAATTAAGAGCCACCTCTATGAAATTGCACATTTTGTGAAGAAAATCATTTTCATAAACATAGATGTTGATAGGCAAGATGTCATATGCTAAATTGTACTTCAATTCATTTATCTATTTGTAACTATCACATGTTAAGCACAAAATTAACACATCTTATCCTAAGTCATTCCCCTTGCCCATCGAGGAACATCCAAGAGGTGTCATAGTTACATAATCATACTTCTACCCCTATGTAAGTATTTCATTGTAGTCATTCATCTCATTAACCAATTAATTCTTTTTTTATTTTTATTTTACTAGGCTTAACACCAATTTTTTACACCTTTTCCTTCATTTGTGCTTAAGTGGAACAATGCCTAAAGACCTCCCTTGAGCAATTGTCATCAATAACTAGTGATGTCTCCACCTCCATTTCAATCGTGTTGCTTGGTTGGGTGTATCTTGAAAGTTCACCTCCTCATGATGCAGTAGCCCCCTCACACTACCTTGTTATTTCATAATACATCTTGCCCCTTTAATAACCCAAATCTCAAATCCTAATCATCACTCCTCACTCCCTTCCACTTCTTCACACACTAATCATCAATTTGGAAGTGGAAGGATAGTCAACTTACTTCCCACCTTATCCTATCTAAGCCACCCACCCCTGTGGCAATCCACTCGGGATAAGATCAAACTTACTATCCTATCCCATGAACCTTAGGTTAACCCTAAAACTCCATTATTCAACTTACATATGCTTAACCAAAATTGGGTTAGGGTTTGGGAATTCATGGTTAGGAAAAGATCCAAATAATTAGGAACTCTAGGGAGATGGGTTCTTCATTGCATAAGAAATTTAAGGAGAAGTGGGATCTATAGATTGGTCTCAATGATTAAACAAATTCTCTGTCAAATTTGCTTGAAAGTAAAGGTGGGTTAGCAAATGTTTTCCACAAAATAGATGGGTTACCAAATGCCAAAAGAAGACCAATATGATAGCCAATGGAGAGATGTCTAAAGATATTTAATCCACAAGATCACATTATTATTATGTTGTTGTGACTTATGTAGGTCATTTTTTTAAGACTACTAGTTGCAATGATTTACTTGCTGATGTTGGAACATCTGATTAAAATAACAAATGATTCCATCATTTGTGTTGTCAAATAATGCACAATTTTTGTTGTCATTGATATAACGATAAACAGATGAGGAATTATTGTTAAGCACAAAATTAACACATACTTAACACCTTGACCTAGGCCACTCCCCCTACCCCCTGGAAAGCATCCAAAGGGGTGTCACAATTTGTTAACTAGATTCTAACCCTTTCTTTTTTTATGTACCCTAGTTATTTCACTAATTATTCCCAACTTACTCCTTTGAAAAATTATCCTATAAATGCAATGGTCTTAATGTAATAAGAGGCAAGTAGGAAACGAGGTTATATTCATTTCACTTGAGTTGTCTTGTCTCCCTTCTTCTACCTTCTACTTAAAACAACAAAACCAACATAATGTAAAGGTTTTGGCTTCTACCAAGTAGAATCCTCCCTTTTAACAACTCCACCATTTTTGTACTTCTTTAGTTTGTTCTATACATAAATCCTACCTCTACTTGCAAACCCTTTCCCCTTTCTCTAAACTTAACTAACTACAACCCTAAACTAAAAAATAATCATACAAGCACCATCATACATGGAGTTTAGTAGGTATTTCATAAAACGTTTCTTACATCTCAAGGAAAGGGGTTACAATGCATCTATCAATCCTGAGCCTCCAATTCCTTTCTCTACCTAAATTTTTAACCTTGTTTCTATGTTGGTTCCTTTTATTAACAACCTTATATCCTTACTACTTACACTTCAAAAGCTTTTTGCCACACCCCAAAATAGCCTTTAATGCACTACCTCTACAAGACTTCCCCTAGTTTCCTCTTTTTTTGCTTTCATGAGACGGTAGACTTTCATTTTCCATTCTTAAATCTAACAACCCCCTTTTCCAAGCTCCTTCCCCCTTCTTTATTCCTACTTCTTCTATCCGACAACAAGCCTAAATACCTCTATTTATTTCTCCACCTTTTGCCTCCATTAATAACATTCATGAAACTTCCACTTGAGGAACCACCATCACCATCTTTTGAAGATCCTACCTCCATCTTCCAAGGGGGTTGTTGATTTGAGTGTGTCTTAATAAACTTGCTCATCCATGATGTTGTAGCCCCCTTCACCTACCTTGCCCTATCATGATGTGCCAAAATCCCCCCTCAACCTCAAAGATCACAACATCATCCCTTTTCCTTCATCACAACCTTTCATGTCACATTCATTAGTTTGGAAATGGAAGGAAAGGTCAACAATGACTTCCTTCCCTCTCAACTTCATGAAAAAACTATCATTACTATTATGCCCTAACCTTAATTGCTAGAAGATTTTGAGAAACACCTTCCACCTTATTTGTACCTTCTTATTTAGTGAATTTAGCCAGTCTAAGGCAAGCATATGATAACCTTGCCTTGTCTTAATTTGGTTAACCTACCACCCCCTTATCCTAACCAAGTTGCCCACCCCCAAAATCCAATTGGGATAAGGACACACATCTTAACTTGTTCCCTTGGACCTAAAATTACCTCAAACTTTTTTAGCCATCTTACATTCCCTTAATCAAAATTGAATTAAACTTATTAAAGCCCAACAACTATAAAATAGTAAGTTACTATGATAATGTTACAACCTTTTTTTTTTTTGCTACCATTGATTTTTGGTTTAAATGCCTTCTGTTACATTTAGACCCAATGACAACTCAATGGTAACTTAGTGTTACAAATGGAAAAATTATCATTGAATTCACATATGTCATGTTATGTACCACTAAAAGTGACTTGGTGCCCCTACATGGTACGGAATGTTAACTTAGTGCTAAGTAGATGGTAATTTAACACTAAATTTGCAAAATGTGAAAATTTTGAATTGAATTTCTTTTACTATGTACTAGTTTTAAAATGGGTTCTATAACTCAATGGTAAGTTAACACTTAAACTAATGTTCATTCCCTTCCATTTTCCCCTCCACTTAAACCCTTCCCCTTGTCCACGTCTTCTACAAATATTTCTTTGACAAAACAACTTGCTCATGTTTCAAGAACTCTAATAAAAAAAGCACGGAGTTCCTTGGCACCAATCTCTCCAACTATGAGGATGAACAATTTGAAAATTATAAACAAAATTGAGCCCATTTTTTCAATTTTTGAGGAACCTAATCTTTTATGATCAAATTTTTTTAACTAGATGAGTTTTGCAAACTCATAAACTTGAGAGGACCCTTGTGAACTGTGGAGCATAGTTCGTTGGAAGAACTTGTAGGAGCCTGAAAATGAAAGGAACAAAAGCTTGTTAGTGAAAAATGAAATGAAGAAGACTTCGACAAAAAGGATGTTTTGTGCACGTCACAAAAAATGAAAAGAACAACCAAATATATCTAAACATTAACATTGTGTGTGAATCATCATGATGCAAAGATACAATTTTTTTAGTTTCCAAACCCTACAAACACCAATAGATTTGAATAAGGAGTCCTAGTGTTAGGTAGCATCATGGTTAGTGATAGCTCCGTGCTATTATCTTAGTGTTAGAGGTGTTAACATCTTAGATACTAACATTGGGTCCAAATGTAAGATTACCTCAACAATTCCCAATGTTGACTTCTCTCTTTGCAAAGAGCAAAGTTATTAGCAACTTTCATTTTTCTAAATTTTGTGAGCATTAAATGTATAGTCTTTTTTATGTGCACCAACCAAGAAATTATTATCCCTTTCTTAGAACATTTTTTCTTATATTTTTCATTTTCACTTTTGGGCATTTCAGTGGCCACCTCCTCCCACCAATGAGAGGCCCTTGGCCCTTGAATGGCTCATTTTTGGTCAAGATTTCACTTACCAACACAGAAATTAGGCATGTGTGCTGCTTGCTTGTGTCCAAAGTGAATCATGTGCCCGTCATCTAGTGGGCCAATTTTTGTTTTATACTTGAAGTCCTTATTACCTCCACATGTGCATTATGTGCAAATGGATTAACATTTTTTCTTTTCTGTGGGATTATGTGCATCATTAAAAAAACTCTTGTGAGATGGCACCCAAATCTCACCAACATAGTGAAAACTTCTTGATTGTGGAGATCCGGATACCTGTTTGTAACAACAAAAGTTAGGAAACATATGAACTAACTCCCCCTTAGGACTGAAAACAATAGTTCTTTAAGTCCCATTCCCAAGGCACTTTACAACACCACACTGAGGGTGCCATTCGTCCTGTGCACACCAGCCTTCTTTATAAATCTTAGGCAGCCAGCTTCTGTATGAAAGAATCAGGTCCTTATGTAGTTTATAGCATAGCCCTCATCAATGGGAATTCTCAAGGCCAATGTTAGTGTGCACCAAACCCTAGATGCTATCCTCATGACACCAGCCTTATTTGTGTACCATCTACAGTTCACACCAATGTTGGGTGGTTCCAGTACCAATTAGTAAGAATTGAATTGAAAATGGGTCTGATTTTCTGAACCAAAACTGGAATAGGAGTTTTCTTGTTAAATACTCACAACCAGATTTGATTTTTTAAAAGAACCAGGTTCCCATTCCGTTAAGGCTATGTGTGGAACCAAAACTGGAACAGAGCCAAGATAGATGTTTTTGTAAAATGCAATTAACTGGAACCAAGGGTAATTGCCAGTTGATTGTCAGTTCTGGATAAGAACTGGACTGGAACATGGTCTGATTTTCAGAACTGGAATCAGGATTTGTGTTTTTTCAAGATCTGAACTTGGAACCAGAGTCTTTTTAATTTATTTTTTAGAACAAGAACTTGAGGTTCTTGATAAAAGTAAAGAGTCACCAAATATTGTTTACACACCAATGTGGGGACAATCCCAAAATAACTTACATATAAACTGTAAAGATCTGGTACAAATTTGATGTCTCTGATTTTGTTTGCCAAAGAGAAGAGGCACCTTATGGGTAAGGTTCAAACCTCTCTTGAGGAGGAAATTTTCCTGAGGATAATGCACCCTTTACATACAATCAAAAATAATTACACCCTTTCTTTATGGCTCTCCATAAGGTGCAAACTTTTATGGGTAACCAAAGTTTACTTCAGACCAAAAACAAAAGCTTTGTGATTAGAAAATCCAACATTTGCTGCTCAGAAATTGACCTCCTTGAAAACCAATTCCCAAAAATAGAGTCAAATCTTGGGTCATGGATTCATCTTCTTGGACCCTCTTTACACTAGGAGTCAAGGCTGAAATAGAAAAAATATTTTCAATCTGCCCCAATTTACTAATAAATGCTGAACTTTATGACCTTGTATTGGCCCCAAGGCTGAAAAAAAAGGATACTATTGAATTTGGGAACCCAATTTGCAACCCTTGTGGCCGATGTTCCAACATTTATTAATACTAGTGTGAACCCTGTGCATAATGCACAAGTGTGTTATTTCAAGAAAAAGAAAAAAGAGAAAA
>Ga0116227_10004090_pt1 | contig 31860 bp, 26 predicted proteins | sample S1TSphgellanicum_FD_89693 | JGI IMG/M metagenome (GOLD analysis project Ga0116227, IMG submission 89693) | Host-associated microbial communities from peat moss isolated from Minnesota, USA - S1T2_Fb - Sphagnum magellanicum MG | ecosystem: Host-associated > Plants > Peat moss > Unclassified... | reverse complement strand
ATTTAGGAACTTAATCATACTTGATAATAGTTCATTATGCCAATGTTGATCATGTGAAACCTGCTTCCAACTAGGATATTACTTGAGTTATCACCAATTTGTGATACCTTGTCATTAGTAGGTCATCCACATACCAAAAAAGAATGATATTTTTTCTCTCCATCTACTATATAATAGTTGTTGAAATCTACATCATTTATCTTCAATCATTGATTTTACAAAAACATTTCAATTTTAGTGTACCAAGTTTAAAAAGTTTGGTGTAAGTCATACAATGCTTTAACAAGTTTACATACTTTCAATTCTTCCCTTTTCTTTTCAAATCCATGTGGTTGAATGATTATATATACCTTCTATTGAAGATCCTTGAACTCAAGAAGGTGGTTTTGACATCAAGAAGTGAAGGTTACAAAAAAAATATGAATATGCATATGGGGCCATTTGAAAATCATGGTTGTTGTGGCAAGTGGTGTTAAAATGACTAATGTGAATATTAAAAAACTCAATCTGAAAATTCATTCCATCCAATTTTAAGTTTTCATTTAAACTAATGACTTTGAAATTGGGGAACACTTTGTGTTAGATAATGTACATTTCAAATAGTATTCCTTTTATTGCATAGGCATAAACTTGTTGATTTTACACATAATGAAGATAAAACAAGTTGATTTATAAAAATGTTTGAACTTTCAAATATCACTCCTACAAAAACATGTAGCCACACTCATCCAATAGGAGATTTTTTAATTTTAGGATTATATTGAGAATATTCCATTTGATAAATTGAAAAAGAAATCATTAAAAAATTGTATGGCCTAAAAAAATGTTGCTTTATGTTGTTATATAAAAATATGTTTTAAAACCTACACTAAAATATGTCATGTTTAAATAATCTCCCCAAAAATCTTTAAAAAATTTCATGAGCACTAGTTACAATATTTACTAAATGTTTTTGAGTACTTTAACCTCATTATATTCATTCCAAATCGTACCACATGTTTTCATAATATATTTAAAACATTGTCATGTAAACAAATTAAAAACTTGCAACATTATTATGATTTTTAGAATTAAAACATGAAGAAATAAGTACTACATATGCGTTTTATGGCTCTTGTTAATGTGGATGCACCAAAAATTGATTATGTCCGATTTGATTAAAATTAAAATTGGGTATGGCCAATTAACTTTTCAGAATAGTTTTCTAATTACAACACACATTTTGTTGGAGACATGGCATAGTATGTGGCACCCATGTGGAGTTGTTGGAAATTTTGATTGAAATCGATTATCTCACTAATATGACTAATTGTGACTATAATGTTATTTTTGATCATGGGGCAATACTAAAATAATAAAAATAGTATCTAACTTTTTTAATTGAATTATAATAAAACTAAAATAAATAATGAATTTCATGTTTCCATTTGCATGTTTGTAACGATTCACATAAAAGTAAAATACAAAGTGAAATAGAACAAAATGACACAAGGGAAAATGAGGGATCAAATTAAAAATTTTCATTTTAATTTATTAAAAAATAACACATAATTAATGTACATCTGAAACTTAAATTAATTTTATGTTTGAATTTTGAAATGAAAAAAAAGTTATTTTATAAAACTAAAAAATGTGTATCTAAATTATATAATTCAGAAGTGAAATTCATTTCATTTTGAGATTGCTTAAAATAAAATATAATACAATTAGTATTTTTTCCCAATTAGAAAATTAATCTAATTTTTTAATATTTGGAAATTTAAAAATTATACAATTAAATTAACTGAAAATTTTAATATATTTAAAAATAATGCAATACATTTTACTCTGAAATTAAAAGAAATTATAATGTTCAATGTAATTATGAAATCTAAAATTGAATTAAATTGAGTAATGGTCTCCAAAAAATATGTGTGTTCATATATTATGCAATAACAATTTACTTTATCAAGTGAGACGGTGGTCAGATGGTAAAGGCCTTCAGTTGTGATAAAAAAGATGAAAAGGTGAAAAGTTAAACCCCACTTTGGACATGTTGAAATCATGACATCATTATGACAAGTTGTCTTAGATTTTGCCAAACTATCAGCATTCAACACAAATTAAACACACACACACATAAATATATATAAATTGAGTGTTAGAATTAAAGTCCTATGTGACCACGTTTTCAACTTGTCCATAATTAAATCCAAAACATAAATTTAAAATTTAAAAGATACTAAATTTATTATTATTATACAATAATTTATTATTTACTTTTAAATTTAAATTAATCCTATCACATCAATTAATAATTTCAATCATCTTAATCAAATGAACTTAGTCAAATTTTTGACATAAATGAGTGGTTTGGTTTGATTAAAGAAATTTTTGTTCATTATCTATGTTTATTGAAATTTTAATCATAAAAATCAACATCAAAACTATGTTATGTAATAGTGTATTTTTAAAATTCCAAAATTCTTTGTTACATGTAAATGAGGTACATGATGTTTAATGGGGGACAAATTTGTAACTTATACTAAACAAATAAGTGAAGCATGATATAATGCATGTATTTTGATATGGTGCGAATATTTTTTCGAATGGAACATAAAAGGTTCACATTTTGAAAATGAATGTTCATTCACCAATAACAATTACACAACTAATGAGGGATGGTGGCAATATCCAACATAGGTGTTGCATTTGATTTTTAAAAACTAAAAACACAAAAAGTCATTTTGGGACCATAGAACCCCATAGTCCTTGACTAAAGGAGTCTTTCTGGTTCCTACGCTTGTGAATGTGCTTAGCTAATAAGTGAACATGAAAAATGAGCCTGGAAACGAGCTAACTGAGGTTAGGGGATATCTTAAGAAGGGTTGAAGTAAGTAGCTGCCATTTGTTAATTTCCACCACATGGCAAAGGATGCAATTAGAATATGAATTTCCTTTTTCTTTTTCTCCTAACAACCAAAGTTGGTGACAACCATGGCAAATTCTAGAAGCTTCCTGTCCATTGAAATTTTGGTAAGTAATATATCGCAGTACCCAAACGGATTTGGCAACAAACTACTGAATAATTAATTCAATCTCAAATCTTAATTTCAGCAGTTACTTTTTTAATTCTGAAATTTTCGGCAGGTAATGTTTATTGAAAATTATAATCATATTCCTTTCTTCTTTCTGGGACAGTAAGTGTGTCTAGATTGTCACATACTTAAAATCAAATACTTAAAATCAAAGAGGGATGGGTCTGAAGTTCAAACCTGACAGTCTAATACTGCAGAATTTTTCAAAAATTCAACAAAATTAGAAATCATTTAATTTATACCAAAACCGTTTGTGTGCTTGCTGTAGTTGTTAGTGCAAATTTTGTTCAGTTGATATCCATGTGATCACCTTTTATTTCTGGTTTCACTGGCTTAACTCGTGAATTAATTTGAATCAGGTTTTTGGGCAAAGGACTCAGTTAGCATGTAACTTAACTAGCTATTTGTCTCCTTTCCCCGCCTTTTGCTGGATACTGCAAGGTTAAGCCAAGCTACTAGGCTACTGATTTTTCACTAGCTCTGGTGGCTCCTCTTCCTCCCCCTTACCCATCACATTGCTTTGCCATTTTACTTCAATTGACAGGTGTCAATTCATTTTCTTCACCAACTGGTAACTGTTGGTAATTTAGATTTTCAAATTTGTGTATCTTTTGCCACCAAGATCTGATGATAGTACCCAAAACCAAATTGGTAAAACGGGTTACCATTTAAATATGTTGAATAAAATGTGTCTAGCCAGGTTGAGGACCAAGGAATTGCCTTCTAATGTACAGCAGGCTTAAATTCTACACATCATTCATGATAGGTGGGTTCTTGGCAGTGGTCTACACATGGAAACTGGCCCTAGGCAGGGTTAACCCATCAGACTGTCTGGCCATTTACTGAAAGGGCCCTATTCCTAATGTAGGTCTTTATTTTTTTTCAAACTCCTCTAGGTGAAAGTCTACATATTTACTGACATGCAAATCTTTGACTGAACTTACGTTCCGAAATGGATCAGAACCTTTTTTTAAAAATCAGACAACAGTTCACAGCCGCTTCAAGTTCTGTTTGTGTTGATCAGGACTTTAATAACCCTGAATCTTAATTTTGACATAGGAGAATTTTGTTTCACAAACCTTCGGCTTGTACACATAGATGCAAACATGGTTCACAAATCTTAGGATTGCCATATGTGACAAAGAGTGCGAATTTTTTAGGTAGTCAATATGCTTAGAAATTATGAAATTGGCTGTTAGGGTCAAGAAGCAAAGCAAATTTTGGTTTGCGCAAGGAGCTCATAATCTTGGTGCTTGCTGTGGAGCTTACAAGAGCAAAGGAAAATAGGAGTTTCTGTCAAATTTCTGGAATTTTTGTGTAATCTTAACATTCTTGTGAGTTTATTTGGACACTAAGGTGTTGAAAAACCTTTTTCCATGCCCCAACTGAGGGCAACTTTACACGAGGGTCCAGGGAAATTTCATACAAACCAATTTGGACTGATTTGAAGCAAATTGAATCCTTGAGTTGGACTGTACCTTGGTCCCTATCCTCATTCTTGGTTCTCCAAATCAGGAGCTCTCCTTTTAGCACTGTTTTTTGGTCTGAACCAATTGATTGTCCCTCCAAAACAGGTGCCATGTAGGTTTAGCCTCCATTTGCCACTTTTTGCTCTTGGACCCTCTGTCTAAAGGCCTCGGGACCAATTTAAATCTTCTGACCAATAAGATTGCTTGAATTCATTGGTCCCTGGACCTTGGAACCTCATCTAAAGTCGCCCTAATAGGTTAACCTTTCTGTAATCTGATATTTTAAGAGAAGATCCATCAATTAGGGTAAAATAGTGTTTTGGTTTTGTTTCGGAAATACTGGGAAGAAGTATGGACATACTTTTATGCCCTAAAGTAATCGTACATAGTACTTTACATGCAAAAATCTGACATTTGTCTTGCATGATCTGGGAATGTCAAGGTTCCTTTATGTAGGACCAGTAAAGATTCCTGTCTCCAGTTTTGTGTAGCTCTCCCCTCTGAAAGTGAAGGCCTGGATTCCCTTCACAATGCACATGCTAATTCTTTTATTCTGTGTCCCAAGCCAGGATCCCCTTGTGACCATTCAAAACACCTGAAGCACTGCTCTTCAAATGAAGGATCATGTGATTGTTTTTGAGGTGGGTAGGTGGACCTTGACCAGACTGACAACTTGTTGCGAACATGGATAGCTCATGGAGAGCAGAGTGCGACTCTGCATAAGCCGGATGTATCACAGACAACAAACAAGTCAGCCTACAAGCCAGTACACAACATATGAGACTGTACTTGAAGACCAGGAAGTTAATAACTCCAAAAGTGACGTTTCTATTTTTTTAAATTACAAAATAGCATATTTTCTGGTGCCAAATTAGTGATTAAAAATGGCAGTCACAAAATATGCATGATGAGGTCTAAGAAGGAGGGAAAGCAGTATAGAGTAGGTCGGTGGTCACAAGAGCTAAGCTCCAAAGATTTTCAGTCCTCACTATTACACTAAATGCAACCAAAATAACACTCTAAAGAAGACCTGGTATTCCTACATAGTGGACCTAACTGTATACACACATGTAGCCAAGCCAACAGATATGACTAGGGTGGAACGGCCTATCTTGCAGTGAACTTTTCCAGCTACAGATGTGAGCAGATTAGGTAGGGTAGACAGGCCCGTCACTGATCACATGCCTATGACCGAACACTTATTTATATCTTCATCATATGTGTTTCATTTTGAGTGATTTAAAATGTTATGGGAGCATTACATCATGCTCTAGAAATCATCTTTGAAGTGCAAAGGAAAAGGACTAATGAAAAAATAACAAGAAGGAAAATAAGCTTTCCAACTTACAAAACTCGTTTTTTTTTCTTTTTCTTCTCTTTGGACCCCTCTTACTTTCAAGCCTCATAACTTTCTTATTCCTTATTAATTTAAACCATTTAAAGTGCTATAGGAGCACCATCTGAAGTTCTACAAATAATCTTAGAACTCTAATAGCAATAGAATAACATACAAGGAATTTTTTGGGTGTTTGAGAACTAGCCTTTGTAGTGTTGGGTGGTTTGTTTTTTGAAGTTCTTGACCTCTTTTATTTTGCGAGGCCATAACTTTCTCATTTCTAATCCATTTTCAAAGATTGTTAGTGTGTCACATGTGTCAAGAGGAGGGATTCAAGTTTTGTTTGGACAACAGAAACAACAGAGCCTTCCCCTTGGATCCAGCCTGGCCTGAGCACTTAAGTGTTCAACCACTGGCTAGTCTACCCTAGCACACATTAAATATCATTTGGTTTCTCCACATAGTTTTAAAGTCATTGAGCATGGGCTAAAAGCCAGTTATTTTGATCTCCTCATCCCCCTCCCTAGCTCAAAGTTTGATCTAGATAGTATATGACTTCTCGAACCTATGGTATGGACATAATTTTCAGTGTGGCTTACCTTCAATTGTGATCTAAATTCCTTTCTGCAATGGATTTACATTTGTTCAAAATAAAATAAAATAAAAAATTGTGATTTAATTTTTTGTCTTTGGCTCAATATTATTTTCCCTTTGGGTATAGGTATAGATTTGTTGTTTTATGCAATGGGTCAAGATTTCATGATACTCATACACGCATTACTCACCAGAAATCTTTCCCCTTCTGCCTCTTGTATGGAAAAGTGGCTGACTCAAATACTACCTGTCCAAGAAAAACCTGGAAACTTTTGCTCACATTATAGACAAAAGAATAAAAAATATTCTCAATTACAGACTAGCTCACCAAACAAAAACAATACTATGAATACCTACTAGCCGTGGTTAACCCCTGAACATCAGGCCGGACCAATTTGGTCATTTCTTTTGGCTTTCCCTGACTTTCAGGGGTTCAAGATTTCAAATCATAGTGAAAACCAAAAACACTATGGTCTCAACTGCAGCTAACCAGAGTTACGTGTTGCCAAGGCAACATCATCCATAGGATCCTAAAGCAAGAGAAAGGCCTACTCGTACCAGCATGATGGAAAGCTTGCATAATCACCACTTGGCCCAAGGGTCCAGTTTCCAGTCTTCTCTGGCAGCCTACTGCAGTGATCCTCACCTCATCATCTTTCAATGAGCAGAAATGTTCCCCTAAGAAGGTTTGAGACTGAAGCTTTCTTCTCCTATTTGTTAGTAGTCTACCCTGCACCTGAAGGCCCACCGTGGTTTCTTGTCTCAGCCCGACGGTGAAACTTGGCCCATCTAGTCTACCAGCATCATACTTTTTCAGACCTGCTGGCGCACAGCAGACAGTTGCATGAAGACAAGAAAACTCCATAACATTCAAGATTATTCCCTTGGCCTTTGGTGAATACAAAGAATCGCCAACAACAACTAAGTTCCACCATTCAAGAGTTCATTAGTCAAGGTCAACAATAATTGGCATGAAAGAGAACAAATAATTCACCACTTCCTAGCCTCTTGGAATCATTGTGCAAACAAAAAACAACCATCAAAGTTCTTGAATCCAATCTGCAATTTTCACATCAGTTGATGTATGATGTAAGTAGGTGTGCTTTCCGGTACTGATCAGTGATCTCTTCCTTGATAGAGAGACCTCTTAGGTGAACAGGCAGGCGTCCCTGAAACAGCTCCTCAAAACGTTTTTGAGTACTAGGAATTTTTTCAAGAGGTCCAGTTGCATGATGCATCATACTTTCCCCCTGTTTTTGTCTTTTCCCTTTCTTGAAAACACAAGCTGGGATCAGCCCCTGTCTCCATTTTCAAAAGGAAAAAGTTTTGCTCAGAGGTATAATAGGAGACCCACTTATTGGCGTTGTGTTCTTCATCAGAAGAAAACACAAATACTAAGCACTCTGGAAGTTGTGAATGACAATCACGTGCAACCTAAAAAGGTTCCTCTGGCAAACTCAAAGTAGCTTTCAGCCTTTCAAAGTTTTCAGCATTCATTGTCAGTTGAGATGTACCTTTATCCTTTATTCCCGTATTTCCATTTAAGGAGGACCCCAGGTAGGCCATTCCACTCTGCCTGTCCAAGACAACGTCCAAACACAAGGAACCCGTTACCTCTTCTCACAATTCAGCAAAGATCCCACTCAGTCCCCGCCAGAGTGACCCAGAACCCATCAGAGTACCATGCAGTATGTATGGTGTCTGGACAGGAAACACTTTTTCTTTCTAATCCTGTCCCATAGCTAACCACCATGGTTAGCTACGTACGAACATCAACATGAATCTACATACTTAGTAGCCACCAAGTACATCATTACCTACTGACCTATCTACATAGTAATCAATCAGAAAAAACCCTGTATATATATATATATATAAACAAGGATGGAAATCCATCCACAAAAAGTATAAGGCATGTCAAAGCAAATGTAAACACACAAAAGGAAAACCAAAACAATGAAAACAGTAGTAATGAAATGGAAGACCTAATGCTAAAAGGGCATCCTCTGCCACAAATTAGCTAGTGATGGAGGTGCACTAGATAGTATGTGTCAAAGAGATGAAGAACTATGACTAAGTGTGGTAGCCCACTGAAGAATCGCGATGGCTTGCGCACGTGGGAGAGCTATCAACAGTTGTTGTTTATAATAAGATATAAACAATCGAAGGTACCAAGGAGGTATGTTGATGGCGAGCTATACTGGCATGTACACAAGAAGTAAAAAAAGAATCAAAACAAAGATGGAAACAATCATAAGTCTCTATGGCACAAGGAATGAAATCATTTCCTAGTGATCACTTTATGTAGGATCGTGCCTTGTTTTGAACAACAACTATTGTTCCATGTGTTGTCATCATCAAAGCATGCTACACCAAATCTATACAAGTCGAATCAACAATGACAACATTCACCAAGGTCTAAAAACCATCTCTGGTGATGACAATATCTATTCGTCTCCATGTATGGCAAGGGAAAATGTGGAAAGCCTCTTTTTCTATACATGAGCTCCACTCTCCAATCCAATAGTTGCAATGGTATCTCAAAATGTATCATGGGCTATAATGCGTTCACCCTCACATGGACAACATAGCAAATGGATACACAAATCATCGATGGTATGACCACACTAACATCGCGAAAGATGTGCAACCATAGGATGTGATATACCAAGATGAATACATAATGATATAAAGAAATAGGCTGAGGACAAACAAAAGAAGGGGTCTTAGGATGAGCTAATAACTAAGCCCCTACTATTGGACCTGCACAAAAGCAAAAACGTGCTCGCATAACATCTGAAGGAATGTTTGCTAAAGTGAAATAAATTTTTGCTTGTGTAATTGGTCCATCAAAGAAGACTACATTTGAGAATAGGATTGCACCACTAGACTTTTCAAAGGCAAAACATGTGATCAAACAACTTCAAGTAACATTGCACATGTATCTCGTAGTGCTACTTGGAAGGGATAAATATCGATCTTTACATGTGCCCCCGCATCAAGAAAAGTAAAATGATCATCTTGCTAAAAATGAAAAACTAATGCAAGAACGATCAAAACCAAATACCCTAAAAAAGTGGGGGCAACACATCAGACCAGTAAGGGAAGACCTAGCCCACTTGAAGAAGCTGGAATAATGATTTGACAACGAACCAAATGGCCCATTGTGGTGCCAAAAGATCTTGACCTTTAGCACCCATAATTTTTCCAACATAACTATGGTACAAACATCAAACTCGGTATAACATTACAAGATACTTACTGATGGAAATATAGTACACTGTAAGTAACCCAGCCACTAGGCATAATAAAATGTAAGCATCACAAAAGGTGCATGAATGTATCGATGCAAACGAGCATGAGTGTTTTAGTGGCCTTTTTCACCACCTTATGGTGAAAAAAACAAACACTAAGAACGGAAAAGCAAAAATGCATGCCAAGCTATTATGTCAAATGGATCAATGACCAACCAAGTTAAAAGGATGCGTAAAGCATGTTGAACTTCAACACAAAAAGCATATGAAATATGATGGTATGATCAGAGGTGTAGTAAACTAAAATGGAAAGCATTGATGATATCTAATGATGCAATCCATGTCCAAGCCGAAGGAGGAAAAGACAATAATGCCAAAGGCATTGGCACCTCAAAAGTTAATGACTACCTATGTGTTGTGCATGATGTCTAGTGACATGCTAAACTTGGTCCTCCTACATATAAACAACCACAACCAGGACAAGGAACATGCGAATGTTACTTATGGGATGGATTAGCCCTTGACCTATAAGTATAGATGATTGAAAAATAACCCATGGCTAATGAGGTAAATAAGGTGTGAAATGTGAAGACAAACTAAGTGTAACTGAAGAAACTAGAAATGAAGCAAAATAAATGCGATGGGAATCATTAGGTGAGGGGGTGGATGACATGCTCCCAAACTCCTTGATAGACTCAAATGTAAGTCTGAAGTGAAAATGGCGGAAGAATAAAGAGTTGGGGCACATTCCTTGGCTCGCAACACTTTGGGGGTAGAGGGGCGTGCTAGAGCTCCAAATGGGACTAGGAAGAATGACAAGCGATCAATCACTCACATGAACATGACAACAAGTTGGTTAGTGCATAGCTAGAACACTTTTGGTGCCAAAACGAGCCACAGGCAACTCGAACTCACAAGACTCACCATGGCCCAGACTTGGAGGAAGCCAACACCTTCCCCCTTATAGTATACTTTATGGCTGGCCATGGGACCAACATCCAAATGGCATTTTTGTCCCATGACTCCCAAGTGAGAGTCTCGAAATTCCCAAAGTTCGAACTCCCACGGGTTTAAGGGCCCATAACTTTTTCTGTAGACCTCCAATTGAGATGAAGTCTAAAACAAATTTGTAGCCCTCATCGAGAGCTTTCCAACGATATGTGGCACGCCACCTGCAAGCAAGGAAATCTGGGCGATTCCAAACTTTTAGTGGTCGGGAGTCAAATTGCCAATTTGACTCATGGCCCTTCTTTTGGTCATAACTTGTGTTTCAGGTGTCCAAATGGGTCATGCAAGCCCATTTCAGACATTTATGTTCCAAGAGCTTTCCAATGATGTAAGGAACATCTCAATCCAATGAGTTTTAACCCTTACAATTGCCCTTTGAAAGCTTGGGAATCAATTGGGACTCCAACTCCCAAAATGGGAGTTCACTTGGGAGTGCGAGGGTTCATTCCCTCACATTCTTTTGCACTCCTGGAAGCATGAAATGTGACTCCTGAGCTCAGTCTTGGCTCACACCTTTGCAAACCCTTGCTTTGGTCGCGAATCTAAGGTTAAGGTTGCGACAATGGAAATGTCTCATGATGGTCCATACAAATCATCACAATATCAAAATCTTATTGTGATACGTATCAACAGTTTGATGCCAGTGAAACTACAGGGCCTACCATGCCTATACACACTAATCAATGAAGCCCTAAATCTTAAACCTTGATTACGAATGAAAGCAACTTGCCTTTGTCGTGTTTACTTTCTCTTTTTCTCTAACAATGGTGACTTTTTCTTCTAGTTCCATTCTATCCTAAAAGCCCCCAAAGAAGGCCAAGTGTACTATTTTAAAATGAGTTGTAAATACCCCTCTAACTGGGAGAATGTTATGTGTTGGTTCTTTAGAAGTGGTAAGCCTTTTGCTACAAGTGCCAAATGTTTCCTATTTACCCAAGATACTTAGCAATCTTGGTAGGTTACCCAAGTGGATCCAATTGTCTAAGCTTGATTTCAATCTAATTCAAGAACTTGGAATCAAACACCACTTCTAACACTGGATGGAACAAGAACTAAATCAAAGGAGGGAGCCTAGTTATGGAATTACAAATAATTGGAATCAAACTCAAGCGTCTAGTTTCAAATTCATTTGAAATTAAATTTAACTTTGGTTTTAAGGTTTAAAGAGGATTTTTCTTTCAGAAGAAATTGAAGTTTTTTAAATTCATTTTTTTAATAAGTTGAAGCTTCTTTGTGATTTTCTTCTATGTTTCTTACTTTTCCAATCTTTCATCTTCAAAAAAAAGTTAAAAGTTCTTAAATTGAATCACTTCACATAATTTGTTTGAAAATTTTATGTTAAAAAAGTAGGACACCATTGAAGATTAACTTCAAGCTTCAATCCATTTTTTGGGGGGCACCTCTTCAAACTCCTAATATCAATTTTAAGTAAGTTGTGTACTCAACTTGCAACCATTGTGTTGTTCATCATCTTCATGGTCCTCTTGTTGTTCATTGCTAACATAACACATTTGACATAATCTTTTTTTCCTTGAAATCAAAGTTCAAGGGTTTTTTTTTGACATTGTCCAATTTGATCTTTTGAATGTTACAATCGGAATTGGAGGTTACCAAGAATCAAAGCTTATTTAACCAAGAATTGGAATCAATTTGACTTGAATATAGAAAAGAACTAAAATTGCTCCCCCAATTTAAAAACCACAAATAGAACATAATCCCATATTTGAAATAAAAAAACAACTAGAACCAAACCAAGATTCAACCTTTCAAAAATGTTAGGAACCGAAACGAGCACAACATTAATACTTACCTACTTACCCCTTACATAGATAATCACCTAGGAATGCGAAAGGGAAGCAAAAAAGGTTTACAAAATAATTATCAAGTTGGAACCTTGGCAGTAACTCAATTATGGAGGATTGTCGTTCATCCATAACTTAATCATAAATCGTAACAAGTTTCCAATGGATTGTGCATTAATGGATGCAAGGTCACATAATCCTTTAATCTCAAGCTTAAACCAAATGAATAGTTGTAAAAAGTTGTAATTCTATGCATTTCTTGGTGGTCTAACCACTAATGGCCAATTCTTTGCTTTTAAGAAAACTTATGATCTCGATTATGATATTAATATTTTTTTAAGTTTTCAAGGTGTAGGTTCAAGCCTAGTTTTTCATATTTATAAATTTATAAATTTCAATTTTGGCACAATTTTTCAAATTCAAAAACCTTTGGGCTTGGTTCGAAAATCAAATATGGTTTCATGTACACATTCCCCAAGATTGCATTTTATATGAATATGAAAATTTACACAAATTAAAAACAGGGATACATAAATACAACTAATTAAAACCCATCAATTATTTATAAAGTCCAACTTGCTTGTCAAATTTTCAAAGTTCAACTTGTTTTACTTGAAGAACATATACTTGTCATGTTCAATTTCTTTTTTTCAAGGTTTTAGTTTTAGTTTCAATGGTAGCAAATGGCTAGTTCAAATTCTAGATGTTGTGCTAGTTCCACCAAAAAGATGATGTGACTTCAAGTTTAGGTTACAAGAATTGAAACTCAATCCCCTCAAATTTTACACTACAAATCAAAGAACTTGTCAATAGTAGGTTAGAATAATGTTTGACTAGAACCTTCAATTCTAGTTTAAGCATATTCTCAATGTGACTAGGAATTGAATTTTATTTTTATTTTTTGAAAAAAATGAAATTGTTGGCTGAGTTGTGGCATATTTTTGTGGGTTGTTGATTTCTAGTTGCACAATTTCAAAACTAACAAAAACCTTCAATTTTGAGGTTGTTATGGTTATATATTTTGTTTGTATTGGGTTCAATTGTTTCAACAATTTGCCGTGTTTTTTTTTTGTTTGTTCAATTATTGTTTTCATTGCCATGTAATCCAAAAAAAAAAAACAATACCAAATTAGGATAGCAATCCATTAAACCAAAAAATGAACTCAAAAGACAAAAAAAATCAAACAAAAAAAAGGCTATATACATGGTCTTTAGCAAAAAATTTGGTGCATAAACTTCTTCAAAAATGCATCTTCTACTAATACTTGGACTACATGATTAGGGTCAATAATTTCAACTTTGAGTTGTTCATTGGAACATGTCAAGCATGACACATGCACATAATTTGGCAATATAAATCTTTACATATAAGGTTGCAACTTCTCCAAAAATTAGCTAAAACTTTGTTGATGACAAAAGCCCACACTTGCTTGAGGGCAAAAAAAATTTTGAATTAAAAAATATAAATGAATAAAAATATAGGGTCCCATATATTGGTTATGGGGTACAAATTATAATTTAATTAATTATGTATTAAGATTTTCTTTATTTTGAAATTCAAAATATAATTAATATAATGTATGTGTTACTTTTTGGTATTAGGAAAATAATAGAAGAAAAAAAATGTATACATACTAAAAATGTCCAATATTAATTATTAATAGACCTTTCAATTTGTATTAATAAGTTCAATTAGTAAGCTAATAAGTGAAATAGTACTAATAACTAAATGTGAAGGAATGTGAAATGGCTCTAGTTATTAGATCTTCTTTATGGACTTGAAATGAACAACTTGTTAAGGTTGCAACAAACCATTCTTAGATTAATATTGCGTCAAATGAAGCTTGATAGTTGAATCATTTTGACTTGAAACATACTTTTCATACGGGTATTAATTTGCTTTTCCATATCCCAATTACTAGTTGGACAATATGTTAAATACATATTGTATGTCAAAAAAATAGTAGTCTTGTCACATGATCTTTACCATGTTCAAGTGCATCCTCATCATTCCTCACAACTTCAAATACTAAAACTAAAATTTTAAATAAAGATATATAGTATCAAAATTATATAAGTAAATTTAAAGTGTCTTAAATATGTGTATATTATAAAATTAGGTAATTTAATAGGGTGGGAAACAAAAAAAAATTCCTTCACATAATACCCCCCAAAAATATTTTGTTTAATGTAAGTAATGTAATATTTTAACATTTGATGTCCCCTATGACACTTGCACAATTTAGTTTATGGGTGTGTAAGCATTGGAGAAAACTAGAAAAAAAGATAATACTATATTCCTTATAAAGTAATGCACTTGTGATAGCCTTTTTGACATATAGACATTTCCCATCAAGCAAATAGAAAGTATCCTAAGTAAAAGCATAAATCAATTTCTAATGGTATCACAATTATTGAACTAGTTCAGAAACCTCCTCAAGAAGACAAGACCTTTTTTAATTATGGATAACATGCAGAAGATTCCCAAAAGACCAAAAACGTCATGTAGACATGAAAAAACACAAATTATATGTTAGAAAACACTAAACCAAAGGGGTAGTTGCAAACTTCTATGGACCATATTATCAAAAAAATTGCATCCCACAATTTGATAATGAAAGTCATACATTTTGCACATAAGTGTTGTGCATCTAAAACATATATGACATGCATATAAATAGGATGGAAGATTCTCATCCATTATCACCGTAGTTTGCTTTTGTCCAAATAATGTATTTATACTACTCGATTACCTTTAGGATTCAACTATTATACCCTCCACATGACCCACAATTGACATTCTCTATTGACAAGAAACAACTAATATGGTATCTTGAATTTTGAACAGCACAACCATGATATATATTTATCTTGGAACTTTAAAAGCCTACTTTATTGTCAAAATATTTTTTTGTTGAACATTAGGAAATTGTAGTATCCATCCTTTGTTAAAAATTGTTTATCAATAGTTAGGTGAAATCTCTAGTAAATTTTTTTATCTTGTATTATGATTTATCCTTCAACTTGTTATCTTGTTTTTCTACAAGTCATCTTGCTACAATCTTTGCATATGATTCTTTGACATCCTTGTCCAATCTTTTCAAATACATTTGTGATTTATTTCCAATATGTTCAATATGTCTATTTGTATTACTACACAAAGACAACTTTATGACATAAGCATGAAGAATTTCACCCCAACATTTCACTTGCAGCTCTTGTAACCTTTAGATTGTAGCAAAAAAACATATGCACTTCTTTTGTAACATCACATCATTCTTTTCATCATTTCACTTTATTTCTAACAACCATAAATGCACCCAATTGCTCCAATCTACACTCATACTCTTGTATTCTTTACATTCTAAGGACATTTATCCAAAACACACCTCTCATGATATTCACCAAAACTACATAATATTCCTTATAAGCTCCTAGATCAAAAAATGAAAGACAAGACCTAAAGAACTATAATGAGGTAGATGTGAATACTCACTCCTAGTGTTCTCCACTTTAGGCTTCCTTTATTATGTTTCCCTTTAACTTCATGAGATCATTATTTCAATGGAGATTCCCATTATTCAAAAAATAGATGTCAAAATTGCATACCTTTCCAAGTGTCACCCACAAAATGTAGTGGAAGTTTACAACAACCTTATCAAGGTAAAACAACTTCAACATCCAAAACATTTCATGATTACAACACATCTTTACTAGTAAAAACATGACCACCCACAAACATTATGTTCCATCTTTTGCACATTATAGAGCACATGCTTCTTTTGCTCTTCATTGACACCAATTCCATGATCACCCCATTCATTTTCTACAAATTATGATCTTTCAAACATTCACCTCCTTCCAAAAACAACAAGCAAGATATTCACACCATGCTTCACATGCACACCACCCTCACCCAAATTTTAAATCTTTCAATCTAATCAATTTGCATTGCAAATGGCTTTCATCATGAATGTAGAAACCAAACCTTGCACAATGTGCATTATCAAAATGTTTCATCGTGACATGTTATCTGGCCTAGCCAACTTGCATTTTGACATGACAACCCCAAAACACCCACTTTCACACTACAATCTTATATTTTTTCACCAATAATGTACATATTGTAGTTAGGGTTGGCTTTGGAAGTCTTTAGAGAACCTAGTGCTCAATTTTATGAACGGAAAAGCTCAATAGCCAAAGGTCAAAAAAGGTTAACACTATAAAAAAAAGACATGTCAAATGTTGTAAGATTTTCCAAACTTTGAAATGAAATTTTACAAGTCTTGGGCTTACAAACACCTACTTTAGTGCCAGAATAAACATTAATGTCGCATTTCCAACAACATACATGCAACCTTTTCCTCTTGTTCCTGACATTTCCTTATTGTGCAAAAACAATAATTATGTGAAGAAACAACAAAAAAACTCATGTAGGGACAAAGATAAGAAAAATTTAAACACAAAGGTTGTTGGAAAAAGATGAAGACTTTTGAAAAGCAATGGGGAGTTATGAACAAACATCAATAACAAGAAACAAGAAAAAAAACAAGAAACCAATGGCGTAGCCACATACCTCATCATGTGAAGCTTTTGAATATTTTTGTTATCGTGACACAAATGAAAATGACTTGTGAAATGTGATGTTGTACCTACAACAACAAAGCAACACTTCACAAAATTTTACCCAACCTCAACCAAAACTAAAACCTTGAAATTCCTCATGGACCTTATTAGGCAAGTTCTTTTCAAATTTCTTAGAAGTTAGCATAATTTCTTAGAAGTTAGTCATTCCAATTCAAAAGTGGGTCTTTGTCAACCTTTACTCCACTAGTGTGATTTCAACATTAGTTTTGACAAGAAACATAACTTTGATCAAATTACGCTACTAAGTGAAATAAAACTAGCCAACACTAGTTTAGACATTATGAAATCTTACATACAATGTAATACATACATACATCATGGGTTACCTCTAAAAAAATCTATTGAACTTTCTTTCATTTGATTTGTTCCAAATGGGCATATTTGGCACATCATAAACTTTTTAAACCACATTGATTTAGTAATAGTAATTGTGCCCAAAAAAAAATTCATAAGTTCATATTGCTTAAACATGAATGTTAGTGTCTAAAACATGTATGAAACATGTATAAATATGAATTCTTGCATCCTACTTACATATGTTTCATATTTGTTTTAAACGCACAATCATGACATTCATGTCTAGATAGTATGAACTTATGATGAAAAAAAATTCACATAACTACCATTCTGAAATCATGGCCTATAAAGTTTGTGATACAAGGGTGATAACACCATCACTTGTTGTTTTCTCCCACCATTTTTTCTTTTTTGACTTTGATTAATTTTTTATGGGGCCACTACCTCCTTCCCCTCTATGATTTCTCTAAAATCTTTGAGAAAGTGAAAATGCTTAAAACATCTCTAGTGATGTTCAATATATGTCCCTAGAAAAATATTTTTCACATTCAAGTTTTAAAATTACTTTTTTTTTCCAACCACACCCATAAAACTAAATTAAAACTATTAATAAGTGGGAGACTATTAATAACAACCCACTTGGACCAATCAAAATATCTAGCCAATTATAAACATGGAGCAATCAATAAATACGATTTAACTATGTTTATTAAACTTTCCTAAAGCTCATCTTGGGCTCTAAAACTTGTGCATTTTTTCACAATCACAACCAATGTTGCTTAATTCTAATTCCACGACAAATTCAAGTTTCAGTTCTTTAAAACTCAAACCTCAAACCAATGGTTCTTAAGAATTCAAAAACCATGACAAGAAATTGGTTCAATGATTCTTGGGGGAATGATCTAATTTGATGGTGTAAACATGATTTGAATAGTTCTTATAACCCACTTGGTCAATTCCAATTCCTTTGTGTAGGTGATAGGTCTTTTGTTCTATCTAGAGTTGTAAATGTTGTAAACAATTTGCATTAAATAGCTTTCCTATTACCTTGCATTATTGAATTGTGTCCACCTTCCAAGTGGCCAACACAAAAAACATATAAGGATTGTTAAATTGAATGGTGCTCAAGGACAAGGTGCCCTTCAATAAAAAAATTTGAAACTTTATTTTAATATCATACGTTTTGATTGATTTCTTAATATTGTAATACAAAGGCAAATTCAACACATGTTTGTTGAATAATTGATTTAAAATTTCCATGTTTCAAAATTGAATATCTTTTAATATTCTTTAATTTTTTTCACAAAATCCATTAATTTCATCGACTAAGCCACCCTTGCACCTTAAAACCCATAATAAAATTAAACCATCAATGGATAAGTCTTATCAAAAAAATAAAACATTAAAATTAATAACCAAAAATAAAATAAATTGGCATTGACCTAAACCTCGAACTAATAGATTTTGGTTTTTTGAAATCTTAAAAAAAAATCCAACAATTTTTCATTTTTATGAAAAAATTTTTAATTCAAATTGACAATTGGTAACACTGGTCATAATAGTCTTTTAATGAATTCACTAGATTTGATTAATGTACATCATCAAAATTTCCAGTGCAAGTGGACATGTTCAACTTCATAAATGTGTAGCATGGTCCCCCTCTAACTTGCCACTTAACTTCGTCACCTCATCCTAGTTTGACACCCCATGAAAAAAAACTAACATCTTGGGGATTCCATTGGGCACTTCATCATTCACATCATCCTTCATTAAAAATGTCTTATTAACTAAAAGATGTTCAGCATGTCAATCTTCTCCTTAAAATGAGTGATGTTCAAATAATCTTTAGAATTTTAACCCACTACTTCTTGCAGCGACCATCATATATATTATGATGTACACCTCCCTCTTCCACCTTCATAGACTCCCTTGTTTCCTTTGGCTCCTCATTCTTTCAAGTGTTTAAACATCTCTTGGGTCCAAGGTCCTTTGATAACTTAGAAAGACCTTTAATTCATAAACAAACTTCTCTCCCAATAACTCTCGATGGCATTAGGTTCATACCAACACCACCATCATCCCAACATCCTGGTTAGGGAATATGTTGGGCCCTTGTAACTTCAATCATACCTTGCTAAGTTTGTGATTGATCAACATCCCTTCCTTTTTAAAACATTAACACAATTTAACAACATTTTTCCTTTCTAGCAACACCTTAAGGAGGCATGTGATCTTCTACCACCCCTAGCACACACATGTTTTCTTCCTTTTGAACAACTCATTGAACATCAAATGGTTCAACTTCAAGATTCCATTTTGGAGCATTTACACCATCATACCCTTTTTTAACATGTTCTTTAACACTATACTTGAGGCCCATCATGTTTGAATTTTATCATGTTCTGGCCTTGGGGTGAACATTTCGTTTATGGCTCAACCAACCTTCCTGACCTTCTAATTATTTTGCCCAATTTTTTCCACATCATTTCGAACATAGTTCGGACTACCACATCCTTCATTTACATGCCTCCCTTGATGTGTGTGCACACACCCCATTGACCCTATGGGTATCCACCCCTTACGTTGCACCTATGGCAATGAACACACGGGAACACATGATGCAATTCAAAACATTTTTGTTTCCATTGTGCGAAATGTAAGTTTTCACATGGGATGAAAACAATTACATGTGCTTCCTTCAGCCACGCTCAACTTTTCCTATCAACAAATCAATGTTGTGCTCATCAAAGATGGCATTTGCACCCTAGCTAATGTTATCATTGTCAACCCAATGCATGCAAATTTATTTCCCTGATCTTACACAACTCAAAGATTTGTTGCCTTTGATGCAACTCAAGCCAAAGAAGGAACTACCATGACCTACCCACCAATCAATTCCTCCCTTTAACAATTGAGGTATTTGGATGTTTAATAAACAAGTTGATATGTTCTTATACATTTGTGCCAATGCCATTTGAAGCTTTTAAGGGCTAGAAGGCCCTCCTTTTCTATCTTGGTTACTTTTCTTTGTCAAAAAATGTCAATTATATTACAAAAGATGCAAGAATCCTCCATCTTGAGTCAAGCGATAACAATAAGCTTGACTACTTCCCAACTTCCACACCTTCAAGACACAACCCCCATCGCCATGGCTAATCGATTACAAGCAGTTGGTTCGTGAGATGGAGAGATTTTGACATCTAGCTTGCATTGACTTGACATCTTTTAAATTCTCCTTTTTCCTTCCCAATACCTTTGTACATTTTTCAAATCTATTGTGTGCTTATAAATAAGTTTTGTATGGTTTTGAGATGCGGTTAGTTTGCCAAGGAGAAATGACTGAGTCGATATTCACCCTGCATGACATCCAGTAGGCAGTTACCACAACATTGCGAGGTCTCTCTGTGTCTGACTGACTTATCAACTCCACCAAGGCAAATTCAAGGAAATTACAAATTGTTCAAATCTCTCCATCGTTCTGTAACCCAAGTACCCACACAGATGAACAATTGACCCACTGACCCATACTTTGGTTGGGTGGGCTACAGTAAGCAATATGATCTAATAGCGAGTTGAACCCACAGCTATTTGCTCAGTGACCCTAAACTTTACACAGGCTGGAGGTCGTTAACGTTGGGTAATTTTTCAAGTGTTTGGTGCCTTGGACAAGCTGACCAACACATCCAAACCGGGCATAGGGTAACAACCAAACATGGGCTAGGGAAGTTCTATGGTTTTGGCAGATGCATGTTTTTGGCTGGAGATCGGCATCACGCAATGTGGATAAATGATGCCCATGATCATGGGATGGGTTGTTGGAGCAAGATTGTAGAAGGCTGTCTCGTGCTTGCCATCAAATATGTTTTCATCACACTTTGATCATGGATACAATATGATCACAAATGAAATGTCATAATACAGCATTAAGGTCCTCTACATTTGAAATTACAATGCCAACCAGTGTGAGTGTGTGAGGTGACAATTTAGTGTCCTAACTCCTTTACTGTTCATGTCTATCACTTTCCCATAAGGGACGTTGGCTATCTTGCCCTGCTGCTGATCTGCCTTGTTTCACAGTGTTCTAGGCGGCTTCCATTTGCAGGCAACCATATTATGGACACCAGGGATGAAAGCAGAGAATGGATGAACGCCAATTGAAGGGGAGGTGGGCTGGGGAAAGAGTGAGAGAGAGAGAGAGAGAGAGAGCCAATAGGGGTTAGTTTTACATGCATGTCCATAATAATGCATGTATATTGAATGCCTCCCAAAGTCCACAGTGCAACGGGTCCATTGTCAATGAGTGGGAGGTACCCCACCTTGTGTAGAAAATAGCTCAAAGCATGTCACTTTTTTGGTAGTTGATGAATAAGGACTATGTGACCCAACACCCACCAGGGAACCATCCATGGAAACCTCTTATGTCTTAGTTATTGGATGAACCACAACTGTCTTGGAACCTTGGTAACCTATCATGTAAAACCCTCCTACTTCCCCCTTCCCTTACTTTGAAACTACCTAAGTAGCGGATAAGTAGGTAAGACAATGGGTGACTACTAGATAGGTAGTAGGTAGAAAAACAAGAAGGTAGTAGGTAGATGCATGTTGATAGTTAGTATATAGCCAACCACCATGGCTAGCTATGGACAGGAATATAATGAAAAGGTGTCAAGAGTTCACAAGTTGTCCTTCCTACATGGTGTGCTGGCCGTGCTGGTTCACTCTGGCTGATGAATAAAAGTGTGGCTAAGTTACTAAAGGGGCTAGTTTTCGTCAAAACTGATGAGGTTTTGAGTAGGAGCTTATGGTTTGGCATCTAAGATGGTAATGAAAAGAGAAGGGTGCCACTAGATGCACTGGCATTGAACAGAAACACTTGCCAAACCAAGAGGTGAAAAAGGGGCAACCCCTTGTTGTGTTTTGTATTCATAACTTGGTGATGCTTTTGAAGCAAAGGGGTGAGAGGTTTTAGAGAAATCGCTCCAGGGTTTCCCAAAAACGTTTAAGGCACCTTGGAGTAGGCTTTGAAAAGACAAATATATGAGGGGGATCAAAAGGGGCAAATTCCAAAAATCTTGGAGCCGGCAGAAAGGAAGAAAAAGATTCGGAAAAGATTCAATGAAAGGAAATATAGGATAATATTATGGAAAGAAAAAAAAGGAATGAATCCAAATATGGTGTTATATGGAGAAATTGGATTAGGTTTAGAAATGAATTCATGCAAGGTCAAGGGGTGAGAAAGGGATTTGTTTGTGTGTGTGAAGGAAAGGAGTGACAGAGACTAAGGGAGAAGAAGAGGGTAAGGTTAGGATAAATGCATGAGGGAGGATAGAGCATGACCAAGTGAACTGCATCCTTGGCCTAAGACTTGCATCATCTTTCCAAACCTTGTGTGCTTTTTCCAAAACCCCTATGTTACTAAACATATTTATTGATAGGAGACAATGGAAGCATCAATATTGTATTATGCTCATAGAAGGCTATTGTTTGGTGATGCACCTTGATGTAGATCATATTGAAATTATTGGAAGTAGTTTTCAATTTTGCAATGATTGAACTTGAAATTTGGGGCATGCTCAGTAGCTTTTCATGTTTAGATCGAGTTAATGAAAGCTTTCAATCAACTAGGACAATTTGACAATTTTCATGAACATCTCTCAACAACTCTTTTGCACAAAACATAAAAAGTTTAGGTGTTAAATGAGCAATTATAACCAAACTTGAATTAGAGATTCAGATGGCTTCAAATCACCTTTGGAAGACTATGCTCCATGTATCATACTCTATAGCTCCCTATGGGGACTATATGGAAATGAAACAAATTCTTGAGACTTCAAGTCCCACTTCAAAAATAAAAATAGTCTTATGTCTCACAAGTCTGAAATCTCATCACTCTTTGAAAAAGTACCCACTTGGACATCAAATTACATGGTCTTGTAACTATCGCCACTTGAGAGTTTTCCAAGGCCATGTCAAGCTCCTTTGGTGGATATCATTTGCTTAATTGGGCATAATTTTTTGTGTCCCAACTTTTCAAATTTTTATAACTTTTAAGAACCATGTCCATATTAAATACAAGCCCACTTTCATATAGCCATGTTTTTTTATTTTTCAATATTCTTAAAATCATTCAATTTTAACAAGGTTTGATTATTCAAACCTTATTTTAAACATCCGAAACTTAAGGGGAAATTTTAAACATGTGCATCCTCTTGAAGTTACCAAATATTTTCACTTTGTTTGGATGAATGTTTCACTTTCCTTGGCATGTGCTTGGTTTCAAACTTGCATTTAACCAATTTCCTTGTTACACATGTGGCTTGATTTTGTCCCAGGGACATATTTTTCTTATTCCCAAGAGTTAGTTATGAGCCCAAAAGTTAGGGTCACAACATTTAGAATCCAATAATGCATAACAAAGTGAGATGGTTCCATATTTTTAAAGGGTCATTGAAGTATAGGAAAAGGGTTAATCTAAGTCTTTTGAAGGTTTATGTTTTATCTAGAATTAGAATAATGTCCTTTGACTTTGAAAGAATTGAATTATATCTAGAAGATGGCTAATCTTTCTATAATAAAGAAAATGAAGACCTACTATCCTAATTTAGGACTAAACTTGAAGAATTAGTTTTTAAATGCAATCCAATAACAAGAAATTGTTTGAAGTAAACGGGATATAGGGGGGATTAAAAACCCTTTAAATGAGAAAAAAAAAATTGTTAAATCAGATAAGCCAAAGAGGAAGCTATCTCACATGGTAAAAAGAAGGATCCAACCAAGATTATGAACACCCTAAATTTACACCTAACAAAAGACAGTCGAGCATCTTTCAATAACAACATGTGGGGTCACTTTGATTCTTTGAAGCACTTATCACTTGAACCCAGAATTTGGGGGAGAACTAATGAACATGTCAAAAGGTTTATGCATTTATATTGCAATCCAAACCACGAACATACAACATGTGACATATAGTGAAACATCTTTTTGGTTCCATCATTGAAACAATCCTTGAACTTAAAGGGCATTAAAAAGGTTCCACTAGAATATTTAAATAGTAAGACATGTTTGTTAGTGTTACTCATAAGAACAAGATTAGGATTTGGGCAAAAAAATTGACTCAAACATGACCCAATGTGTGAGTGACACCTGAAGTACTATGTATGCATGTTGGATGGGCATGTTCCATACAAATGCATGTATTTTCTGAATGAGATCTAGATCTGGTCAGGGAAGCTTTTCCTTGAAATTTGAACCCACCATAAAGGGCTAAATCCTGGAATGAGTTGCTTGTTTGGATGTGACCACACCATCCCGCTTCCAAACTGCAGGACCTCTGCTTGTACCACTTGAAAGCCCTCAACAAGGCAGAGTGCACATTTTCATTTCACAATTTTCAAATCACTGCCATAAAAGTTACTGGATTTAGTACCACTTGAAAGACCTCAACAAAGCAGTGTGTTCATTTTCATTTCACAATTTTTGAAACAACAACTCAAATCTTCCTAAATTTAGAGTGATTTTCATTGCTGGAAGTTAAATTAAAAATTAATTTAGCAAGATTCCATAAGAACTCTGAAGTGAAGCCTGTGTTCAGGCCACTTCAACCTGAATAGTATGGGGATGGGTCACTGTCCAGGAGGCCTAACATACTTGGGCTGAGAGCACAGGGGGGCCACTAGTAAACAATGAAAATATAGCTTAAGTTAAAATGCTGAGAAAGAAGTCAAATGCATTTGAACAATGATAGTCTTAAAGTCTAGAAAAGAACCATGCCTGCAAATACCTAAGTTGTGAGAGTTCTCCTCTCAGGGCTACATCTGGCCTCAGATGAATTACTCAGTTCAGAAGAATTTCTGTACAATGCTCAACTATTGACTTCACATAGACATACATAAACTTCTAACTCAAAGCAGACTAAGCTACAAATAAAGAACTTCTTACTTATAACAGAAAGAGCACTCTTTTTAGTCTGTGATACTCCACCAAGCGTTGTTGAGCATATTCCATAAAGTTAAAGTCAATTTCCGAAAATGTTGCCTGTATTGTCAAGCCACTGTCCTCATAAGCAACAAAGATATACACTAAGAAACTATCAATGAAAAAAACACAGACAAGGATGAGGAGATGAGACAAAGTGGTAATGCAGAACTTTGAGACAACCCAGAAAATAAATAAAAAACCTAAACAAAAGTGTATGCACAAGACAAACATGGTGTACAGGAAAGATTGTGATGACGCAGTCACCAAAAAACCAAAGATTTGAGAGAAAAATTTTCCTTCGAAAACACAACAGCACTCATACACCAAGAATACAGTTCAAACAAAGTTCCAGACACTCACAGACATGATTCCCCAAAGAGCCCAGTGAAGATGACTGGCAAGAACATATTCCTCCACTTCACTCATCAGCGATTCAATCTCTCTCTCTGTTACTTCTTGCCCTGTTCAGAGAACCAAAATATATTCACATTCAAAAACTTATTCTCACGCTTCTGCCTGCAGCTCAGTAGTGCTCAAGCTCCAGCTATTTGGGGTAATTCCCCAAGCAATAACCAAAGAGATCATATTCAACAAACTGTCTGCACTACAAAGCACGACACACATGGATATTGTCAGATTAACCAAGGTTGAGTATTTCACCTGAGGCTTCCAGATAAGTTTTCACAAACCTCTGTTGCTCCTGCATATCTGCAGATCAGCCACACAAAATTCACAAAGCTTCAGCCACAGCTTGAGAAAGCTGCAGAAACATGTCTTGTACAGCAAGTTTTCAGCAAACTAAAGTGACAACATTGAGACATATTACACTACTGTTCATAAAAAATACTCCTTTCACATTCAAATCCTTTTTATACCATATAATAAGAGAGCAAAAGGAAGAGGACATAGCTGCAGAAGGGAAGGAGGTAGAGCGAACAATCTGATATAGAAGACATGCAAATCTATCCAAACACAGCCACTGTTTTGTAAACAATAGTATGTGCCTAGTACCCACCAGGGTATTTTGAGAAGTCCAGTATATGTGGATAATCAGAGTGGTAATCTGCCATCATTTCACAGAAGTGGTTCGCAATGTCGAATGCCACAGGGTTGTAACTTGCATACTCATAATCCTGTTTCATTATCCAAGTTCAGAATCCACAGCACAGCAAAAGTGGGGACAAATATCTACCTTTAGACACTTTTGACAAAAGTATCACATATCCAAGTAGAAATACAGTGGAGACTTTTTAACCCCCCTCCACCTCGAGCTGGAAAAACTATACAATCAGAGCTGAGAGTCACACAACTCAGTTCCTGCATCTCAAGAACAGTTTTGCTATTGGATCCTCTGTTGAGTAAAAGTGACCATTTAACTCATGCTAATATTAGAATATGGAAAAAATATTGCCTGAACAGCTACAAATATACCCCCACTCCCTTCGGGTTAAATCCAACAACTTGAATTGAAGTAGAAAACTCGTTCTTAGAGCATATCAATTCTGGACAACTGACACCTGGAAACCTGCATGGACAATCATGCTGCTAATGTTTGAGAGGCAACAGTAAGGATGACAGACAATAACATACAATTATTGTGATGGAGTCATCCTTCTCCGAAATCATGATATTGCCATACTGTAAATCATTGTGACAAAACCCAATCTTTTCCCCAGGCCTGGAGAGTCTCTTCTCCAGATCAGCAATCTCAAGATCCATTTTATTCAACCCAATTTCCAGTGCTTGTTCTGTCGGTGAGAGTATCAATGCTTTCCTTAACCAGTCTCTGCAAAATTAGGAGCCAAGTCAGAAAATAAGATTGACATCACTTCAGCCATCCAGTCCCTATAACCAACCATAAAACAAGGCCACCATTTGAATAGCCATTGTCTTATGAAAAAGTGATTACTGCATTGCAGTTGTACCCACACTGTTAAACCAACGAAACAATTTAGCATTCACAAATGGCAGCTTCTACAACTGATTAGATGCACCACATGGCAACAGAAGCCACATCATCTCTTTGCAACTATTTCAAAAAAACTGACTCACTGGTTACATTGAAGGCTAAAAACTGGAAGAGCTCTTTCTAAAGCACCACCTTAGACATTCCTCACCTGGTGGCAAAGTTTGGGAAATACAGCATGAAAAAAAGGCCATATTCCATGATATCTGTCCTAGGCTTACAAAAGATGAGACCTTCTCAACTAAAAAGAGTTCTTATTTCAGATGGACCATACAGTAGCACAGTAGTAGGGGCAAACCTGAGACGATCCCAGAGCTTAACTGTGGCAGTGCCAGGTATGTCTAGCTGATGAAACTCAAAAAGCTTCACCGCAATGGCTTGAGACAATTTTGAGTCCCGCATTTCAGCTGCAGTTAATGTCTGTAACAAATGGCAATCAATTCCAATACTCCCCAATCAGGCATCCATCTCACAGCTGCTATGTCTACATAAGCAAGAAGATTTAACTAACGGCATTAGTTTAGCACAAAACACCTCTTAACATGGTTAGGGGTGAGCACCCTGCTAATGCTCAATTTGTTAGTCCTGGAATTATTATTGATGGACATACACATGTTCAGGGACCATCAGCAGCAAAATGACTGCCTACCATAACATCCCTCAAGACAACTGGATGTTCAATTGATCCTTGGGACACTCTGTACAGTCCTTGTTGAGAGATCCAGAATACCCTGAACTGAAATCAAAGTTTACAGTGGCAAAAAAAGACCTTGGAATGCATCATACCAGGCTGTTGAAACATAAAAACAGTATTCAGATATAAAACAAGATTGAGAGAGATAAGAAACTCTACAGTTTGTAAGCATAGCCACCTATCATGACAAGAAAGTTTACATTTTGAAAGCAGGAAAAAAGAAATTTGAATCCTATCAGTCTTGAACAAGTCTTTGATGTTACAGGGAAGTATTCCCCCAGCTCACCAAAAAAAAAGAAAAAAGAACAAGGGGCTCATCCAATTTAAAGCACAACCATGTACCACAGTTCAAAGAAATGACCCTCTTCACATTTGCAAACATCCCGGTAAGCTACATTTCTCCACATCTCACTGAGTACATTTGATGGCAGAGACTGACAGCTTCAAATTGAACCAAGCAGTGGAAAATTGACACTATGTTTTGAAATATTTTCAGAAACACAGGAGGAGAAGCATGTAGACTCTTCAAGTTGTAGTACAGCAGCATTTCACAGAACATTTCCGAAAATGTGATGAAAGATTTTCAGTTCTACTTGAGAATTTGTCTAAGCTTAGAATTAAAGTTTCTAAGCTTGTTTTCGAAGCTTGCAATATGTAGTCAGTGGAAGAAGAAACTGAGTATTTCCACATTGCAAGGCAAGGCAAGTCAAGACATGAAAGAAAAAAGGTCCTAGATTCTTCAAGGCTCGAATGAGATTGCCGAAGGGACCAGGAATTCAGGTTCAAGAACCAAGTGGCCAGTAGAAAAAGGCGCTAGGATGGCTGCCAGGCAGGAAAACCGGAATACTCCCAAACCTAGGAAAAGGGAGAGACGAGACACTCACCCGAGCCCGAAGGAACTCTTCAACACGGCCGTTGGGGAAGCGACCCAAGAGACGGGGTCCTTGATTCTTTTGTGACATGCGCTCAAAAGTGAGCACTTCATCTGCTCTGTTAAAGAACAAGTCGCTAGCCCCTCCATAGACGCGAACAAGCACTTTCCTGGGACGGTTACCGTTGTCTCTTTCCCATTGACATGCATAAACCTTATTGGTCATGGCTCCCTTCAACTGCTCCAGGGAAAGGTCTCGTGCATCCAAAATGTCGGTCCATTTCGCAGCAAGCTTTTGCAGCACAAAGTATGCTTCTGAAGGGATTTCCGTGATTATGGGCGCCGCAGTAACATTATTCCACATTTGCAACGGAGACAAAGATTGCAAGACCTGATGATTGTTAACCTCGTGCGTCGTCATTCTGGTAGCTTATTGATCAAATAAGCTTCACAAGCAACCTAATCTCTCAAATACTTACTGCTCAAGAAAGATCCGGAGAAGCAGATTCAAACCAGAAAATACCAATGGAAAGAAGGAGAAACAAAGGGTAGATGATGTTCTGATTCCAACCACGAACCCCGCAACAAGTGGGAAGGGAAAGCGAGAGAACTGCTAAAATATGTGGGGAAAGCGAGGAAAAGAAACGAGAGAGAGCTCGGGTGGTGATGAGCCGATGGAATCCCTGATTCTCCTGGTTTGAGCCTACCTACCCCAACAACATTCCGCCGGCCTCAAGAAACCCAATTTTCACCTCTAGAATCTCTGATTCCGTTCCCACCTGGGAACGCACAAGAACGAGGAACGTGTCCTCCTGCATCGACTTCCAGGTGTCTTGCGTTAGCTTGTATGCCTCCTTGCAAATTACACTGCAACTGTTACCCTGCTTCTTCCATTGTAGCACAAATTAAGACTCCATAAACTCAACTTTTGCATGCTTGTCACTTGATCTTTGCGCTATTCGGTCAACAATAATTTGTGAAACAACCACCCTCTTACTTTCCTTCTCCTCCCTCTCCCTGCACTAAATTTCCCTATTTTTTTTGCAATTTCCTTTTCAATTGCATGTCTTTGAATAATTTTCATATATTCATCCAAGGTGACCACATGTGATTGGTCGTAAATAACTAATGGTTCCTTGCCCTTACTTTTTATTGTAAGGAGGTGGGACAACAACAACAAGTTGGTTAATTTCAATGCCTCTTGGGTTTCACTTGCTAGAATCTACTATTATTCCTCTTGCTCAAAACTTGAGCTTTGGTCCATATTGACTCTTACTTGCTCCAATTCCTCTTCTTCCCTTGTAACAAGGTTCTTAGGCATGTCAACTTAGCGACAATGTTATGATTGACCTTGATATTTAGTAGGAACTTTAAACTCCACAACCTCACAAGTTGCTATTATGTTCAAAAGTTATGTGGTAGTAATATCATCCACCCATTGTGCCCTATTTTGATTTGCATCCTTTGAATCCTCTTACTTTTGGTCTAATGTATGATGTCTAATTCTACTATGTATATTTCAATAGGTTTGCTCTTCTCATCCATGGCTTTAGAGTTCAACAAACAAAATAACAAATCCTTAAATAAATTAGCCTTGACATCAAATTTTGGTTTTATTTGCTCTTCAACTTTACCTTGACCTTGACAAGTGTTTTTTTTTATCTTCAATACTTTTTCTGAAAACTACTACACTTGGAATTAGAATCTCAAAAAAAGCTTGGACCTCATTTGTCAACTTTTCTACTATGCTAAACATGTTATAAAATTTAAAATTATGAATCGGAAAAGGAGGTTTGAGTTGTATTTCACTTTGCACCTGGGAATGTTTAGGATCTATTTTCAAAATTTGGGGAGAAATTTGCACTTTGTGCTCTTTAGGTGTTCAAAAATGTTTCAATCCATATGTTTTCTAGTTTACTACTGTGTTTAATAGTTCAACCCTAACAGAGTTCTAGATTTTTCTTTTCTATGTTTAGATAGCCTTGTTTAACTAAACACTTTAAGCCTCTTCACCAACCATTAGCGCAGGATTATGCACATTTTGGGCATGTGATGGACACTTGAAAGGATGTTATGCTTTTCAGTGTCCATTACACATCAAAAATGTGCATAACCATGGGCCCAAATGTGTCTTGGCATCAACAAGATATGTCCAAGCTTCACCAGAGACATCTTAATTGGGCAATTGGGCAGGGAAGAGAAAAAGAAAGGCAGCAGTACTTTCAAAAGTGCCTCTGCATTGAGGACAATTACAGTAGCCTCCCGCCTAAGTACGCAACTTGAACCTGGGAGGATTGTGCGTACTTAGCCGGTAGGTGCGCACTTTAGATGAATCACTTAGTCCGTCCGTCTGACACACAGGGCGTTCCGACCCGTTAACAGTCTCTGCGATGCCGATTCTGCAACCCCCCGAAATGAGCCGCAGAGACCGATTCTGCTACGTATTTGCTTCTTTTTTTATCTTTTTTTTTTGGATTTGTTTTTTCGGATTTTTTCCCGCTTCTCTTAAATTAACAAAAATGAAGAAACAAAATAAAAAATAAAAAATAAGAAATCGGCAGAAAAATCTAAGGCTACGTGTTTGCTTCTTTTTTTATTTTATTTTTTTGGATTTGTTTTTTCGGATTTTTCTCCCCTTCTCTTAAATTAACAAAAATGAAGTAACAAAATAAAAAATAAGAAATCAGCAGAAAAATATAAGGCTATTTGTTTGCTTCTTTTTTTATCTTTTTTTTTTTGAATTTGTTTTTTCGGATTTTTCTCCCCTTCTCTTAAATTAAAAAAAATGAAGAAACAAAATAAAAAATAAAAAATAAAAAATCGGCAGAAAAATCTAAGGCTACGTATTTGCTTTTTTTTTTTTTT
>Ga0116227_10004088_pt1 | contig 31876 bp, 24 predicted proteins | sample S1TSphgellanicum_FD_89693 | JGI IMG/M metagenome (GOLD analysis project Ga0116227, IMG submission 89693) | Host-associated microbial communities from peat moss isolated from Minnesota, USA - S1T2_Fb - Sphagnum magellanicum MG | ecosystem: Host-associated > Plants > Peat moss > Unclassified... | reverse complement strand
GATGGCAAGAATTGCTTGAGTTGTCAAGAATGTACATATTCTGTGAATGAGAATGAAGAATTTCTTTTTGAAATCGCATCAGTGTGGAAGTACATGATAGGAAGTGTGAGTCGTTGAATTGCTATGTTGATGTGTTTGTCAGTCTGTGAATCATTGAGGAATTAGGGAGAGCAGGGAGCAGTTTGAGTTTTGGGAATGGAAAGTTGTCAATGGGTGTGAAACTGATTTGTAGAACATAGACGCCAGGGTCCACCTCAGATGGTGCGTGCGTCGTCTATTCTCACAGGACCCCTTCTTTTTGGCTACAAGATCACAAGGGAAACATAATAATTTGGACTATCATAATGAATTTTGGAATATTTTCCATTAATTGCAAAGTTTACATGTTCAAATCTTGACACAAATAATTTTTTTTTACATGTTCAAAGCATTCAAACCTCGAAAGTGGGTAATTTTTATTTTTTTCAAACATCTTTTTTAAAAAATCAAATATGCACCATTCTTTTTGAAAATTGGAGAAGATAATATTCATGATTAGAAGGGTAAAAGGACTTGAATTGATGAAAATTGTTTTTATAGCCCATTTGAGCACATTTGGTTCAAAAGTGATTTTGACCTTGAAAATTATGGATTTTGAAAATGTGGCTTTAACAAAAGTTGTTCATATATATGTGATAGAGGGCAGGAATGCATAATATACATGATATAAAATCAATTTGTAGTCAAAATCTATTTATATCTAAAATATAATGCTAAATGGGGTATTTGAAATATAGAATTTTAAGTTATAAACCAATGCATGAACGACATGTGTCATGTGCAATCCTTGGAAAATGACATTTATCTTAGCGCCCTTGGCTCCTTTAACCATGATTTCACCCACATGTGATGAAAAGGTTTAGGTGCAACATTTTGATTTTGAAAATGAAGATGTATTTCGAACCAGATAAAACAATGCAAAAACATTTGCCCAACTTGTAGCATGGGAACTTCATGCATTTTGATGATACCATGTTGGTGTGGACCATTACAAATGCATGTGTTGGTGGCATATACAAGAACACAAGTTTCCAACTATGGTTATGTTGGCACAATTCCTTAGGATTCTTACAAGCCAAATCAAGACAAAGTGGATATTTTCAATTGTTAGAGTCCTCATCGCATTTTAGAGGTGTTGGTTACACATTTTGACTATTTCAATTTTGTCAACAAAAATTGGCCAAAAAATCCAAAGGTTGGGTGTTTTAAGGCTTGTGATCTTGTTAGCACATGTGAAATAGAAAAAATTAAAGCAAAGTTTCAAGATGAAGTTGAATGAGAATAATTCTCAGATTTTTTTAATTACCCTTTTTGATGTTCCTTTTATGATGTTTCTCTTTTCACCAAAGTGGTGGCAAATTTGATTTTTTAAAATATTGTTCATTTCTCAATTTAATTTGAAAATTGTGATTTTTCTCCATGGTTGGTTTGAATTATTGAACCTTTTTCCCATATATTTGAGTTTATTGATGTTTTTAATCCACGGGTGCAACTTGTAAACATGTACAAAAAAATTGAAACCAATTTTTATTAATTTAATTTTGTGTATATATTATTAAAAGAATAGAACTACAAATGGAATCATTTTTACACAAAGTTATTTTCAATATATTGATATACATATCCTGAAAAATTGAAATCAATTTAATGAAAAAAAATTATTTAAAAAAATGTAACCAATGCTTTTGTCATGTGAAAGGATTCATACTTCATTTTTTGGGGGAAATTTTAATACTTACTTACCTATTTATTTTTTGAAATTTCAAAAATGTAAACCTTCACCTGCAATGTAAAAACATTAATTTTTTAAATGATTTCAAAAATCATTAATTTTTTTAAAGAAATTAAAAAGAAATAATGGCCTAATGAGGTGGGTGTGGTTCATGATTGAATGCTTGCACCCCATATATTTCCTTTTTTTTAAAAAGCTTAATATGTTTGGATTTTTGATTTTTTTCCATGTCTAGTTTTTCTCCCTAAACTTGTTCCTTATGAATTTGTTTTTTAAACATGGTTGATTTCAAAGGTAGTATAAGTTGTAAGTGTTTTATTGAAGGAAAACTAAAATATTTATCTTGCCAACTTAAAGAACTAGCCTTGGTTAGTTTAATAACTAAAAGAAGTTAGCTAGACAAGGTCTTTCCTTGTAAACAATTCTTGTAATTAATGAAACCCTCTTGAACTTTATTAAGCCAAAGCACCCAATGGAAGGGGAGAACCAGGAACAAAAGGAAAGGACCCACAACTAAGCTAGAAAATAGAAACCTTCAACCATAGGGGCAAGAAAGAGGAATGGGAAAAAGTCATGTACCCAAACCTGCCCCCCCCCCACCCAATCACAAGAAACGTGTCAAAAAAGGAAAAGGGAAGTACACCATAAATAACAATTAGCCTAGAAAAACCTTCATCTAGTTCACTTTGAAATAGATGTAGTCTATGCCCGTTGCAATGCCACTAATACCTTCTACTTGTAAAACATACATAAAATTGAAAGAAAAGTGCTTTTGAAGCCCTTTGTAGCCCATGCCATGTAATGATGATGAAAATTGTCAGCTTGTTGATGTAAACACTCAAAGACTTCAATGGCAAGAGGGAAAAATAAGTTTGTAGGGTACTAATCTCAATAAAGTCTTTTTTTTGCTTGAGTCACCACCATTGCAACCACCCCCCAAGACAATGTAGTGTGTGAAACCAAGTCCACTCAAATGGAGTCAATAATGATGACATTGGTTAGCACGCAAATGCCATCAACTGAAAGCACAATGTTGATCCATCGACATGAGGATCGGAAGGTAGAAGGTGGAAAAACTTGGGTTTACTCATGCGCAACATGAAAATTAACATATTTCGCAATGGATGCAAAGGCATCTTGCACGACATCAAGGGACACCATCCTCTTCCCATCATGAATGCAATGAAAAAGGTGAATCCCCATGGGTTTTAAAGGTTGGCCGTAAATGCAATGTGACAAACTAAGGGCCAATGGGTGAAGGAGGCCCAACTTGGTGCACATTGTGGAGGAAAAAACATATGAGGCCAAACATAAAAAAAAGGTGACTGGGTGGGTAGACAACTAAATTCTCATTCTTCATCTTGCATAAGATTCCAAACGTGTATGATGCAAATCCAAATGCAAGTCAGAAAAGAAGCTGGAAAAAGAATAATTATGGAATTTTTCTGAAATGTTTTTCTAAAGCCGATTTTCACCCTTCTTTGCAAGCTGTTCAAAGGGGGATACGCACAACACCACCATTATAGGAAGAAGCTCCCACGCTAACCTCAAGTGGCTTTGGAATGAAAGCAAATGTGAATTGTTCGCCCCCATTGCCTCTAATAAGAACAAACAAAAAATTATCAAAAATTTCAAAATGATGACAAGGGCAATAAAAGCCTAATTCCCAAGATAGGATGTTGACGTGATAACGTTAAAGGAAATGAGGTCTACCCATTTAGAAGAAATGACAAGAGAGATCTATTGACACACTAAAAAAGCTTGGGGGCACTCTAAAAGACTTGGGCCTAGAAGCCTTTCAAAGACCCCCCCATACAAGGCTAAATCAAAAGTCGCACACTAATGTTAAAAGCTTGAAGGAAAGGATGAAGAGGGGAAGGAGTGTAATAAATAGAAAGACCTCTAGGTGAAACATTGAAAAAAGATACCAAAAATAATTTGAACATCCCCCAACTTTGAGAATATCTCGATGTGCCAAACATCTTTGTTTAATGTAGCCTGCAAAAAGGAGGTCGAGGAACAAGCAAAACCAAAAGGTATGTGTAAAACCCTAATGCTATTTGGAGGGCAACAAAAACAAGGAGCTAGTGTGAGGGACGTTAACTAAGAGACAAAATGATCAAAAAAAGAGGAGATGACAAAAGTGGGGCCAAGGATGTAAGTGTTGTCAGCCAAGCCAATTTGTAATTGGTCGATTCAATTCAAAGATCGCTGAAATTTAACAACTGCGGATTATAGAAATGAGAAAGAAGGGGAGAAAATAGAAAGAGAGTTGTTCACAGAAGTCGAGGTTCCTGTACTTATGCGTTCTCCTGAGGTTAGGTTTGGGAACACACTTGGGCTCATGTCCTCGAGTACCCCTCTCTCTCTCTCAGGAGAATGTACTCGTACAGGAACCTCCCCTCCTACAAGATGTCACTCACTTATCATCCTTTAGGACATGGAATAATTGCTGGTGTAGGGGGGTCATGGTCACGATGAATGTGTGTACATCTTGGATGAATGAAAGTTCCAGTTTTTGGTTCCAAAGTGCAAATCCAATCTGCCTAAACTTTTTTTCTTAATTTTGATTCATAATGGGGTCTCAAAATTGTTTTTGTTCTATGGTAAACCTCACACCCCCATTTCCCCTTTTACCTTACCCTATTTCTTATTTGTTTGATCATGGGCAAGGGTTTTGGTTTTTCAATTTTGTGAGATTAGGGGGGAAAAAAAAAATGGCAATTCTTTTTGATATCTACAAATTAGCAAAATTAGTTGAATCTAATTCTTGTTCTTTTTGAATTTTTTTTGGCCAAACATTGGAAAAAAAATAATCTCTAACAAAATTGCCATGTTTCTTCTACACATTTGTTCAAGCAAGTCACCAGGATATAAAAGGATTTTAATAAATTTCTACTTTCATAGCTGGTCTATAGCCAAACATGGCTAAATCTCCTTGTGTTCATGATTGCCAGTGTCACAACCTGTGATTTTTTTGGGGAAAAAATTCGCCATTTTGCGAATTTTTTTTTCATAATAAGATATTCTGTTACAAAATTCCCTGTTTTGAAAAAAAATCAATAAAAAAAGAAAGAAAATTCAAAAAATTCAAAAAATCACACATACTGTTTTCTGTCACTCGAATATGAAAGGGTGCTCAAGGTTCGATACTTTCATATTATTAGAATCGCCAAATTTGGCTAAACATACTTATGGACTATCGCCACCTCAGCAACATCACAAAATTGCAAAAAAATAGACGGGTGGATTTGAATAATATTTTGAAGAAAAAAAGAAAAAGGGGTCATCTGCTAATTATGGATTAGTGGGCTTTGATTAGGGCTTTGATTAAATTAGTCCTCTCCCATGCCCTTCCATTCCCTTCTGCTGCTGCTTCCTGAATTGTTGTTGTTGTTTGTTGTTTGGTTTGTTTGGTTTGTTTGTTTTTCTGTTGTTGTGTTTGTGGTGGTGATGGGTTTTTGAGATTTCTGGGTGGAGCTGACAACTGTAGTAGTGGGGGAGGAAAAGATAAGGTCATGAGTAGGAGGGAGGCGATGGAGAAGAAGAAAGCAGCAGTACGAGGAGGAGGAGTAGGAGGAGGAGGAGGAGGAGGCATGGAAAGATTGCTCAAAGCGGCGCGCTCTTCTGGTTCCCTCAACCTATCTAACCGTGGGCTGGAGTAAGGATTCTTCTCCTCACAAATCTCTTCCCATTTTTTTTGTCTCCCACCCACATTCTGTGTTTCTCTTCAACGTTTGGGTGTAAACCTGCTTCAGCATCCGGGATCCCAATGGCATTCAGAGCTGGTTTGCAGATCGGCGTTATGCTATCGCTGGCTGATTGTGGGTCTGGTTTTATGGCCTCCTCCTGTCTCTCCTCTATGCATTTGTTGTATGGTATGTACCAACAAGTGATGGGTACTGAAGCAAAATCCATTTGAAGTTGGCAATTGCGATCCAGCTGCAATCTGCATTGAAATCATTTCAGAATTCTCACAGAAGCTGAAATAAGTTTTCACAGACCATGACAAGATGGTGTTCTTTACCCTAGAATTTGGCTCCTGAGATTGATTCCCAAAGTCCACCCAAGCTTTGGATTTTGATCATTTCGTACCATTGTGGAAGAGGTCTGTCAGGGCTAGCTACCAAGGAATTCTTGAAATTATTCAGTGCTTTCAGTTTGTATCCTTGAAGAATGATGATGCATGTTGTCGCTGCTGATGATGCTTTCTGTCTCTTGATTCTTGTGAATGATCTCTATCTGCTTGCAAAGGTGGATTTTTTACTTATCAAGCCTTCCTTCTCTTGGGGTTGTTGGTCGGGGATAGGGAGATTCCACCCAGTGTCTACAATCTGCTGGACAGCAATGGCCCCGATGACAAGTGGTGGGAGGTACCCATTGTTCCTGCTTACTTCAGTATATACTTGTGGGTTCTGTTTTGACAATGGTGATCCTCTCATCTGTGTGGTTCTTGGCATGGGGCTAGTTTTGGAGCTGGAATTCAATTCTGTTTTCCCTCAATTCTGTGCTGCTCACAGTTTGTTACATTCCGTGAGTTGTAGGATTGGACTTTTGTACCCTAGTAGATTCAATCCAAGATTTTCAGTGTCATGATCTAATCTTCTGGCACAGGTCCTGAACAGGTTACAGTTACATGGTCAGCTTGTGCTTAAACCCATTGGATTTGAAATACAAGAAAAAATTGTCTGACAATGCACTGGAAAATTCTTGGGGTGAGAGTCAGGTGGTGGAGCTTCAGAGGCTGGATCTGTCACACAACAGAATATCAGCTCTGTCAGATCAGTTGGGGAGCCTTGGATCCCTCACTCTCCTCAATGTCAGCCATAACCAGCTCAAACTTCTTCCTCCAGTACTTGGGAAGTGAGTATCCCGTGCTGTCTCTTACAAGAACGAGCACTCCCTCCCTGCATATCTTTTGAGTCAAAGCTCATTGCAATCAAGGCTTCTAATTACTATGGTAATGTGGCAGCTAACTAGTTTGTTTTATTTTATTTTGGGTGTTTCTCCATAGTCTTGCCCTGCTGAAGTCTCTTGACATATCTGGAAATTCTATTGTGGAGCTTCCCTTGGAGCTAGGTTTTGCAACATCTCTGGTCAGGTCTGCAACTCAAGCCTTATTTTAATTGCCCCTCTGCGCTAATTTAAAAAAAAAACAGAAGATCCTTCTTGACTGTGACCTTGAGTGGAATCCTCTGAACTAAACTAAACTAATACTCTTGCAAGATTTTTATGATCCTCCTTCCAAAGTAGACTACTACTTCATAGTGTTCCAAGACTAGCTTAATAATCTTGTGTTTTCTGATTTGGGATTGGCAGGCTCAATTGTGCAAATAATGCACTTGTAAAGCTTCCAAATAGCCTCAGCAACTGCATTAACTTGGTTGAGCTCAAAGTAACTTCTCTTTCCTCTTCTTCTTTCAGGCTTTTGGGATCCCAGTGGGCTAATAATATTCCCAACCACTTGCAGATCAACATTTAGTTCTTGGACAATGCACAGTATTGTGGTTGTTTGATGAGATTCTCCAGTAATGCAGATGCTTTGTAATTGGTTGGTTTTCATTCTGGCATTTGTTTCTACACAGCCCTGTTTGTGCTGCAGAACTGTTTTCGCTCTCTTGACCTGGTTTTCGCTGATGATGCAATCCTGCTTGTTTAGCTCTAGTTCTTGTCAGAAATGATCATATGTTGGTTGCCAGGCACAAAACAACTCCTTGGTGAGTCTGCCAGAAGATTTGTGTCACTGTTCACAAATGACATCCCTGAATATTGAGGTGTGACCATGACCCATTTTTCTCTTGATCATTTTGAATGAGTTCACTCTTCTTGTCTTCTCCATTTGCTTTGATCAATCTTTTCTCATGCAGACAAGATCATCTGTATATATAAAAAGTCTATGCCACCACCACCACAATAATCCATGTTGTCTTTTTACCTGATACTGAAATGGGCTACCATCGTGGGATGCTGTGACAGGGTAATCGCATAAATGACCTTACAGAAAGCCTGTTCAGTGGTTTTCCCAACCTGACTGAACTTGATGCAGGTATTTGGAAATTTGGGAGAGTTGTCTTTGCAGTAAAGTCTGCCTTCTTGTGAAACCAACCATTTGGGCTTTACATGAGGTTAAAAGTGCATGATGATGTGAAGTGATATACTTCCAGGTGCACATCCAAGTGTTGTCCATTGTAGAGCAATTCTACTATGCTGGAGGTCTTGTTCTGGGGTTATGCATGACTCATATGTGGACAGTTGTCTAACTCTTGCAACATGAGCAGGGAAAAATGCACTCACAGTACTGCCCAATTCTTTGGGGGGACTTTCAAAGCTTATTCGCCTGGATGTTCATCAGAATCGTGCGTAGTTTTTTAAACACACCTTGCAACTGTAATTTTCTATTTTGTTTCACCACTCTTGATTGTTGTAGGCAGAATTGCATCACCAAACTGGGCCTGACTCAAAGGAGTGATTATTTGTTTCAAGGATCCATATCCAGCATGTATCTCGAGCTGGTCATGTGTGCTGTGTTTGAGCTTGCAAGTGCAATTTGTAAGCTTGTATTTTGCAGTGATCTGTGTTCTGTGGTTTCTTCACTTTTATGTTGTTGGGTTCATGACAGGAATTGCTGCAATACCTCCTGCATTGGCTGGCTGCTCATCCCTCACGGAACTCTTCTTGGGGTTTGTCAGATGAAAACTCTTTCCAATTATGCATTCTTGTAGAAGCAGATGACCATGTCTTGTACAACCCATAAGCACCCAAGAACTCTATCATCAAGATGTATTCTTCCACTGGTGGCCTTCTTGTTTCGTAAGTCACCTAAGATGAAAACTGGATTTTGCCAAGCTGCACACAGACTAGAAATCTAGAAAATACTTGAAGTTGCTTAAAACTGATTCCTTTTTTTGTGGGGTGGACTCACAGAGACAACATGCTCAAAACCATTCCAGAAGAGATTGGAAGCCTCAAGAAGCTAAGAACTCTTGATCTACACTCCAATCAAGTATGCTCCTATTGTAGCCCGAGTTAGTTGCAGTATTTAGGGTTTACGGTTTAGGGTTTATTTGTTGAGCTGTACACAGAACATTGGAAACTGTTGCTCAAATGTTGTGGCCCTAGACACTGAACTTGTATGATTAGGTCATGTGAAGTACTTCCTTGACTCTAATCTTGAGATGGGGTTTGTTTGGCAGCTTCTTGAATTTCCACAAGGTGCATGCACTTTGTGTCTCTCACTCCTGGATCTGTCAAACAACAACTTGTCAGGGCTGCCTTCAGAGCTTGGTAGCATACTACATTTCTCATGGTCCTGTATTGCTGTGATTTGACTATTGAGAGTGCAGATTTTGATGTCATTTCAAGCCCAGTTCACTCACCTGAAATTGAGAAAAAATAAATCTTGGCATTAAGAACTAGTCTCCTGAATTCATGCTTCTGCTGTGGATGTGGAGTAGGTACAATGACCTCACTGAGGAAGCTAGTTTTGGTAGGAAACCCAATGCGCTCTCTTCGAAGGTGATGTGAATAATTCGACAGATTATTGCAAGATGGCATTTTAGGTGTTTTTCTATGACATTAGACTGCAATTGTGCCTTCAAGGTGAATTTGTGGAGTTTCTTCTGCAATGTCATGGAACTATTATTACTGTTTTTCATCTAACAGCTCCGTGGTGATGGGACCAACTCCTGCATTGCTTAAGTACCTGCAAAGTCGAGTGCTTGATACAGACAAAGAAAAAGGTGCTGCACACTCGTATGATCATAACATGCTTTTGATGTTATTCCTGCTACACTGAAATGATATGAGCATGCCCACTACAGACTCCCAGCTTCTAGGAATCCTGTACTCCTCATCTCCGATCTGGTGTGAGAAGCACTTTTTTGAATTTTGTCCTGTTTAGATGTTTTCTTTCTCTTGACTGATGATTCAAGACTGCTAAGAACTCATGATGCGTGTAGATGGGATATGTTCTGTGGTGCAGAATCCAAGGGCCAGGGGGCAGTAACAGGGGACGTATTTGGCTTGGGGATACCAGATCAGATTGTCAAAGCTGCTCGCTTGGCAACATCCACTAAGGTTGGTGCATTTGAAGGTTTTGGGTCAACTCATTGCAGGTTGCTTCGCATTAAACCACATATGGATTAAGTTTCTCACACTGGTGTTTATTAGCACAGGCTCTGTCTTTACCTCAGAAAGGCTTGGAAGCTGTTCCACCAGCAGTTTGGGAAACAGGGTCCTTTACAATGTTGGACCTCTCTCACAACCAAATCAAGGAGTTGCCAATGGAGCTCTCGATGTGCACATCATTGGAGGTGAGACACATTAAAAGGGGTCCAAAAGCCTTGAGTTTAAAAGGGGGCAAAATAAAAAAGGAGTTCAGAGTTGAGATCTGACATGATTGATACAAAGGTACTACATGTTGTCCTCAAAAGATCATGCCCACTAAATTTCTCCATGTTGTTGTAATCTTTTTGCTTCCTCTTTTTCTTGAGAGTTGTTTTCTTTTTCTTTCTATATTTGTTTTCCAGAGTTTACTCTAAAACCCTAAACCCTTAGTTTCCTTGGTCTTGCTCCTCTCTTTAAGGTTTTGTTGAGCTAGCCAGCATCATGGCTGCTGAGTCTTCCCATGGCTTCCAGTCTCATACTTAGTATCATCTCTCAATTCTGTTCAAGATGACTGAAATTGTAAAATGAAGTAGTTCTCAGTACCTATGAAGATAGTACCTGTTCAGAGACAAAAACTCTCTAGTCAGCAAGACAGGCAGAAGAACATATCTGGAGGAATGGGAGAGAGTGGTTGTTGATGATGCATTTCATTTGAAGAAGTGCAGGTGTTGATGCTATCAGGCAACAAACTTTCAGAGTGGCCAGCAACTGTGCTAGCATCATTACCTGTCCTCCAGGAGCTGTCGCTGGCTCAAAACCCAATTGCTGAGGTTTTTTTTTTTTTATCATTTCCTTTCATAAGGTTGACACTGAAGATCATCAATATGCAATCTGCCAACAAATCAGCAGTTTCACAATTGTGTCTTGGGTAACTGAATGGTGGGTTTTCAGCAATGTGTGAAAGTATTGACTGTGATATTGATGTTTCACCATGACAAACAATCTCTAGTGGATGTGCCTGTTTCACTGCCAGGGTTGTGTTCTATCTAATGCTGGGATGTTAGGGATTCTGACAATGAACAATGTGCTTGATGTGACTCTAGTTTCCAAGAGGTGCATTTGCTGCAGTCCCAAAGCTACAGGTTCTGGACTTGAGTGGAGTAGCTGTGACATTGCCGCCTCCACCAGCGCTGTCAGAGATGCCACATTTGCAACAACTTCGGTTGAGGTAGAAGGGTCTTCATATCTAGGTCCTTTCCATTTGTTTCCAAAAAATTCTTGGTAGTGTTTCTCTTCATTGTGTGGGTAATAGCTCTGGAACCTGTAAAATTTAGAAGACTCTCTGGCATCTAAACTGGCCATGAAGAATTGTTGGGGCTGGAACTGCAGCAGAATTTACACTGGCATAGATTGAATCAGAACCTTTGCAATCAAGTGTATATGGTCATGTGATTTCTGCACTGCAGGGTTGAATCTAAGTACTCCTCACAAGTTTTGCAGGAGGATGTGGCTGAAGGAATTTCCTGATGATCTCAAGTCATTACTCAAATTGCGCACTTTGGACCTCAGCCAGAACTCAATCACAGTAATTCCTGAGGTAATTTGCAGCAAATGTGAAGATGTCAGCAATTTCATGTTTTCACTACAGGGAGGAGGAGATTGTTCTTGGATTTCATGTTTATGCAACCAGGAGGAGATTTGTTCTTGGATTCCAAGATTCATTGCATGAATTGGACAAGCTTAGTGTACTTGGGTCGAACAGAATTTCTTACAAGTTCATGGTGCAGTGGGTGACATGCTTGGTGTGCTTAGAAACTCTTGACCTCTCTGACAACGACATTACTCTACTCCCACCCAAGCTGGTTTGTCACTCAACCTTTCTGCTCTAAAATCTACCCAACCTGTGAATGTTTTGAGTAGTCAGTATTAAGTTTGTGTTGTTAGGAATTGCAACTATTTTGAAGCAATGGGTATCCATGGTTTTCTTCTCACCTTTCTTCTATTGTTGTTATTAGGAAATTGCTCCTTTGTTGAAGCAATGAGTACCAGCAGTGTTGTTCTCACCTTTTCATTTGGTCGATGTTGATAACAGGGACTTCTAGAGCCAAACTTACGGCACTTGAAGGTTGATGGCAACCCATTGCGCAGGTATGTATGCTGCTGTGACCTTGCATCTTCTTATCAGAGCTCTGAATTGTTTTCTTGGTGGAACTTTAGAAGTGCAGATTTTCGATTTGTTATGCTTGTGGTGCTTGTTTTTGAATTTGTATTGGGATGGTGGATGAAACTCAGCATTCGGCGGCCCATCTTGGAGCGGGGCACCAAAGCTCTTCTTCAGTATTTGACAGATAAAATCCCTGCTTAGCTATACACACACACCACCACCCGCACCAACACCAAACATATGCACACACAGTCAAGGTTACCTTCACAAAAACATCAATTATTTTAAATATTTTCTTATTGGGCTTCTTTTTATATGACATAGTGTGTATATATGCCCTCACCTTCATTTGATGATTTGTTTTGCATACCACAACCTTGAACCCTTGCTGGGATTTAACGGGAAATTGGACCACATGGATGAAATTGACAATACAAGTAATGCTAAGAGCATGGATGAAATTTGACTAAAGAAGATAAATGTGCTAGCACAACAAATAGTAATGGCCTGTGGATGACATCAATGAAGCATTCTACATAAATGAAAATTTGATTCCAATATACTTGCATTACAATGGAACTTTGTTGATCTTGGGTTCATGGATGAAATCGTACAGTGAATTAAATTAAATGGATGATCACTTTGCATCCATATTGTAGAATTGCATCATTTAGTTGATTTCAAGTATGTTAGATTTCATCCATGAGATGTCATTCATCATTCATGTTGGTGAATTCATTGAAATTGGTGTTTTTATTTATAAAATTCATTTCAAGCAAAGTGAGTTTCATCCATGTGATAAGTCTTGTGAAATGTATTTCATCTATGTGCTATGTGTTGTTGGCGTCATCAATTTCATCCACATGTGTTGATTTTACATACTTGTTCCATTTATGATGAACCTTGGAGTTTTCAATTAATCAAAGTCAAGCCAAGCTTCTTTCTCATTTGGTGAGATTCACAGCTCCAATTTTCAGCTGTTGAAACATCAAAGGTCTGGGCAGCAATCAGTGGCAGGTCTAACAATCTTCAAAAGAAGTGATCTCACAAGGCATGGCTCTATGAAGCTAGCTAGTAGTGGCTCTTGGTGCAATGGCTTTACACCTCTTGTCAAGTTCAAACCAGTGTTGGGCGGGTATCAGAAAAATGTGAGAGCCGGCCAGAGTTTCAAGTTGGTTCTCAGTTTGAAACCCTTAGGGTATCAGATTGAGTAATGCCTTTTATGGAACCCGACTGCAAGGTTCATGTAATGTGAGAATCGGGCCTTTGAAACCTTTGATCAGATGTATATTTAAAATTTATTGAAACCTTGGCGAGGTATTAAAAAAAATCAGGGTCAAGGTTTAGAATGAATTAAGTGAGTTGGTAGTCAATGGGGTTTAATGTTTAGTCAATGTTAGTCAATAGTTAGTAGTTAGGTTTAGGGTTTAGCAAGTAAGCGGTGTCACTTGCTTGATATAAAAAAAGTTCTTTAAAACATTTTTCTCCTAGTGTGTGAGTTTGTTTTTTGCTCTTTTCTTTATTTGTTGCTTAGATTAATTCGTTTGGTTAGTTGGTTTGTTTTAGTCCTTGCTTGGCGCTCCTTGTTTGAGCTCTTGCTACTCCTCTTGTTCATTGTTCAACGATCTTGCTTTGCTATTCCTTTTGTTCGATGTTGATACTATGTTGCTCCTTTTGCTCAATGCTCAACGTTGATGCTTTGTTATTCCTTTTGCTTGATGTAGTTGTTATTCCTTTTGCTCGACATTCCTACTTTGTTGCTTTTCTTGCTCAATGTTATAGCTCTACGGCTCTTCTTGCTTGATGCTGTTGTTACTCCTCTTGCTTGAGACTACTACTGCTTCTTGCTCGACACGACTGCTCCTCTTGTTGAATGCTGATGTTCTTTGTTCATTGAAGTATTTCTCTTTTGCACTTGTGATATTGTTGTTCCTTGTTCCTTGGCCAACGTTGTTGCTTTTGCTCCTCTTGTTTCAGATTGGTACTTTCCTTCCTTAGTTTTTGCAAGTGTGGGAAGAGTTGTCCAAATTCAAGTTTTTTAGGCCAAATTTGGAAGACGAGGATTTTTGTTTGTTGATGAATTTTTTTAATTATTCATGTTTTTGAGAAATGTTGATTGACAATGTGTTTGCTTGTTGTGTGTAGTAATTATTTGAACATTGTACATTTAATTATACACATTGCATTCCATTTGTACAATTGCATTGTGTATTTTTTTAACACATTACATCTTTTTTTTTATGGACATAAAAAATGTTGAAATTTTTTTAAAGAAATTTAACATTTTTTTGGTGTAATTTTGTTTATTTTAAACATTAAAAATAAATATATGAGATAATAAATTTTATAATAATCGGCATGTGATAATTGGCTTTGAAAACCAATTGTTATAAAATGTCTGAGAATCAACACTTTGAAACCCAGATGAAATGATTTTTCCAAATTTTTGAAACCCTGCCCAGGTTTCTAAAAGATGAAAATAATTAAAAAAAAAAAACCGGGTCGGACCTTTCAAAACATTCTTATACCCAGACTTGATGGTTCTTAGAAAAACTAGCGAACTACCCACTAGTGAACTACCCAACAGTGGTTCGAACCAGCAATAGTTAAAATACACAAAACATTCCATAATAAAGCTCACAAAAAAAAATGATCTCATAATTTTACACAATGTTTCAACCCTCATGAACACTCTTTGAAAAAGTGGGACTAAATGAACTTTGCAATTGTTGTCTAGTCTCTTTTCTCTTCCTGATGATAAAAGCCATGTCAAGTTTTTGAAGGCAAATTGTTAGTTTTAAAATTCTTTTTATTTGTTGGTGGAACTTAGTTCAGTGTGAATAGGGTTTTCAACTTGATTTGTGTGCATGTTTTGATGTGTGAAACTCAATTCAGTGTGAATAGGGTTTCAACTTTTTTCTTGATTTGTGTGCATGTTTTGATGTGTGAAACTCAATTCAGTGTGAATAGGGTTTCAACTTTTTTCTTGATTTGTGCGCATGTTTTGATGTGTGTAACTTTGTTAGTTTTAGATAGTGTGAAGGGTTGATATACTATTTCACTACAGCCAATAGATGGTTTTAGGGTTTGGTGAAGATACACACCATAATTAGCAATGTGTGTGAACTAGGTAAATTGCCAGTAACTGTGATCACAAAACAATTCAATGAAAAGGAAAGCTTGATACTATGTGTGTGTGTGTGTGTGTGTATCCTAGTGTACAACATTACAGTTACATAATTGGGTCCAGTTGGTACTTAAGGTACTAGTGTACTCAAAATTTCTGAAAAGTTTGTAGTGTTCAAAATCCCTCCTCTCTCTCTCTCTCTGTGCCTAAGCTCTTTGTCTTTTGAAGGGGTTTTGTCAGCTTGCATAGAATTTTCAGATTGCCTCATGAAAAAGAAAACGGCAGCACATCAACTATGGTGTTGATTACTTCACGCTCAAACTCTCGATTAAGTTGGTTATTATGACATAATTTGCAAAAACATACCATCTGCAGCTCTCTGTACACTATCACCGTTATCGTACCCACTCCATGGTTTAGGGTTTATGTGTGTGTGTGTGTGTGTTACCATGATAGTACTTGTGCTATGGTTTAGGGCTTAAGCTTTTAACATATCACCATGGTAGTACCCATGCTATGGGTTTAGGGTTTATGGATCTACATATCTATGTATGATGTTAGACTTGTTGTGAATTGAAACCTCAAGACTTCGTTTGAAGAACAATTTTGATCCTTTTCTATTCCAAGGCATTAAAGTGGGTGTTTCTCAAATATGTTTTCCAAATTATTTTCACAGCTACCCATTTACATACACACGAACCCACCTTTTTAGCATGCATGCAAGGGTTTATTTAGGGTTTAAGGTATAGTAGGGTTTGTACATATATGCATGTGTATGATTTGAGACTTGTGTTGTGGAGTACAAACTTCAGGACCTGGGGTTGGAGACCGAATCTGATTCTTTTTTTTGGGGGGGGGTTTGCTTTGGAGGCATTAAAGTGGGTGTTCCCATGTAAGCTTTTCAATGATTTTCATAGCTACCCATCTACATACACATGAACCCCTTTTAAAGAAGAGTTAGTACTATATAACAAGTGTACACAACCAAATCCCACTCTTCATCCTTTCCTCCCTTTCATGTGTGCATGTGTGGGTGCGCGGTGCGTGTGAATGTGTGTGTGTGCGCATGTATGATTTTCACAAAGGAAAGTACAAGCATTTGCCCACTCCCCCCCATTTTGCTGACCTTATGTATAGTAGATGTAGTGTTAAGCTTTTCCAGGGTCAAGATTTCATGGGATTGGACATATGATTGCCATCTACGGACTGGGGTTGAAGTTGTTCCTGAGAGGTGGTAATGAGGTTGAAATAATGCTTATGGGGTGGTGGTTATTATTATTATTATTATTATTATTATTTCCTAGTAATTGGAAGACCACAAGAAGTGCATGCAAGCTTGAGTTATAATTAACTTGGGGCTGTCACAAACATTGTGCACGGGGAACAGGCCAAAATTTAAGCAAGGATGGGAAAAAAATTGGTGGCCACTACTAACAAGGCCAAATTTTTTGCTCTAATGGACACCGGAAACCTCCATGATGTGGGTGGGAATTGGCACCAGGGTTAGGCTTGGACTTGATCACATGAAGCTTGCTAAGTTAGGGCCTGTTTGAAAGCATCCAAATTCTGAACATAATGGTGGTGGTGGTGGTGGTGTAACTTTGATTAAGAGTTGTAAAAAGAGCATCAATGCGTAATGCGTGTTTTGTAGTACCTAGTGCCAAGGGTTAACCCATGCATGCATCATTCGATTGAGGAGGATGGGGGATGAAGGTGTTGTTCAAGAGGTGCCTTAAAGCTAGGTATGTCCAGCAAATAATTTTTGTCCTTTCTCAAGTTACACCCATTTTTCAAAAGTTGGAGGTGTGCAAGATGTGAGCGATTCTCTCGTGATTGTGTGTTAACGAGGGCATGATGAATTAACGGCTCAAAATGCTAGAGTGCCCTCATCAATCCATTCCTAATTTCCACCGATAACCTCATGGAGACAATGTGTCTTTTTAAAATATTTTTGGGATGTAGCCCAAAGTGGAATTTATTCATAAGAAGATTTAGCAAAATTTGGCTAAAAAGGGGATATGAAAATGAATTGTTTTAAAGCATCCTTCTATATTATTGGCTACCTACTTACAACCTAGTATAAATATCCAGCTTTTTCCATTAATTTTATTGAAATTTAGCAATTAAAAACCTCAAAAATCTCAAAAATCACTAATTTTCTAATTTTCTAACATTGAGCAGTGCTATTGGATCTCTAGTGAATAGATCCCCCAAAACTTTGACCTGCGGATTCAGCCACCCCAAATTTCAGCCCAAAAAATCATGCAAAAACATGTACAACCTATGAATGAATTAATGATTAATTGGGTGGATTACATAAAAAAAAGGGTGACCAGGGTATGTAGAGGGTTAAGGCCACTCACTATTCAGGCCTTTTAATCAGTCACTTTTGGCCCACTTTTTATGTAGTCTTTTTGTACACCAGTATTTTAAAGGGTCTTAACCAGTGTTCTACTTAAAAATCAAACTATGGAACCCTAAACCCTACACCCAAAGAGTGCCTGTTAAGGTTCTACTCACAATAACCTAAACCTTTTAGGGTTTAACACTCCAAACTGGGGTCTTGTCAACACAAGTCTTAACTCTCCCACTCAACCGTGTCATGCAATAAGGCTTTAGTCTTTAGGGTTCCCGATTTGTGGTAGCTTATTAGAACCACCAAGCCCGACCAGACCCTATTTGGGTACCTAATCTAAATAACTTAGTGCAATGTTTTTGGTTTGACAATTTATTTGTGAAGAAGTGTGGGCTCTCTCTCATGCACACACCCAAACAAATGTGCCTCACTTGCTTCGCGGTCAGCTTATTGTAATGGGTTTTTTGTGATGCAAAACCAATTCATGGGAATCTAAGGGGCTTCCTCTTAGTACCATATAAATTTGGGGTACATTGCATGTATGTAGCACTCCTTACCTACTTGTAGGTGAATCTTACGTGATAATACAAGGACAAAGTACTAAGACTCTCGGCCGTTTCCGGTTTCCACCCACCATGACTAGCACATCTACCTCCCCCCCTCGCAGGCCAAAACAATGGGCACTCTAGCCCACCTCTTAAACCCTAAAACCTTTCATATTGTCACATAGAAAAACTTTAAGAGTCAACCCCAAGGATTCAAAGTTTAAAGAACCTCACACCTTCAATTGATCTTACTTCGCATTACCCAAAGTTGCAAAGTATTTCCTAGGAAAAGTATTCCTAGAGTTGTATTTTAATTTATGTGTGTGTGTGTGTGTGTGTGTGTGTTTGTTTTGGGCATGTATTTGGTCTTGGGGAAGTCTTTCTTTGTATATTTTGTGAAACAACTAAGAGAAAGGGATTTTTTTTTATATGCTATGAAATAATTAAAAATTGAAAGAATATTTCATGAAAATTAAGAATATTTTAAATATGCTTTTGTAATCAACTCTCGGCATCCTATTTATATTTACGTAAATTATAAATAATAAATTTTAATGAATTATTTTGACCTTATATTTTTTGGCATGTTGTTTGAAAAAAATGGAAGTGACTTCCCCCCAGTATTGGATGTGGCACCCAAGTCCATCTAGTAATATGTCAAGGCCAAGGTACATACATATACATGCCTATCTGACCAATTAACGTGAGAATTTGAAAGACCTGCTCACACCTTATACCCTAGGATTTAAAAATATATATAATCCTTGGGTCTTTTTGCATGTTCAAGGCTAAAACACATAACATAGCCACTATACTGGCTTTTTATCTAAGAAACCACTTTGGTGACTATAAAATATTGTGTATCAATAGTCGCTTGACTTGGGCTAAATCTTCAAAAAAAATAATTTTGGTCCGTACAAAAGTTTAGGTCAAATTCTGTTAATTAGCTTAAGAAGTGTGTGTTACATTGCTTTTGGTTTGGAAGATTAAAAATTGAAACCGCCTTCACAAAGCTAATGGAACTACTTAAGCTATGGCTTAACTTAGCCTACACAATTGTAATAATCCAACCAGGAGGCAAGCTTACATCAAGCCTAGTGCTGCATTTAATTCATTGCGCTTTCTTGGTGCTCGACGCCTAGAAGTGGACGCCTAAAGAGTGCGTGCGGGTGGGGAGAGAGGCATGGTTTGCATTCCAGCACCAGAGAAGTGATCTTCAAAATGCCAGCTCAAAATTTCAAAATATTGAAGGACGGTCGGGTAGGTATGAAAGTTGTGGGTACTTCACCAGATCAGCATGTGAGCTTCAAAATCATTATTAAATTTGATCACTTGTTTTTGTTGGGAAGATTTTGAAAGGAAATTTTCAATAAAAATTTTGTAGCCAAAAAACATGGGAAAATTAGGTGATGCACACAAATTACCAACAATCTTGAGTAGCAAGACAGACACACAGACAGACTTCTATGATGAGTTTTGTCCCAAGTTTTGGGGGTTAATAAATTTGGCGTTCCTCACTTGACTCAAGAATGGAGTTCAAATGTTATCAAAAGGCGAATGCTCACCACCATTTATATACGTAAATTAATTATAGGTCAAGATTGGATGTCCTGTCAATGTAAACTCACAAGCATTATGCATTAATTAGTTACTCTTGTTGTCATGAGATTTGATGGATACTACTACTTGTCGCTAAGCTACCATGTTGCCCCTCAAAAGGAATGGAAGGCTTTTCTACCTACCGTTCATTTATGAGAGCTCACCTCCACTTTCATGCAAAAAAGTGGAAACTGAGTGGGAGGTATGAGGAGAGGGTTGGTTGTGATGGTAAACTCAGTGTTTGCCAACTATAAGTGTGATTGCTCAATTCCTCACCTCAAAAGCTAAAGAAAAGATCTGCCCACACCTCGAATGTGGGCGTCTACCAATATCTATTGCACTTGAAATAGTGTGCAAGCTTACTTCCCTATCCTCACCAGTCTTGTGTGGTTCTTTGATTTTTTAAAAAGGAATTTTCAGGTTTTAAATTATTTTATATTCAATTTTTTTATAGAATTTTTGGGGATTTTTTTTGATTTTTCATAAAAAATCAGAACCTTCTGTTCAAGTTAATGTTGTTTCTCCAAGCATGGGATTCGCAGGTATTAGGTTTTTTTAAATTCTTAATTTTTTATTGTTATAAAAATTTTAGGGTTTTTTTGAGAAGGGATCAGTCTGGGTAGCAGTTAGGAATTAGGTTTTTTTATTTTTTATTTTTAATAAAATGTTTTTAGGATTTTTTTGGACAAGGGATTAGTCTGGGTAGCAGTTAGGAATTAGGGGCAATGGAATGTGACACCTTTAAACCCCTTCAAAATTCACTATAACCTAAGAATTGGAACCTTGTTGGAAAAGAAAAAAAAACATTTGTTGATGGCGATTCTAGGGTTTCGAGTTCAAACCAGTGTTGGGCAGTTCTCACTTTTTTTTAGCGAGAACCTTTAAGGTTTTCAGGCCAGCTCTCGGAATGAGAACCAGATGTTTTCACATAAGGTGATAACCTTTTTGAGAACTTGCATGCCAGTTCTTGCCCAAGTGAGAATCGATTTTTTGAAAACTTCGAAAGCTATCAGTTCAATCTTTTGTGATAACCTTCCAGGGTATTAAAACATGTGGGCACTGATTTTCAGGGTGTTTGATGTTTGGTTAAGTTTAGATTTTAGTTTGGGTGGCTAATTGGACCTTGGTATATATATTAACATTGGTTTTGACATCAACGAATTGGTAGATTGGTATGACCTGAAACAATATCAACCTTCTACGAGTACCCTACTTGGTAGGGACTTCAGGTAATATTAGTTTAATATCAACGTTGTGTTGATCTTAATATTAGGTATATGTACTAATGTTGGCAAGTTTTTGAATTTTAGCAAGTTATAGGTTAGGTTTTAGGGTCTTTGGATTGGAGGTTCAAAAAGTTTTTGAAATTACCATTGGAGCTTAACTAAGTAATCAACTTATTTTCAAAATTGAATTAAACTTAAACTCATGATGTTGTCTTGTTTTAAAAATTCATGTTTTTAGGTAACATAAGTATAATTTTATTTAAAAATAATTGGTCAAATTGTTACATTTGATTGGTTGTACATGATTAAAATTATATGCACTAGTTGACAAATTAATATCAGACAAATTTTTTTTGGTTTAGTTATGTGTAATGGAGATAGAACTAAATGTTGTCTTAAATTGGACTGGCTCTAAACTCTTTGGGAAGGTTTCGAGAATTAAAAAAACACCTGTCTCAAGACTGAACCAGAGGTTACATTTAAAAAGAAAAAAGAAAAAAAGAAGTTGGAATGACGATTGAAAACTCATTTTGAAATCAAGAACTGGACAACACTGATATATATACTTGCCACATAGGAATAAAAAATCAGTGTTGGATCCTAATACCCAGAACCGGCGGGTATGAAAGTTAAGAAATAAACCCAACACCAGTATCATCTGGGATGTCCAAAAGTTGATACCCGCCCAACACTGGTCCAAAGTCCAAACTTGGTTTCACACAATTAAAAGGTCCCAATGCTGCCCAAATCGCCCAATTTACAAGCCATTAGACCTAATAATATTGCAAGATCTTCGCTTTGGGAAGAAGTCATTTGCTAGCCATTGCAGCAACGAGTTTGTACTCGGAGTTTACCCCCCTCCCCATTGCTTTATGCACTTCAGTTTTGTTGCTTGCTTTACATATCTACTTGCATGGCTTTGGGTGCCCAATTGACACAATTGATCATGTTGCTGAGGTGTTGCATGAAAGTCTCATATCCTAGATTCATAGCTTAGTGTTGAGCTAGTGCCCTTTTAGTGGGAATTGCTTTCGGTCATGAGGCTCTCATGACTCAAAACAAAGGGGCCATTAATATGTTAACCCATGTCACTTTTGCAAACCATGATTACTTTTAACCACCGAGTTGGCTGGCACAAATAGGTAACATTTGGCATGACCTAGTGTGATGAAGTGAAAACCACAATCACTTGCACCCAAGGTGGGCATGAGTCCCAGTCACTACTCATGGTGGCCAATTGCTTGCTTGCTTGCTTGATGTTTTTGTCAACTTTTTCAGAAGTACAATGAAATTTACAAGTGTAAAGATTGGCAGGCTCAAGGAATCTAAACTAGGAAATTGGGGAAGCTAGATTTGAATACAAAGATGACAAAGATTATATTAAAAAAGATCTACAAAAAAAAATATACTCACATGTGCCATAAAATATTTGGTTGCCTATTGCTGTAGATAAACTTATTATAAAAGCCTAATTTAAACATGATTTTCAAAATTCTATTTTAAGGTGTTTTTTAGGTGAGAAACATAAAATAATTAAAAAAAAAATTTAATAAAAAAGTTGACATAAAAGTTCCTAACAAGAGACATCAAGTTTATTGCAACAAAACATAATTAGACAACAACAAAGAAAGAATGAAAAGGAATAACTTAAGTACATGAAAGCTGAGAAAGGTGGTGGTAGCTTGAATCTTAGAAACCTTGGGCACAACTAAAACTTGGCTAATGATAAAATTATACTCCTAGTAAGTCTTCATCAAGGGAATAATATTATTTTATACAAGAGAAACTTGGTAGTTGGGTAGAAAAGCCTTTATACCTACCATACCTGAGCTTGGGGAGGGAGGCATGAAGGGGGCACATATTCACAAAATTTCCTCCTACAGCCCATCTCCTTTTAGTGTTGCACTGAAAAGGAAGTAGAGAGAGAGAGAGAGAGAGAGAGAGAGAGAGAAAAGAGTTTTCTCTAGTGAAGAGTGTGTGAGCTCCTGAAGTCTGGATTCATGAAATTCCTCAAACCTTGATGTTATTGTTTCCTTGCCAACGAAAGAAGCAAACCAACAACAACAAAAGGAACATCATTTAATTTTTTTCTTTTTTGCATTATAAAAACCCAAATTTACAAGTCTGAAAACTTTTGCAAACTAAATTGGGAAAAACTGTAGTGCACAATGTCATGTGGATCTTCTTCTTCTTATTAGTTGAAGTCTGTGTGCATGTCTAGTGTGCAGGAGCTGCTGGCCCACACAATTTGATGCAGAACTTTTAAGGGCAGGCATTGGGTTTTTAAGAGCGACAACATCTCTCTCCAAGTTCAATGTCTGATGATCTTGCACAGCATATCGAGAAGCTGCACAAGACTTATTAGCACACAAACTAGAAGTCTTGTAGTTAAACTTTGAAAGGGCTATAACTACTCATGGAGCTCCAAGTTCTTGACTGATGTTGTGCAGCACAAGAACTTAGCACAAGAATCTACACTTAAGTTAGTACAAGTCTTGTTCAATTGGGTAGTAAGAATTTCAAGATCTGTGATTGAGTCTGCACCTGGACCCATGATCATGAATTGTTTGTAACTTGTTTGTTGAACATTGTTTACGTTTTTGTTTGTTGTGTGTCCTGAACAGGCTCTTTTGTTGTTGCAGCAAGGAGTCATTCAGTGGTCTAGAGCTACAGAGAGATTTGCAGTAACTAGTGTGCAGGCACACCATAGTTCTTGTAAGAAGAAGTCTCGTATCTGTTGTTGTTGTTGTTGTTGTTGTTGTTGTAGGTTCAGGGATTTGTTTGGAAGTTGTAACAAAGTTCCAGCTGAGATTTGTTTGTTTGTTTTTTTTGTGGAAATAATCTGAAGAATTTGAAGAAGGAGAAGAAGGAGGAGGAGGAGAAGTTGTAGAGATGAAACTTGTAGTTCTGTCTTAGTACACTTTGATCCCTCAGAGTGTAACTAGTGTGATCAAGCAGGTCTCCTTGAGGGAAGTGGCAAGAAGAAGGGTTTTGGGATCCCGGACATTTTGGAAAAAGAAGAATCTAGTGGGTGGTGTAAATGAGTAGCTCCCAGAGCGGCACTGGAACAAGTCGAGGAGTAGCTCAGATTGCTACAAAACTCTTGTTGCAACAACAACAACCAGAACAAGAATTAGCTGCAGCTGCTGCTGTTGCTGAAGCAGTTGTTGCTGGTTCCACTGTGCTCAAACTGATTCAAGGATCAGCACTTCCTGCAGGATTGGGACACAATCTCCTCACTCTCGGCGTCTTGTTGCTGCTGCTCCTCCTGCTGCAAGTCCTGCGGCAACTCCATCACCAACATCGGCAATAGAGCAGCTCATCAAACAAACAAGCAGATCACCACCACCACCAACATCATCATCTTTGGCATTATGAAGAGCAGTGGTTTTGACAATGGTGTGGTGGAGCTTTCCATCTTGCAGTCGGAGCTGGCGGCATGCAGGGATGTAGATGATCTGCATGATGCAGCTTGCGGAGGAGGAGGAGGAGCATGTGATGGTGGACTGGACATGAACTCGACGTCTTCGTCGTCGTCGTCGTCTTCCGATCAGCTACTTCCTGGCTCAGACGACATGAGCAATTGCAGTCCGGTCGACTCCTGTAGCAAACATGACTCCTTCGACGTGGTGCAGGTGGACGACGTTGTGAATGGCATTGTGATGGTGCGCGACGGAGCTGTGGACTTCCGCGGCCGACCGTCTGTGAAATCCAGAACTGGCAACTGGAGAGCATGCTGGATCATCTTTGGTCAGTCCTGCTTTCTTCCGCTTCTCTCCACTCCATCTTCTTGAGCTTCTTCTTAGTTTCTCAATCAGACAGCAACATGCAACGTACTAATCCTTTGCAAAACAGATCACGAGTTCTCGATCCTCGATTGCTGAGAATTCTGAAAATCCAAACCGATCAGACTAGAACACGAGAGAGAGACAGAAGAGTTTTGTGAGTGTGTGTGTGGGATTTTTAGTCTGGAGAGCTTGCTGCATTCTGATGACGGGGTTTGGGAGATGGTGCGGAGCTTGCTGCAGGTTGTGAAGTGTGCGAGAGAATAGCATTCTACGCCATCTCCGCCAACTTAGTCACGTACTTGACGACGGTGCTGCACGAGGACATCTCCGTGTCCGCCAGGAACGTCAACAACTGGTCTGGCACCACCTTCATGACTCCTCTCATCGCCGCATTCGTCGCGGACGCCTACTTGGGTCGCTACTGGACTCTCGCTACCTTCTCTTGCGGCTACTTCCTGGTACACATCCAAGCCCGCCTCCTCCTCTTCCTCTTCCACCTGCATGCATCTCGCTCGAGTCCTTTGCAAGCAATTCGCACTAGTTGCAGCAGCAGCAGCAGCACAGCTTGCGAGTCCTTCCTCAGATCTAGAATCAAGACAACACAAACTCTACAACTTTTGTTCTACTTGTGCATTGTCGAGAGAGTCAAGTCGAGAGTCTCGAGATCATCATCGATCCCTCTTGCATGCATGCATGCATGCAAAAGAAGAAGAGGAGCAATGCTCGAAGTCGCAGAGATTTGCAGCAGAATTGGGATTTCTTTCTGAGTTTTGTGGGTGATGATGTGCGTGCCTGTGAGCTCTGCTACAGGCGCTCGTGTTCGTGACCATGTCGGTGTCGTTGCCGTCTTTGAAGCCGCCGAGATGCGACATCAACCGGACGACGACGACGACGACGACGACGACGACGCAATATGCAGCAACGGTAGTGTGTCCGCCAGCGACGAGAACACAGATCGGTTTCTTCTACTTCGCGCTCTACTTGATGGCACTAGGAGCGGGAGGAATCAAGTCATGCGTGAGTGCACTTGCAGGAGATCAATTCGACGACTCGGATCCCGTAGAAGCCAAGCGCAAGAAATCGTTTCCGAATTGGTGGTTTGTGGCGCTGAGCTTCGGATCCATGCTCTCCGTGAGCGTGTTCGTGTACGTGCAGCAGACGTTGGGCTGGTCTTGGGGCTATGGAATCCCGACCTTGATCACCGGCGTCGCCACCACCGCCTACTTCCTCAACACGCCCAGCTACCGTTGTCATCCTCCCTCCGGAAGTCCCTTCACTCGCGTCGCGCAAGTCATCGTCTCCGCTCTCCGGAACTGGCGTGTCCCTGTACTTCCCTCTCACGCCCATCTCCTCCATGAAGTCGATGACAAGCTCCTTCTCCTCCACGCCGGCACCAAGCTCCTCCCCCACACCAATGGCTTACTGTAAGCTCCACCCATTGACCCATTTTCCGAGACGCATCGAGAGAGAGAGAGAGAGAGAGAGAGAGATGGGTCTCTCTCTCTCGATGTCTTACTGCATCACTGTTTGTCCCCAGTTTGCAGTTCCTGTGTTGCAGGAGTTCTAGACCTCAGTGAGCTTCTTTTGTTGCAGGAGAAGCTTCTTGAGCTGCTTGAACATTGCAGGAGAAGCTTGAGCAGCTTGTTTTGTCAAGTAGGATCTGAAGCTTGAGAGCTCTCAACTTGTGTGTTGCAGTCTGGAGAAGCTTGAGCTTGTTGTTGTTGCAGTCCAGAAACTTGAGCTTGTTCTGTTGTAGGATCTGAAGCTCGAGCTTGTATTTGTTGCAGTCCAGAAGCTCTCAAGAGCTTGTTGTTGTTACAGTCCAGAAACTTGAGCTTGTATTTGTTGCAGTCCAGAAGCTCTCAAGAGCTTGTTGTTGTTGCAGTCCAGAAGCTTTCAAGAGCTTGTTGTTGTTGCAATCCAGAAGCTTTCAAGAGCTTGTTTTGTTTCAGGATTCTGAAGCGTGAGCTGAAGTTGTTGTTGCTGCAACTTTCCAGAAGCTTGAGCTTCTTTTGAACATGCCTGCAGGAGAACCAGCTTGAGCTTCTTCTTCTTCTTCTTTCTTGCAGTCCAGAACCTTGAGCTTAATCTTGTTTGTTACAGTGGGAGAAGCTGCTGCATGAATTCATGTTGTTGGGCATTGCATTGCATGTGGGGTGGAGATGGTGACAGATTTCTTGACAAGGCAGCAACAGTACCCCTGGACTACACCAAGAGAAGTGAATCTCCAGTGTACAACAACAAAAAATTCAGTAGCAATGGAGGAAGTTCACCATCACCAGCACCACCAGTCTTAGCCTTCAACAACAACCCTTGGAGGCTATGCACAGTGACACAAGTGGAGGAGGTGAAGCTCTTGGTGCGCATGCTACCCATTTGGGTAACCAATTTGATGTTTTCAGTGGTGTTTGCACAGGTGGGTACTCTGTTTCTGAATCAAGGAACCACACTGGACAGACATGTGAGTGGCAACTTTGAAATCCCCGCGGCCTCCATGTCCTTCTTTGTCACATTCTCCATCTGTGTCTGCTTACCCTTCTATGACAAATTCTTTGTCCCTTTTGTGCGGAGCTTCACCACTGATGAGAGAGGCTTAACTTTGTTGCAAAGAATTGGAGTTGGACAAGTCATCTCCACTGTGTCCATCATGGTTGCTGCTGTTGTTGAGATGCACCGCCTCCGAGTCGCACAATCCTTAAACTCGTCCCCCTCCTCCTCCATCTCCTCATCCTCCTTTTCCTCCTTCTCATCATCATCTCTATCATCATCATCATCATCATCATCTCTACCATCATCTGTGCAAGAGTCTTTGCCCATGTCCATCTTCTGGCTTCTTCCACAGTATGTGTTGACAGGGGTATGCGAGGTGTTCATCTCAGTTGGGCAGATGGAGTTTTTCTTGGATCAAGCTCCTGACTCAATGCGCAGCCTGGGGAGTGCCTTGTACCTCAGCACTGTGGCAACTGGCAGTTTCATCAGCTCCCTGTTAGTGTCTATTGTCACCAAGATCACTTACAATGAGAATGGGGGTTGGATTGGGAATGATTTGAACCAAAGCCATATGGACTATTTTTATTGGCTTCTTGCGGCTCTCAGTATTATCAACCTTGCTGCTTACATCCTCTGTGCATCATGTTATACTTATAAGAACAATGCCAACAAAAATTTCTCAACGTCTGAATTGTTCTCATCTGCAAAAACAACAACAACAACAACAACAGTAGTTACACTTCAAGGGCCCAGGCTTATAGCAGCTGCAGATTCTTCTGATTCCAGTGGTACTCTCAGCCCAACACATTGTATCACTGTTCCTCCTCCTCCTCATGGCATTGACATGTTGCCTTTAGGAGGTTACAAGGAACTCATCTAGATAAGAAGCTGGCCAAAAAAATTCTGTAGCATAGTTTTGAAATCCAGAGTATCTAGAGAGTTCGAGGGAGACAACTGGTGCTGCACCTGCAATGATGTCTAGGGCATTGAAGCTCTTTCTTTGCATATTCTAGGGCAAGAATCTGACCAACCCATTTCAGGTTTCTTTGCATATTCTAGTTGAAGAATCTGACCATCCCATTTAAGGTTTCTTTACATATTCTAGGGGAAGAAGCTGACCAAGCCATTTCGGCTTTCTTTGCGTATTCTAGGTGAAGAATCTGACCAACCCATTTCAGCTTTCTTCACATATTTCTTGGTGAAGAATCTGACAAACCCATTTCAGCTTTCTTCACATATTTCTTGGTGAAGAATCTGACCAACCCAATTCAGCTTTGATGGTATTACATACAATTGTGTTTTAAGCGCCTGAGATTTGGAACAACTTTATAGTTCCGGGAATTATTGCCCCATGATTTGTAGGCGAGTGGTTTTGGCCAATAAAGCTTTTGGGGTGCTAAAATTGAACCACCTGCACACTTTTTTTTGCATTTGTCGTGAACACTCCTGGTGTTTTTTCCCCAAATGCAAATTAGATCTCACAGCTACTGTATAAAACTGCATGCTTAATCAACATTTGCCACATTTTGCATTCCCAGTGATGCTTTACACATCTCTTGTAGAACCTAAATCGAGGCTGCACCAAGCTCCAGGCTCCTGATGTGGCCTGTGCATAACACAAAGCATATATTATACATTTGCATGAAAGTGGATGCTGATGGCTGGGATTCAAGGGTTCAGTCAGAAATTACCAGGGAATTTAAGTTACAGTGTGGCTTATTTGGAGGTTTTTCTTCAAACTGGTACTCCACTCAAAAACTTTTATCATGTTCAAAATGGATGCAGGAACAAGACTTGTGATCAGCCATAACAATTCACACAATTTTCTTTTCGTCTGACTCAGAAAGAAATAGCATTCTTAACACACCAGAATGACTACTCTAAGCACGTTGGGAACATGGTGCAATCAAACATTGTGCAAGATCCTCCAGCTCTGCAGGTAGAGCGAATTGTCATATACAAATAGACTCTAATCAGATTCTGTGGCCTACTGTAGAGGCTTTGTAGCAATAGACTTCAGATATGCATACAGACAGACATAAACAGAGGGGAATTTGGTTTTTAGAAGACCAGCTCTGAGTTCACTTTCCCCTTGCAGAGCTGCACTCAAGGCTTCTGCTCGCAGCAACATCTTCTGCAAGACAACTCTCAATTAAAAAAGAAACTATTAAGCAGAAGGTGGGTGGCACGTCAGGCTCCTACAACAAGAAATTTATTTCAGTAGTACTTGCATTCCAAAAATAATTATCTGCAACAGCAAATATACAACCTTCAAGATCCGTACCAATGACACAAGAAAGCTTCAATGTCCCTTGAAATTGTCCTGAAGTCCTGTGAAGCTGCATGTCTGCCATAACCTCAATATCATTCCAACACCCATTTTGATGGTCATTCCATTGAATCCAAAAAGCACCAAAGAGGAGTCTCAGAGAGCCAATAGATTCCAAGTACTATTGGCTGATCAAGAAACATATGAAAGAGAAAAAAAAGTGAGAAAAAAAGCTAAATTACTAGCAAAGATGAGAATTCTGAGAAATTCACAAACTTTAAAAATCTGATGTGCTTGTTTCATCACTTCAATCGCACAAAACAAAAATCCTTCCATGCACCAACTTCTTGAACCCAGAAAAAGAAAGTACTAATGTATCCTTCAAAAAAAATCCTTTTGACAAAAACACTGAAAACCCACATAAGGGTATATACATATCACAGAACTCCTCAAAATCTTCAAACACACAATCCAAAATTGTTCTCAGAAAACAACCCAATTCAATTCAGGCAGTGGTTCTTCCCAGAGCTCTGCTACTGCTTTGCTCTGGCATGTGCTGCTGTGTGGTGGCTATGGTGTGTGTTATGGAGCTCCAAAAAACAAAAAAATTCTCCTTTCTTTGTCTGCATTGAAAACTTACATCTAACTTGTGTTGTTCTGCCATACCAGACCTGTGATTGATTTTTGGTGTTAAGGAACCTATTATAAAATTCTGGCGACTTGGATTTGTTTCTCTCAAAATATGGCGAATATAGGCCTTTTTTTTTCATGAAAAATGACCATTTGATTTGTATAGATTGAAATCATATTTGTCAAGTTGAAACAATTTTTTTTTGCCGAAACCATTTCTCTCCATTCCATAGCATTTGCATTTCTTTACCCTCATTGTATTAATTATTTCTATTTATATTAAAGTTAGCTTCAAAGTAATAAGCAAACACCTAATTTTGGACTAAGGTCATCACTATAGAAATGTCATCACCCCGTGACAAGTTTGGAAGTTGGAAAGTTGAATGAAGCTGTTACTGGTCCCACCAGTGCACCATGAAGGATGGATGATAAGTGGTCAGGAAACAGTTTTCTGTTGGGCTTCAGTTCCTTAGCTAACCATGGTGGTTAGCTCAGTTGCTTTCTTTTTTACTACCTATCTACTAACAACCCAAGAACAGGTTGTTAGTAAGTGGTAGTAAAATAAGCCCTTACCTATGTACAAACCATCTACTTACCTAGTAAGTACCTATTTTCCTACCTATCTACCTATATATGAGACTTATTTCTTACAAAATTGGTTACCAAGGTGAAACCAAATTTTAACTTCGTTGAGGTTCATCCACAACTGAGTAATAATGGCCATCCAGTGGAAGGTGCGCTGGTGGGTGCTGGTTCATTGTCATCGTACATACCATCCTAATCCTTATATATCGTATTTTAATTTTTCATGCTAGCTTGGGCCTGGTATGGGATCCTTCTTAAAACTTTCATATAGGCTTGGTCCTAGTATCCTATCAAAGATTGCCTTTGCCTCGTATAAGGGCCGGAGTGACCCAACCCCCATGATTGCACCAATTCTCTTTGGGATGAACTCAAGTTCATCCCAATTATTGGATATGTTGTAGGCATTGAGGTTGGGTCAAATTTTTTTTTTCCCCTCACTTACTTAAGGCTATCCATAAAAAAAATCTATTTGACTGCCCAGACATTTCAAACCCCAAGTACCTACCTCTGCCCCATTAAAAACCCTAAACCTTGCCGCCACTCAAGAGCAGAAACAATGTTGCAAAAGACAGTGCTACAGAAGTGATGTTGAAGTGTTGCTGTAGAAGACAATGTTGTAAAGGTGGTGTTGAAGCAATGTTGTAGAAGACGATGTTGCAAAAGCAGTGTTGAAGCGGTGTTGTAGAAGACGATGTTGCAAAAGTAGTGTTGAAGCAATGTTGCAGAAAATGTTGCTGAAGTGGTGCTGCAGAAAATGCTCTTCCAAAAAATAACTAATGCATATGTGGTAAGTAAGTGTACATCAACTTTTTTTTTCTTTATTTTTTTTCATTTTCATTTGCTTGCAAACAAGATGATTATGAGTGTTGCATTCGTTTTCATCTACTGTTGTCCTTACGAAATTACAGCACAAGATGACAACTAATGCAATGTTCGTCATCATCCTTTGCAACCCAAGAAAAAAAACCTTGATGTTGGTTTTTCTTGGATTGTAGGAGACAATGAGGATGAGCCTCCCAGACACATTCTGTGCACACAAAATGAGTAGTTGAAAAATGCAAGGATAGAACAAGTCTCTTGGTTTTTTCCTCAAGTGCAAAAGATGACGACAAGCTTCTTGACTCATCATCATCTTTTTCTTTTTTTTCTTAGGTGTAGAAGATGACAACGAGCTAGGAGGCTCGTCCTCATTTGTTTGTTTTTTTTTTTTTTAGTTTTGG
>Ga0116227_10004087_pt1 | contig 31879 bp, 26 predicted proteins | sample S1TSphgellanicum_FD_89693 | JGI IMG/M metagenome (GOLD analysis project Ga0116227, IMG submission 89693) | Host-associated microbial communities from peat moss isolated from Minnesota, USA - S1T2_Fb - Sphagnum magellanicum MG | ecosystem: Host-associated > Plants > Peat moss > Unclassified... | reverse complement strand
CTTTCTCTTTGCCCTTGTTTTTTGTTTTTTAGCTTCTTCTTTCCTCTCGTCTTCGTTTTCGTTGTGGGTTTTCCTTGTTTCTGTTTTTTTTTTTTTTTTTTCCTCCGGAGATTTTTATTCCCTCTTTTTGTGTTTGTGAGATCTTGTTTTTCTTCTTCTCAGCAGTTTCTCCGCGCTTTCTGTTGTTGCAGGAGCTTTCCTCCTTTTTCTTCTTACAGGTGTCGCTGTTGTTGTTGTTGTTGTGGTTGTTTTTTCTTGGGAGCTTTCGTGTAACTCTTTCGTTTTCGGTCTGCATCTATCTTTCTTTTGCCGCTCGGTCTGTACTCCATCTTCCGTTTGTTGCTCGGTTTGCTTTCTTGGATAATCTTTTGCTGGGAGGAGGTGCTCTCATCAACGAGGATCGGGCGGATCTCTTTCTTCTTCAGGAGAGGATTTCTTCTTTTCTTTCAGTTTGTGAAAGAAACAAGATTGCTGGAGGAGCCATCGTGATGGCGAGGCGCAGGAGACAAGGGAGATGTTTGCTGTGAACGTTTCTTATTACAACAGACAGGGAAGTCATCGTTCCGGTGCTTTTGTTTCCGATCTGCTGCTGCTTTCAGTAAGCTATCGTTTTGCGCAACTAAAAAAAGAAGAGAAAAGAATCCTAGTTCAGTTACAGATCAGAGAGAGGAGAAGACGAAGTGCGGAACTTCTGCAGCAGTGGAATCTGTATTGGATTTTGCTCGTATTGAAGAAGATCGAGCAAGTTCTTGTGTCTGGATCTTAAAAAAGTTAGGGGGAGTGAATTCAGCAAACAGAGATGCCCAGCGTCGGGGTGAAGTTTCAGAGTGCGTTGTTCAAGCTCATGTTCAAGAGGCACATGCTGAGCCTAGGAGGAGCAACAGCAGCAGCGACAAAACATGATGGAAATGGAGTCGTTTCTTCTTCTTCTTGGTCCTCCAGTGCTGCAGCAGCTACTACGCCAGCCAATGCATCTTTTGTAGATGGTGTTGCTACCAAAGATATCAACATAGATCCATTTCTTGCACTCTCTCTCCGCATCTTCCTGCCTCAATCTGCGCTTCCCAATCACACGCGAGCTGTTTTCTTAGGGAAAGTAGTAGATAAACAGTTTGACTCTGAGGACAACAATTCCAGGGAGGACAACAACAACAATTTTGGGGATTGGATTCATGAAGATGAATTGCAGATTATGGACTCCACAAGCAGAAGAAGAAGCAGAAGTGGCTCAACAACTTCAACAACAACAGGATACCAAGGCTACACACCTTCCAACTCTATTACCAATCACAAGAAGCTTCCCATCATGGTGCAGTTTCACGGAGGTGCCTTTGTCAGTGGCTCCAAAGACTCAGCAGTGAATGATATATTTTGTAGAAGAATGGCCAAAGCTTGTAATGTTATTGTAGTGGCTGTAGGCTACAGGCTTGCACCCGAGTATAAATGTCCTACTGCGTATGAGGATGGGTTTGAAGCTTTGAATTGGCTTGCAAAGCAAGCCAATCTGGCTGAGTGTAGCAAGAGCTCCACCCATGTGCCTGCTGGGTTTATGCGGAAAGGGTCAGATTCATACAAAGAGTTGGTGGATTCATTTGGAAATTTTGCTTTGGAACCTTGGATTGCTGCTCATGGTGATGTTACACGGTAGTAGTCTCAACTCCTTTCCCTTTCTCTTCCAAGTTTCTCCTCTACTGTTCTGCAAATATATTGGTAGTTATTGTTCTTCTCTTTTGCACAAGACATGCTGCTTTCTGACAGTTTCTCAAAATTTGTGTTTCTCTTCTGTTGTTCTGTAAACAGACTCCTAGAGGTAGGTGATTCAGAAGCAGTTTCCATAGTTTTGTAGGGTTTTATCATGAGTATGGAGATTTCTGAGAGTTTGTTTTTAGGGTTTCATATGGACTCTTTTGACATTTAGGTCAAATTTCAGGCTTTTTCCATCTCATATTTGTTCCATATGGTTTTGTGAGGTTCCTCTACTGGAGGCTTTATGTGTAATCTCTCTGAGTGTAGAAAGTTGGTAACTGTGTGGAATTCTCAATGACATCATCATTCATGCTGTGTTGGCAACATGGACATGCAGGACAATTGTTCTAGGGGTGAGCTCAGGTGGGAACATTGCAGACCATGTGACAAGGATGGCTATCCGTGCAGGGAGCTCATTGGAACCGGTTAAAGTGGTTGCTCAAGTTTTGATGTATCCTTTCTTTCTGGGCAAGTTACCAACACGCTCAGAAATGAAGTTGGCAAATACTTACTTCTTTGACAAGGCATCATGCCTTCTGGCCTGGAAGCACTTTCTACCCAGCACAGAGTTTGAACTCGACCATCCAGCTGCAGACCCCTTGATTTCAGGAAGAGAGCCTCCTTTGAAGCAAATGCCTCCGACACTCACAGTGGTAGCAGAGCTTGATTGGATGAAGGATAGAGCAATTGCATATTCAGAAGCATTGAGAAAAGCAGGTATTGATGCTACTGTCCTAGAGTACAAGGATGCAGTTCATGAGTTTGCAACACTTGATGTCTTGGTGAAGTCAAGGCAAGCTGAATCCTGTGCTGAAGATATGGCAATTTGGGTCAAAAAGCATGTTTCAGCTAAGGGCACTGAGTTTTCATATTAACTCCGTTCTTTCTGTATCTAAACATATACCTCTAGGAAAAAAAATTTATTTGTCTCTAGAGGGTGCAGTTGATACATATCTATTCCAGTGTGGGCATGCTGATTTGATCAGAGGATTCATCAACCATGCCACCTGCCCTCTTTGCAGAGGAAGAATTTTGGTTTGGCTGATGGCAGTTAGATGCTCTTGCCCAATCTGAGAAGTAAACACTCGTCAATACTGTACATTCTGTCCTGGTATATAGCCAGTACAGCATCCACTTGGGAATTTTGTGCATTCACAGTGTAGGCATTAATTATTGTGCTCATGTGTTTTCATGGAGGTGAGGATGGGCCTCATCAAGCTAATGAAAGAAAATGCTGTGTCTCAAGACCTTTTTCTGTATACTCTGACTGTGCTTGTTTGGAATTTTGGGCGGATTGTTATGTACTTATCTCTGCCCACTGTCAGGAGCGGATGAAGTCAGCTCATCAACGCTGTTTGTGATGATGGTGATGATGTTCTGACACTTTGTTGGTGACTATGACAAGGTTTTGACTGCACTCATGTCATGTTCCCTTTGAATTGTTGTCGTGGTGATTTCTCTGCAATTTCATAGATAAATTGTGCTTCTTGAACATTCTTCATCTGTCGCAACTTTCACTTTATCAGAAATTCCAGAGAGCACTGCGCAGGTTATGTTATCCCTTCACCATCATGAGAAGAGGGTTAGTTGTTCGAGCTGCCAAGGACTTTCCTGATTTGTGCATGGAAAGTGTCATTTGCTCACATCATTTGGTGGTTGAGGTTGGCCATTGGGAGCCCCCCTCATGAATTTTGCACATTCATGTGTTTTTGTGATACATAAAAAGGTTGAAGATGAAGTCAGTGTCTGTCTGTTTCCATTCTTTTCTCTGGTGTAATCAGCTAATCATTGTAACTCGTGGCGATTCTAGCAATGTCAAGATTGGCACTGTGTTAGGATGTTGATGTGAGGCTGTGCTTGTGTACTAATGCATTTTTCTCACTTGAGTAAGGCCATCAAATGTTGGGTATTTTGGGTTAGGGAGGAGCTTGAGGGTAAGCTGAAAAATGTGACTCCTGAAGTCGACACAGCTGTGATATAACATGCAAGGTTCAGAATTAAACCATTGATGTTTGTCATTGCTTCTGGCATCTGTGGTCAGACAAAACAGTTTTGAGGACTGCAAACAACAACGAGACTTCTAATGTCATCTGTTTCTAACTTGTTAATGGCTTCTTGTCCGTGTAAGAAAAGATCATGTCATGCTTGTTCAAAGGTAATGTAATACACCTTTTGACACATAATTGCAACCTCATGTGTGTATCTGTGAGTGTCCAACTTCATATCAAGCTAGAATTTATACACACAAAAGAGCTTGCTATTATGTTATGTGATTTGCAATTGCCAAAAATTGCATTCATGATAGTGCACGTGTGAATGACTCACTGTACTAGCCTCTTTTTGTCTTGCTAGGTTAGACAAGTTGATGGAGGATTTTGCATGACCATGGCATGGACAAAAACATTAAATTAATGTTTGTTTTTCACTTTTGATCATGATTTCAATTGTAAGAGGTCTCAAGTTCTAGAGAAATATTCCTCTTCCCCATGCATGTGTCAACCTAATTAATGCACTCCATTCTAAATCATCATATAGAACTCAGATCTAAATCCAAACATCATCTTTCCCACTACAAATTGATGTTTAACCCAAGACTAAACCCTAAACTCAAAGTTACACATGTTTATGTATCAAGTCTACACTTTGTGCTGAAGGTGTTTGTGGCATTTAGAAATTGATGATGCAGGGATACATGTAGACTTGTATGGAGTTTGAACTCCCATTTGAAGAAAAAGAGTAGAAGAAAGCACCACTACTACCTCTGCTATCGGATGACAGTTTTTGGTGATAATCGTTCATAACTGTTTGTGCAATACTTAGGGCAGATGTCAATCAGGGTACAATATCCATGAATTCATAAACTTGATTTTCAAGCATACTTCAAGGAACATAATCCCAGATTTAATTCCTGCTGCTAAGTTGACCTCTTTTATTAAGTATTGTCATGAACAAAACAAGCTTTCTCAGTGGTGTATTGTGAACCAACCTCAATTAGAAGGCATCATCCAGCTCTTTCATACCCGCTTTCGGGTGTTGACAATTTGGACCCCAAAGAAATAAGGGAAGAGTTCATGATTTTTTGTAAGATGAGTGGGTGATCTGTGTAATTGTAATAAAATCTAACAACTTTTCCAATTTTTTTGAGCACTTATAAGTGCTGAAAGGAGGCCTGCAAATGCCAATAAAAACTTATTGTCCAGAATCCCGTTACTATCCCGAATATCAGTAAGAGCCAGTAAACTGTCAGCAAAATCTTGAATGATTGAGAGCATTTTCATTGTGCGTTTTTCTTGAACTTCCTGAAGCTCTTTGATATCAGTAACAGGACCACCAATCCCATCCTCTGATTTCTTTTGGATTCCCTGGATGAGCCTTGTTTCCTTCTCAAGCAAAGCTGCCATGTCCAGGCTCTTCAATGCAACACTTCCAAAGTAGCCTATGAATTCAGCCCATGCACTCAGCTTTGTCAGGCGCCTTGAATGGCGTTTATCAATGAGTCCTGCTTTCATCTGCCAATGGTAACAATCCCATCACCACCCATCATCACATTTGAGTGCTAAACAAAACTTCGATTATGCTGAACCCCAGAATTACTGTCATAAACCTCATCCCCAAAAACCTGGTGAGAGTCTTAGAATTGCATCAATTCCCCTGGTGAGGATTTAATCATGCCTAACCGGACTCTTCTGATGAGGATTTTATTCACCCCTCACCCAACTCTTCTGATGAGGATTTACTCACTCCTAAGCCTCATCAGAAAGAGTCTCAATGTGATTCTAAGATAGGAACTTCTGAAGCAGCCTTTAATCAGTTGACATCCTTTTCTCCACAGAACCCAACAGAATGAAGAGAAAAAGAGTGAATTTCTCGCAAAAAAGAAGGATAAGAACAAATAAACTGAAAAACTGAACCCTGATCATTGACCTCCAACAAAAAGTCAATCAACAAAAACTGAAAAACTTTGACACAGAGCATTAGAAGATCAAGATTTCAAAAACCAAAAACCTTGGTTGCAGTTGTAGAAGATCAAAGTCTGAGGTGTATGATGAGATGAACACAATGAAAAGATTGCAAACAGCAGCAGATGAGAGCTACTCAACTGAATATTGGAGCACAGGATTCATCTAAATCTAGAATACCACAACAGCGAGACAGGTGCCAATATAGCAACAGAACCATCCACTTCACAATAGTCCAGCATTTGACACTAGCAAAATGTGGATCTGAAGGACAGACTAAGGCTAGAAGCATTTGTGAAGCTTCTTGCATGTGAAGAAATTGATGATGATGGTGATGATGATGAAGTAATTGTTCATGAAGGGGAATGTAGCATCAAGAAGTTGGGACATAAGTGGCAGAGACCGCAAAAGATTTTGTCCATAACAAGAATAGGGAGAGAACTACAATTGGATTCTAACAGATTTTGCTTCCAGACCGTCATCAGTGTGGGATTCAATCCACCCATTTGGTTGGAAGAGTTGGTAAAAATTCAAAAACCAAATGCTTGAGATGACAAAAAGCTGCAAGAATAAAATAGGTCATAGGAGTAACACAAACAGAGCCTGAGCAGCAGAGGAAACAACAGGAAGATGTGCTAAACCAAAACGCGAACAATGGAGAGAGGCAGATGATTTGGATACAGAATTGGTGAAGAAGAAAGATGAGGAACAACGAAGAGCTCATAGGATTGAAGCAACAAAGCTTGAGCAGCAGCAGTGGCAACAAGAGAAGGAGGATCTGCTCAAAGAAAGAAAGGAAGGAAGAAGGTTCAACTCCTCACCAGCCAGATGAACTGCTCCACAAAGAAGTAGAAGCCTTCGCCGCCGTTGGCCACAAGGCCGAGAAAGCCCTGTCGCGAAACAATCTCCGTCTTCTTCAACGCATTGACGTTCTGGATGAACTTGCCCAGCCTGAAGGCCTTGCGACTTGTGCCCACGCTCGCCTCGAAGTCCTTGAGCTTTCGCGAGAGTTCCGACGGAGCTCTGGGAGCCAGCGGCGATTCCAGGAGTAGCTTAGTGGTGTAGCGAAGGATCTTGAGAGCCTTGTCCACACCGTCGCGTCTCGCTAGGTACGCCTCTACGTGCTCCAGAAAGGGGCGCTGCTCTTTCTTCACCGCCACGATTGCTCCTCCTCCGCCTCCTCCCCCTCGCTTAGCCATCGCCGATCGGACCCACCGCCCTCGAGCTCCCCAGCCAGCGGCAGAAGAAAAAAACGGAACCAAGCTTGGCTCTTTCTCTGCAGCAGTGGAGGATCCTGGAAGAGAGACTTATCAAGCGAAGCCTCGAGCAGCAAGGTACCAAGTTTGACCGATCTACATGAAGAGCTGGATCTGTTCTCCTCGCAGTCTCTGTAACGCTGCTGTTGCTGATCTTCTCTTCTGCCGATCTCCCGTCTTCGATCGTTTCTCTATCCCTTGAAACCCTTGATCTCGGAAAGAAAGATTGCGACTTCTTCGCTGAGGAGTTCTTCCGATCATCCAGGAGTTGCAAAACATTGCTGAATTGCTGAACATGAAGCTTTGAGAGATCACGAGAGTGCGATCATGAGAGAAAGTCCCAAAAGAAAACTGCAGAACGAAGCAAATTCAGAACCCTCACCTTCCACTGCACTCCAGGTTTTGTTTGCAAACAAGCCGTATCGTAGCGATGGCGACAGCAGCAACTCCAGTACTCACATCCTCCTCAACAACAAACTAAAAAGCCAGAGCTGTGTGCAAATGAAATTCTTGCAATCACCCAACAACAAACACAAAGGAAAAGTAGACCCAAAAATTCTACTGCAAGCAAGCTAGAGGAGATTTGCAAAGCTTGCACGCAAACCCAACAACAAAATCAATTTGGAAACAACAACCAATCCTCCTCTCTTTTCCTTCCTCATTTCTGATTCATTTCATCCCCTTGTAGAATCTGAATGCTACTTTGATTCTTTGACTGGGTAAGTATCTTTCATATTGACTCTCCTGCAGTGAGTCAGATTTGTTTTCTTGTCACCCCAACAGCTCCGGCCATTGTCTTCTTCAGATGTATGTCTTTCCACTGGTATGGCACTGATACCCACTGCATTTGGCATCAAGCTGAAGAAAGTTGCCATCTTCAATGAATGAGTTCAATATTGTAAAACATATTTAAAGCTTTGCTAGATGGAAAGCTTTGCAAGGTTACATCAAGCTACTTTCAAACTTGTGGACACAACAGTTTTTTTATGCCATAACTTCTCAACTGACTTGGCTGGTTCTTAATCATAAGAGCCACTATGCTTTCCAAAGTTGATGAGAGACTAGGGTGGAGAAGAAAATTTGGATGCTGGCAACAGAACTCAATCAACCCAAATTTCTCCTCAACTCTTTTTTGCAGAGCTTTGCACATGCTGAGGAGCTGGCTAACTAATCTAGTTTTTAGTTAATTCCCAACAACACACAACACAACAAGCCAACTCAAATCTTTGCAGAAACCATGAACATGATGATGAAGGGTGCACACACATTTGCACATGGAAGACAGGAAATTAGAAACACAAGAAGGATCAAACATTCTGCTGAATAACAACATTCCTGGACATTCTTCATGCAAAAAACATCCTCTGATTCATCAAGCATTGTGAAATGAAACTAGAATTAACACCACCTCTACTTCATTCCTCTTTTGAACCCTTTATTGTTAGACTCCTGCTTTACTGCACAATGCAGTGATAGACTACACCTAAGTTTGAGTTAGTACAACACAGAACCCAGAAGCCAACAGAAACAATAATACACCATCTGCAAAGAAAAATCTTCTGGTACAGCACTTGTGGAAAAATACAAGCAAAAAGAGATATTTAAAGATCTTTAAGTATTGATTTGCACAAATCCATGGCAGGAGTAATGACCAGTATACAAGGATCAAAATCAGGTTCAGAGAACTCTCATATCCCTGGCATTTTCAGAACACCAACACCAGCTTCACTAGGTTCATATCTCTAATTAAAGTGGCTCTTGAGTATGGTCTACCTATGAGTCTCTTCTTGTCCTGCGCCGAGTTGCTGCTGGTGCATCCTCTCCCTCAATCTCCCCTGCTGGCTCTTGACTAACTTCCTCAACAACAGCCTCCTCCTTACTGGCCACTGGATCATCAGGCACCACAAGATCCTCCTTTTTGATTGCCTCCACTGTCACCTGCAGAATAGTAAATTTCAGAAGCCTGTCTCCAAATCACCAGACACTGCACCTCTAGTAGAATTGCACATGTGGAAGTATTTGCTGGTTAGTGTGTGTAAAGTCTACAAACATAATCCGACATATCAAATGCAAGGTCACCTACGAGGATGATATCACAAATGGATTGAGAGAGCAGCACTGCCTACCTAATAAAACTTCTAAACAAGAGGAAACTGTCGAGGACTCACCACAGGAGTTGATGTCTTCTTCCCAAACAGGAGGCTGTAGAACAAGATAAGTAAGATAATAGGAACAGTTGCAAGGATGCTCAATGTCACTGTTGCATTCTTTTCACCCTTTACAAGTAACTCCTGCAACAGATTCCATCCAACCCTTATCAGCCAGCTTTTTCTTGACGAAGAACTGCATTCATGGCTACATGTTGCTCACTTAATAAGGGAAAAAATTCCAATATGAGATGGATGGAATGAATTCTTACATCTATCTGTGATTTGTACTTTGCAAGAAATGGTAACTCGGCAATCTTGTACAAAACCTCAAACACTTTCTCCTGAGATAGAATCCAAAGTGACACCCACAGTTATGTTAGTGGAGAAAACTAAAACAACCTGGCAATTGATTCACTCGGACTTTATGCCAGACAGGGCTACTGGAAAGGAACTCTATCCTCACTCCTGGACTGGAAGTCCAGTGTAGTGGAAACAGGAGACTCAAATTTGGAACTGAGAAACCATTTACTCTTGCAGATGGTAAAGTTCAAAAATTCTCATCTTGCAACAAACCTTGATGCCATCCAAAGCTGAGGCCTTTTCTGTGTCATCCAATTTCACTTCAGCTGCCTCTTTCTCCTTCTCCACATCAAACTTTGGTTTCCATTTTGTCTCTCTGTATTCTGTGGCCACGGCCTCATCATGAGTCACCAAAATGTTATCAAACAAAATGCCATCCTGCATGGTCCAGATCTCAATTCCTATGGCAGCAATAGGCTCCAAGTTGGGCTTCTCCAACACAAAGTAATCAGGGTTAGGGATCTGCTTGGGTGCCCAGATGCCCTGGTAGGCAGGGTTGTCAATGTATGGAGCCTTCCACTTGCCCTTGTAAGCTGGGTTCTTCTTTGTTGGACGTGTCCATTCACCACAGCCAGGTGCCTCCTCACACTTTGGGTTGATGATCTTGGGTGGTTCCCATTCTCCATCTTCTTCATCATCCCAATCCTCAGGCTTCACTGCGTCTAGATCATCAACTTCATCTGGCTCATCATCTAGCCAGCCCTGCACATTCAGTACGACATGTGATTGCCAGCTGAGTAAGTGTAGGCATGAAGACATTCAGAAAATTGGCCCATGACCACAGGCAGATATCTTTACCAACCCATGCCCCTGGAAACACCTAAAAACCTTCAGTTCGCATGTTAGCAACATTGATGCACAAAAATGTGTGAACCTAGAAAGGACTGCTACATTGCAAAAGAGGAGAGCAGAGTATAAGTTCCAGTGTCACAGTGAACATGGGAGAAAGATGTCTCCAAATCTCTACTAGTGAAACACCAGAAATGCAAAAATACTCATGCATGCAGGATTGAAGATTCAAATTACCTCTGGCTTCTCTGCCTCCTCATCTTCAATCTCTTTGGGTGCATCTTCATCCCAGTCATCAGGCTTGGAAGCTTCAGGATCCGGAATCTTGGCCCGTTCATCCCAATCTTCAGGTTTCTTGTCCTCAGGATCTGGAATAGTTTCTGGAGGGATAACTGTAGGTTCAAAGTCATCGGAAAGCAAGTTGGCAGTCTTCTTCTCATCACCATCAATGAAAATTTTCACAGTATTGTCAGGATAGATGACTGCAGTGTAAACATGGGAGAGTTTGTCGTTGATTATCGTGGGAGGGTTTTTGAGATGATGCTCAACATACTTTCCAGTTTTCGGACTTTTGTGGCGAAAGATAAAGTGCACTTTATTAGTGGATCCACACTTGTCAGGCCCAAACATAATGGAGTATGGGGATTCATTGTTGAAATCACTTGGTGTCCAGCCTGCAGCCTGCAATTATTAAGTCACACAGTCCCAGATCAGCACCACCAATTGGCATTGGAATGCTTCTCAGCTTGTGAGAAATGGCAAACCATGGGGTTTTATTATCGCCACAGGAAAAACTGCACCTATATACATACATAAATATTCTGTAATGCACAAAGGAAAAGTCCAAAGTACAAACATTACACAAGAAATGGCATGCTACAGCTCCATAAACCACAGACAAAAAGCTGAGATTACTTCACCAACTACATACACAAGCAGCAACTCAGATTAATACACGGATGATGTTGAAATGACAGCAAAGTTCAAACTAACCTGTGGCAGAAGGTACTTCAAGTAAGCACCACCACATTCCAGTCCTTTCTGCAGCCGGAGATCATATTGCAGCACCACTGCACTATCCTTGGGATCAACCTCTTCAGGTAGGTCCACTGCAATGCCATACTTCTTTGCCGGCTCACTCACTAACAAGCCATAATCCTCATGTCCATCACTTTTCTCATGCTTCCATTTGCCTGCACCAGGTCAAGAGAAGACAACACATCATCAGTGGGCTCATCATCTCCACTACTATTTCTGGTTTGAACCTCAGATACAGTACTCTCCAACAACAGGAAAGCCACAAAGAAACTTGGAGATTCTGTGGACAGTCTGAAATTGGCAGGAAACAAAAAGGTATGCTCCAAGCTCATACTTGAGCAAGAGAAACAGAAAAAACACTACACCTGTAACTTTGAAGAAGTGAGAAATCAGAGTGTCACAGACATGAAGCCAGACACTCTTCATTAAGCTACCCACCAAATCATGTGCTAGCAAGGTTCACAGTATTACCTCCATAGTCGCTACTTTGGGAGACAACCCAGCGGCCATCCCAGTTCTCATCAAAGGAGTCATAAAATACCTGAGAAAAACAAAACCACCTCAGAACCAGACGAGGACCTAGATGTAGAGCCCATGAAACTATCAAACATACTGTTAGAACCTTATTCAACCATAGCTGCTGACATTGGCTTGCCCAGTTCTTCCCTCAGAGACTTGACAGTCTATTAATGCCAAACAAAGGTGACGCCCATCAGAGCTGGGTGGACTACCACAAACAAGAACACTTGGCATGGACCTGCCAGAGTCCAATGTGCAGGGCGGCCATAAACCCTACCCCAGGCTGTTAGCTGGATACCAGAGCCTTGGCAGTGCAGCTACCAAGCCAAAAGATTGCACAATGCAGAGTTCATAGCAGTTAGAGATCAAATCCAGATGCAGCTACAACACCTAAGAACAGAGCTAAACTCTCAAATCCAGATTTCGTTCTTTGGAGATTTCGTTCCTCTTCACCTGCAGGGCAGGTTTATTGGCATTATGACATCACGCAGTGTCAAAAAGAAATGATTCAAGAAGGACACCATGATCCAAGTCATACAGCGAAAGATCGGTTCAAGAAACAAACAGAATGAAATCCTCTCTCTCCGTCACTCTCTCCCTCTCGGCGACGATACCTAGAAGTCCTCAAAAACCGGAAGAAAAACCCCTGGCTTTCTTGGCATTCTTAAAGTAATAAGCAGATCCAACTACGTTCTCTATACAATGCAGATCGATCGGTAAATAAAAATAAATAAAACAAAGAAGCAAAAATATGACAACACCGTTAAAAGAGAAAAAAAATCCCAATAAAATTATTCTAAAGCCATGTCCGACAAGAGGCTACACAACCATGAGAGAACTTCAAACCCTACATTACAGAGGCGAGAGGAAGCAGAGAGAAAAAAAAGAAAAAGAAAAGAAACTTACGGTGTCCGACAAGGAAGCGGCAAAAAGTAAGCAGGAAAACAAGACGATGCCAAAGAGCAGAAGCGATCTGGATACCGCCATCATCACCAGCCAAACCAAAAAACAAACAAACAAACAAACCGGAATACAACACCGGTTGTGGCCAAGAACCAAAAGCAGTATCGATGTCCTCTAGTAACGTAAAACTCAGACTTCTTCGTGTACAAGAAAACACACTAGAGCCTATCTGTTTTCTGAAAAACACAACTAGTGTGTAACGTAGTTTTCTGCTGCTGGTGTTTGTTTTCGCCACGCTGCGTCGTCTTCTTTGTCTCCTCTTCTTCTCCTTCTTCGCGAGGGTGCGAAGTCTGTCTGCGTGCGTGCGTGCGTGCGTGGGTGCGTTCGTTCGTTCTTCTGCAGTGGAGGACTTGGCGAGTGCCGGATTTTTTTTTTAAAAAAAAATTTGGTCAGCCACGTTGGGCGTGGCGTCGACGAATGAGAGAGCGTGGTGACAAGAAAGGCGGGCGGCTATTGGCTACAGCAACTACCACACTTGTTTTCTCGTGCTCTCATTGGGTGCCAGTTGGGTTTACCCTTTGACCCAAAAAACTTCAATAAAAACTTTTCCGGACGTTTTGTGTGCAGGGGTCTAAGTAACAATTTATTAAACAACTTTTTTTGGTCTTATTTTTCAAATTGTTTATAGGTAACTTATAGGTATATGAATGACATAATTGTCAAGTGACTTATTTATGTAACTAGTTTTTTTTTTCCCTTCTTAGTTTCAGTTTTCTATCTTTAGTTTTTATATGAAATTTTTTTCAAGCATTTTTTTAATCACTTCTTTTCTTTTTTGGGTTCCAAATTTTGGACCTTATGTATGGTTTTAAACCTAATAATTTCTCACCCAAAATAATATTTTTGGCTTTTTGGCTTTTTGGTTTTGAATTTTGGCCCGGAATAATGTCAACAATTGGGCAACAACTTTCATCCATCATTTACTTAGTTTCTGCTTGGTACCTATCTTCTTCAAATTGTTTGTTGGGCCCAAGTGATAGGGACTCTCTGGTCAAAATTCATTTAATTATCTGGTTTCACAATGGAGGGTTTGGTCTTCTTCACACAGTTTTTTAAAGTTCTTTATATTCAATTTATTTACTTTTTTTTTTGCCCTTTTTACAATGGTTGCACGATATTTGGATTTTATTATTGTGTTTTTACATTGAATGCAGAGAATCCGGGACTTTTTTTAGGTTTTTTTACATTGGTTTTCGTCAAGGAAATTCCTTTGGAAAGAGTTTAGTTTAAAAGTTTCAAGGTATGATGGTTACAAGTTTGGAGAAGGGTTGAGTGCAAATTGTGGTTTTTTCAAAGAGGTATTACAAAAAAGTGAAAATTGGCCAAAGTTTCAAGTTGATTCTCACCTTGAGTATTTCAAGGTATCACTAAGGGTGATACCTTTTTTGAAATCCACCTTTCAATTCTCAATGAACTGAGAATTGTTCACTTGAAACCTTTTAAGAAATTGATACCCTATCAAGGTATGAAGGGATAGCAAGGTCAAGGTTTTAATTAATGAGAAATAGATTTAAGGTGGTAGGTAGGGTTTAGAAAAAAAAAAGGTTTATTGCAGGAAATAGTGCAAAGCTATTATGGCAACTCCCTCCTCACATCTCTCTCCTTCAAGAATAAAAATGATGTTTTGTTTTTGTGCTTATTTTATTGTTTGTTATTAAGGATTAATGCTTTGATTAAGTTTTTTATTTAGTTTGTTGAGCTTTGTCACCTATTGATTGAATTTTTGTTATGCATTCTTAGTCAACCTCATTGCCTCCTTGTTATGTGTTCCTAGTTAATTTCATTGTCTCCTTGCTATGCACTCATTATGATTTTTGTAGTTTCCTTGTTATGTGTCACATCCTTGTTGTTTGTTGCCTTTTTGTTGTGTGCTATTGGTGAGTTTAGTCGTTATGTGTCACCTCTTTCATATGCATTCTTGGTGAGTGGCATCACCTCCTTGTTGTGTGTCACCTTTTTTTGGTGTTCCTGATGAGTTTCATTGCCTCATTGTTGTGTGTGACCTCTTTGTTATGCACCTCAACAACACACACACACACACACACATAGATGAGATTGTTAGTAACAATATTTGTCAATAACAACACCTTTTGAAAATAAAAACAAAAATTATCAATAATCATATCTCGCATAAGAATCAAGAAATGTCCAATCTCATTATTAAGAAAAAACAAAGCAAGGTTAACACTTCTTCATTAAGTCATAGAAATTCTTAGAAAAAGAAAAATAAAATTGAGAAAAAAAAGATCATGAAACAAGAACCAAACAAGAAAATCCAAGAACTTATAAAAGAAGCCTTTAGAAACATAATTGGGTATATGCCAGTGCCAAATGAGCTTTGGTTTAAGCACATAGAACTATCAAAGTTTGAAAATTGAGAACAAAAATATCATCAACAAACCTACAAACGAGGGACAATCTATGAAGTATAACACAACACATGTGTTGTTCTTCAAGAGATGCTTGAGAAAATCAAACTTGTAGGAAAAGAGATAAAAATTGATCAATAATTAATGTAGTAATAACCTTGTGTAAGAAAGACCCCAATTACAATTGATACTTGCAAGAAAGATAAGAAAAACAAAAAGATGGACAAGAAGGAAAAAAAAATGCACCAAAAAATGCATAAGGAGAAATAGAAAATGCATAACAATAAAAAGAAGATGGAGAAATCCTTGATAGGAAATAGGGAGGAACCTTAAATTTAACCTAAATAGGGAGGCACCCTAAAAATAATTTAAGATGTACTAAAATAAATTAGCCAAGTTCTTTGAACATTGCACCATCATCAACAAGTACAAAAAAAACACAACAATAAAATATAACTTTTATTTGAAAAAAAATATATTTCAAGTGTAAATAAAAACATAATCACATTTAAAATTTTGCAAAACCTATAACCCAAAGCATCTAGATGAGATTTTTTACTAAGACAAAGATCTTGCAAATATGTATTTAGCTCAAGTTTTCACAATTGTTTTCGCATCCATATATTTAGTTAATAATAGGAGGGTTATTTGCATCAAGAGATTGCATGACAAAGAGAAGGATTTGGGAAAATAGGATTTGTCAAAAGGCCACATATTGGACTAAAAATGGTGATCCACACATGATTTGTATAACATTTCCAACCTAAACATATTGTAATGCAACCATTTATTTTCCAGATAAGTACATGGTGTTTATTTTATATCTTGTCAAAGAGATGAAAAGGAAATATAGATAAAGATTGGTTATATTCCATTTTTTTGTTTTAAAAACCATATAAAGACATACTTGCAAAACATAAAACCTAACCCAATGATGAAAACAACTCAACGGATGATGCTAGAAAACAAATGCATTAGGAATGTTAACAACAATGCATATTTGATACCAAACAAAAGGAAAAAGAAAAAGCTTTCATAACCTCTAATGTAGAAATAAAAGATCGATGAACCAAATGATGGTCAAAGAGGTGAAATGTCCACATGTAACCTTAGGCAAATACCAATGAACATTCAATAATTCAACATTGGGATAAAAAGGAAAAGAATCTACTCAACCTTTTCTAAGAGAAAAATACCAAATTGCCTCCCTTCCCTTATGATTTTGAGCACTCCATCATTTAAATAATGTTATTAACTTCACCATGAAAAAATACAAAGAAAGAACAAAAGACAAGAATATCAACACCTTCTCCATGAAGAAATATAAAGAAAGAATAAAAGACAAAAAACACAACACCTTCTACCATAAAAAAATACAAAAAAAGAATAGATACAAGAAAGGTGGTAGGTTGGAGTAGGTCATCAAGGTATAGGGAACTTATACCTAAATTTAAATTCGAACTAGTATTTGGATTAAGGTTAAGTCACATTAGGAGTTATGTTTAATCATTATAATGTGGTGTTTGGTTGTTTCCATATGTTATTTGAAACATGCATTTTCATTTTTCAATAGTTGAAGCTTTTTTTTTCATGGCTTGTGCAAATGTGAGTAATGGCAAAACCAAGAAAGGTGCAAAATGCCTATGAATAAAAAATGCAAAAGATGATAAATTGTTGAATGTAAGAAAAGATAATGCAAAAAATGCAAAAAAAAATGCCCATAGATGGATCATTGCTTCATTGGAGGAGAAGCTTGAAAGAGAGAGGTTGAAACAAGAGAAGTCAAATGAATTGATAGAAGAAATTGCAAAATGTTTATTGATCCAAGCTTTGAAAGGGAATTTTCTTGAGTGTTTGAATGATTTAAGGTCTAAACACTAGTTTTTCTTCATTCCCACAGTGACTCATGTAATGCATTGCTTCATGAGGTCCATTTACAAGGGTTTGCAAGAGTATGAAAAAAATTTGTGAGTGGAAGAAATTAAACAATCTTGGACTTGATCAAAAGATTTTTCAAAAGTAAATTTTTCTTAAATTTTAATGATATTCAATTTGTTTTGGGGTTCCAATTTTTTGAATTTAGGGTTTAGGGTTTTGATATTGGACATGTGAATGTCATTGCAAAAAACAATTGGGAGAAGTGTAAACCTGACCAAGCTAGCTAAAGTTCTTGGATTTGTGATGAAATTTAAGAATTGGGCATATGCAATAGAACTTTGAAATAATGGAACCAAATGGAACGAAGACTTGAAAATTCAATGGAAAGGTAAGTGGAAATTCGTTTTTGCCATTAATAAAAAAAAATGAAGAAAAGAAAAAAGGAAATTAAAAGAGGAAGAAAGTGAAATGGGTCAAGAAATGGTGGTGTATATATGTTCCAACCACTAAAAGGGGAAAATAGAAGAAATCAAATGTAAAGGGGAAAGGATGAAAGAAAATGAAAAAATAATTGTAATGGACAAAAATTGTTTTCAAACATTTTTGAATTATTACCTTGAGGGGGACACATGATATAAAATTTGGATCTACGTGCATCAATTGACCATTTTTAGGGGGGCTATTAAATAATTGTCCAACCTATTTTTTATCACCCTATTATTATCTAAAATTTTTAAATATACATAGTAAAACCACCCTATATTAATTATAATCCATTATTTCAAATTATTACATAGCCCATATCATAATTTTAAATTGATTATTTGAATAAAATGTAACTTATTTTTAACTAATTAACTTATAATTTTTATTCAACAACCAATATATAGCACCCTATATTTTTATTCATATATTTTCTACTTTTTTTAGTAATGTCTCCCCTAGGATTATTACATGATTAATCAAATATGGCAATTTAGTTTTGATTTTTTTACTTTTACAACAATTTTACTCTTTTTGTTTGAATCTTAGTGTGTTTATTTTTGTTTATTGAAGCAACAATGAATTTGTGTCATTTTCATATTAAAAATTTTAGTAATTTTTAGTTTACAACCAAAGTATGTATGTGTATGTGATTCTTAAGATATCGTACATGGTAGTTCATAGGCACATTTCATTGGGGTGCAATCATATTAACATGTACCAAAAGCAGTCATAACAATTACTTAATTTTTTGAACTTTAGATTATAAATAATAATAATAATAATAATAATAATAATTTTTAATAAAATTTTATTTTGAATATATTATGTACCTATCATAAAAATTTGGAATCAATCTAGTGAGTGAAAAATACGTATAAGGATTTTTAACCTCTTGTAACCATTGTTTAAAAACTACATAAAAACACTTTTGACACTAAAAACACAATTTGAAAATAATTTTTAATAACATATTTTGGGATTTTTCAAATATGCACCTTAACATAATAATATTAAGAAAAATTTAAAGATTTTTGAGAGACATTTAAAAAAAATTCTAAGAATATTCTAAAAATAAAGTAATGGTCTAAGGGGCCATGTGTGACTCTTAATAGCATGGTTGGACCCATGGCTCACCATTTTATTTTAGAACATTAATTTTTTCTATGCAAATTTATCTTTTGGAAAACCAATGGTTGATTTTTCATTCATGGAATTGATATACCTCTAAATTGAATATTTGTTATACAACATTTTTATTGATAATGTTTTAATTCCAACCTTTGGTTTGCTTCTAAATGACGTCATGTATTGAAAACCTTGTAATCTAAAAGGTGTTACATCTTGTGCAATTTTACATTCAAGTGTTATGAATAATTGATTTTGAAAAAATTTGTAACACAAATTTGAAACTTTTCTTTTGCAATTTGAAAATTGTTTGTGTCAAAAAAAATTGTGTTTATTATGTTAATAAAGAGCTGTAAGTATAGAGGCTATGGTCTATAGATCATTTGTGATGAAATACTTTAACTTTGTTTTTTCAACATGAAAACATTAAAAGCAACTTGATCCCATTAACTTGGATTCCAATAGAATTAACTTTATAGAAAACAAATTTAGTTTAAATCCTTGATCTATTGAACCATAATTTACCCTTGAAATGCTCTAGGCATCACCTTAAAATTTCCATGATAATTCTTAATTGTTGCAATTAATAATGATTCCACATCCCAATCTTATGTGACAGATAATTTGTCTGAATGCTTAAATGCCTTGGGAGTGGGAAACTAAACATCTAGATAGAAAACAAATTTGCCTCATTTGTAGACAGGGGCAAGAATTATATGAGATCCTTGAATGAGGAACAAAGGTGCTTCACTTTGAATCAAACAATATTCAAAAGTCATGGATCATGGAATCCACCATTAAAAAGGAACAAAGCAATCATATAAGGTTTGTCTTTAACTAGCCAATGATATATATAGATAGCCCTAGGACTTTGAACTTTTTTTTGATGTTGATGGGGAGCCATCCATGTCCTTTTTGTTTACAGTGTAAAGATTCAATTACCCTTAATAGATGTATTACATTACATTAAGTTTTGTGATATGTTGTCAAGGCAAGAAGACATGCCTTGCCAATTTATTTTTTCCCAACATTTTAAACTATTCAGTTTGTGAATACTACCCAAGGTTACACACACAAAAAGGTTGGTGTTTTACCCCTTCAATATATAAAAGTTCTTCCAGCTTTCAATTTTAATTGCAGTTAATGAAATTCAGTGAGTTGTAATTGGTGAAGTTCAATGAGTATTTAGTGAATATTCACTGATTGATATATTCACTTACAGGTCATTTTTTATTTTACAATATCCAATGCTAACTATCTACAATGAATATTTGAACACCAACATTTGAATTACAATTAGTGAGGTTCAATGAATATTTAGTGAATACTCATTGATTTAAATATTGGTGAATTGTAGTTAGTGAAATTCAGTGAGTATTCAATGAATAATCACTAATTGATATACTCACTGATAGGTCCCTTTTTATTTTGTAATGTCCAATGCTAGCTCTCTAGAAGTTGGGTGCAAAAAACAACATCCACAAGGTTAGCCCATTCTTGATCTATAGTAGCTACTGTAGGTTATGAACATAGATCTGGGTAATCATAAAACATGTCAACATTCCATAATTCTCTAGACTAGAGCTTGGTAGGAACATCAAAACATCTTTCAACATGGATTCATAATAGTACTACTCAAGTAATACTTTAAACCCCATTAATTTGTCCATCAAAGAAAAATTCCCCCACAAATAATAAGATAATGTTGAAAAAATCAAAAGGTCACAAGAGTTTAAGTGATCATGATTAAGATTGCCAACTTAACTCTTAGAATACTCAATTCTCTTTTAGGGCCCTCATATAATAACTTGTGTAGGGAGCTCCAACTATGGAAATGACGAGAACCCAAAAAATAGAACTAATAGACAAGAATGCTAGTACTCGTGATGTGAAGCTGCACTATTGCTTGTTTTGCTTATAAATTGCAAACTTCATCCACAATGTAGTGTACTTGAAAATTGGCCTTATCATAAAAAAACCATAATCAAATGCATGTGGTAGATTACAACTTTATCCACAGTGCAAAGTACTAAGAAGTAAAACTAACAACTTAAATCTAAGATAACTTCCAATGAGAAAATGATAGCTTGGTGCATGATTATTACCTTTGTAGAGCAACCAGTGTTGCCAATATTTCCATGATGTCATTGCCTTTGCTAGGCTCCTGTTCTTGCTCCTCTAGATATATCTAAATTATGTAGTCTTCAAATATTGATACTGCCAAAATCTTAATCTAGTAACTAAAAAGCTTTTAATGCCTCTAGAATGATTTTTATCACATCATCCTTGAGCTCAAAGGTAGTGTAGTTTCTGTTCACCATATGGCTTGTAGGTGGCAAAGAAAATTTTGAAGCTAAAATCAATGTGAAAACACAAATGCTAAAGGCTAATCATCTCGAAAAAGGTAAGAATGATTTCTTGCTTGTAATCATTCATACTAATAGCCTCCAACAACCCTGTCACCTTGTGTCCACTCATCCCCATTAGAATTTGTGAAAGAATTATCAACAACATGAACACCTTTTTCCATTAGCATTAACCATAAAGGTTCATCAATTGTAATAGGTATTACAACATTGTCACTTGGATGTAGGTTGTCACAATCCATTCGTCCTCAGTACCTGCTTCAATTTCTTCATTGGGGTCATACATAATCTCCCACACCTCACAAGAATTCTTAAGCCTTAAACATGTTAGTATCCATTCACAAGCATGGTCTTTGTTGACATAATGGGTTTTAGGATCTGTACCCATACAACCTTCCCAAAAGTAAAAAAAATGATGATATTGACAAAGGGTGGGATCTTTAGGTGAAGAAGACTATATTTGATGTTTAGCCTTGTTGCCCTTCATAGTTTCACACTCAAAGCTTTTGCTCCTATCAATATCTGCCACTTTCACCTCATGAAAAAACTTGTTTATGTGTTGTTGAGCATTCGGATGGGCCACATGGTATTTGTTTGTTTCAAATTTTAGGAATGCCATAACTTTTACAACATTTTGAAAACATTTTGAATCTTCTTACTCTTGGGTTTAATTTGTTGTTTGTGGATTTTTCTCTTCAATAATGCTCATGTTCCATCCACCTCCCCTTTTCCATGCCCAATGGCAAAAATAAATCCAGATTAATGAACATCCATTAGGATTACTATTAGATGTGGTGAAATAAGGGTATCGTGATACAAAATACCATGCATGTGTGTTCTTGAATTGATATGAGTAACCATCTGTCCACATAATGTGACCTTGGAGTGCAATTGACACTTTGAAGATATTGCCAGGGAGCCATGAAGGCATATTATACAAACAAGGAATCATGACTAGGGTCATCATAAACATTATAATGAACTTCCTTAATGATAATAAAGTCTTGATTGGTATGGTTAGCTAGGGGATTGTGTTGGTAATTAATGTGCACTAAAATATTGACCTGAAAGTTATGCCATTGCATAATTTGAACTTCATTTTGGATCTTCATTGTGTAATTTTCAAAAAAATCCACATATGACAAAATTATATTTGATGAAAAATTCTCTAAGCATTGTCTCAATTACATCTCTTACCACTGAGCAATATAATTGTGTAAAATAAATTCTTTGAGATGTGGCTTCAAGTACTCCAACAAAGCTACAAGATGGGATTCATGATATTCCAATTTTTCAACCTTTTTATGCCTTCCATCATCAGTCTTTCCTACAACTTCATATCTAATATTCTTCCATTGAACTAATTGGCTAGAAATAAGCTCCTTTGGGCATACTTCAAATTATCAACTCCACAGTTTGAACATAGACCTTCAAGGCAACTTTTTGCATGCCAAAGGGACAATTTAGGTTTTGGACAAAACATTGACATCCACAATTGGGTTAGGCCACTAAAAATAGCTAGGTTTGCAAAGCACTTATCTAATGGTTGTGTGCAATGATGTTCTTGAATGTTGCAAACTTCATTGCATGTACAAGAATAGTGGTCATGAACTCCCTTCCCCATGGTTCACATATGATTTATTCCAAGTAAATGTTTTCGCATCTCTATGTGATAATGACAATAGCAAGTATTCCATTATGTCAATCGACGCACAAACCAAGGTCACAACTATTGGAATAATGCAAGCATAATGGGGACCTCAAGATGACTAGCCTTGAATGCAATAAAAAGTTCCAACTGCAGATGAATACATATGGCAATTCCACCATCATTAGTCCAACTTAAGTTTTGTTACATAATCAAGGGTTATATTAAACCTCACTTAAAATCATTAATGCGCTTGAATTATTATAACAATATGCACAAATGAGCACACATGCTTGTAACCTATTTACAAAATGCAATTAGATTCCAAAATGTGATGGGAACTTGAACTGTATTTTCATCTAAATTTTAAATTATTTGCTGAATTCTATCTCTTGAACACAATTCAAATTCTTTTGCCATGATAACAAATAATAAAACACATCCCTTTTTACTTGTCATGATAGTCCATATTGTTAACATTTTTCATATTCATATTTTAAGCAATTTGCAAGTTTTCCAAAAATATTTGAACAAATTTAACTTTTGTTTCCATTCTCATCAAAACAGAATTATAGAATTCCCAAAATTTAGGTTATTTTATTTGTCCATTCAAGCAAATTGAAACTTGGTTCTTTATTGATTACTTACCAATCATGCATTTACACAATCAATTTGGGGCATAGAAACATGCATTTACACAATTAGTTTGGGGCATAGAATAGTGAACCAAAGTATAGAAGTTTAATATTTACATTAAAATAATCATTTCAACTGCAGCAACCAACATTGCTTTTGCAACAATTAGTGCTTCTAGATACATTGCAACAATTAGAATACAAGTCTAGGATCTATATCAATAAATACCACTGCTTCTAAATCCACTACACAATTCAACTAATGCTTTTAAATCCATACTAGCAAACAACATTGCTTCTAGATCCATTGTAGCAATTTATGCTTTTAATCAACACAATAACAACAAATTTTGATTTGTTATTGCTAATCATTCAATAAATACCATTTCCATCATTTGTTGATTTATTATTGTCGATCATTAAAAAATGGAATGATATTTGTTGTTATTATTATTAAAACCTTAAGCAACCACTACAAATAACTTGATCCAAGACCCATTAATTACAATTACATACAAACCCATTCAAACACAAGGACAATCAAGGTTGAAATCACAATATTGTGGATTACAACATCAAATGATTTCATGTATCATCATAAACAAAATGATAATTTTAAACATATTGATTTCCAATATAGTGTAGATCATGTTTAAATAACAATTTCTAAAAGCTTGTATTTTAAATATATCTCTAGACCCTGTGTGCAATGCTGAAATACGTGTAACCATCATTTCCTTTAGTAGACCACTATTGCCTTAAAAACATAATCACTACTACCTAAAACAAAACAGATGGATGTGCAATTGGTGAATCATAGACTATAAGAACAAGATTTCAAGGGACGATTCCAGTAAAAACTAAAAACCACATGAAGCATCCATTAAATGAAGATCAATGACAAAGACTCAACCAACTGAATCAATCTTAATTCAGCAACTAATGTTGAGTTTAACACAACCAATGTTTCAATAATTAATGCTAAGTTTAGCATAACCAATGCTTTAGCAACTAATGTTGAATTTAGCACAACCACTCCTTCCTTAAGCACAACTAGTGTTTTAGTCCTTATCTAAACAACATTTTTTTAATCACAAAACACATAGTTCCTTATATAAGTAGTCATTTCATTAATTGAAGACATTCCTTACATAAACAAGGTGCATGTTTATTCTTAAAGGAATGATTATGAAACCATTAAATAATAACTACTCAGGGTCAAAGCAAGATAAAGTATACAAAAAAAGTAGACATCTCCACTTTAACCTTGTGCCTTTCATATAACTACCATAAAGTAACATCAAATTAAGTGAAAGTATGTGTCAAGTAGCATTAATTGACACTATTAAGTTTATAAGAATCTAATTAAAAAAAATTAAAAGCAAATGAACTTTTTAAATAGATAAAAAATACATTTGAAACTGACTGAAAAATATGTGTTCAAACCTACTTTTTGGTTAGGAAAATTAATGAAATTGATTTGTAATAAGTCAAGAAAGGCAAACAAATAATATAGGTGCCAAACATTCCAGTAGATACTAGTATAAATACCACTAGAATTAAGCTTCAAGCCTTTTCTTTTCGACCTTTAAAACTTGCTCAGTGTTGATAAAAAGTTGAACAAAAGAAGATATATCCCAAATGCATGAGTTCAATAGGGCATCCATCATACCCAATTTCTAGACAAAAAAAGTTTTGTCTTGTAGTAGATAAAGATCATTCCATATTATCTCCATAAGATTGACAAAAAAGCTCCCATAAAAAATATTTTTAAAGGTGACCATTGTATTAATGTCAGTGAAACCATTAAACAATAATGGTTGCAATCATATGATTGAGATTATGGGTATAGATAATTGCTCTAGGGCCAACAATCTAAGGTATACAGAAATCTAGGGGGTCCTAAGTTCCAATCCCATATTCAAAAGCAGACTTGTGGACTAAAATGAGATGTTTTTGAGATTTCTTTCACCCTACTCCATTCCTCATCAAACACTTAATGAAAACATGTAGGAAAAACCTCTAATTTCTTCAAAGTATCTTATACAACTCAATTTCCAAAGAATTCAATTGCTAGATTTGAAAATTTTATCTTGACCAAAAGACAACATGAGAGCTTTCTCTTGGATAACAAAACTATTTATGCCTTCATAGTTGATTATCTGTAGGGAAGTCAAAGAATATGCAACCAAACATTAAAGAGGGCAATTGCATGAACATAGAAACAATCATGCCAAAATGTTGCATCCACAATTGGGTCTCTAACATCAATCACTTCTCCAGTTGCTTCAATTGCATAAGTATAGTTTTTCCTTTCTTCCAAAGCACCCTTTGCTTCTTGAAGAAACTCATTGCATCAAATTCAACACCCATTTCCCCTCCCCTTTCATTTGAGCAACATAAGCCCATAAATCAAATCTAGCTCATCATAAAAATAAAAAAACTATACTTTTAGCAATACTAGCAACAACATTCACAACAAAGATAACAATCCATCATCCATTGCAAAATAAAAAACAAAATAGACAAACATAAAAAAACAAAAAAACCTATTTGTCCATACTGGAGCTATGCAATTCTCAATAACAAACATTTGATGATGTTTTGTTTCTACGTCTAGATTTTCTAAGGCACTTCAAACACCTACAAATTAAAAAAGAAAAGAAAAATTAAACACAATCAAACTCTCAACTAATTTTGACAAACATACTAGTTCCTAAAGTCTCATAGATCAAGATCAAATTTCTTTAATATTTCAAACACTTTCCAAGGAAATCTTCAATTTATAAATTAAAAAATATATCTTTCACAACGTGTATAGAAGTTGCCCTACAGTAGGAGATAGTCTCCACATTTTTCAAACAAAAAATACCTTTTTGGGATATTTCAATGGAACATTGGGATATTTTGAGCTAAAGCAGTGTAGGTGAAAAAATCTCTTGATTGTGTGTAGAAGGAATACTACATCAGAAAATTGGTAGTGAAGATGTTGAATACAATGAGCATTTTGAGGATGCAATGACAAAAGAAGAACAATGAATCGTGAGTCAATTTTTGAACTATTTGAGTCTAGACATATTTGTAGTGTCATGAATATGTAGTTGTTCTTAGTAAGGAAGCTTTTTCCAAGTATTTCAACCTGTCTCATACACGAAATACACATAACCATCCAACTTGTTCCCCCTTATTTTCTCTCTTTCCATCTAGTTCAAGTTTTAGGATTTAAATTCAAGCACTTTTGGTTGTGTTACAATTAGTGGGGAAATTTTTCTCAACGTCGGTCAATTAGGGCTTGATATGTTTTGCACATACATTTATTTTTTTCATCACCTTTTTACTTTTAGCTCCTGTAGAATGCTAATAGTCTTGATGCTTATGTTCTTTATCTCCTTTCTACTCTCAGGTATTATAGAATGCTAGAAGACATGCTTATTTTTTTCATCACCTTTCTACTCTTAATTATTATAGAATCAATAATCCTGATGATTATTTATTTCATCACCTTTCTACTCTCAATTACTATAGAATCCCAGTAGTCCTGATGATTATTTTTTTCATCACCTTGATATTCTCAACTATTGTAGAATGTTAGAAATGAAAGAGAAATCCAATACATAGTGAAATTGAAAATGACCTACATTTTCAAAAGTAATGAACACTTGTTTTTATTGATAAGAATGTTGCAGAACTTTGAAGTAGAATTATGATTGTCTATGCCATGTGCAAAAGAATTATTTAAGGGAAGGGAAGGGAAGGTATGAAGGTGGGAAAAAGGGGGTGGGGGGGAAGAAATTTAAATTTTATTTTAAACTTATTTTGAACCCAACCAAACATAATTCTTTTTCAATTATCATTACTTCTATTTTTTTCCATCTAGAATATGAAAAAAAAATCCACTAAATAATATAAAAAGTTTAATAAACTATATGTTGTAATCAAGTACATAGGTTATATTTACAATCATTATTTCAGGTTATAGTAATTTATAATATTTTGTTTATTGTTGCAAGTTCCAACAAACAAATTCCTAAAAAAATATTTAAATGAACTTAACTTTATGGCATCAACAAGCAAATATCAATTATTCCAAACACTTCAATGGAAAAAGTTGGTTCACTTTCATGATTTTTAAAATATTTAACATTATATTGCAAAATATCAAATAATTCTTAATTTAAAAAATTCAAATAAAAATGAATAATTTATTAATAATAAAATTTGAATTTATCAAAAAATTTGCCAAAAAAATATTAATTATCAACTACTATTTTAATAAGAATCGGATATTATTGAAAATACATATAATCAATATGAAAAACATGACTATCATGTCATAAATATAAAAGACTTTAAATACGATACTTTGCCACAAGGTGCAAACTAACATAATACTTTGTTCAACCCAAAAACAAAAGAAGCAATATTTGCATTATTCATCAGAATTGCATGATTGTGTTGGCTTGGACCCAAACAAAATTACAACAAAGTTTCTTTTGCCAACACACATGCTGAATCGTCATTTTCCATTGTTTTAGATGATTCAAAGTTCATGAATGAATATAGAAAAAAATATCACAATGGACTAAATAATGGAATAAAAAATGCATAGATTTGACATGGCATGAAAATTGAGAAATATTGTTTAAATTTTTTTTATTAAAAACAAAATAATCAACTACAACATCTAGGGTGCTTGAACCAGCATCCAAAAAAACAAAAATTGTTCATGAAAATGAGAGTTTAGAATTAAAAGAACATCCAGTTTTTGTTCAAGGATTTTCTTAAAGTAGAACCTTCAATCCTGTTTTGGACCTAATTCTTCAAAAGAAATTCTTAATTGGGTCTAGTTTTACCTATCTACATCTGTAGCCCAAAACTGAAAATTTTGTAGTTACTAGCATCATGCAACCAAAAAAAATTATGACCTATATCAACTACCTCCCCGGCCCTCCTTCTCCCCTTTTGTTTTTTTTGCATACTTGAGACATGTTAAAAAAATAACAACTAGATGCCTATTGTCACCCCACCTTCCCCATCCCACACCAAATTTACTATTCAAAAAATTGCATACCCAATGTTTTTTTCAAATTAACATGTCTAACCTCAATTGGTATATAAAAAAACAAAATAAAATGAAGAACCAAAATCTATATAAACTAGGTTTGGGGGTCAATTCTGATTCCAGGCAGAGTTCTATCCGAAGGTCAGTTCTCGATTTTGGTTCTGAGGGTGGTTCCAGTTATGGTTTCGGAAATTTTTGCTCAAAATTTACAACCAATGGTCCAGGTATCTAGTAACCGGTGTGAGAAATGGAATTGGCCCAAAACCGGAACCGGACAACACTGGTCAACATACCTACTCTTTGGTTTCTTTAAGAAAATAGTTGGCTATCCAAAAGAAAAAATAAAAAGGACCTTCCTACAAAAAGAAAATTTCAAAAAGTGTCCTTTTCTTCCTCTTCGTGCTCTTCTGTGCTCTTCTGTCTCTCTTCCTTCATTCCTTCCTTTTCCTCATTCCTCACTGTGTTTTGTTTTGGAGGCTCGTCCTTAGAGCGCATCCCCGCAAGCTCACACTTCCGCACTTTTTTTTTGGGGCGAAACATCTCTCTCTCACACACACACTCCTCTTTGCAAAACAATGCTCGTGTACTTGTACTCTTCGTCTTTGCACAGTATTTTGTTATCACACGATATAATCTCTGTACGTGTGTTTTTATGGCCGCGGTTGGTGTCGCTCTGTCTGTGGCTTTGCAGTGTGAAAATATATAATCCTACATTCCCTTTAAATCTTTCTCTACAAGTGTTTTTTTCTCTTCTGGTCGAGCCATCTCTGGTTTTCAGTTGTTTTTTTTCAGTCTTGTAGGAGAAGTGTTGCATGCCCCCCTGGAATTAGTGTTTTGGACGTGCAAGTCTTGGAGACGTCCAACGTATTAGCATATATAAATTTTTTCTGTGTAGTTTTAGAGATTCTCTGTTTGTTTAGCGAACTGTGTTGTGTTTTCGCTGTCGATTGTGCGTACAAGACAAGCCTCATGTGTTCGTAACTTGCTCTTTTGGCTTTGACCCGTTGCTTGGACAGGCGAAGAAGCTGCTAAGCTCGTTCATGTTGTGTATAGGCGAGCTGCACTGGTGGTGTTGTAGATAGACAAAGATATTCATATGTTTTAAGCTCTAATGTTGTTGTACATATGTATACACCTACTACTTCTCAGTTGCAAAACGAAATCTCATGTGCTCACACTCCCGGGAGATATAAACAGTCATGCAACAGCTTGCCTACGATCTCCCTTTCTTTGTCTGTTGAGACGGTTCCTTAGTTAATGTCCTAAGGCTTTGTTTCTGTTGTTTTTCCAGGTATTAAGTTGCAACTCACGAGAGCTTGACCTCGTCCTACAGCAACAACCCTTTTGCTCCAACGTCGTTTTTTACGGTCTCTGTCTCTCGTCTCTCCCACTCTTTCTCTCTCTCCTCCCTCTCTGTGCTTGTACTTTCTTTGTTGCATTCTAGAGCCCAATTCCAAAGTCGTAGGGTTTTTAAGGGTTTCGGCCCCAATTTATAGTTTTGCTTTTTTCTGAGAGAGAGAGAGAGAGAGACCAAGTTCGACATTCACTACTCCCCTTTGTTTTGTTGAGAGGAATATGGCAGCGACGACTACGTATGAAATCAAGTCAGGACTCCTTAATAAGCACATGATGATATGTTGATATGTATTTGTGGTGTTGGGATTATTTGGCTGACAAGAAGAAGGTTTTGGATTTCAGGTCACCTGTTGCTGGACTTAGGAGAAAATCGAGAGGAGTTGAGAGGATCCTCGGATACGGTTGCAAAATTGCAGCTATATTACTTTCGAATACTTCCTTTACACACACAGGAAATTATGCCTCCACGACGTGGATGAAAAGAGGAGCTGCCTCTCCCTTTCAAGTACTGCATGATCGACAAGCTTGCCCGGCAACGTCGAAATGATGACGTGCGACGCCGTCGCCCGAGTGCGGATTATAATATAGTAGGCTCTTATAACCTGCAGCCGGAAAGAAGACAACTCTTCGCAGGACAAGCTCCTCGAGTTTAGTGCTCGAATATTCCCGTATTCCACCCCGACCAGCTGCAGATAGTTAGTAACAGATGGTTAGTAACAATATGATTCCACAATACCATCTGCCCTTCCCGCCTACTATGAGGCTTCATCTTGACCTGAATGCCACTCAGGCGGCTAATAGCAGTGAAGACTTAGTTGCAGACTTTAGAGGATCGGAGAGCTCTCTCGAAGTGCAGTCGGCTTCTACCCATGGAGAGGTTGTCGCGGTAGCCCCCTTATCGGAGAGCGAGCTCGAATTGCATTTGGCCTCGACCCATAGAGAGGATGTCGTTGCCTGCTTCGGTAAAAACTCAGTTGCAGTGAGAAACTTTGTTATCCAGCTTCATGAGGAAGCCGCATCCGAGAGCTCTTTCGAATTACAGTTGGCCTATAGCGATCGAAAGGTTCCAGTCGCCAGGGGCATCAATATAAACACAGTTACTGCAGAAAGAAACTTTGTTGTCCAGCTTTATGAGGCGGCCGGATCGGAGATCTCTCTCGAACTGCACTTGGCCTCATCTCATACCCATCAAGAGCTGGTTGTCGCAGTCGACGTCGATATACATCCAGTTGCAGCAGCAGCAGAGAGAAACTTTCTTGTCCAGCCTCATGAGGTAGCCGGATCAGAGAGCTCTCTCAAAGCTGTGCAGGCGGCGTCTACCCATCAAGAAATTGTCACGGCCAGCATCGATACAATCTTTGTTGTCTAGCTTCATGAGACGACCGGATCGGAGAGCTCTCTCGAAGCTTTCCAGTCGGCCTCAGATACCCATCAAGAGGTTGTTGCTGCCCGCATCGATATAAATACAGTTGCAGCAGAAGAGAGCAACTTTGTTGTCCAGCTTCATGAGGCGGCCGGATCGGAGACCTCTCTGGAAGTGCAGGCGGCCTCAGCTACCCGTCAAGAGTTGGTCGTAGCCGCTGGCGTTGATATACATACAGTTGCAGCAGCAGCAGGGAGAAACTTTGTTGTCACCCAGCTTATGAGGCCTCGCGCGAACCCAAGGTGGGACTAATGGCTGACCTCATGAATCCGGCAGAAGAAGAAGCTGTAGTAGCTCCAACCACCAGGGTGCTGGAAAGCTTGGAAGCATCCTTAATCCATATGAATCCTGAGGCTGCATCACCCCATGATCATGTGGATGAACCAGCAGAAGAAGAACATGAACAACAGTTGTTGCGTGTTGCGGGCTGCAGCGCCTGTCAATCTCATCAACTCTCCTGCAGCTCATAGACTTACCCATGAACCATATCATAATACCCATGAAGTTCATCATCATGATGCGCATCACATCGACAATCCTGTTGCTACAGCAGCAGCTACAGGTAAAAAAATTGTCTTCAAGTCGTCTGGATCTGCATCTAATGTCAAACATGCACATGATGAAATGCGGTGACTGACGATCTCATGCATGTGCACTTCCTGTATGCATGCATACACTCACATACTTAAGAATCAATTCTGAGTCTGCAGCAAGTCCATTGAATCATGTTCTAAGTTCTTGATCCCTTTTT